>Ga0187848_10000561_pt1 | contig 33704 bp, 25 predicted proteins | sample June2016WEW_4_40_FD_132424 | JGI IMG/M metagenome (GOLD analysis project Ga0187848, IMG submission 132424) | Peatland microbial communities from SPRUCE experiment site at the Marcell Experimental Forest, Minnesota, USA - June2016WEW_4_40 | ecosystem: Environmental > Terrestrial > Soil >... | reverse complement strand
CGTGTGCACGTCACATCCGATAAAATGCTGCATGGCTTCGGCTCCTTTCCCGGCTCGCCTTGGTCGTTGAGCACTTCCAAGTCTACCGGATTGGAGCCGATGCCGTTATCCAATCAGACCTGTCGTGTAGGTCCGCGGCGTTTCACGTCCGTCAACGACAATGTCTAACATCTCAGACAGAGGATTGGCGCTTGGCCCGCCCCGGGCAAAGTGCTAGTATTAGCCGCAAAATCATGACTGGACTAATACCTCCCACGCATCGCTCCATTCGCAAGTATTACGAACACGTTTCTGCCCTGCGTGACCAGGGTGTGCTGGACGAGATGAGCGTGCGCTCGCCCTTCGAGTCCCTGCTCCAGGAGACGGCCCGGCTCAAGGACTGGACGTTCATCACCGAGCTTTCGGGAAGGTCCGGCGGCGCGATCATTCGTCATGACGGCACCCTGCGCGACCGCAACAGCCTGCCGCGTGGCTACTGAGAAGGGGCTATCCCATGATGTATTGTGAGGCCCATAGGGGTGAGCAATCACACCCCAGCCCCAGTCTCCGGAGAGCCAGGGGACGGAATTTGATGTGCGGAATGTCTGGGACTGAACGCGGATTTGGTATTTCGCCCTTACAGGGCTCAGGGTCAGGATTGGCACTTTGTTGACCCAGGCCGTTGGCCTGGGCTGGGCTAGGTCGCTCCTTGGGGCTCAACGGGAATAGTCATATCCGCCCAGAAAGGGCTGGCGAAGCGGACGGAAGACTGGCGGTAGTCTGGTTACAGCAATTTTGCTTTGGACAAGGCACCGGAAGCGGCGTGCCCCATCCCGATTGACGCGGTGCGGTTGCCGCACGGTATCGGGCATCAGAGAGACTCGACACTGCCTCTACTATTCCATGTTGCGTCTGCGGGCCATTTCGCTGACATCTCGTGGGCACAAGAACTCAACATGTACACCGTTCCGCGCGAGGGCGTCCCGAAATAGCCACCAGTCGGTGTCCACGGCATTCAGAATTGGTGGAGAGTCTGGGTGAGCGCATGCGGCTGCAACAAACATCCGATCTGACCTGTCGAAGCCCGTCAGAGCATGGTCATTGGGGAACTCAGCAAAGTTGACACCACCTTCAGTCGGCGTGAGGTGTACCCGGCCACACCGTTGGGGATTCCACTGGTAGTTGTATACCCATTTAAGGAAGGCGTCGCCTACACCGGGCTGCCCATCGCAGCGTAAGTTGTCTTGATATTCGGAAAGAATCCAATGGCCTTCATCCAAGACTATCTTGCCTGTAGCCATGAGATCTTGCAGTCGCCGCACACAAGAGATGACGCAATCCTCGGATGCTTGGGGACTCTGCCCGCGCCCGTTCGCGACGGCCCCGACGTTGGTATCGACGATGACTGCTATTGGCGCCCTGCCTTTTGCCGTTCCATGGCAGCAACCGTCATGTCGGCAAGCTCACCCATTTCGTCGCCAAAGAAATCCTTAGGCCAATTCCTGATGTTGCCATAAGCATCCACGTCGAGTGTCTCGATGCCAGATGCTCCGTTCTCAAGGTGACAAAAATAGAGGGCGGTGTCCTCTGGTTTGAGAGCTTCTCGCGCGATCCGTCGCTGGATTCTCCGCAGAAGGTGCTCCCTGTGGCTCTCAACAATGATCTGCAAGTTCCGGTTCATAATTGCATCAATCAGAACATCGGCCAAAGCGGCTTGAGCGAATGGATGCAGATGTATCTCCGGCTGCTCGAGAAGCAGTATTGAACCCTCGGGAAGGATTGCGCAGTTCACAAGCACTGGGAGTATTTGAGATACGCCGAATCCGACGTCGGGCAGCAGCACTTCGGTTGCGGCACTCGTGGTCTTGACGCGAAATTGGTAGAGGGTTCGCGCGTCATCCACAGCCTTCAACGCGAAAGATTGGGCTAGCCTCATTCCCCGCAGCCAATGCAGGATTGTAACCCCCGCCTCCACGCGCTCGGTCAGCTCTTTCCTCGGAGCAAGGAGCGCGGCAATTGCGTCCTCGCCGTCCCAGCCTGCATCAGCCGGTCTTTCGCCCCCCCATTCATACACGCGCAATGGATGAGACCTCAAGGGGCCGAGGTAGTGCACGCCCTCAAAAAAGTTTTCAAAGGCAAGCTGGAGCGAAGGGAGCAGCGTAGTGTCTTTCGAATATCCGAGCGCCTCGGGCGGAAAACCGTAGGATTTAACAGTTGACCTCAGAAGCTTTGGGTTCCTCAAAAACTCTTCCTCAACTCGAGCACCGCTATGTGTTAGCTTGTATCCCTCCTCGACCCCCGTTTCCCGGCGCATCCCGACATGCTGCCCGGCGAACTCGTAGTCAAAAAAATCGACGGTCGGCTTTTCCTCGTTCACGACGACCGAGGTCCGGAAGGTCACTTCCCGAGCGTTGAAGAGCCTCTCAGACAAGTGAGGGGCACCCTCGCGCGCGGGCTTGGCTGAAATATCCCAGGTGAAGGAAAACCTCAGAGCGGAATCGCGGCGATGCCCATGAAGAATGTCCAGCAAGGTTCCCAAGTAGACCGGGGAATCCACAACACCTGTATGGAGGACTCGGTTGCGGTCCGAATACTCGGCCGTCTGCTTCAGCAAAGGCAAGATCTGGAGAATGCTTGTCTTCCCGGAACTATTGGTTCCAAAAAGTCCAGTGAGCCGCCCCAGACACAGGTCGCCCGTATCCTTCCATGACTTGAAGTTTTCGGCACGCAGGCGGGTTATCATGGAATCAACCCTCCCCTCACTTTCTCTAGGGAGAGTTTACCATAATGAGTTGCTCGGATACGTTTCGTAAACCTTCGAGCGACCGTCGCAGGGTTCAAGGAACACAAACCACGCGGAAAGACCTGTCAAAGCGGGCGGAAGATGGGCGGTGGTCGAGTTACGAAAATCTTGCCCTGGACAAGGCAATGATAACGGCGTGCCCCATCCAGATTGACGACGCGCGGTTGGGGTCGGGAGTTCGGTCCTCCCCATGTGCACCGATGATTTCAATAACCTGAGGGATCTTCGTCCCCACTCACCGCGGGTTGTTCAGGGCGGCTGCTTATACCCGGTTCTGCTCAAAGCGGAAGAACAGCGACTGCTTCGAGACCGGGGCCGCGCGCTCCACCAGCTCTACCCGTTGTTTGTCGCTGAGGGGCGTGAATTCCCGCGCGAGTTGCACATTCTCCTCGAGCTGAGCAATCGAATCGCAGCCAATGATGACCGTGCTTACCGGATGCGACAAGGTATAGTACATCGCCTCGCGCATTTGCAATGTTCCGGGAGTGGGCGCCAGGACCATGCCTTCCCAGGAGTGTTGCTGCTTCTCCAGCGGCGGCGGAGTCCAGGTGGAGAGGATGCGCCCGCGCGCCGGCACTTTCATCCCGATGATGCCCATCTGCCGTTCCAGGGCCAGCGGCAGCAGCGCTTCGCTGAAGCTAAAGTGATGCGGGTCGGCAGCATTCATCGCCATCAGGATGGTGTCGAAGGGATACCGCCGGATGCCCTCCATCAGCGCATCGGGGCGGTAGTGCCCGGTCAGCCCGAGAAAGCGCACCACTTTCTGCTCCTTCATTTCCAGCAGGGCTTCCATGGCGCCGCCATTGGCGAATACCGCATCCACGTTCGCGATGAGACCAATATCGTGCAGTTGCCACAAATCAACATGATCGGTATTCAGCAGTTTGAGTGACTTTTCGATCATGCGCAGCGAGCCCTCGCGCGTCCGCTCCTTGGTTTTTGTCGCCAGGAAGGCCTCGGAGCGCCGCCGCTGCATCACTTGCCCGATGTACTGCTCGCTCCAACGATCCGGGCCGCCATAGATCGACGACGTGTCGATGTAGTTCACGCCCAAATCGAGGGCGCGCTCGATGATGGGGACGGCCACGTCGGCATTGCTTGGCCGCTCCACGGCAGCCTGGCCGCCCAGGCTGAAGATGCCGACCCGGTAGCCTGTCTTTCCCAGGTTGCGCGTCGGCATTGCATCCAGGGTCCTCGGATTCACCGGCAGTCCCGGCAGCGATTCCGCCGAATCCGCCCTGGACGTTTTCGCCAGCAAAGCGCCGGTCGCCACCACACCTGCCTTCAAAAAGTCCCGCCGATCACGCTTTCGCGGTGACTCGCCCTTACTCTCGCTCACCATGTCATCCTCCTGGCGCATCGCACCAAACCCCAAAAGTATGCATCAAATACTCGCTGGGGATGTAGAGTTATTCTCTTGCCTATTTTTGAGTGGTGTCACAGGCAAGGGTTCGGTCTCACAAATTCTTCTTAAGGATAGTCTTTATGGCGACGATGAAGGTGGCGCAAGTTAGCCGGCCGGGAGGGCCGATTGAGCTGGCTGAACGAGAGGTGCCTCAGCCGGGCTTTGGGGAAGTTCGCGTTCGCGTGCAAGCTTGTGGCATCTGCCACAGCGACATGTTCACGAAGGAAGGCCATTGGCCGGGTATCCAATACCCGCGCGTGCCCGGGCATGAAATTGCCGGAGTCGTTGACGAGGTCGGCTCGGGAGTAGTCGGCTGGAAGGAGGGCCAGCGGGTGGGCGTGGGATGGTATGGCGGCCACTGTGGTCATTGCCGGGCCTGCCGCCGGGGAGAATTCATCAACTGCGAAACCCTTCCCGTGCCGGGGATTAACTACGACGGCGGCTACGAGGAGTACATGGTGGCGCCTGCGGATGCCTTGGCGCTCATGCCGGAGGGTATTTCCGTGGAAGAAGCCGCTCCGTTGCTTTGCGCTGGCATTACCACGTACAACGCTTTGCGGCATAGCGGCGCGGGGCCCGGCGACCTGGTAGCGATACAAGGGGTCGGCGGATTGGGCCACTTGGGAATTCAGTTCGCAAATAAGTTTGGATACAAAGTAGCAGCGGTCAGCCGCGGGGCGGACAACGCCGCCTTGGCACGGAAGCTCGGTGCACACCATTACATCGACAGCCAAGCCTCCAACCCGGCGGAAGAATTAAAGAAGCTGGGCGGCGCGCGCGTGATCCTGGCCACCGCGCCCAGCGGCAAAGCTATGACAGCGCTCTTTGACGGCCTGGGCACGAACGGTAAGATGGTAGTAGTGGGGGCAAGCATGGAGCCCATTCAGGTGACGCCCATCCAGCTCATCATGGGCGGCAGGGGCCTTCAGGGCTGGCCTTCCGGCACGTCCGCAGATTCCGAGGATACGCTCAATTTCTCCGTCCTTACCGGCGTGCGGCCCATGATCGAAAAGTTTCCCTTGTCCCGCGCCGCCGAAGCGTATGACAGGATGATCAGCGGCAAGGCGAAGTATCGGGTGGTCCTGACGATGTCCTAGGAGTGATTCTGAGCGACAAGCGAAAGCATAGCAGGCGGCGGGAGGGCCGGAAGCATATGGATCGCCGGATCGGTGACCGTAGGGCCGACGGAGTCCCCCCCGCGCCTGATACGCCTGCCAAGCACGACACCGGGAAACGACGGCGTAAGGCCGATCACAAGGCGTCTTCATTACCTGTAATTACGAAAACGCCGCGGAAGCCTCCAGGGAAACCAAGCCATTCGTGACTTAGGGCCAGGGCGGCCATGGGACCTCGCCGTCCTGGAACCTTTTCCGCCCATTCGCACGCACCCGTTCGCAAGCCTTGATGACACACACATACTTGAGTATGATGTGCACCGTTTTTGAGGCGCACATCTGCTTGCCGGTGGCGAGTGTCTTGCTCGCATTGCTTCCTCGGGAACGAGCCTCGCTTGGCCAAGCCGAGTCCGGCGGTATCTGTTACATGTCATATCGTGAGTATTCTTGCGAAGGTGGTCCCATGATAAAGCGAAGATTCATCCCTGCACTGCTCTCCCTTGGTTTGTTCTTGATGATCGTCTGTGGCGCCATTCAAGCGGCCGAGAAACCCGCGCAGGTCACTGTAGATTGGGCCAAAGTTGTCCGGGTTTCGAAGACGACCTCCACGCTTCAGGTGGTGGTAAACCCTCCGCTGCGCCGAGGTGCAACACTCCACGATCCCGCCTTCCGCGCCTTGCACGACCTGGGGTGCGACGTCGTTCGTTACGTTCCCTGGCTGCCTTACCCCAAGTTGGCGGTGGCTGAACTGGAGCCGCCAAAGGACGGAAAGACGTCCTGGGATTTTTCCCTGATTGACCCCATGACCGTGGACTTTCTGGAAGCGACCTCCGGGCATTCGGTGATGCTGAATTTCAGCACCGTCCCCCAGTGGATGTTCAAGACACCTAAACCCATGCCCTACCCGGAGGATCCCAACCAGGTCACGTGGGATTACGAACAAGGAACGGAATTGCGCGATGCCAGCCTGAAGGAGCTGGCCGACTATTACGCGCGCCTTGTCAGTTGGTACACGCTCGGCGGCTTCAAAGATGAATATGGCGTCGAGCACAAGTCAGGCCACCACTACAAGATCGATTACTGGGAGGTCTTTAACGAGGTCGATTTCGAGCACTCGATGACCCCCAAGCAATACACCGAGCGCTATGACGCGGTGGTGGAGGCCCTGCACCGCGTTGCCCCTAAGATGAAGTTCGCAGGGTTGGCGTTGGCGGGGCCCTCGCAAGGTCCCGAATATTTTGAATATTTCCTCAATCACGCCCATCACAAGCCTGGAATTCCCCTGGACATGATCACATTCCATTTCTATGCGGGCCCTGCGGACGACGAGACACCGGAAATCCAGCAGTACACTTTCTTCGACCAGGCGGACCATTTTCTTGACACGGTGCGCTACGTCAATACCATCCGCGGGCGCCTTTCCCCCGAAACGCAAATCGACATCAACGAGCAAGGTTCGATCGCCGCAAATGACAACCGCAGCGGCCCGATATTAATTCCGAATTCCTATTGGAATCTCTCCGGCGCGTTGTACGCGTATGTATACGGCGAGTTGGCCGCATTGGGCATCGAGTACGACGGCGAATCGCAGCTTGTCGGGTATCCCACGCAGTTTCCTTCGGTGTCCATGGTGGACTGGGTAACGGGGCAGCCCAATGCCCGCTACTGGGTGCTCAAACTGCTTCACGACAGCTTTGGCCCTGGAGACAAGCTCGTGGAGACCCACATCAACTCGCCCTACGTTTACGCGCGGGGCTTTGTCACTCGCGACGGCAGGCAGAAGGTGTTGCTGGTGAACAAGCGCGACCGGGCCTTTGTGGTGTCGGTCCCCGGCGCCGCCGCTGGCCACGTGGACGTGGTTGACCAACAGACAGCTTTCGAGCCACCCGCCGGCGGCCAACTCCGCAGCGACGAGGTAACCTTGGGCGGCTTGGCGGTGGCAGTGGTGACGCTCGCGAAATAGGAGGCGCAAATGCCGCGCGTAGCTTTCCGGCTCCGGTTACGGCCGGGCACGGTGGATGAATATGAGAAGGCTCATCAGCATGTGTGGCCCGAGCTTCTGGCCAAGATGAAAGAAGTGGGGATTTCCCACTATTCCATCTTCCGCCGTGGGTTGGACCTGTTTCTGGTGATGAACGTGAAAGACTTTGAGCGTGCATGGAAGATCCTCGAAGAAGACCCCGCGAATTTGCGCTGGCAGAAGGAGATGAGCCGCTTCTTCGACCCCATCACCGGCCTTTCTCCCGGCGAGCGTTTCGCGATGATGAAAGAAGTGTTTTATATGGAGTGAAGTTGGCGTGGGGTCCGGCAAACTCCGGCGCGGGGGGTGCCGTGCCGCTGGCGCTTGTTCGCGAACTCACCTTGACGATGCGCGAGCCTCGCAATAGACTCTCTAGACCTTGGGAGGTGTAGCATGACAACTTCAGCTCAGACTGAGCGGATTCATAGGGCGCTTGACACATTTGTGATCGAACTCCCGTCCTGGGGGTTTGCGAATACGGGCACACGTTTTGGAAAATTCATCCAGGCCTCCGCGGCCACGACCACGGAAGAGAAGTTAGCCGATGCCGGGCAGGTGCATCATTACACGGGCTGCTGTCCCAGTGTGGCGACGCACGTCCTTTGGGATTTCCCTCAGGGCCTCAAAAGCACGCCGGCGGTGATGGCCTCGGCGGCGAAGGTGGGGGTTCGCCTGGGGGCGATCAACCCTAATGTCTTTCAGGACCAGATTTACAAAAATGGATCGCTGGGCAATCCCGACCCGGGAATTCGCAAGGCCGCGCTCGATCACATTCTGGAAAGTATCGAGATCGGCAAGCAGACGGGCAGCCAGGATGTCTCTCTCTGGTTCGCTGACGGTTCGAGCTTCCCGGGGACAGCTTCCATTCGACGTCGGAAGCAATGGTTTGCCGAGGGCTTGCAAGAGGCGCACGCGCACCTCTCCCCCCAGCAGCGCATGCTGGTGGAATACAAGCCTTTCGAGCCGTATTCCTACCACACAGACTTGGGCGATTGGGGCATGGCGTTGGTTCTCTCACGCCACGCCGGGCCCCAAGCGAAGGTCTTGGTGGATACGGGGCATCATTTCCAGGGTCAGAATATCGAACAGATTGTGGCGTGGTTGCTGAGTGAGAACATGCTGGGTGGTTTCCACTTCAACGACCGCCGATACGCGGACGACGACCTGACGCTCGGTTCCATTGACCCTTATCAGGTTTTTCGCATCTTCAATGAGTTGATCGGTTATGAGTGGGAAACCGGCAAGCGCGCCGACATCGCCTACATGATCGACCAGAGCCACAATCTGAAGGACAAGATTGAAGAAATGATCCAAACGGCCGTCACGGCGCAGGAACTTTACTCCAAGGCGGTGCTGGTGGATCACGAGAAGCTGGACCATTACCAGATGAAGGGTGCCTTGATCGACGCCGAAGAGTGCCTGAAGTCGGCCTTTGCCAGCGATGTGCGCCCGGCCATCCAGGAATGGCGGCAGAGCAAGGGATTAGCGGGGGATCCGCTCCACGCCTTCCGCGCCTCCGGCTACACGGAGCGGGCGGCGAGAGAGCGCGGGGCAAAGAATAAAGGAGCGGTAGCAAGCTACGCGTGAAGACCCGCAGCCATTACAGGCCACGGATTCGCGGATCAACACCGATCAAGAGAACGAGTACATAGGAATTGCAATGAATCAGGGCGGAGAGGGCACATTGAACCTCTCCGCCTTTCTAGCTTTCCCTTCCGACGAAGAACTCTCAGGCCGGCGAATGACCCTGTCGCGAAAACGACAAGTCATCTGATCTTCGTCGAAGCTGACCTGGTGGAGGCACTCCTGAGATGAACATTGCTCGCAATGTGGTGGCGGTGGATCTTGGTGCGGAGAGCGGCCGGCTGGTGCTCTGCCGCTGGAACGGCAGCGAAGGAACGATGGAGGAGATCCATCGCTTTCCCAACGGCCCTAAGCAGGTATTCCACCATCTTGTGTGGGATATCGACCGCTTGTGGGATGAAATCCAAAGGGGATTGCTGAAAGCCGCCGCCAAAACTGAGGGTCGCGTTGATAGCGTGGGGGTGGATGGATGGGGGGTGGACTACGTTCTGCTTGATGGCGAGGGCAATCGCATTGGCCAATCTTTTTGCTATCGCGATGCGCGCAACGTGCCCGCCATGCAGAGAACCTTTTCCATGGTTCCCCGGGAGCGATTGTACGAAATCACCGGAATTCAGTTTCTTTCTTTCAATACCGTCTACCAGTTAGTGGCGCACGTGGCGGAATTCCCCGAAGAGTGGGACCGGGCGGCCCGCTGGCTTACCCTTCCAGAGTATTTTCAGTACCGCCTTTCGAGTGTGGCCGAGGCGGAGTACACGGAAGCCAGCACCACGCAGTTGGTGGACGTCCGGACGAGGGCTTGGTCGCAGGAGCTAACCACCGCGCTCGGGCTGGACCTGAAGAAATTCCCGCCCATCGTCCAAGCCGGCACGGTGTTGGGAAGATTTCGCCCGGAAGTGGTCCGGGAAGTGGGCTTGGCGGACACCCAGGTGATCGCCCCCGCGTGTCACGATACAGGCTCGGCGGTGGCCGGCATTCCGTTTCCGCACGAGGGGCTGGCTTTCATCAGCTCGGGAACCTGGTCGCTAGTGGGCACCGTTCTGCTCGAGCCCGTGGTGAGCGGCGGCGGGCAGGCGCCGTGTTTCACCAATGAAGGTGGGGTAGCGGGCAGCATCAGGTTCCTCCAGAACGTCATCGGCCTTTGGCTTCTTCAGGAATGCCTGCGCGAATGGAATGGCCAGGGCCTGAGCCTGACGGCGGCGGATTTGGCTGCGCAGTGTTTGGAGACTCCACCCGAGGGGCCCTACTTCGACGCCGATGAGAAGACTTATCTTGCCCCCGGAAATATGGTGGAACGCATCAACGAGGGGTTACGAGCCGCAGGCTTTCCGGAAGAGAATCGGCCACCGGAATTGTCCGCGATCATCTTCCGTAGTCTCGCCCGCCGCTACGCTAAGGTGGTAAGGGAACTGGGGATGCTCACCGGCAAATCCATCAAGCGCATCTGCATCGCGGGGGGCGGGGTGAAGAATGAGGCGCTCAACCGTCTGACCGAACGCGTAACCGGGATCGAAGTGGTGCGGGGACCCAGCGAATGCGCGGCAGCAGGAAATATCGCGGTGCAGATCGCCGCACTGGAAAAGGCCGTCTCCCTCGATCAAGTCCAAGCGATCAGCGCCCGGTTGAAGTTGCCGCCTCCTAAATAACCCGCCTGCCTTGTGGGATCTGGCCGGGAGGAAGGAAGGTCTTGATCAACTCGCCATCGCCGCAAACAGTCATCCCGGGAAAGCGCCTATACCATGGTCCTTCCGGGACCTCAGGTTCCGTGTCGAGCCAGCGGGCGAGTAGTTCAAGTTGGGAAGCAGGGATTTTACGCTCCTGAATGCGGTCAAGCAGATGCTGGAACAGCGCGGGAGGAAGATGGTGCCGGCGTATTTTGGGCATGACTCACCAAGCCAGTAGCCATACGGCTCTTACCGGTCAGATCCCATAAAAGCCCCGAGTGATTGATTCACGCAGGCGTGCGGCCTCAATTGGGTTCTTGGTGTCCGCAAGCCTCTTCGCCAATAGCCCGAGCTCCTCGGGGCTCAGGCGATGCCCTTTGGCTTCAAGTGAAACGAGTTCTGGGGTTTGAAGCTCAACCTCTTCTCCTGTCGGCTTGCGAGCAATGACCTTCGCCCCCGTCACAGCTTGACGGACAAACCAGTGGTAAACCACCAGCGCATTCTTGAATACGTCAGTTCTCTTCGACTGCGTAAGCTGTGCGACTTTGTCCACTAACTCGGACTCGGGCTTGGTGAGTACCGGCTGGATTCTGGCCATATAGTTGGCTCCTCTTTTCCTACTCAAATATGCATCATATTTGAGTAGGAATCAAGGCACACGATGCGGATGCAACTCAATCGCGGACCTGTTTTGTAGGTCGGGGATTTTCCTTGCCCATCGGGGACGAGCCGCGGACCTACAAAACAGGTCCGCGCTACACCTGCCCTAATCAGTCGATAAGGCAGCGGAGCAGTTGAGCGGATCGGATTTGGGGCAAGTCCGGTGGTAGTCGGTGTGAAGGCAACTTCCGGAGGCATGGTTTGGGCGGCGCACCGAGGGCCTCTAACATGGTATATTCACTATAAGTTGTTACCCTAATATGGAATAATATACTTGGAGCAGGGATTCGAAAAGGTGGCCTGGAAATCCTTCGATAACTGCGACCTATTGGCGCCGGCAGGTTCAACTCGGCAGCGGCAGCAGCCGCAGGCCCTCGCGGTAGGCGGTAATCCACTCGGTCAGGGCGGCCAGCCGCAGGAGCAGGCTCCGGGCGTGACGCACCAGCCGTCCCGGCGCGTTGAAGATCAGGAAGCGCAAACGCTTGGGGCGGGCCGTCAACAGCTCGGGCGGCAGAGCCAGCCGCTTCAGCGCGGCCAAGACGTTGTGGGCGATCACCGCCAAGCGCCGCCAAGCGGCATTGGCTCCGAAGTATTTCGCCGCCAGCACTCCGCCGCCCAACTCGTTCTTGATGACGTCATGCACCAACTCGATGGTCCCGGCCTTCTCGCGGTGCCACTCGATCAAGCGCGTGGCCTTCCATTCCCACAAGTTCGACAACACCGCGAAATGGCGCACCCGGCTGCCGTCCTCGAAAAGCTCCCCCTGCAGGTTGCGAATACGGATGGCGACGTAGCGAAGAGGTTGCGCGTCCTTCTTCTCCGTTTTCTCCCTCGGTACGAACGGGACCTCGGCGCACTCCCGGACCTCGGCGGGATGGGGCTCGCCGTAAGGAGCCCACGCGGCTTCCGGCACCGCCTGAATCGTCGTGTGCAAGGCCTCGCTCAGGCGCGCGCTGAGGGCAAAGCCGATGCGCCCGCGCCGCCCGCCTTCCCGTTGCTCATTCCGCAGCCAGTTCACCAAGTCACTTTCGTGACAGGCCGAATCGCCCCGGAAGTAAAGCTCGCTTACGGTGCTGGGCACGGCGGCAAAGGCTCGCCGCGCGACGGCCAACGGCTCCATCAGCGCCGGCACATTGCCGTCACGAAACTGGTCCGCCAGCACCAGACCGGTCTCGGCCCACACCGCAGCAGGGGCTGATAACCCCGCGTCCCTTCATAGGTGGGCAGCGCCTCCTGTTTGTGGCTTTCGATAATGGTGGCGTCCTGATCGACCGTGGCGATGCGCTGGTCGGGACAGCGCTCCCGGCAGCGCTGGACCAAATCCCGGTTCACTCGTCCCAGCCCCTCCAGCGGCCGCGTCTCGTCCGGGATGTAGGCGATCTGGTCGGGCAAACGTCGCTGCTGGGCTTCCGCGATCTTCTCGTCCGCGTGAAAGGCATACAAAAACTGCAGCGCTGCCGCGGGCGAGGGCAGTTCGTGTCCGATCATCTCCGCCAGACCGGGGTCTTGGCGCAGGCGCTTAAAATCCTCCGGGCATTCGCCCCCGGCGGCGTTGAGAAGGACGAAGCTCTCGACGAACGGGGCTTCATCGTAGCCGCGCTCCCGTTCCTTCACGCCCACGTGCTTCTTCACGCTCTGGGGCAACCCCAAGGAGCGGAAGGCTTGGACCACCAGCGGGATTCCCCCCAGGGCGGTCAGGGTTTCTTCGATGGGCTCGGGGGCAATGTCGAAGAGCAAGGGAGATTCGGTAGGGGAAGGCTTGGTCGCTTTGCGCATAGGAACGATCACAAAGCAATTGCGCACCCAACGGGTGAAAAATCTCGGCCCGGCCACTTCTGCCGTCCGGAGTTCCGCAGCTCATGTTTGCAGGTCTCCGTAAGGCGACCTTGCCGGCAAGCGAAGAATTGCGCTGAGTTATCAACGGATCAGGGACCTGCATGTCTACTTGACCTTCAGGCCAATTTCCGATAGCGTTGCGGGTTTGTGAGATCATGGGAAAACCGCGTGTCGGTCTCTTTATCACCTGCCTTGCTGACCAGTTTCTTCCCCAAGTCGGCGAATGCGTGGTGAAAATCCTCCGGCGGTTGGACGTGGAAGTTACGTTCAACCCCAAGCAGACGTGTTGCGGCCAGCCGGCGTTCAACACCGGCTATCGGGACGAGGCGCGCAGCGTTGCCCGGAAGGTTCTGGACCTTTACGACAACGCCGACTATGTGGTGGCGCCGTCGGGCTCATGCACGGCGATGGTGCGGGTTTTCTATCCGGAAGTCTTCCAGGACGACCCCGCGCTCCTGCGCAAGTCCCAGGACCTGCAAAAGCGCTTTTTTGAATTCTCGGAATTCCTGGTGAAGGTATTGAAGGTGGAAGATCTCGGCGCGCACTTTCCCCACCGGGTGACCTACCACGATTCGTGCCACCTGTTGCGCGAACTGGGAGTGGATGAAGCGCCGCGCAAACTGCTGAGCAAGGTGCAGGGCATTGATTTGGTGGAGCTGAACGATAACAAGCTCTGTTGCGGGTTTGGGGGCACGTTCTCGGTGAAATTCCCGGAGGTGTCCGTGCCCATGGGGCAGGACAAAATTCGAGCCGCCACCGGCACCGGCGCCGAGTACCTGGTGGCCGCTGACGGCGGCTGCCTGATTCATTTGGCCGGGCTGATCCACCGTCAGGGATTGCCGCTCAAGACGATGCACTTGGCGGAGGTTTTGGCACAAGGGAAAGAATAGGTGTCAGGTACCAGGTGCCAGGTGTCAGGGTCGAATCCAGACCGCCGGCCATTGGTCGCCAGCACCTAAGCACTACGTTTCAAGGATTACGTGTCGGGATCCAAACCAGATCGCTTGCACCCCGCACCTAATTCCTGACACCTGACACCTGGTACCTGACACCTCTTATGTCTGACATCGACATTCACAGTAACGAGATTCACCAAAGCGGGGCCGAAACCATCGCTAATCCGCGCTTGGCGGAGGCCTACCGCTCCTCCACCGTGCGCTTGTTCAATCACCGATTGCAGGCGATCGGGGAGGTTCCGGGCTTCGAGCGCCTCCGCGACGCGGGGCGCGAGGTGAAGCGCCACACCATCGAAAACCTTGATTACTACCTCGCCCAGTTCGCCGACAGCGTGGAACGCAACGGCGGCAAGATGCACTGGGCCTCCACGGCTGACGAGGCTTGCCGGATTGTGGTGAATATTGTGCAGCGATCGGCGGCGGTGGAAGTGGTAAAAGCCAAGAGCATGGTCGCGGAGGAAGTGGAGTTGAACCGCGCCCTCGAAGCAGGGGGAATTCGTGCCGTCGAGACGGATTTGGGCGAATTCATCATTCAATTAGCAGGTGAGCGGCCCGCGCACATCGTCGCGCCCGCGATTCATAAGACCCGTGAGGATGTATCCGACCTGTTTGCGAAAAGAATTGGGTCCCAGCCCACGGTCGTTCCCGAGGAGTTGACTGCCATCGCCCGCCGGGCGTTACGCGAAATGTTCCAGAAGGCCGGCGCGGGGATAAGCGGCGCGAACTTCGCCGTGGCAGAGACGGGAACGGTAGTCACGGTTGAAAACGAAGGGAACATCCGCATGTGCAGCACCGTTCCGCGGGTGCACATCGCGCTCGTCGGAATCGAAAAGCTCATTCCCCGGCTCGCCGACCTGGGAATTTTTTTGCGCTTGCTCGGTCGCTCCGGCACAGGCCAAAAGCTCACCACATACACTTCGCTCGTGACCGGGCCGCGACGCGAGGGTGAAGATGGTCCCGAGGAAATGCACGTGGTCATGGTGGATAATGGCCGCACCAAGTCGCTGGCCGACCCCAAGATGCGCGAGATGCTGTATTGCATTCGCTGCGGGGCGTGCCTGAACACCTGTCCGGTTTATCGCAAGATCGGCGGGCACGCCTACGGCTGGGTCTATAGCGGCCCCATCGGCGCGCTGGTCACGCCGGAAATCGTCGGCATTGGCCAGGCTCGGGAATTGCCCTTCGCCTCCTCGCTGTGCGGAGCCTGCCGGGAAGTTTGCCCTGTGAAAATCAATATTCCCGACCTCCTCCTGCACTTGCGCGGCAGGGCTCAGGAACTGGCGCCCCAACCCGCGCAGACGCTGCTTTCAGAGCGGTCCATGTTCCGCCTTTGGGCTTGGGCGATGCGTCATCCGTTCCTCTATGCGATGGGCAGCCGGTTCGCTCGCTGGGGGCAAGTCCTTTGGGCCCGCCAGGGTTGGATTCGCAAGATCCCGGCATACCCTGCCTCGCAATGGACCAAAGAACGTGACTTCCCCGCGCTTGCGTCGCAGACCTTTCACAAACGGTGGAAGAAGCTGTAGCACGAGGTGTCATGGAAGGGCGAAAATCGAAACTGGAAACTGGAAATCCGAAACTGGAAACTCGAAATCGGAAACTCGAAAACTGGGACCAATGCACCAAATTTCCAATTTCGAGTTTCCAGTTTCCAGTTTCGATTTTCGAGTTTCCCTTCTCATCCCTTGGAGCTGGAAAGAAGGTTCGCTATGCGCAAATCATATTCAATCTTCAGAACTATCGTGATAATAGTTCTACTGGTGATCCCCGCGGTGTGGGCGGGTGCCCAGGCTCGCGCCGCGGAAGGCCCGCTGCCTCCCGATAACTTGCGATGTGAATACTTGAAGAATCCCGTGGGAATTGATGTTCGCCAACCGCGATTCGCGTGGGTGCTGAAGCACACGGGACGGGCGCAAATGCAGTCCGCCTACCGGGTGCTGGTGGCTTCAAGTCCGGAGTTGCTGGCGCAGAACAAGATCGACCGGTGGGATAGCGGCAAGACAGCATCCGATGATTCGACCCAGATGGTCTACAGCGGTAAACCTCTGGAGAGCGATCACTCCTATTGGTGGAAAGTCCGGTATTGGGACAAAGACGGGAACGCCAGCGACTACAGCCAGCCGGCGAGTTTCGACGTGGGGCTGCTTTCGGCTGGTGACTGGAAGGGGCAATGGATTGGCGGCGCGAATTTGCTCCGCAAAGAGATCACCCTCCCGGGCAAAGTGGTTCGGGCCCGCGCCTACGTCACGGCGCTCGGGTATTACGAATTCAGGATCAATGGTGAGAAGATCGGGTGCAACGATCTCGACCCCGCCTGGACCACGTATCCCGTGCGTGTCCTCTATTCCACCTATGACATCACCTCGCATCTGCGCTCCGGGAAGAACGCCTTGGGAGCCATGATTGGCGGTGGATGGGCATTACTCGACGGGGGAGACGTGCCCGCTCCCTATAAACAACCGGCTTTGTTGCTTCAGGTCAACATCGAGCTTGCGGATGGCAAGACCGTGCAAATCGCAAGCGACAACTCCTGGAAGGTTACTCAAGGTCCCATCGTCAGTGACAGCGTTTGGGATGGGGAAGTTTACGACGCCCGTCGCGAGCTACCGGGTTGGGACTCACCAGGGTTTGATGATTCCGCCTGGAAGGCCGCCGAAATTCTGGAAGGCTCCAAGGGGATTCGTTCCGCCCAGATGATGCCGCCGATCCAGGACGTGGATTCCCTGGTTCCTATCGCCTTGACCAACCCGCGACCTGGCGTTTACGTGTACGACCTGGGACAGAACATCAGCGGCTGGGCGGACCTCCACGTCGTCGGGCCGCGCGGCGCGCAGGTTCAACTGCGCTATTCTGAGTTACTTTATGACACCGGCATGATCAACCGCGAGAATATTCGCGGGGCCAAATCGCGGGACATTTACATCCTGCGCGGCGAGGGCGAGGAAGACTACCACCCGCGCTTTACCTATCACGGATTCCGCTACGTGGAGGTCACGGGGTATCCCGGCACGCCCAGCCTCGATTCGCTGCGCGGGCACGTGGTGCATTCCGCCGTCCAAACCACTGGCAGTTTTGTGGCATCCAAACCCCTGCTGAATCAGCTTCACAAAATCATCCGCTGGTCGGATCTGACGAATCTGGCAAGTGTGCCCACCGATTGCGACCAGCGCGACGAACGCCAGGGGTGGCTGGGTGATGCGCAGACCAGCGCCGAAGGCATGATGCTGAACTTTGACATGGCGGCCTTCTATACCAACTTCGTGCGGGACCTCCGCGATGTGCAGGACGCGAGCGGTACCCTCACCGATACCGTTCCGCACCGCTATGGCAGCCGTCCTGCCGACCCCGCCTGGGGCACGGCCTTCCCGCTGATCTCCTGGTACGTCTACCAGCAGAATGGCGATCGGCGCATCCTGGAGGAGAATTACGACGGGCTGAAGAAATACGTCGAGTTCCTGCGCACCCGCGCACCCGACAATGTTCTCCGCTATAGCTATTACGGTGACTGGGTGGCACTGGAAAAGACCCCGGGCGCGGAGGTTTCCGACTTCTACTACTATTACGATACCCTGCTGCTTGCCAAGATGGCCGCCGTGCTCGGCAATTCCGCGGATGCCGGAAGTTACACACAGCTTGCCGCCGAGATCAAAGACGCTTTCAATAAAGAATTCTTCGACGCCAAGACCGGTAACTACGCGAACGGAACTCAGACGGCCAACGCCCTGCCGTTGTTTTTGGACATGGTGCCCAAAGACCACCGTGGCCAGGTGGCGGGGAATCTCGACAACGACATTCTCTATCACCACGACACTCACTTGACCACGGGCTTTATCGGCGTCCGCTATCTGATGCCGCTGCTCACGGAGTTGGGCGATTCCTATCTTGCCTATGATCTCGCCGTGCAGACCACTTACCCGAGCTGGGGTTACATGGCCGCAAATGGCGCAACGACCCTCTGGGAGCTCTGGCAGAATAAAACCGGACCGTCAATGAATTCCCACGACCACCACATGATGGGAAGTGTGGATGCGTGGTTCTATGAGTCTTTGGGCGGAATTAACGTGGATCCTGACCATCCCGGCTATCGCCACATCCGCATCGAACCGCAGGTGGTGCGGGATCTCACTTCCGTAAGCGCCACGGTGGGAACGGTGCGGGGCAACGTAACTTCCTCGTGGACTCACGAGCCGGGAGTCATCACGTTGCAAGTGGATGTGCCCGTCAACAGCACCGCGACTGTTTCCATTCCCAAAGACGAGGAGATGACGCAGATCACCGTGCACGAAGGTGACCGAACCGTTTGGGAGAAGGGGCAATTTGTGGAGGGAACCCCGGGAGTCACGGCGGGAAAGCTGGTGGACGGCCGAGCCGTCTTGGAAGTGGGCTCCGGCCACTATGCGTTTCGGTTGAACGGGGAGTAGGCGCGGCTTCACGCCGCCATTTGGCGAGATAAACTCGCCGCTACGACTGCCATGGGGCGAGGTAAACTCGCCGCTCCACGTTAAGTCGGAGATCCATCTTGCCATCGAGGAGAGGGAATAAACATGAAACTGGTAACTTATGAATCCGCGAAACTGTCACGCCTGGGGGTGGTACATGGCGACTGCGTGGTTGATGTGCCCACCGCGTATGGACTAATCGCCAAAGGCAAGATTGCCGATGCCAAACTGGCCGCGGCGGCGGACGTGCTACGCAAGCTGGGCAGACCGCCCGGGGACATGATCGAGCTCCTGACACTGGGCGAAAGGTACCGCAAGGCGCTGGGAGTCATCGTGGCGCACGCCGGGGAGACTCACAAAAAAACTCCCAAGGGCTTGGTCATTCCGTTGCGCACTGCCAAGCTGCGCGCGCCCATCGCCCACCCCAACAAGATCACCTGCATTGGCCTCAATTACGCCGACCACGCCCGCGAGGGAGGTCAGGAACCGCCCGCGGCGCCGATTTTCTTCCTCAAATCGCACAATACCATTTCCGGTCCCGGCGATGCCATCAAACTGCCTCCCAACTCCACCCAGGTGGATTATGAGGCCGAATTCGCTGTAGTCATCGGCGGGCGCGGGACTCGAATCCCGGAAAACGAGGCCCACAAATACATCGCCGGCTACACAGTTTTGCACGACGTGAGCGCGCGCGACATGCAGTTCGGCGACAAGCAATGGTATCGAGGCAAGAGTTGCGACACCTTTGCGCCCACGGGCCCGTGGATTGTTACTCCCGACGAAGTTCCTGACCCCAACAACCTGCGGATTTCCTTGACGCTCAATGGCGAAACCCTTCAGGATTCCAACACGAGCAACTTGATCTTCAAGGTTCCCTTTCTGATCAGCTATCTCTCCCAGTCCGTCACCTGGGAAGTGGGCGATTTGATATCCACTGGTACGCCCCCGGGTGTGGGATTTGCTCGCAAGCCCCCGGTATTCCTGAAAGCTGGTGACACCGTGAGCGTGACTGTTGAGGGAATCGGAACCCTGACGAATCCCGTCGTCGGGCCATAGCGCGGCAGGCTGAGGAGCCGGCTCCTGCGTCTTTTGTTACTCCTTCGCCCGGCGCTATAATGGGCGACGCCGATCGTCTGCCTGGAGGCACCCTTATGAAGCTCCCCGATTTCAAAAACGAACCTTTGAGCGATTTCAAGAACAACCCTGCACATCGCCGCCGCATGGAGTATGCACTGGATGAAATCCGTGAGGAGTTGGGCCGCGAATACGATCTGGTGATCGGCGGCGAACGCATCAAGACCAAGGAGAAGCTTCACTCCTACAATCCCAGCCATCCGAACGAAGTGGTGGGAGTGTTTTCCCAGGCGGATGCGGCGCTCGCGGACCGCGCGGTGCGGGCGGCCGATGACGCTTTCAAGACCTGGAGCCGCACCCCCGTGCAGAAACGCGTGGACCTGCTGCTGAAAACCTCCAAGATTTTACTGGAGCGCAAGTATTACTACGAAGCCCGGATGGTGTACGAGGTCGGCAAGACTTGGCCGGAAGCGGATGCGGACGTGGCGGAGGCCATCGATTTCACCGAGTATTACGCTCGCGCCATGGGACGCTTGACGGGCCCGCAGCCGCTCACGCCGATTGCCGGCGAGAAAAACTACCTACGCTACATTCCCCTCGGCGTGGGCATTGTGATCCCACCCTGGAACTTCCCCCTGGCGATTCTGGTGGGAATGACCATGGCTTCAATCGTGACCGGCAACACGGTGGTGATGAAACCCTCGAGTGACGCTCCGGCCATCGCCTACAAGTTTTTCGAAGCTCTCGAGGAGGCGGGCATGCCTCCGGGAGTGGTGAATTTCCTGCCCTGCCCGGGCGGAGTGGTGGGCGATACCCTGGTGGGACACCCGCGCACGCGCTTCGTGGCGTTCACAGGATCAAAGGACGTGGGGCTGCACATCAATGAATTGGCGGCCAAGACCGTGCCAGGACAGATCTGGGTAAAACGTGTGATTGCGGAGATGGGCGGCAAGGACTCGATTGTGGTGGATGCCGATGCGGATATCGACACTGCGGTTGATGGCGTGGTGGCATCGGCCTTCGGGTATCAGGGCCAGAAATGCTCCGCCTGCTCCCGAGCGATTGTGGTGGGGCATGTCTATGATGTTTTCCTGGAAAAACTCCGCCAGCGAGTGGAGGGGATTTCCGTTGGGCCCGCGGAGCGTCCGGAAAACTATCTGGGCCCTGTTATCAATGCCAAAGCCAAGAAATCGATCTTGCAATACATCGAGATTGGAAAGGCGGAGGGCCGCTTGATTACCGGCGGGGGTGAATCCACCGGGCCAGGCCATTTCATCCAGCCGACGGTCATCGCCGATGTTTCCCCCACTGCCCGCATCGCCCAGGAAGAAATCTTCGGCCCGGTCCTCACAGTGATTCGAGCGGAGAGTTTTGATGAGGCTTTGGCCATCGCCAATAACACCGATTACGGGTTGACGGGCGCCGTCTATACCCGGGACCGCCGCAAATTGGAGAAAGCCACAGAAGAATTCTTCGTGGGGAACCTCTACTTGAATCGAAAGTGCACGGGAGCACTAGTGGGCGCCCATCCGTTCGGAGGCTTTAACATGTCGGGGACGGATTCCAAGGCGGGTGGACACGACTACTTGCTGCTCTTTACCCAGGCCAAAACCGTCGCCGAACGGATGGATGTTTGAACAGAGGGGGGTCGAGAAAACTGGGCCTAGCGAAAGGACGGGCAAAACGGCTGGGCTATCGATGCATACCGCGAGAACCTCTGCTTGAGCCCGGCTCACTCTTGCCACTTTTTATGTTTGGGCTTCCGCCACGATGAGTGTAGACCATTTGACTGCCTGTAAGCCCGCCGTGGACTGGACTCTTCCCCTCAAAGTTGTCAGAGCGGAATGCGGTTGGGCGAGCAGCGCAGTTTCGTCCAGTTCTAAACCCGAGTGGGCGTAAAGTTCAATCTTCATGACGAGGCTCGTGGCGTTTCCTTCCTGCGGCATCGGCAGGCGGCGCGTCTTAAATTCACCGATGCGCAATTTCACTCTAACCCCTTTCCGTTTTTGTAGCCCAGCACGCTGGCGACCATTGTCGAGGCGGTCGGTCTTTCCGCCGCTTTTGTAGAGGCCGGCTTAAGCCGGGCACCTCGCTAGTCCAATCCTCCGATCACCGGATCTCCCGACTATTTGACCACTTCCCATTTCTCGTAGCCGAAGTCCCAGACATCGAGACTGAGTTTGTCATCGACCACCTCGCCCAGGACGTACTCCCCCGCGTCCAGGGGCGCCAGCGGTTTCAAGGTGTAAATGTTGGGCGCAAGTTGCTTGCGTTCGAGTGACACCATAGTGCGCACCTCGGTGGCTTTGCCGTTTTTCCCGCGGCTGGTGTCCACATCCTCGACCACACGCGTCTCTTTGCCGGGCTTCAGGCGCACCAATTCGAGTCGCGTGCCGAGGCTCTCGGTCGATTGAACATAAAAGACGGGCAGCGGGTCGCTCAACCGGATCGTCGCTTTGGCGCCTTCGAGAACTACGAGTGACCGGGTTTTGACCACGGGCAGGGGAACGGCCAGCACCATGGCCGCCCGCTTTTTGTCGGTAACCGCCTCACTCGACGACTGCACGAGGCGCACCAGGCGCTTTCCATCAACGGTAAAAATTCCATCGTCCCCCGGAAGGCGAATGCCGGGGGCTACCTCCAATCCCTGGTCCGGGGGTTTGTAGAACCGCTCCTGGTCGATTTGCTTGGCTTCTTCAATTTGCTGTTTCTCGCTGGCCTTGGTTTCCTCCAGCGCGCGCTTGGTGGCTTCAAAATCCACGAGCGACGCAGGTATCTCTTCCCATTCCGAGCGCTCAACGCTGAAATAGCGCACCCGATCGCCGTGCACTTCGTAACTGGAGACTGTCTGGCACGTGCCGTCCTTCAGGCAGAGTTTGAGATTAGCCCACGCCAATCGGGGCGCCGCCAGCACGCTCAGCAGCAACGCGGCGGCCAGCAGAAAGCGGCTTGATGATAGACAACGCATATTCGCACCCACGTTGGGTTAGATGCAGGGGAAAGAGTGGAGGCGGGCTTTAGCCCGGCATTACGCCAATAACAAATCGTGCCCGCCTCAAGGCAGCTTCAACACTTGGCGTGCGAAGCAAAACGGCCGGGGAGTTTTTTCGCGCCCATTTACTTAAGCGATGCCATATCAATCACGAAGCGATAGCGCACATCACTTTTCACAACACGCTCATACGCTTCGTTCACCTTTTCGATCGGAATAACCTCGATGTCGCAGGCCACCTGGCGCTGGGCGCAGAAATCCAGCATTTCCTGGGTTTCCGGAATACCCCCGATCATGGACCCGGCAATACTGTGACGTCCCCTGATCAGGGAGAATGCAGCAACAGTCACCGGTTTTTCGGGGATGCCCACCACCACGAAGGAACCGTCGACTTTCAGCAGGGCGAGGAAGGGGTTCCAATCCATCGGTGACGAGACAGTGTTGATGATGAGATCGAAACTGCCATCCAGTTTCGTGAACGTTTCCGGGTCAGAGGTGGAATAGAAATCGTCGGCTCCCAAACGCTTGCTGTCCTCGTGCTTTCGGAACGAATGGCTGAGCACCGTGACCTCGGCGCCCGAGGCATGTGCGATCTTCACGCCCATGTGACCCAGGCCGCCCAGGCCGACGATCGCTACCCTCTTGCCGGGCCCCGCCTGCCAATGCCTCAGGGGGGAGTAAAGCGTAATCCCCGCGCAGAGAAGCGGCGCGCAGGCGGCAAACGGCAGGTTATCCGGCATGCGCAGAACGTAATTCTCGTCGACCACGATCTTATCGGAGTAGCCGCCCAGGGTCGGAGTGCCATCTTTCTCGCGACAATTGTAGGTAAAAACTGGAGTGAGCGCGCAAAAGTGCTCGAATCCCCGTTGACATTGAGCGCAGGTGCGGCAGGAATCGACAAAGCAGCCAACCCCAACCTTATCGCCAACTTTGTGTTTTGTGACCTGGCTGCCGACCGCCATAACGACTCCCGCGATCTCGTGGCCCGGAACCATGGGGAAGATAGCTTCTCCCCACTCTTCTCGAGCCTGATGAATATCGGAGTGGCAGATTCCGCAGAATTTGATTTCGATGGCTACATCGTGCTCGCGAGGTTCGCGGCGCTCAAAAGCATAAGGCTCCAGAGGAGCTTTGGCGCTGGCGGCAGCGTAACCTTTAGTTTTGATCATGACGAAATTTCTCCCGCCACGGGTTCACCGTGGACTTTCACCTTGGATAAAAAGCGGCGGCCAATAAGCAGACGGCGGCCGCCTCACTATTATAGGAGCGAATGGGCTGAATGCGAACGGGTAGGCTTACGGCGGGTGTGCGACACAAAAGTCGAAGGGGGAGGTTTTTCTCGATTCCTCGCGTCGGACCTTGCGTAGCGAAACGTTAGGTGCCAGGCGAGAAAGACGCGGTTGGCGAAGTAGCGCGGGCATCCCGCTCGCTGGCGCGGGAGCGTCGCGCTCGCGCGAGTGGCGCGGGCAAGATGCCCACGCCCCAGCGGGCGGGACGGCCGCGCTACATGGGTCTCGCCCCTTATAGAAACTCTCTCCCCGGTCGCACTTTCGCGTATGATGGGCGACATGAAACCAACAGTCCGGCGTGGCGCCGGGCGCATGCTGCAACTCATTCTCTTTTGCCTTATCGCAGGGTTGGGCTGCGTCCCGGCGTTTGCCCAGGTGAGTTATTCCGTGCGAGTTGAAATGGAAAAGCCCAAGTACTTACTGGGGGAACCCATCTTTTGCCGGTTCGTGATCCAGAACACGGGGAGAACTGTCTTCGCCTTTCGCTATCGCACTCCCACGCGCGGTTTGGGCTCCGATGATAACCAGGAGCCACGGTTCCGGGTGATGGACTCGCGGGGACAGGTACTTCCCGATCCCGGTCCTCGACCGTGCGGCAGCCCGCAGGGGACTGCCGTATACGGCTCCGTCACCCTGCCTCCCGGGCAAATTCATTCCGAGCGTTGGCTGCTGAACCAATGGGCGCAGTTTACGGTGCCGGGACGGTATCACGTGCGCGCGGAGCGCCGGCTGGCGCTGCTCCAGCCCGACCCGGGGACGAGAAAGTTCGCGGAGAAACCTGCGGCCTTCGCGATGGCCATTGATGAACTCAGCTTTCAGGTTGTGCATTCTACTCGTGCGCAGGTTGAGGAGGCTTTTCATCCTTATCTCGCCGCCGTCCAAGACCCCAAGAACCCTAACCCTGCGGAGGCGGTGGTGGTGCTCACCTCCCTGCCCCAACCTTTCTTCCTCGACCAGTTGGTCAAGTTGGCGAATGCCGGAAAGCCGGATCGCTGGGATCGGCGTGACGCTCTTGATGGTTTGGCGCGCCTGAACACCCCCGCTTCCTGGCAGGTGATTCTAAAGCTGTTTCGAGAGGCGGATACTACCGCGAGCGCCGGAAGCAAAGATGCCACCGGGCAAGCGGAGAATCCCCTGCGGTCCTATGCCTTGCTCCTGCTGGCGGAGAAGGCAGACCCGGCGTTCATTCCCGCTCTCATGGAGATGCTCGCCAAAAGTCCAGAGCCGACGCGGGGCGACATCCTGCGCGCGCTCGGGTTCTTTCATGACGGGCAGACCTTCCAGGCGCTTTTCGACAATCTGCACTCTGCCCAGGTGACGGACCGCATGAACGCCATTCTCGGCCTGAAAAACCTGGGAACTAAGGAAGTGATCCCTGCCATGGTCGCCGCACTCAACGACCCGGAAGCCCAGGTTCGACAGGTGGCGAATTTTGCCCTGGAGGGATTGACGGGCCACAAGGTTGCCGTTTCCGCCAATCCCTCGCGCGACGAGCCTGCGCGCATCGCGAGCGACTGGCACGCTTGGTGGCTTGAGCACGCCGGAAGCTTCTCTCCCCCGCCGCCGGCCGCTTGCCACGATTGGTAGGGATTAAGCGATCAGCGATAAGCTCTCAGCTATCAGCTTTCCCAGCCCCGGAGGGGCGGCATAAAATAGCCCACGGCGTAAGCCGTGGGACCACAAACCAATCTCAAGCATCCCTAGCCCCGGAGGGGCGACAGACCATGGCTGCCGCTTCCGAACAATTTGAGCCAGCGGAGGATACATCATGAAACCGAGGCGAAAGATCATCGTCTACATCACAACGAGCGCCGACGGTTACATCGCGAGGCCGGATGGCGATGTCGAATGGTTGAATCGCCGGCCGCGCACAGTCGATTACGGCATGCGCGCGTTCTATCCCACGATCGACACCATCCTGTGGGGACGCAAGACTTATGACTGGGCTCTCGACTATCAAAAGGATAGGGGCAGGAAAGGCGGGATATTCGACACGAACGTCGCGAACTACGTGTTTTCGCGGAAGCCCGCGGAACGGGCGACGTTAGGCGTGGAATTCGTGTCGGAGCCGGTGAAAGCGGTTGCGCAGCGCCTGCGCGTAACGCCTGGAAAACACATCTGGATGATGGGCGGCGGAGAGCTGATTGCCTCGTTCCTCGACGCCGGCGAGATCGACGAGTTCGATATCCACGTCATTCCTACCCTCATCGGTGAGGGCATTCCACTCGTGGCACCGCGCCATCGGGACGTGCCACTTCGCTTGCGGTCAGCCAGGAAGTACCCCGACGGCGTCGTCCGACTGCGCTATGAGGTCGCGAGGTAGCTTCCAGAGGACTACGGAATCGCAACATATCGTGGTCTGCTGAAACAACCGGATAAGCAAGAGGGCCCTAACTGAAAGCTGCGAGCTGATTGCTGAAAGCTCGCCCCAGAAACCAGTTGCGCGGCCCTTTGAAAGAGAGCAAAATAGTTAGTGCAGGCGAATGCCGTTGTGCGGCTTTGCTGTGGACGCAAAGTGAGTATCAGCTCAGACGGTATGAGAAAAGCTCCCTGCCCGGCCACGCGCGTTACCTTTGATGCAATTGAGTTAGCACTTATCTGAACGGATACGGGACCTCGAGCAGCTAACCCTAGTCATCCACCCCGATTTGGAGAAGGATCATTGGAGCCAGCCTCCCAGCTCTTCCCAACTTATCAGCTTGATGTCGACAAGTTTCATGACCACTGCGGGGTTTTTGGGGTCTATGGACACCCGGAAGCCGCCAAGCTCGCCTACCTTGGACTTTATGCCCTGCAACATCGCGGCCAGGAGAGCGCTGGGATAGCCTCTTCCGACGGCGACAACCTGATCTGCAAGAAGGGCATGGGGCATGTGGAAGAAATCTTCCCCAAAGACGTTATTGAGAGTTTGCCGGGAAGCCACGCCATTGGCCACACGCGCTACTCCACTGCCGGCGACACGGACCTGCGAAACGCCCAGCCGCTGAAGGTGAGCTGCCACAAAGGCCAGGTGGCACTTGCGCACAATGGCAACCTGGTGAACGCCACGGCGGTGCGTAAGGAACTCGAGGCGCGCGGCGATATTTTCCAAACCACCAGCGACACAGAAGTCATCCTGCACTATTTCGCTCGCTCGCGGCAGGCAGGCATTCCCGAAGCCGTTGCCGAAGCGCTCGACAAAGTGGTGGGAGCTTATTCCCTCGTCATGCTTTTCAAGGATGCGGTTTACGGAATCCGCGATCCGCGAGGCTTCCGTCCGCTCAGCCTGGGAAAACTCGATGGCGCATACGTGCTGGCGTCGGAAACCTGCGCTTTCGATTTGATTGACGCCCAGTACATCCGCGACGTGGAACCCGGCGAGATGGTGATTCTCGACAGCCGGGGCGTGACATCGCTGCATTTTGCCCCGCCCGCGCATGGGGCGCAGTGCATTTTCGAGCATGTCTACTTTTCCCGCCCCGACAGCATGGTGTTTGGACGCTCCGTTCAGCAAAGTCGCGAAAATCTGGGCCGCTGCCTGGCGCGCGAGCATCCCGTGGATGCCGACGTCGTAGTTCCCGTCCCCGACTCCGGGGTTCCCGCCGCCACGGGGTTTGCCGAGGAATCCGGCATTCCTTTAAAGATTGGCCTGATCCGCAACCACTACGTGGGCCGCACGTTTATCGAACCCACCCAGGCCATTCGCGACTTCGGCGTGAAGCTGAAGCTCAACCCCGTGCGCAGCCTGATGGAAGGCAAGCGGGTGGTGCTGGTTGACGATTCCATTGTGCGTGGAACAACCAGTCGCAAGATAGTACGCATCGTAAGAGAGGCGGGAGCTCGCGAGGTGCACATGCGGATCAGTTGTCCGCCCACCGTGTCGCCCTGCTTTTACGGCATCGACACGCCGACGCGGAAGGAACTGATCGCGGCCACCCACTCCGTGGAAGAGATCCGTGAATACTTGGGAGCAGATACCCTGGGCTACGTTTCGGTTGAAGGAATGCGAACTGCTGTCGGGGATACCCAGGGCCAGTTCTGCCTTGCGTGTTATACCTGTGAGTACCCCACCGCCATTCAGGAACCGCTGATTGCCATACGTAATCGGAGTTGATCCGGATGGAAACACCCGAACCTAAGATGGAAGAGCTGTCTCCTCCGGAGTCGGCGGCGGAAAGCAAGCCCGCCAAGCAGGATCGCCAGGAGACCGTGTGGGATACCCTCCGCTCCTTGCTGATCGTGCTGGTGGGGGTGCTCTGCATTCGCACCTTTGTGGCGGAAGCTACCGTAATTCCCACGGGTTCGATGGAGTCGACGATCCTGATCGGCGACCATGTTTTCCTGAACAAGCTGCTTTACGGTCCGCGCTTGCCCTACACTTCGCTCCGCTTGCCGCCCCTCAGAGAAATTCATCGGCTGGATATTGTCGCGTTTCGCTATCCTCGCAATCCGTCCGTCATGTTCGTCAAGCGCGTGATCGGCGTCGGCGGCGACGTGGTGAAGATCGAAAACAAGAAGGTGTATCTCAACGGGCGGCCGCTGTTCGAGCCTTATACGCAATTCCAATATCCCACGTCGCTGCCTTTACGCGATGACTTTCCCCCGACTCCCAGCCTACTGGAGACGCTTCCCGCCGCTTGGGGACTCGATCCGGCCTGGACGCGCGAGATGCCCGGCTTTATTCGCAACGACGGCCTGCACGTTCCGCCCGGTTACCTGTTTGTGATGGGTGACAACCGCGATAATTCCCTCGACAGCCGCTTCTGGGGATTCGTTCCCCTCGAAAATGTGGTGGGTGAGCCGCTGTTTGTGTATTGGTCCTACGATGCGCCGACCAAAGATTGGACCGCAGAAACCTTGGAAGCGCGCCTGAAATTCGACGCCTCGATTTTTTGGAACTTCTTGAAACAGACGCGGTGGAAAAGAACCGGACAAACGTTTTAAGAGCAGGGATTAGGGGTTCGGGATCAGGGGTTCGGGGTCGCTGATCAGCGGGTAAGAGCAAATTCCTAGCCATTCAGACGAGTCCCTAACCCCTAACCCGCGAATACCTGGGTGGATAGCAACAAACTCTTTGGCACTCTGGAGTAATCCCTAACCCCTAATCCCCAACCCCTGACCCCTATCTCTTATGCTCTATCGTGACGCTGGCGTCGATATCGACGCCGCAAGCCTGACTAAAGCTCGCATCAAGCAGTTGGCACGCAGCACCTTCAGCTCCCGGGTTTTGCGGGAGGTCGGCGCTTTCGGCGGATTCTTCTCTTTGCAGGGACTCCCGCGCGATGCCGTACTGGTCTCGAGTGTGGACGGCGTCGGGACCAAGCTGAAGCTCGCCTTTGCCCTCAATCGCCACAACACAGTGGGCGCAGACCTGGTGAACCACTGCGTCAATGACATTGCCGTGCACGGCGCCGCGCCACTCTTCTTCCTCGATTATCTCGCGACAGGGAAGATGCATCCCAAGGTGGTTACCGAAGTCGTCAAAGGTCTCGCCGGCGCCTGCCGCAAAGTGGGTTGCGCACTGGTGGGCGGTGAGACCGCGGAGATGCCGGGCTTCTACCCCGAAGATGAATACGATTTGGCGGGATGCATTGTGGGCTGGGTCAAACGCAGCCGCATCATTGACGGCAGCGGCATCCGGCCGGGGGACGCGGTTTTGGGGCTTCCTTCATTGGGGCTGCACACCAACGGCTATTCCCTGGCGCGAAAGGTTTTGCTCGAGCAGGAACGCCTGCCCTTGACGAAACCCCTTCCGGAACTTGGCCGGTCGCTAGGCGACGTATTGCTCGCTCCGCACCGCTGCTACTGGCCCACCGTGAAGCCGCTCCTTGAGCACGGATGGTTGAAGGGCTTGGTGCACATCACCGGTGGCGGGATTACCGATAATACCCCGCGAATCCTTCCCTCCAGCGCACAGGCGGAAGTTCAGTTGGGAAGCTGGCCCGTGCTGCCCATTTATGATTTGATTGCCAAACGAGGCAACGTACCGCCTGACGACATGATGCGAACCTTCAACATGGGTCTGGGCATGCTCCTGATGGTGTCCCCGCGCGAGCTGCCCAAGGTCACTTCATTCCTGAAAAAGCACCGCGAAAAATTCTGGAACATCGGCCGCATCATTCCCGGCAAGCCTGGCGTGAAATATCTGCCCGCCTAATGCGGATTGCTCCCCACGGATCAAAAACAGCGACGTAATGCACTGCCGTTATGCAGCCTTCCCGACGATTTCCGCGGCCCGCCAACGCCAACATCCTGTGGGGGCGATGATGCCGAATTTCGGAGTGCGGGAGCTCGCTCCCGCTTTTTCTACCGCTGACTTGTCAGCGGTGGGTTCTTCGCCGCGACTCGTCGCGGCGAGCAAGAGCGGCGACGAGTCGCCGCACTCCGAAAAGTCGGTTCGCATCACGGTGGCGAGTAGTTCGAGTTAAATCTTGCCGGTAAACCCCAGCGCTACCTGATCACTAAGCTGTGGTAGGGTTTGTGAAGCCCGTCACCGAAGCGATTTTCCCGTCGGCGTTGAACGCGAAGACGTTTGTTCCCGACATTGGCTCTTTCGCGTCGCCGTCCACCGCAATCCAATCGGCGAGCACCGTACCCTGGCACTGACGGACATCCCCTTTTCTCTTGAGCCGGATTCCCGGCATGAAGCGCTGGGCAGCGCCTGTGTGCGCCGCAAGATCGGCAAATCCGTCAAGTGCGCTGAAGCGATCGCGGAACTGTATTTCCGGCGTAACAGTTCTCGCGAGTAACTCCTCGCGCGATTTGTCGTTGGCAATCGCCCAAGCGCTGAACCATGCATCCACCGCGCTCGCGGCGTCGGCGTAAACTTCGTTCGCGACAACGTTGCTGAAAAGGGAAAGCTGGAAGCGCCACCCTTGCACGTGTTGATCGGACGCAGCGGCCTCGGCGAATTCGTGCCGCAGATGCAGCCGCGTTCCGGCTTGGTCCGGCTCCAGACGAATCGTGACGCGCGAGCTTCCGGGCGGTATGGGCTTACCGCTTGCGTAACCGTAGGTAAATGCGATGAGGTGAGGTTGGCGAACTTCCAAAACCTCGCCCAGGGTTTCCACCCCGTTGGGATAGCGAATGTAAACTTTGCCTCCCGGTGTGGCATCAATAGTCGAGCCGGCGCCCCACCAACTCGCCCACCGCGCGCTATCGATGAAGTATCGAAAAACCGTCTCGGGCTTTGCCTTGATCACAATAGTTCGGTTCAAGTGGTACGGCAGTTCTGACATGAGTCCCCCTCTCTCATTTTTTTGCTTTTGCGCTTTCGCCTGCCCGGCTTGGGGCCCCGGCGTGATTCCTCCAGCTCTGCTGCCAACTTGAGTTTCCATAATGCGTCATCCCACATGCGCTCGAGAATTTCCGCTACCGGCCCCAGCGCCTCGCGGCGTGCCCGGTAGTACCGGTTTCGCTGCTGGGTGCGCGCCTCGACAAGGCCAGCTGCAACCAGTAATCGTAACTGAAGCGAAACCGCGCCAAATGTGACGTCCGGCATCGCCCGATGGATTGCTCCCGCAGACTGTTCCTCGCGCCAAACCAAGCGCAGTATCTCGCGCCGGCGTGGTGAGGCAATCGCGTCGAGAACAGCGGCGTCCATGGAACATAATTTAGTTTAAACTAAACTGCTTGTCAAGTACCTTTCCTTTCCAATCCCGTGCTAAGAATTCCGGGTTACATCAATCCCGCTCTATTTCTGTGTAAGGCGGTAGCGCGGACCTGTTTTGTAGGTCCGCGGCTTTTCCTTGCCAATTGGGGAAGAACCGCGGACCTACAAAACAGGTCCGCGCTACACCTCATTTTTGTGTTATTGACTTCAATTCGCGGGCGCAGTTCTCATCGTGCGGAGCGATCTTGCAGGCTATTTCCAGGTTTTCGCGCGCCTCGGGGAGCAGCCCCAAGTGTTCGTCGGCGATGGCCAAGTGAAAATGGCCCGAGTAGCTCTCGGGTGTCAAGGCCAACACCTGTTGGAAGCGCCGGCGGGCCTTGGCGTAATCCCCCTGTGCCATCCAATACTGGCCAATGGCCTCGGCCGCGGGAGCGTATTGCGAATCCAGCTTGAGCACGGTCGCCCATTCGCGCAGGGCGGCCTGCGCCTGCTTTAGCTGGAGGTAACACTCGCCCAGATGAAATCGCGCCAGCATGTTCTGCGGGTCTGATTTCAGAATCGACTGAAGCTTTGGGAGGGCCGCAGCGGCGTGCCCTTCCGTAAACTCTACGAACGCGCTTTGATAGAGCTCGAACTCCGCAAACCGGTCCTTGGGATCAGGTAGGGGCACGCCATGGCGTGTCCCTACGGCGTCGGATCGTGGCTCGACCGCAAGGTAACCGAGGGACTCAAGCTGCGCCAGCGTTTCCGGCGTTAGGGCGGGAGGAATGGAGGGCTTGGAGGGAGCGTAGCGCGTGAGCACTTGCGCCAGTTGGTTTTGAAGTTCCGCTGCCATCGCCGCATTCGTGTGCTGCAAATTCCTCTGCTCGCTCGGGTCGGAATCAAGGTCGTAGAGTTCCGCCTTCGGAGCCTGAATGTATTTGTACTTCCCCACGCGCAGGGCACGCAGCGGCGCCCAACCAAAAGCGTCGTGGGCGTAAAGGCTTTCGCTGTAAACGGCGCGTGGACTTGCGGTCTCTCCGGCCTTGAGCGCGCCGAGTTGGCTCACACCTTCGAACGAGGCAGGGGCGGGCACGTGCAGATAATCCAAAATCGTTGGCGCCACGTCGATCAGGCCGACAGGTGCGTCTGAGAGTGGGATGTGGTCCGACAAGCCGTCCATCCAGCGGACAATCAGCGGCACGTGCAGCGTGCTCTCATAGACAAAAAGTCCGTGGTCGGTCTCCTGGTGGTCGCCCAAGCCCTCGCCGTGGTCACCAAATACCACCACCAGTGACTTTTCCCACCAGCCACCCTCGATCAACTCCTGCTGGAAGTGGCCCATCACCTGGTCGACGTATTCGAGTTGGGCGTCGTAGCGGGAGATTCCCTTCCGGCGCGCGACTTCCGGCGCCAGGGTGTAAGGTGTGTGCAAATCAAAGAGGTGGACAAACACGAAAACGGGCTGGCCGTGGTGGGCATCGAGCCATTGGCGCGCGGCGCGCACCACCAAGGCGCCGTCCCGCCGCAGGCTCATCGCCAATGGATTGTCCACCTTGGTGGTTTCCAGGCCGAACGGGCTGTCGTAAAAGTCGAAGCCCTGGTCCAACCCGAAGCGCCGATCCAGGAAGTCGCTGCCAATGAGCGCGGCGGTTTTGTAACCGTGCGATTGCAAAACGGAGGCGAGCGTCACCACTCCGGCGGGAACGCGCTCGCCGTTCTCTTCCACACCATTCTCAAAGGGGTAGGTGGAAGTGAACAGCGACGTGTGCGAAGGCAGCGTGAGGGGAACCTGCGCCTCAGCATGGGCAAAGCGCGTGCCTCCTTGAGCGAACGAGTCGATGTGCGGAGTGTGGATTTTGGTGTAGCCATAGGCGCTAAGGTGGTCGGCCCGCAGAGTGTCTATGGAAATCAGAATGACCGACGCCGGTTGAGGCGCCTCCTGCGCGGCGCAAGGGGTGAGTGGGCACCACAGCATCACCCAGATCCCCAAAGTTAGTGCGACTCGGAGAATGCGGTGCGCCGGCAGCGCGCGGAACCGGTCGGCGCCGCAAAGCAGACTTCGGGAAGTCAGGACAAATGGCAGGGGGCGCGTCATATCGTCGGAATTCATTATATCTGGCCGATATCTAAGAAATGGATTTCGCCCATGGAAGTATAATAGCCCGATGTTAATCCTCAAGTCTCTCCTTGCCGCTCTCCTGCGATTCAGACAGTGGGGGAGGGCGCGAGGCTGGCGGGAGGCAGGAGCGGCGAGACGAGGGGAATTGGGCGCAGGAATGGGGGCGTGTTGAGACGGGTGGCGGCTGTGTCGTAGGGTG
>Ga0187848_10000559_pt1 | contig 33754 bp, 35 predicted proteins | sample June2016WEW_4_40_FD_132424 | JGI IMG/M metagenome (GOLD analysis project Ga0187848, IMG submission 132424) | Peatland microbial communities from SPRUCE experiment site at the Marcell Experimental Forest, Minnesota, USA - June2016WEW_4_40 | ecosystem: Environmental > Terrestrial > Soil >... | reverse complement strand
GGAAATCCTCCGCTTGATCGTCCACCATAGCCGCCTCAAAGCAGCCCAGCGCTCAGTCTCTAACCCCGAAAAACGCTTCAAAACCGCCGCCTGACCTATGCCCACCACCCTCTAAATCACGATTCGCGCCTCGAAGCCATGCCTCGGTTGTTCATGCGAACCGGAGGTCTGCCCAAAGGCCGGTGGAAAGCGGGACAGAGCCGCAGGCAGAGGCGCCGGCGACAAAGATCGCCGGCGCTACGGAACGTCGGCTGGGAAACCGAATGCAGCAGGCCGGACGGCCTGTGCCACGGACAGGCGCGGGAATGCACAAGCGCACAGCGGCCGCCTCAAATGCAGCTTGCAGCCAAGAGCGCCTGCTCCACGAAGGCAACAAGATGGCGTACGGGGAATCGAGAAACTCCAGAGACCGGCCGGGAGGCCGGTCCCACTTTCGGCCGAAAACGCTTTCTCTCCAGGCCGTTGCGGCGGCCAGACCTTTGTGTTATTCATGAGTCAAGTCGGAAAACCCAACTGAAACCGCCTGCCTCGAACGCGAAGCTGACGGCCAATTTTCGTCATACTAAGGATGGCATGCCGTGGAAGCTGTCAATCGCAAGCTCATACGTCCGTCTCTGAACGAGATCAAGGAGCAAATCGCACCTCCCCGCAGGGCGGCGCCGCCGCAGCAGAAAAAGCCGGTTCCACCGGATCATACCAATGCGGAGAATTTTTACTACGTAAAACAGATGCAGGCCAAGACCCCCATGGTGTTCGTACTGTGCGATGGAGAGACCTTGCATGGCGTGATCGAGTGGTACGACCGGTGTTGCCTGAAGGTGAACCGCGACGGCGCGCCTAATATTCTGCTCTATAAACCGGCCATCAAGTACATGTACAAAGAGGGATAAGCCGCGGCGGGCCGGGACGCGGCTGGAATGTTATGATTGCCACGGACCGCCAAAACCGTGCAGCGCGACGAGATTCTTGCCCGCCTTCGTGAAAGGATCGCCGCCTTCGCGGCATCTCATGGATCGAGAGAGGCTGCCGAAGACCTGGCGCAGGAGGTGCTCATGCTTTTGCATGAAAAATACGCGCACCTCGAGAGCCCCGACGAGTTGCTGCCGCTGGCTCTGAAAATCGTCCGTTTCAAGCTGCTGAGCCTGCGCCGCAAGTCCGCGCGGCGGGGGGAATACCACGCGGTGTCGATCACCGATATCCCCTTGCCGGATCTGGGGCCCGATCCGGCCGAAACGCTGGAACGGAAGGAAATGCTGGAACGGCTGGAGCGGGCGATCCGGCAGTTGCCGCAACGTTGCCGCCGGTTGCTGCGCTTGAAACTCGAAGGCCGGACGTTTGCGGAGATCCAACGGATGTTAGGCGCCGGCTCCATCAACACGGTGTACACCTGGGACCATCGTTGCCGCCGGAATCTGCTGGAACTGATGGGCGGGGATTGGGAGCGGCCGGGGGGAGGGAAACCGTGAGGCCGGGCGATCTGGAAAAACTGTTGGGCGGATACGCCACCGGCACGCTGACGGCGGAAGAGCGGCAGGCGCTGATGGAGGCGGCGCTCGAGGATCAGCAACTCTTTGACGCGCTGGCGCGGGAGGAAGCCTTGCGCGACGTGCTCAGCGACCGGGCGGCACGGGCGCGTTTGCTGGCGGCGCTGGACCGGCAGCCGGCGCGGTGGTATCGGCGGGCGTGGTCCTCGATGCCCTTACGCGCATTCGCTGCCGCGGCGGCGCTCGCGATTGCGGTTGGGGCGGGCTATTGGATGTGGCATTCCGAACAGCGGCAAGCGGTCACGGAAGTGGCGGTGCTGAAGCCAGCGGCGATTCCCGCGCCACCGGCCGCCGCAGCGGAGAACAGCGCGGCTGGCGCGCCTGCCAGGAAAGAAGCGCGGGCGTTGGCGCGGCGTTTGCCGGCGGGGTCGAGTGCGTTTCGCCGGAATGCGCCTGGCGACCCTATCGTTGTGATACAGACGGCCCATGCCGGTGCGCAAAGCACCTCCGATGTAATGGGGTCGTTAGTCCCGCCACCGCCGCCCGCGGCGCCTGCGCCAGCGCCCGTGCCGGCAATAATGAAAGCCGAGGGGGCCCCGACTCCGCCTGCCGCGGTGCCCGCCACGACGGAGACGGTACAAGTGACGGCGGCGAACTCGAGTCCGGTGGAACCGCAAGCGACGGACCGGTCCCAGGCGATCAACCAGCCGTCGCCGCCTGCCGCACGGGGTGGAGGTGGTGGAGCGGCCGAAAACAATTTTCGACCGGCGCGGGCTCCCATTATGTCGGCGCTGGGGGTTTTGGCTTCGGGTCCGCTGCAGTGGACCGTGTTGCGGCGCAACGATAGCGGCGCGTTCGAACCCATCGGGCAGGGCGGCTTGCGGGAGGGCGATACGGTCGAGTTGCGGTTAGAGTCGAGCATGGAGGGTGACATCAGCCTGACCGACGGCGACCCGGCAGCGGCGGATTCGACCGTGTTGTTGCGGCCGACGCATATTGGCTCCGGGGGAACGGTGGTTACGCCGCCCATCGAACCGGCAGGCGCAGGACTGCGCACATTCACGTTGCGTCTGACGCGTACGGAGGGACCGCCGATTTTGAGTGTGGTGCGGCTGAATTTCCGGTGAAAGTTTTTCATTTCGGAATTGCGGCGACCGATTCCGTAGCCGCTCCCTGCCGGCCGCGGCTCCGACTCGCGGCTGGTGCAAGGGTTCGAATGTGGTACGACTGCGTCGCCGGCCATCTTCCAGGCAAGCTGACCCAAACCAGAGGTGGGACAGACGATCTTTTTTTGTCGTCTGTCGAGCGTTGCGGCCCGGCGAGAGCCCGACAGACCACGAAGAACGATGGTCTGTCCCACCTCTGGGTCACCGGAAAGTCCTCCAGTCATCGGTCAAAGCTGCCACCCCGCCGCCTCCAGGAACTTTTTTGCTACGCATGAGGCGTCGAACTGGCGGACCCATTGGGCGCCGGTTGCGGCCTGCGCGGCGCGCAATTCGGGCGCGCGATACAGTTGGCGAATGCCGCCGGCGAGCGCTTCGGCTTGATCGGGGGCAATCAGGATGGCGTGGGGGGCGACCTCGGGAATGGCGCCGGCGCGCGCGGCGATGATCGGCTTGCCGGCAGCCATGGCTTCCAGCAGCACGATGCCGAAACCTTCCTGCACGCTGGGCAAGCAGAATGCATCGGCGCGCCGGTATTCGCCGGCCAGTTGCGCGCGCGTCACATCGCCCAGCCAGCGAACCGTGCGCCCCAATTGCAATTGCGCGGCCAGGCGGCGCCATCTCCGCGCGCACGGGCCGTTCCCCACGAGGCGCACTTCGAGATCCGGAATTTCCCGCCGGAGCAGGGCTGCCGCCTGGAGCAGCCGGTCGATCCGCTTGCGCCGGTAGAAGCGGCCTACGAAGAGAACGGTGAAGCAGGAGGAGTTCGGCGCCGTGGACGACTGATCGAGCAGTTCCTTCCAGGCGCGCAAATCGATGAGCTCGGGCACGACGGCGGGCAACTGCGCTAGGCCGTAGAACTCCCGCGCGCGCCCGGCCGAGTAGCGGCTGGTCGCGATCACCCGCGCGGCCCTTTGGGTGTGCAGGCGCTCGCAGCGTGCTTGAACGCTCATGGTGAGCTTGGTGAGGCCGCGCTCGAAGCGGACTTCATCGGCGATCACACCCTTGAGCGATGCTACATGGGCGCCGGAATCGGCGATGCGGTAGCCATCCATGTCGAATCCCACGGTGAGGTCGAAGCCTGGCTCTATGCGGAGGCTGCGATTGAAGCGCAGCCGGTCCAGGGTGTAGAGCGGCAGGCGATGGTGGGGCGTTTCGACGTGGACCGAATGCCCGAGCCGTTCGAGCGCGCCGGCCAGCACGGAGATGCCGACGTAAGTTCCGCTGCCGCGGCGGACATCGAGCGGGGTGGAAGTGAGAAAGCGAATTCGCACTATCGCTAGGATAATGCGCTGAGAGGAGTGGCAGAAGCCCGGGGAGGGTGTGAAGAAACATAGCCGCCGATGAACGCCGATAAAGAAACCAACAAAGCTATCGGCGTTCATCGGCGGCTCGAATTGTTTTTTCACAGCCTTCGCCCGTCCGCGCCACGGGTGCGTTCTATGCCGGCAGCGGGCCGGCGGTGGGCAACAAAGATTGCGCTCCGCCTTGTACCGCCAAGGCGAGCCGCAAATTGTCAAGCGACTGCCGGATTGGCTCTAAATCCCACTCCGAGCGGGCAAGTTCGCGCCAACGGGACAGCACGTCGCGGTGCAGGCGGTGGAAAATCTGAACCAGCGCCGGCTCGAGCCAGCCGCGTGCCGCTTCCTGGTCGATGATGCCCATCGTCTCATCGGCGGTAAGGGCCCGTTTGTAGGGACGCTCGCTGCGCAACGCGTCGTAGATATCCGCCATTTGCACGATTCGCGCCAGCAGCGGAATGTTCTCGCCAGCCAAGCCGTCCGGATAGCCGGATCCGTCCCAACGCTCGTTGGTGATGCCGAATGATGGGAAGAACAGGTTCCAAGGTCTTCAAATGGCGGCAGATTTCGACTCCACGGGCGGGGTGGGTCTTCATTACTTCCCATTCTCGGGCATCCAGCCGACCGGGCTTGAGCAGAATACTGTCGGGAATGCCGACTTTTCCAATGTCGTGGAGGTGCGCTCCCCGGTAGAGAGTTAATAAGCTCGTGCGATCCAGACCGTAGACGATCCCCATCGCAACGCTGACAAATTTCATTCGTTCGCAATGCTCCGCAGTTTGGCGATTGCGCTGTTCCGCCGCCTGCGCCAGAGCAAACAACGTCGCTTCGGTAGGATCCACCAGGGCCTGGTGGTAATCGCCGCGCAATTCCTCCAGGCTTCGGTAGCAGGACTCCAGTAGGTCATTCCACCCCTGTCGAAGCCCGCTTGAAGATGCCGTCCGCATACCTCGCATTTCTTACCTGCTGAGATATATCGGCTCTAACCGCCCAAAACAGGAGGGTGCGCGGAAAGAAATCGAATTCAATTAGGATTCTTTTTCGCCGTGGCTTCTTTTTCGGAGAATTTACCGCCCCGCCCGCCACTATGAAAACGTGGGTCCCTATTGTGGTTGGACCACGTCCGGCGGGTGAAGAGAATATCTTTGAACCATTTATATCGACTCCTTTTCTTAACGTTGTGGGTGATCTTGGGGGCGGGCGCTTCCACCGCCCCCGTTTACACCATCGCCACCATCGCCGGGTCCAGCTCGCTGGGAGACGGAGGACCGGCCGCGGCGGCCCAGATGGGCGCCATTCAGGGGATTGCGGTCGATTTGTCCGGTAACGTTTATCTCTCCGATACCGATCACCAGCGGGTGCGCAAGATCGACGCCGCCGGAACGATTACCACCATTGCCGGGACCGGCGCGGCGGGTTTCAGCGGCGATGGCGGCCCCGCCACCGCGGCCCAGCTCAACCTGCCTTATGGTGTAGCGGTGGATCTGGCGGGCGATGTTTATGTCGCAGACCTCGGTAATAACCGGGTGCGGAAGATTTCGCCGCAGGGCGTGATTTCAACCGTGGCCGGCACTGGAACGGCGGGTTCGGCCGGCGACGGCGGAGCGGTGGGGAACGCTCAGTTGAACGCCCCGCGCAACCTGCTGGTGGATGGCTTGGGCAACCTTTATATCTCCGAATTCAGCGGTCAGCGCGTGCGCAAAGTGGCGGCCGGGGTCATCACCACGATGGCCGGTACGGGCGTGGCCGGTTTCCGCGGGGACGGCGGCCTGGCCATCGCCGCTGAACTGGATTATCCGGCCGGCCTGGCGCTGGACGCGACCGGAGCTCTGTACGTGGCCGACTCCGGCAATGAGCGCGTCCGCAAGATCTCCGGCGGCCTCATCGGAACTGTGCTGGGCGGCGTCTCGGCCACCGCGTTGTCCACGCCCTTGGCCGTGGCAGTGGACCGAAACCTGAATGTCTATGTTGCCGATGCCAGCGATACCGTTCACAGCTACAGCCTGGCGGGTGTTTGGAAAGTGGTGGCGGGCACGGGAACAGTGGGTTTTTGGGGCGATGGCGGTCCGGCCAGCCAAGCTGGGCTGACCATGCCGCGCGATCTGGCTTTCGATCTGGGGGGGGACCTGTTCCTGGCTGACGGCGTCCGCATTCGCGAAATCAACGGCCAGGGCGTGATCGAAACGCTAGCCGGCGACGATTACCAGCACGCGTTGGGCGACAACGGTCCCGCCAAGAACGCCATTCTTCTGGCCCCGAACGCAGTGGCGTTGGACGCAACGGGAAGTCTGTATATCGCCGATTCCGGAACCAATCGGGTGCGCCAGGTTTTACCCTCGGGAGCGATTCAAACATTCGCCGGAACCGGGAGCGCGGGATTTAACGGAGATGGCGGGACGGCGGTGACGGCGGCCCTGAACGTTCCCCTGGGAGTGGCGGCCGGCGGTGGCGCCAACCTGGTGATCGCCGATAGCGGCAACGAGCGGGTCCGGCTGGTACCCGCCAGTTTGTTGATCCAGACCGTAGCCGGAAGCGGGACGGCGGGACAGGGACCGGCGGGCTTGCCGCCTACCAAGACCAATCTGGACGGGCCGGGCGCGGTTTGCAGCGATGGCGGGAACAATATTTACGTGGCCGATACCGTCAACAACCGCGTGTTGCGAATCCCTGCCGGAGGCGTGACGGCGGCCGCCGCGGGCGCGGGTTTCACGGCCGGTTATGCCGGCGATGGCGGGCCCGCCGCCCAAGCCGAGCTGAACCAGCCGAGCGCATGCGCGGTGGACCCGGCCGGCAATTTGTTCATTGCCGACACCGGCAACAACGCGATCCGCGAGGTAACCGCGGACGGCAAAATCCGCACCGTGGCCGGAACCGGCGCTGCCGGCAACAGCGGCGATGAAGGCCCGGCAACCGCCGCAACTCTGCATGCACCCGCCGGCGTGGCTGCGGATGCCTTCGGCGACGTGTACATTGCCGATACCGGCAACAACCGGCTGCGGCTGATCACGGCGGACGGCATTCTGCACACCATCGCGGGGCAAGGAAGCGCGGGCTTGGCGGGTGACGGAGCGAGCGCGCTCTCGGCGCTGGTCAACGCTCCCGCCGGATTATGCCTGGACGCGTCCGGCGATGTCTACTTCGCCGATCGCGGCAACAATCGCGTTCGCGTGTTGATACCGGGAACGCCGGTCACGGCGGTGTCGCTGGCGCCGAGCGTGGCGGTGGCCAATGCCGCCAGCCTGGTGAGCGCCAGCGTGGCGCCGGGTGAGCTGGTCACCATCACGGGCAACGGCATCGGACCGGCAGTGGGCGTGGTCGGAACGGTTGGCTCGAATGGCTCGGTGGCAACCGCGCTGGGTGGCGTGGAAGTGGATTTCGACGGCGTCGCGGCGCCGCTGCTGTACGTCCAGGCCAGCCAGATCAACGCCCAGGTTCCGTACACCGTGGCCAGCGGCGGCGTCACCGAGATCGCGGTTCAATACCAAGGTCAGGTGCTGGGGTCGGCGATTGAAACCGTGGCCCTGGCAGTCCCCGGCCTCTTTCCCGTGGCGATCGATCAGGATGGCACAATCAACTCGGCTATCTCGCCCGCGCCCGCCGGCAGCGTGGTGATGTTGTTCGGCACCGGCGAAGGCCTCACCAACGGACCGAACCAGGCCGGCGAGCCCGCTAGCACGCCGTACCCGCAACCGCTGTTGGCGGTCGGCGTAGCTTTAGGCCAGACCAGCTTGCCGTTGCTGTATGCCGGGAGCGCGCCCGGTGAGGTGGGGCTGCTGCAAGTAAACTGCTGGCTACCGAATAATGCCACGACTGGCATGTACCCGCTGGTGCTGAGCGTAGGCAGCTTTCAGTCTCCTCCCGTGAACCTTTGGATCAAATAGGCTGGGCCCAAGGCTCTTCATTTGAGCCGTGGCGCAAAGTGCCCGCGGAAGACGCGCGGAAAGCCCAGGCCGACGGCTGCCAAGAAAAGCCGAGAAGAATCTGGGCTCAGCAGGCTTGACAGCCCGCGCCGCGAGCTACATGATGCGAGTGTGACGGCCTCGCGCGTGGCGTTGAGTATCGCCGGCTCCGACCCCAGCGGCGGGGCTGGAATTCAGGCGGATCTCAAAACCTTTCATCGATTCGGCGTTTACGGCGAAGCCATCCCCACGCTCATCACCGTGCAGAACAGCGTGCGCTCGTCGCGGGTGGAAGTGCTGGAGCCGGGGCTGGTGGCCGAACAGATCGCGGCCGTGCTGGAGGACATGCCGCCCCACGCCGCCAAGACCGGTGCGCTGGGTTCGGCCGCGGTGGCCCGGGTGGTGGCCGAAGCGGCGCGCGCGTTCGCCTTTCCCCTGGTGGTCGACCCGGTCATGAGCGGCAAGCACGGACTGGCATTGGCGCAGAGCGACATGTTGCCGGTGTTGCGCACGGAGTTAATGCCTCTGGCGGCGTTGCTGACACCGAACCTGGCCGAAGCCGAGGCGCTGACCGGGTTACGAATCGTATCGCTCGAAGATATGCGGCACGCGGCTCGCGAGTTGATCCGCCTTGGCGCCAGGGCCGTGCTGATCAAAGGCGGGCATCTGGCGGGCGACCCGGTGGACCTTGGCTTTGACGGCGAAAGCTTCCGCGAATTTGCGGGCGAACGAATCGCCACGCGCCACACGCATGGCACGGGCTGCACCTATTCGGCGGCAATTACCGCCGGTTTGGCGCGAGGCGTTCCTTTGTGGGAAGCGGTCGCCGTGGCCCGGCGTTTTGTCCAGGAGGCGATTCGCACCAATCCCGAATTTGGCCGCGGGAACGGGCCGCTGAATTTTCATGCGGAGAGCGGCATATCCTGACCGAAGCAGGCCAAAGGCCTACTCCACTTGCTCTGGTATTCTGGAATTCCGATGACCAAACTCGAAGCGCGCTTCCGCCTGTTGAAGCAGCCCGATGAGACCGTGCTGGCGCGGCTGACCAAGACTTCCGTGCTCTATGGCATCCAGAAACTGACCCTCGCGCCGGCTCTCGATACGCTGACCGTGGAATACGATGCCTCGCGGCTGCGCCCGGCCGAAGTGGAATCCGCACTGGCGGCCGCCGGAGTGGATGCCGAGCCGGTGTAAGCCCAACTACAAGAAAAGCCAAGAAGAATCTCGGCTCAGCAGGCTGGACAGCCCGCGCCACGAGGACTCCGTGCCCCTGCCTAACGCTATAATCGGTTTACTAATGGAAGGTGCCTTATGCAGTCACGGCGTATTTTTATCGGCTCGGTAGCCTCCGGATTGGCCGGCACGCTGGCATCTTCCAGGGTGCTCGGCGCCAACGATCGGGTTCGCATCGGCATCGTCGGCGCGGGGGCGCGCGGCTCGGAAATCCTGCGCCAGGCCATCGATTGCGGCAACGTGGAATGCGTGGGCGCGGCCGATGTCTACACCCGGCGGCTGGAAGAAGTGAAAACCGTCGCACCGGCTGCCAAGACTTATCTCGACTATCGTCACCTGCTGGAAGATCGCTCCATCGACGCCGTGCTCATCGCCACGCCGCAGCACCTCCACGCGGAACACTTCATCGCCGCGCTCGATAGCGGCAAGCACGTCTACCAGGAAAAGACCATGGCGTTTACGGTGGAGCATGCGCGCGCGATGCGGGCGGCGGTGGAGCGCGCCGGCGCCGGACGGGTCGTCGAGATCGGCCATCAGTGGACTTCGAGCGGTCCGGCCAGCGACGCCGCCCGGTTCCTTCGGCCCGAGCTGATGGGCCGCATCACCGCCATCGAAGCTCACATGTACCGCAACACGCCGCACGCGAAGCCACAGTGGTCGCGGCCCGTCTATCCCGACATGACGCCGGAGAACATCCTGTGGAAGTCGTTCCTGGGCGGCGCGCCGGACCGTCCATTCGACGCCAACCGGTATATCAACTGGCGCTTTTTCTGGGACTACTCGGGCGGCAACGTTTACGAAAACATGTGCCACCAACTGGCTTTCTGGTACCAAGCGCTCGACCTCGCCATTCCGCGCAAAGTCACCATGACCGGCGGCCTCTATCTGTGGAAGGATGGCCGCGAAGTGCCCGACACCATGAGCGTCGCCATGGAACACGAAGAGGAAATTCTGTTCAGTTGGGTGTCCGGTTTCGGCAACGACTCGCTCGGCGTGGAGGAAAGCGTGCTTGGCACCGACGGCAGCATTTCGCATACGCCGCAGAGCATTCGCTACGCGCCGCAAAAAGTGAATCGCCGCGACGGCAAAGACATGCTGGGTGTGACGCGCGCCGATCCCAAGGCCCACATGCAGAATTTTCTGGACTGCATTCGCGGCGCCGCGCGCCACCTCAACTGCCCCTTCGAGCTGGGCTACCGCGTGTCGATCGCCTGCCGAATGGCGGTCGAGAGCTACCGCGAACGGCGCAGCGTGAGCTGGGACGCGGCTCGCGGCGAAATCGTCTAGCCGTGGATTTCGAGTACACCCCCGAACAGATTGCCCTGCGGCAAAGCGTGCGCGAATTTGCCGAAGCCGAGCTGGCGCCGCACGTCATGGAATGGGATGAAGGCCAGATCTTTCCGCTCGAGGCAGTGGGCAAGCTGGGCAAGCTCGGCTATCTGGGCGCCATCGTTCCCGAGGAGTACGGCGGGGCGGGGTTGAGCTACGTCGAATACGCCATCCTCATCGAGGAGCTTTCCCGGGTGGACGGTTCGGTGGGGCTCATCGTGGCGGCACACACATCTCTGTGCTGCAACCATATTTATAAGATGGGCAGCGAAGAGCAGCGGCGGCGCTATCTGCCGCGCCTGGCTTCGGGCGAATGGCTGGGATGCTGGTCGTTGACCGAACCTGAAGCGGGGTCGGATGCCGCTGGCACGCGCACCACCGCGGTGGAAACCCACGACGGCTGGCTGCTCAACGGCGCCAAAACGTTTACCACCAACGCTCACTTTGCCGACGTTTGCGTGGCCATGGCCGTAACCGGCGGTTTGGTTCGCTCGCTGAAAAAGGAACGCGGCATTTCGGCCTTCATCGTGGAAAAGGAAACGCCGGGTTATCGGCTGGGCAAGAAAGAAAACAAGCTGGGGATGCGGGCCAGCGCCACCGGAGAAGTGATATTCGAAAACTGCCGGCTGGGCGCGGAACAACTTCTGGGAGAACGCGGCGAGGGCTTCATCGACAGTTTGAAGGTGCTGGACGGCGGGCGTATTTCCATCGCCGCGCTGTCGGTCGGCATGGCCCAAGGCGCTTATGAAGCGTCGCTGCGCTACGCCGGACAGCGCAAACAATTCGGCAGTCCGATTTCCGAATTCCAGGCGATCCAGCATAAGCTGGTGAATATGGCAGTCGATCTGGATGCGGCGCGGCTATTGACCTGCCGCGCGGCGTGGACACTGGACCAAGGCCGGCGCGTGACCTACGAATCTTCCGCCGCCAAACTGTTCGCTTCCGAAGCGGCGGTTCGGATTGCCGGGGAAGCGGTGCAAGTCCACGGCGGTTACGGCTTCATCAAAGAGTACCCGGTGGAAAAGTTTTACCGCGACGTGAAACTCTGTACCATTGGCGAAGGCACCAGCGAGATTCAGCGCCTGGTCATCGCGCGGCAATTGCTCTCAAACGGATGACGGACCGGGCCCGACAGATTCGCAGCGGCGATTTGCTCAGCTTGGCGCGCGCGCTCACGGCGGTGGAAAACGGCGCCGCGGAAGGCGCGGCGATTCTGGCCGAGCTGGCGCCATTCGCCGGCCGCGCGCGCATCGTCGGCATCACCGGCCCTCCCGGAGCGGGCAAGAGCACGCTCATCGACGCCCTGGCGCGCCACCTGCGGCGATTGTCGAAAACCGTGGCTGTGCTCGCCATCGACCCTTCCAGCCGCATCACCGGCGGCGCCATTCTGGGCGACCGCATCCGCATGCAGCGGCACGCGGGCGACGCGGGCGTGTTCATTCGCTCGGTGGCGACGCGGGGAGCGTCCGGCGGCGTATCCGCCGCCACTGGCGAAATGATTCGCCTACTCGATGGCGCCGGCCGCGATGCCGTGCTGGTGGAGACGGTGGGCGTGGGCCAGGACCAAACCGAAATCGCCGCTCTGGCGCCCGTCACCGCGGTGGTGCTGGCGCCCGGCATGGGTGACGACGTGCAAACGCTCAAGGCTGGCATCATGGAAATAGCGAATGTGTTCGTGGTCAACAAGTCCGACCAGCCCGACGCGGATCGCGTGGCGGCCGAACTGCGGAGCGCGCTGGAATTGACGGCTCAAGCCAGCCGTCCCGCCGTGGTGCAGACCGCGGCCAGCCAGGATCGCGGTATTGCCGAGTTGTGGGAAGCTATCGAACAGGCCTGCGCCGGCGCGTTGCCGCGTCATGCCTCTAAAGGAGACTGAACGTTGGAAGCGGAGATTGGGATTATCGGCGGAAGCGGGCTTTATTCCATGCCCGGATTTGAAGCTCAGGAAGAAGTCCTGCTGGAGACGCCGTTTGGCGCGCCCTCGGATAACTATGTCGCGGGCACGCTGGCCGGACGCAAAGTCGCGTTTCTGGCGCGGCACGGCCGGGGCCATCGCTTTTCGCCCTCGGAGGTGAATTATCGCGCCAACATTTACGGCATGAAGCGGCTGGGCGTGGAGCGCATTATTTCCCTCAGCGCGGTGGGCTCGCTCAAGGAGGAGCATAAGCCGCTCGGTTTCGTGATCCCCGATCAATTCGTGGACCGCACCCTCGGCCGCGCCTCCACCTTCTTCGGGGACGGCCTGGTGGCGCATGTGAGCTTCGCCGATCCGGTATGCCCGCAGATGAGCCAGGTGGTGGGCGACGCCTGCCGGACCGCGGGAGTCCCGGTCACTCGCGGCGGCACTTACCTCTGCATGGAAGGCCCCGCGTTTTCCACCAAGGCCGAATCGTTTTTGTACCGGAGCTGGGGCATGGACGTGATCGGCATGACCAATCTGACGGAGGCCAAGCTGGCGCGCGAAGCGGAAATCTGCTACGTCACGGTGGCCATGGTGACCGATTACGATTGCTGGCACGAAGAGCACGATGCCGTCAGCGTGACTCAGATTATCGCCACACTCACTAAGAACGCCGAGAACGCCTGTAAAGTGGTGGCCGAAGCGGTGGCGCGCATGCCGGGCGAACGCGCCTGCAAATGCGGTTCGGCGCTGGCGCACGCCATCATTACCGACCGCAAACTGGCGCCGGACACGACGCGCCATAAACTGGGGATCCTGGTTGATAAGTACTTCGTGTAACGCGCTTGCCCGGGAGGTGCTGGACCGGGCGGTTGCGGGCCGGCCTCCCAAGCTGCTGCCCCGGTCATTGATGGAGGAACACTGCAACCGGGCGCTGTTTGGGGTGCTGGCCGAAGGCTTGGCCGACCGTTTCGAACCGCGGCTGTGCGACGTGTACGCGAAACTGTTCGCGCAAGCCATCGAGCACGCGGAGCCCAGCCTGGAAGCGGCCTCCCTGGTGGCGCGGTATGAGCGCGTGCGCCAGACCCGCCCCGTGGGCAAGGAGCCGCGCCAGGTGTTCGTGCTTTCGCGCGTCACCCTGGGCGCGGATATCGCCGTCACCAGCGTTTTGCTGGCCGCCGCCAAGGGCCGCTTTCCGCGTTCGGCCATCGTGTTCGTGGGACCGGAGAAAAACTTCGAGCTATTTGCGGGCGACCCGCGTTTACGCCACGCACCGATAGAATATCGGCGCGGCATCCTGCGCGACCGCCTGGCGGTTTGGAAAGAGCTACGCGATCTGGTGAGCGCCAAGACCGCGCTGGTGATCGACCCCGATTCGCGCCTCACCCAGCTTGGTCTGCTGCCGGTGTGCGCCGAAGAGCGCTATCACCTGTTCGAAAGCCGCGCCTATGGCGGCGACGGCAGCCGCGCTCTGAGCGAGCTGGCCGCGCGCTGGGCCGCCGACACCTTCGGGGTTCCAGCGGCGGAGCCCTATCTGGCGCTGGGCCCGCTACCGGCTGAACCGCCGCAAATCGCCGTCAGCCTGGGCGTGGGCGATAACCCGGATAAGCGCCTGCCCGACCCTTTCGAAGCGGAGCTGCTGCGCCTGTTGGCCGCGACCGGTCTCGGGCTGTGCGTCGATAAAGGAGCCGGCGGGGCGGAAGCCGTGCGCGTGGAAAAGGCGGTGGAAGACGCTGGGGTGAAGGCGCGTTTCTGGGAAGGGTCGTTCGCCGGCTTCGCCGCCATTGTGGCCCAGAGCCGCTTGTATGTGGGCTACGATTCCGCCGGCCAGCACGCCGCCGCCGCTTCGGGCGTGCCGCTGATCTGCATCTTCGCCGGGTTCGCATCGACGCGCATGTTCGACCGCTGGCGCCCGGTGAGCCCCAACGCCACGGTGATTCGCGTGGATCGGCCGGATGCAAGTGAAGTGCTGGAGCAGGTGCGCTTGGCGATCGATGGGTGGAAGGCAGAGGAATAGATGCCAGGTGGGACAGACGATCGTTTTTTGTCGTCTGTCGCTGCGTTTGTGGCCAGGGCAAGCGCGACAGACGACAAAAAGCGATCGTCTGTCCCACGGAGCCTGGAGAACCGGCGCAGCCAGAGAGCAAATAAAGGTGCTGGATTGACGGTCCTGCCCGCAGTTCCGCGGCCAGGTTCGAAGGACGGGGCTTGGAGCTCCTCCAGGAGGCCGCTTCTCCGGCACGTCCAAACAAGCTACAGTTGAGTGGGGGTTCGCGCACTTGGCAAAACAAAAAGAAATAGCAGACAAGAAGGAGCCGGCGGCGGTCTCAGGCGGCGAGGCTACGCCCGCGGCAGTCAAGCCGGCTACAAAGTCCTTGAAGAAGCCAAAGCTGGCGCCAAAAAACAAGTCCCGCCTGCCGCGGCGGCAGAAGAAGGCCCAACAAAAGGCCGCAGGTCGCCAATAGCCCGAATCGAGCGGCGCAGTCTGCATCCGCGTTTATTCCAACCTTGGGCTCGCAGCGACTGGCCCACATCGGTGGGCCGGGCGTTTTGCGTCGAAGCGACGTCCGATTCCCGCGCGCGGCCCAGGGTTTGGGAGCCGGAATCGCGGCATTCCACGGCCGCTGCTCGGTCACGGGCGCCGCGAACGCTGGGCCAGATAGTGTTGATCGAGAGCGTACCGGACCATCGTTTTGATAACGGCCTGGCGGCTCACGTTGAGGTCCTGAGCAGCCTTGTCCAGTTCTTCCAACATGCTGGCAGTGACGTCTACATTGACTCGTTGTATCGGCTGCACCATGCGGCCTTGGCCCTTGAAAAAACGCGAGATGTCTTTACCTTGATCGGCCAGCCGGGCGATCGCATCGGCAGAAACCGGCCCACCAGGTTTACGAGCCTTCTTCATATGATCGGACCTCCTCCTTGGTTGACCTCCACAGCGTGACGAGGCGCAGAATCTCACCCTCTTCGTCTTCCCATATTTCAAAAATGACGGAATACATCCGGTCGCCCACCCAGCCGACGGCCACATATTGCTCCGGAACATCCGACCGCTGGTCGAGCCAATATGGCCGAGAGAACAACTCCTGCGTCTCCTCGAACCCGATGCCGCGCCGTGGATTTGCTCTGAGGCGCCTGCTCTTTCGGGGATCGAAGCTAAACCGCATCTGATATGACTGTTATACCACTTCCGGTGGGACAGACGATCGTTTCTTGTCGTCTGTCAAGCGGCTGTCACCGGGCGAGGGCCTGACAGACCACGAAGAACGATGGTCAGTCCCACCCGCCCTCACTCGTCGCGAAGCGAGGTGAGTGGGTCCACGCGCGCGGCCCGCCGCGCGGGCGCCCACGTTGCCAGTAGGGTGATGAAGAGCAACAGCAGCGGGATGACGATGAAGATGAGCGGGTCGATGCGGTTAAACGTGAAGATTAGTGCGATGGCGGAACCGATGGCGCGGCAGGCATAAAGCGCCACTACCAGGGCGGCGGCAACACCGGCGAGGCCGAGCCAGAGCCCCTGTCGCAGCACCATGCGGACCACCGAACGGCGGTCGGCGCCGAGCGCCATGCGGATGCCGATTTCGCGCGTGCGCCGGCTCACCGAGTAGGCCACCAGGCCGTACAAGCCCACCGCCGCCAGAATCATCCCCATCAACCCCATGGCCGCGGTGATCTGGGCAAAGATGTCGGTTGTCTTGACGGCGCGCTGGGTATATAGGTCCTGCATGGGGCGAGCGTCGAAGACGGGCATATCCGGATCGCGACGCGGGCGGTCGGAGATTTAATTGAATCAGCTAATCAGGCCTATATGCGATGTCCGTTATTGGGACGCGCGGTCCGGTGTTAGTGTACTATTTCGGAAGTAAGGCAACATATTCGCGGGCAACGGCTCCCCTGAGAACCCGTAAAGAAATATGGCCACCGGTGAACACCGATGAACACGGATGAAGAAAATCAAGGTTTTATCGGCGTTTATCGGCGTTCATCGGCGGCTCGAATTTGATTTTTTCACCGCTCCCTGACGGTCGCGGCTCGGAAACGCGCATGGATTTTGACAATGACAGATTTCACCGAATTGAAACAAACCGGCAGTGAGGCGGACAGAAGGGCAATTCTGACGCTTCTCGACAAATGGCGCCTGGCAACGAAGGCAAAAGATATTCATGCAATCCTGGAGTTGGTCGCCGACGACATTGTGTTCCTGCCAGCGGCCGTACCTCCAATCAGGGGCAAAAAAGAAGTCGAAAACATGTATCGGGCTTTTTTCCCGCGATATCGCGAGGTCGAACAGGAAAGCGCGATTGAGGAAGTTCAGGTTGCCGGAGACTGGGCGTTCCTGTGGGGCACCGATGAGTTACGTCTGACACCGGAGCCGGGCGGCGCCGAGATCCACTTGAAGGGGAAAGCGGTGAGTATTCTGAAACGGGAATCCGACGGCTCGTGGAGATTTTGGAGAGGGATCAATAACATGACGCAGCAGCCGGCGGGGGAGCAGGGGTAGATCCGGCCCCGCCGCCAAGTTGCCCGGCATCCTTTCATTGCGCTATCCTAAAGGCTCAAACGCTTTGTAAGGATTCGATTTAGCAGATGGCCAACACGTATTCCGCGCTCAAACGCGTACGCCAGACCGAACGGCGCACGGAGTTCAACAACCGCAACAAGAGCCGCCTTCGCCACCACATTCGCACCATTCGCCGCGCGATTTTGAATAAGGATGCGGCGGGCGCTGCCGCACTCTTGCCGCAGACCTTTTCGCTGATCGACCGTTCGGCGCGGCTCGGCGCGATCAAGAAGAATACGGCCGCGAGGTACAAGTCCAAGTTGCACGCGCGGGTGAAAGCGCTGTCGGCGTAGTGGGGTCAGATCTCACAGGCTAAAGCCTGTGCCACCTTTGGCAGAGACTTTAGTCTGTGATCCTCGCCAGTTTCAGAATCAGCCGTTCCATGACTACGCGGTCGTCCGGGCGCGCGTCGCGGAAGCCTTTGTCGGCTTCGTAGATCGATTCCATGGCGCTCTCGATCTGCGCCGGGCTGAACTTTGCCGCGGTTTGAGCTACCTGCTCGGCGCGCGAACCCCACATCGGCACGCCCATTCGCGAAAAATGCGATTGGATCTGGCCCGCGGTTTTCAACCCCGCTTCGCGCGCCGCCAGCGCAGTACGGAACTGAGTGGAAAGGAACGATAGCGCCAGCGGCAGATACTCGCCTTCGCGCACCAAGGCATCCAGGTATTCGAGCGCGCGGGCGCGGTCGCGACGGCCCATGGCGTTCACCAGGGCGAAGATGTTGCCGGCGCGGGCATCGGGCACCAATTGCGCAATGTCGGCTTCGCCAACCGGCTTGCCGCCGGCATAGAGCGACAACTTCTCGATTTCGGTGGCGATGCGGGCGACATCGCCGGCGAGCGATTCCACCAGCAGGTCCAGCGCGGCGTCTTCGAGGCGCAGACCGGCGCGCGCGGCCAGGGATTGCGCTTCCTGGCGAGCCTGAGCCGGGGCGTAGCGCTCGAGCTCCACCACGACGGGGATGCTCGCGTAGAATTTGGCGACGCGCTCGATCTTGCGCTTGTCCTCGCCTTCGAATTCGTAGCGGCTGGCCTCGAATACCAGCGTCACGCCTGGAGTGGGGTCCTTGGCATAGGCGGCCAGCAAGGCCCCATCGCCGGCGCCGCCTTCGGTTTCGCCTTCCTCTTCGCTCGACCCACGCCCGCGCGGCAAAGCTGCTTCGGCATTGACGACCCAGATCAGGCGCTCGGCGGCAAAAAGCGAAAGCGCGCGCGCGTCGTCCAGAATCTGGGCAAAACTGGCGGCGGCCAGGTCGTGCTCGGCGAGCGAATCCTCAGGGAGACCGGCGGACAGCGTCTGGCGGATGCGGCGGCGCTGGTAGGCCTCCGGCCCCAGCAGCAGCGAAAGCGGCGGGGAACCTTGCTTTTTCAGCAAGGTTAGAAATTGGGAGGGGGTCACTTAGTCCACCAGTTCATAAGTTCACCAACGTATTCCCGGGCAACCGCTCCCTAACGGTCGCGGCTCGGAAACACACGAAACCGAGCCGCGACCGTTAGGGAGCGGTTGCCGAATACGTGACCGTAATTCCGAAACCGAATACTTACGCTGCTCCTCACACTTACCACAGGCTGAAGCCTGTGCTACCCTAGAAATGCTCCAGGATGGTGCTGACCACGGCGCGGGCTACATCCTGGCTGAGCCTCTGCATGGCCGGACTGCTCTCGTCGAAGTACGCCTGCGGATCGGTGGAAACCTCGTAGCGCTCGCGAAAGTCCCAGCCGTTGCGGGACCACAACAGCTTGCCGGTGGCTCGTTCGGTGAGGGTCAGATTGAGTTGCACCACCAACAGCGCGCCGGTGGCGCGGCCGGTTGCCGGGTCGGAAGTGGTAGGGCTGGGAAAGACATTGGCCACGATGCCCTCTAAAACCACGTCGGCCTGGTTACGGTCGTCCACCACTTTGTAACGCGTGCGTGTCAGAAACTCGCGCGTCACCTCGGCCGGCAGCATGCGGGCGAGGTCGTAGCGGGTGGTGCCGTTGCGGAAAGCGATGGCCACGGTTTTGGCGCTGGCCGGCATCAGGTCGCCATGGCCGGAGAGATGATAGCCGCAGCTTGCGGCAAGCGCCAGGGCGGCCAACACCGAGCCTGACAACAGGAGTCGGTTCTTCATACCAGTTGCCGCACCACGGCCACGCCGTTCTCGGCGGTCAAACGCAAGTTGTCCGCCACCAGCCAGAACCAGCAGGCTTCGGCGCTGTTGCGATCAGGCGCAATGGCCCCCACGGAAATACCGCTTTGGCCCGCCTGGCCAACGTTGGTGGGCGGTTCGAAATCCGCGCCGCGCACGTCGATCGAGGGCGAACTGAGCGCGCTTTCGAGGGTTTCCACCTCGGGACTGGATTCGAATTCCACCCATAGCGACATGCTGTAGCCATGAAACACGGGGGCCTGAATGAGGCGTAGCGATGGCGGCGGCACGCCTTCGCCATCGCCCGGCAGGGCCAGCAGGGTGGCCAGATGGCGCTCGATGCGCAGTTCGGCCTCTTCGAGCGGCCGCGGCGCATCGGCCCCGTATCGGGCCAGCAGGCTGAAGGCAGTCTGGGCATCGAAGATCTTTTGCGGCAGCGGCTTGAAAGACAGCAAGTGGATGGTCTGCTGTTGCAGTTCTTCCACGCCCTGCCGGCCATGTTCGCTGGCGGGAGCGAAAATCTGCGCGACGGCGCGCGCCACCGGTTCATGGGAGTGAAGGCGGCGGAGGAAAAGCGCCAACGCGATCGCGGCCGGATGAGCGATCACCTGTACTCCACCGCCGGCTTCGGGTTCCTCTTCTTCCACCAGGGGTGCGCGCAGGCGAGCATCCGGCAATTCTTCGGCCACGCCGGTGAGATCCACCACGGCGAGGCCGGCCGGTTCGGCCAACTCCAGCGCGTGGCGGCCGGATTCCGCGGAACCGGCCAGCACCACCACCCGGGCGCCGTCGAAGCTCCCGGCTCTTAGCTCTTCCACGATGGCCGGTTCGTCGCCCACGCGGGTGATGGCGCCGGCCTGCCCGGAATCGGCAGCGAGCAGGCGGAGCGTGAAAGCAGACTGGTTGGCGGCAAGATCGCGAACCTCGCGCCCAAGCAACGATTCGGAGCCCACCAGGGCGACAGCGGCGGTGTTAGTCATGGTTGGTTAAGCTAGCACAAAACGATTTGAGCCACGGATGAACACGGATAGACACGGATAAGTCCATTGGTTTTTATCTGTGTTTATCTGTGTTCATCCGTGGCCATTTCTTTCTTACCCCACCGGATGCTCCGCCGGGCCGCGCATGGGGGCCGGCTTGAAGCGGCGCCGGATCATGCCGCCGAGGCGAATCACGATGCCGCTGGCCATGTAACAGGTGGCCATGACGAGCAGCACCGGCTGGGCGTAGTTCCAGATCGCGTAGATGAACGTTGCCACCACGATGATGATGAGAGGGGTATACGGTTTCGAGAGGTTGATGCCTTTGAAGCTGTAGTAGCGCCAGGTGCTCACCATGAGAAAGCTGAGCAGCGCCAGCAGCGCCAGCCAGGCCACGGCCAACGGCCACCATGTGACCGGGTATCCATCGGAGGCATAGACCACCGCGGCGACCACGCCGGCCGCGGCCGGAATCGGCATGCCGACAAAGTACTTTCGATCCGGCCGTCCGGGATTCTTTGGCACCGGATTCTTCTGAATGTTGAAACGCGCCAGCCGGGCGGCGCCGCATATAAGGAAAAGAAACGCGAAGAAGTAACCGGCGTTATGCAGCCGGTCGCCGGCGCCAACCGCGAATTGCACGCCCCAGGCGAATGCCAGTACGGCGGGGGCCATGCCGAAGCTGATCACGTCGGCCAGCGAATCCATTTCGCGGCCGAAATCGCTGGTGGTATTGGTCAAGCGAGCGATGCGGCCGTCCAGGCCATCCAGCAAAAACGCCGCGCCGATGGCTCTGGCCGCGGTGGCAAACGAGAGGTGCGCGTCGGGGGAGCCCGCGGCGGCCAGCGTGGCGCCCTCGAACGACCGCAGGATCGAAATATAACCCAGAAAGATGTTGCCCGCGGTGAATAGTGTCGGCAACGCGTAGGCGGCGCGGCGCGGGCGGCGATCCGGCGATCGCGGGTCCGCCAGCCGGTCTTTAAGACCCATATTGCCCTTGCCCCCGATCGCGGCGGCGCGCCAACACGCTCGATCCGGCCAACACCCGCATCCCGGGCGAGACCACAATCTCCCACTCCTCATGCAGCAGCACGTCCACGCGCGAGCCGAACTTGATCAGCCCCACGCGTTCGCCCGCGCGCACGGTGTCGCCCGGCTTTTTGCGAAATACGATGCGGCGGGCGATCAATCCGGCAATTTGCTTGAAAACCACTTCGGTTCCGTTGCCCGATACGGTCACCACGTTCTGCTCGTTTTGGGCCGAGCAGGCTTCGCGGCTGGCCACGTAAAACCGTCCGGGCTTATATTCCACCTGGCGGATGGTGCCGCCGATGGGCGCGCGGTTGACGTGGACGTCGAAAATGTTCAGAAAAACGCTGATGCGGTTGAGGCCCGGAGCTTCGGCTTTCACCGCCACCACTTTGCCATCGGCCGGAGAAACCGCGACCGGGCCGGCGGGAATGGCGCGCTCCGGGTCGCGAAAGAAATAGAGACAGAATAACGCCAGAATCCACAGCGGGATGGAAAACCACGGGCTGGCGAGCCAGGCAACGATCACGCCCGCGCCGCCCAGCGCCAATGCATAATAGATGCCGTCGATGACGATCACTGCCCCCATTTTCCCATAGCAAGCAGCGCCTGCGACCACGTCGCCGTTTTTTTGGCGCTTAAATTGCACTTGCTGTAGTCGAAAGGACCCTCGCGTGGTCTTTAGAACGAATGCGCATCTGTTCGGCGCGGTGGTGAGCTGCTTTGCCGCGACGGCGGGCAGGGTCCCCGGCGCTTACGGGGGCGCTTACGGGGCGCCGGGAGAACTCATCACCATCACCGGGGGCGGCTTCGGACCGTCGGCTCCGGTTTACACCGCGCCAGGATGGTCTGCCCCACGGTTTAGTCTTTCAGCGCCTGCATGGCCTTGGCGATGAAGTTCCGGACTTCAGGGCGGATCTGGAACGGCTGCATCTGGCGTTGTGCTTCGGCGGGCCAGTTGGCGCGGTCGGCCCAGAGCTTGCCAAGGCCTTTGGCGACTTCCGGGGCGCCGCCGGTGAATCCTTCCACGAGCTCTTTCCAGCGCCGCGCCAGGGCTTGGGCTCTTTCGCCGGCGGGATCTTGGCGCGGACGCAGCAACCCCATGCGGTCGTAATGATGCAGCGTCCGCACGGTGACACCGGCCAGATTGGCAAATTGGCGCGCCTGGTACATCGCCTTGTTCCTCCCCTTCATCCTGAGGTGTGACGTTACGTCAGGGTCAAGAGAAAAGTTTAGCGTGCATTTGGGGCGCGAGGTTTTTCGCTTTTACAGCTTCCCGTCCTTCATCCACTCCAGCAGCCGGTCCTGCCAGGTGGCGACCGGGTGCGGGCCCGGGCGCATACCGAAGCCGTGGCCGCCGGCGCCGTAGATGTGCATTTCCGTCGGTATGCTCTGCTTCTCCAAGTCTAGATACAGATTGACCGTGGTGACCACGTGCGAGCGGTCGTCGTCGGCGCAGGCCAGGAAAGTGGGCGGTGCGTCTTTGGGTACGGCGATGCTGCCGGGGGCGTAGCCGGGGTATACCACCACGGCGAAATCGGGCCGGGAACTGGCGCGTTCGATCAGGTCGGGCAAGCTGTCGTTGCCTTTGTCGAAGCGGGTTTCGATCAACGCCGCCACGTAGCCGCCGGCGGAAAACCCGATGAAGCCGATGCGCTTCGGGTCGACGTGCCATTCCGCCGCGCGCGCCCGCACCGTGCGGATGGCGCGCGCCGCATCGGCCAGCGTGTCCTTCTCCACCGTGTACGGAATGCCGGGCGCTTTCGCCAGCCGATACTTCAGCACGAAGGCGGCGATGCCGTGTTGGTTCGCCCAGTCGGCAATTTCGTAGCCTTCTTTGTCGATGACCAATTGGGTGTGGCCGCCGCCCGGCGCGATGACCATGGCCATGCCGTTGGCGCGGTCCGGAGGCGGAAGAAAGACGTAGAGCGACGGGTCGTGAGTCACGGTGAAGCGCTTGGGCAGGCGCGGATCGGCGCCGGGTTCGAAAAGTTCTTTCGCGCCGGCTACCGCGCCGGGAGCGCCGTTGGGCCAGAGCTTGATCTCTTCCCGAAATTCAGCCGCCGCGGTCAGTGCCGCGAGCAGTACGAGGCTGGTGAGTTTAGCGGTCATAGGGACTATATTACCGAGCCCCGATAGGAGCCGCGGTCAGCGCTTGACTGCTATCCGCCAGCGGCGGATAATGCAAATGTGTGGAGTTGATCGAGACTTCGACCTTTACGAGGCAGATCACGGCCCTGCTGAGCGACGCAGATTACGGGGATTTCCAATCCCGGCTGGCAGCGAATCCGGATCTCGGTGTTCTCATAAAGGGTGGTGGCGGGATACGCAAGATTCGTGTGGCGGCCGGTTCGCGCGGGAAGCGCGGCGGCGCTCGCGTCATCTACTACTGGGCCGTGCGAAAAGAACTGATCTTGCTGCTTTACGCCTATCGCAAGAATATGTCGGCTGATCTGACTCCAAAGCAAGTAGTGCAACTCGCCAAGGTAGTCAAAGAGGAGTTCGGCGAATGAAATCCAAAATGTTCGATGAGCTATTGGAGAGCTTGCGCGAAGGCGGAGCCATTCTCCGCGGTCAGCGGAAGGCTTCGCGCCGGTTTGAAGTGCAATCCTCAGGGATCAAGGCCATTCGCGAACGCACCAGCCTCTCGCAGTCGGAGTTTGCGCGCTTGGTTGGCGTCAGCGTGAAGACCCTTCAAAACTGGGAACAAGACCGGCGACGTCCCACCGGACCGGCAGCCGCCCTCCTGACGATCATCGCGTACGAGCCTGGGTTAGCGATGAAAGCGATTCATCGGACATAGAGAGTCCAGGACAGCAGCCCCTGCGCCTATCTCTCCGCATCGAGATTTTCGCCGTCCGCCAGGCTCATGGCAACACATATTGCCGCTTCGGGTCGTGCGGACCCGTGCCGATTTCGACGAGAAGTCCACGCGACGTCAGTTGCCGGTAAGGCGCAAAAAACTCGGAAGTAACCCGGAAGTCGATGGCTTCCGAGTCCAGGTCCGGGATAATGTCAATTTCGGAGCCAAGGCGGGCGATTTTTTTTGCCCTATGGTTAACATTGTTACGAAACTTACTAATGTTTCAAATCGATGAAAGGATTTTCCGATGGCGTCCCTCGCCGTTCGTAACCTGTTTCACGATCGCGTCCGCCTGGTGGTGACGCTTACCGGCATCGTCTTCGCGGTGGTGCTGGTAGCGGTGCAGATCGGCCTGTTCATCGGCTTTACTACCACCACCTCGAACGTGATCGATAACTCGGGCGCCGATTTCTGGGTGGTTGCGCGCGGGGTGGGGTACCTGGAAGTGGCCACGCCATTTTCGGAAAAGAACCTGTACCACGCGCGGGCCACGCCGGGCGTCGCGGATGCGCAGAAGTTCATCGTGCGCTTCAGCGTGTGGAAGCAGGCCGATGGCTCGCAGCGCAATTGCGAAGTGGTGGGTCTCGACCCCGATAGTTCCATGGGCCGCCCGTGGAAAGTGGTGGAAGGCGACGTTCGCGATTTGAAGCTGCCCGATACCGTCATCGTCGACCGCTTTTACGGGCCCAAGCTGGGGGTGAGCCGGGTGGGGGATACGGTAGAGATCCGCGGCGTGCGCGCCCGCGTGGTTGGATTCACCGACGGCATCCGCACCTTCACCACCTCGCCGCTGGCCTTCACCTCTTTCAAGAGCGCGCAACGTTACGGCCCGGTGGACGACAAAACCGTTTTCCTGCTGATCAAGGCGGCGCCCGGCTGGGACCCGGAGCGCGTGCGGGCCGGCCTGAAAGCCAGGCTGACGGACGTGGACGTTTATACCACGCGGGAGTTCAGCGGCATGACTACGCGCTACTGGATGTTCGGAACCGGAGCCGGCGTAACCGTGATTCTGGCCGCGCTGCTGGGGCTGCTGGTGGGGATCGTGGTGGTGGCGCAGACCATCTACGCCGCGACCATCGATCACATCCGCGAGTTCGGCACGCTCAAAGCCATGGGCGCCACCAATGGTTACATCTATCGCATCATCCTGCGGCAGGCCGCCATCAGCGCGGCGATCGGTTACGGGGTGGGTATCGTGGTGGCGATTCTGGCCGAGCATTCGAGCCGCCATGGCGGCGCCAATATCGTGTTGCCTGTGCCGGTGCGCGCCGCCCTGTTCGGACTGACGCTGGCGATGTGTGTTTCGGCGGCCGTGGTGTCGATCAACAAAGTCACCAAGATCGATCCGGCCATGGTGTTCCGTGGCTAGGCGGAGTTTGTGGCGCACGCACTCTTGCGCGCACTCTTGCGCACGCCACGGGTGCGGTTATGGAGAGATTCGCCTATGCAACCGATCGTCGCAGTGAGAGATTTGACCAAGACGTACGCGCAGGGAGCGGCGGCCTCGCGGGCGCTCAACGGCGTCGATCTGGATATCTACCCGCGCCAGGTAACGCTGCTGATGGGGCCGTCGGGCAGCGGCAAAACGACGCTGGTTTCCATTATGGGCTGTATTCTGCGGCCGTCTTCGGGCAGCGTGAAGGTGGCCGGCCGGGAAGTCACCCGGTTGAGCGAAAAGGAGCTGCCCGCGATCCGGCTGCGGCACATGGGCTTCGTGTTTCAAGGCTTCAATCTCTTCCCAACCTTGACCGCCGTAGAGAATGTAGAAATCGCGCTGGAACTGAAGCGGGTGCCCCGCGGCGAACGGCGGATGCGGGCGGCCGCGCTGCTCGACGAGGTCGGCCTCAACGACAAACACCGCGCCTATCCGGCCGACCTGAGCGGCGGGCAAAAGCAGCGGGTGGCCATCGCCCGCGCACTGGCCGGAGATCCGGACGTCATTCTGGCCGATGAGCCCACCGCCGCGCTGGATAAAACCAGCGGCCGGACAGTGCTCGAGATGCTGCGCAGGCTGGCTCACGACAAAGGGCGCGCGGTGGTGATCGTCACTCACGACGCCCGCACGCTCGATTACGCCGACCGCGTGGTGGATATCGAAGACGGCAGAATCGCAGCCGAGCGAGAGGCCGGCGAAGAACGGTACTTGGTTGCCGAGGAGGGGTGAAGAAAATGAAGAAACGTGTAATCGCCTTGATAGTGCTGGCAGGGGTGGGCGCGGCAACCATAGCCGCCGTCGTGCGCGCGCAGCGTTTCGAGGCGGCCGCGGCGGCGGGCGCGTCGAAGAGCGACGCTTCGCCAAACGACGCTTCCGCGGCCGTGATTTGCGCGGCCGGCAAAGTGGAGCCGGTCTCCGAGGAAATCGAGATCGGCTCGGAGATCTCCGGCTCCCTGCGCCAGGTGCCGGTGGAAGAAGGCCAGCAGCTGCTCAAAGGGCAAACGATTGCCGTGGTGGATAACGCCGATTTCGCCGCGCGCGTGGCGGCAGCGCGCGCCACCGTGGCGGTGCGGCAAGCCGCGCTCGATCGCGTCGTCAACGGCGCGCGGGAGCAGGAGCGCAGGGAGGCGGAAGCGGCGGTCACCGAGGCTCGGGCCGTGGTCGAAAACGCGCGCGCCGAGCAGGCCCGCAAACAGTCGCTGTTTTCGACCGGCGATGTTTCGCGTTCCGATTGGGAAAACGCGGACCGCGAATATCACGTCGCCGAAGCGCGCCTGGCCGAGTCTCTCGCCCACTTTCAGTTTCTAGATGCGCCGGCCCGCGCCGACGAACGCGACCGCGCCGCGGCGGACCTGGACCTGGCTCGCGCCCAGCTCGCCGAATCGGAAGCGCTGCTCGCGAAAACCATCGTGCGCGCGCCCTTCGACGGCGCCGTGCTGAAGCGCCTGCGCAAGGCCGGCGAAAGCGTCTCCGACAAGGGAGACACGCCCATCGTCCGCTTTGGCGACAATTCGCGCCTGCGCGTGCGCGTCGACGTCGACGAGACCGACGTGGCGCGGGTCGTACTGGGCCAGCGCGCCTACTTCACCGCGCGCGCCTTCGGCCAGCAGCGCTTCTGGGGCACCGTCACCCGGCTTGGCCAATCGCTGGGCAAGAAGAATATCGATACCGGCGATCCGGCTGAAAAAACCGATACCAAGGTCCTCGAAACTCTGGTCGATCTGGATGGCCACCCGCCGCTGCCCTCGGGCTTGCGCGTGGATTCGTTCCTTCTGGGCGGGAGGTAGAACATGCGAAGAGCCATCGGTCTTTGGCTGTGGACCGGAGTCGCGCTTTCGTCCGCCCTGGGCGCGGACGGAGGCCCGGCCGGGGCCGCGGCGATCGCGCCGGCGCGAGTAGGAATCGGGCCCGTCCACCGAAGCTTGACTCTGAATCAGGCCATCGAGCTGGCCATGCGCAGTAACCTGGATATCGCCATCGAGCGCACCAATGTGGATAGCGCCACCCAGGCGATCCAGTCGGCGCGCGGCGCCTTCGACCCAGTTCTCGAGTGGAAGCCGGGAATCGATAACACCAACTCGCCGACGCCGTCGCTCATCGACAGCACCACCGGCGTGGTCACCCAGCACAGCGCCGGACAAACCTTCGCGCTGCATGAATCGAGCCCCTGGAGCGGGTTGACGTTCGACGCCAGCTTCGACGAAAACCGCCTGACGCTGGCGAGCCCCTTCGTAGCGCTGAACCCGTTTTACGTTTCGCAACTGACGTTTGCCATCACCGAGCCGCTGGTGCGCGGGCGCGGAACGGATGCCGCGCGCGCATTGGTAACCATTCGCAGCCGCCAGCGGGATGTATCGGCGGCGGAATTGGAGGCGCGCGCCATCGATGTCGCCGCCCGTACGGCCGCAGCCTATTGGGACCTGATCACGTTGCGGCGGCAGGCGGAGGTGAATGCCGAAGCTGTGGATCTGGCCCGCACGCAACTGGAGCGGGACCGCCGCCGAATCGCCGCCGGGTCGTTAGCCACGGTGGAGCTTTCGGCCGCGGAGGCCGAGCTCGAAAAGCGGCTCGACGATTGGTACCGAACCAGCGGCGCCATCACCGAGCAGGAAAACGCTCTGAAGACCCTGCTGGCGCATGACCGCGGCGACCCGCTCTGGGCGGCTGCGCTCGAACCTACCGAAGGCGCGCCGGCCTCGCCGCCGGAAGTGATCCTGCTCGACGATGCGATTCGCGAAGCGCTCGAACGCCGCCCGGAGCTGCGCGAGGTGGATTCGCAGCTGGCGGCCAATGAAATCGAGACTCGCCAGAATGCCGATCTGACCAAGCCCCAAGTGAACCTGGTGGCCAGCTATTCGCTATCGGGCCTGGCGGGAACGAACCATCCCCTGCCGCCCTCGCTGGCTGCTTTGGGTGTGACCAGCGCGCTGCCTGCTTCGGCTTCCGGCGGCGCCGGCCAGTCGCTCGCGAGCCTGTTCGCCGGCGATTATCGGAGCGTGCAAGTGGGGCTCGAGATCAACTTCAACGCCCGCAATCGCACCGCGCGGGCCAATCTCGCCACCGAAGCCATTGCGCGCAAGCGGCTGGAGCTGACGCGAGCGCGCGCAGAACAAGCCGTTGCGGCCGAAGTGCGCAACGCGCTGCAGGCGCTCGATACGGCGCGCCAGCGTGTGCGCGCATCCGATGCCGCCGCCCAGGCCGCCCGCGAAAAGCTGGAGAGCGAAAGCCGGCTATTTACGACCGGCGAATCCACCAACTTTTTGGTGCTCACGCGCCAGAACGAATATTCCGACGCCCACCGCCGCCAGGTGGATGCGCAAGCCGCGCTGGCCAAAGCCGTGGCGCAATATCAAACCGCGACGGCCACCATCCTGAGCGAAAGAAATATCCGCGTGGCGCGGTAGGACAGTTCTGAGGTGCGAATTGTTATGATGAGGCGTGTCTAGGTTCGCGGTCATTTGCGGCGCCCTCACGCTTCTGTTGGGCCGCCAATTGCCTGCACAGGCGCCCACCCCGCCGGCCAGTGAGCCTCTGCACCGCTTCGACTATCCCGCTGAGAATTTCTCCATCGGAGTTCCCCCAACATGGACTGAGGTCAATCCGGCGACAGTCGCCCGCATCTCGCCCTTGATACACGGGCTTGCTCCAGCCGTCCCGGAGATAAACGTCAGGCACTGGTACGGGCCCTCCGGCGCGCAGGAGTCCGGCTATGTGTGGGTGATGGTGATGCTGATGGATCAGCACCCGGCCGACTCGGCGTTCGAGGATCTGGAATCGGCCACAGCTACGGCAAACGGCCTCTACAAGAAGTGGGCCGGATCGGAACCTGGGAGCTTTTTTCAAGAGGCCCAAATGGAGAACCTGACCTACGACAAGAGCCGCCACGTCCTTTGGGGTGTCGGCCGGTCTACGGTGGCCATCTTCGGGGAGATTCGAGTGCTGACCGCGGCATATATCACAAGAGTCGGCACGGTGCAGGCGGCTTGCGCTTCGAGGGCTTCCGAGTACGAGAAGCACGAGGGGACCTGCAGGCAGATCTTGGAATCCGTGGCGATCGATCCGAAGGTGGCGATAAAGGCTCCAGTGCCGCTGTCGGAGCTGCTTGCGATGAGCCCGGAAAAAGCCGATGCCACGTACCGGGACCTTGTAGCGCTCGTGAAGGGCGGCGATATGCTCATCGACTTTCGCACGCTGCGGTTCGCGTGCGTCAAATCGAACCACTGCGACCCGGCGGGAACTGTCGAGGACCATCTGGCGGTAAACCACGCGGCCACGGCGGGCCAGAGTAAGAGGGTTGCGGAACTCTCCGAATCGCTGATTGAACGAGGCTTTGCAAACCTCGAAGCCCACGCAAGCTGCGCCGGTGTGTACACCCAGCTCCACGAGATGGAGAAGGCGAAGTTCCACATCGATGTTGCCACCGGGCTCCTGCGATCGATCCTCGATGCTGGCGATGGAAAAACCGAGGAAACTGCGCTCGAGGTAATTAGTAGACGAGAAGAGTATGCTGTGATGGCCTCGCTAGGCTTGGAATACTCGGGGCCCGCTGTCGTTTCCAGTGCGGTTGTTGCCGGGGGTCCGCGTCAATACGAAAGGTGGGAGGTTCAGGATCCGAAGGCCGAGAAGGGCGTTGAGAAGCACGTCGTCTGGTTCAATATCGACGCATTTGCCGGCCGGGACAGCCGTGTCGGCGGCAAGTAGTTTTGTGCGCCCGCAGTTGGGCATCGAGGTCCGGTGATCTCGCCTGCCCCACCAGGCCGCCAGCCCGTCTACAGCTTCACCCGGGCTCCCAGCATCCACGTAGTATAATTCGTGAAACTGTAACGCTCGACTCCAGATTCCGGCAAACTACGCCGTGGCCGTCCAAGCTTCTGGGAACCGATCGCACGGAGGACCTGATATGAAACAGATCTTCACGCGGTGTCTCGTCGCCGCGCTTCTGATACAGGGCGGCTTGTCCGCGCAGACCATGGACCGCCGGGAAGGGTTCATCCCCCTGCTCTGGGACGCCACCCAGGGCAAGCTCTACTTCGAACTTTCCGAGTTCGACAAGGACGTTCTTTATTACACCGAGGTCGCCAAAGGCAGCGGATCCGGCAGTGTCGGCTTCGAATGGTCCGGAGGCGGAGAAGGCGGCGTGATCCAGTTCCAGCACGCCGGTCCGAAGGTGCTGGTGGTGCAGAGAAACACGCGCTTCCGCGCCGGCAACGGCGGACCCGGCCTGGAACAGGGCGTTGAGGAATCGTTCCCGGATTCGATCCTGGCCAGCCTGCCGGTGCTCAAGACCGACGGCGGCAAGGTGATCGTCGATGCGATGCCGCTGGTGATGCGCGACGCTGTCGGCTTCGCCGGCGGGGGACGCGGCGGACGCGGCGGTGGGCTGCCCGGCGGCGTGGTGGAACTCGCGCCTGGCGTCTCCTGGCAGTTCGATCCGGCTCGCAGCGCGATCTATTTGCCGCGCACCAAGGCGTTCCCCAAGAATTCCGAGGTCGAGGTGACGGTCACCTACCAGGCGCTCACTGGCGGCGCGCGCACCACGCCCGACGCGCGCGTGCTCAGCGGGCGCCTGCACTACAGCTTCGTCGAGCCACCCACCGGTTACACGCCGCGCAAAGCCGATATCCGCGTCGGCGTCGGCAGCATCCGGTTCGCCGATTACTCGCAGCCGCCCGCGGTCGGAAACGAGATGGAATGGATTCGCCGCCATCGCCTGGAAAAGAAAAATCCCGGCGCCGCGCTGAGCGAGCCGAAGCAGCCCATCGTGTACTACCTCGACCCGGCCATTCCCGAGCCGACGCGTTCGGCCATGAAGGATGGATTCCTGTGGTGGAACAAATCTTTCGAGGCGGCCGGCTTCAAAAACGCCCTGCAGATTCGCGACATGCCGCCGGGCATGGATCCGATGGACGTGCGCTACAACCAGATTTACTGGGTGGATCGCGATGAGCGCGGATACTCCACCGGCGGCGGGCTGACCGATCCGCGCACCGGCGAGATTCTGGCCGCGCGCGTACGCCTGGAATCGGATCGCGTCCGCACCGTCAGCAAATACTGGCAGAGCTACATGCCCACCGGCGGCTCCGGCGGGCAGAACGACCGGTTCTTCCTCCCCGACGCTCCCTATTCCTCGCCCGACAGCGAGCAGCAGCTTGTGCTGCTGCGGCAAGCCCTGCTCACCGCGCATGAAGTCGGCCATTCGCTGGGGTTCAGCCACAACTGGAATTCGAGCATGAACGATCGCGCTTCGGTAATGGAATATCCCTCGCCGCGCATCAAGCTGGTCAACGGCAAGATCGATCTGACCGACGCGTATCAGAAACAGATCGGAGCCTATGACACCATCATGGTGCGCTACGCTTACACCGAGTTTCCGCGCGACAAGGAGGCGGCCGGGCTGGAGGGAATCGTTCAGGACATGCGCAAACAGGGGCTGATCTTCACCCCCTCCACCGATCCGCGCTGGAACCGTTACGACGATCTCGCCGATCCGGCCGAGTATCTGCGGCAGACCATCGCGCAGCGAAAAGTGCTGATGGATAAATACGGACCGGCGGTGCTCCAGCCGGGCGAGCCTTACGGCAACCTGCGCGGCATGCGCCTGTGGATGGTGTACCTGCATCATCGCTGGGCGATCGACGCGGCCACTCGTTATATCGGCGGCATGTATCACAACTTCGCGGTGAAAGGCGACTCCATCCCGCCCACCGAAATCGTACCGGCGGCCAAGCAGCGCGAACTTCTCGGCCTGCTGCTCGATACCCTGGACCCTCCCAATCTGGCGATTCCCGAACGCATTCTGGCGAGCCTCACGGTCGCGAGCGACCTCCCGCAGCGCCGCGGCCCCGGCCCCGATCTCGAGAATTTCGAGATGCCCACCGGGTATGCGTTCGATCAACTCACGGCCGCGCGCACCATCGCCGGCATGGTGATGGATCAGCTTTTCGAGCCTGAAACAGCCGCGCGCCTGATCAGCTTCGCCGATCGCCAGCAGGGCGCGTTGACGCTGCCCGAGCTGATCGAGGCGGTTTCGAAGCGTGTGTGGGACGCCCCCGCCGAAGGAGCCGCAAAATCCCTCCAGCGGCAGACCCAGCGCGTGTTCGTCGATTCGCTCATGATTTTGGGCGCGAATGCCGAGTCAACCCCCGACGTGAAAGCGGTGGTGATGGCGGAGGTTACCTCCCTGCGCGCCAAAGTGGCCGAGCGCAAGGACCCAGACCCGGTCACCGACGCGCATCTGCGCCAAATCGAGCGCGACCTGGCACGCTTCATCCAGAACCCCACGTCGGCCCCGAAGCGTTCGTCTCCCCCGCCGCCGATCATGGCCCCGATTTAGGGGCTCTGCAGGCAACGCCCCCGTGGCGCGAGCCTCCAGGCTTGCAGAGTCGGCTTTCGAGCCGACTTTGTGAAGGCCGAGAGGAATCTCGGAACTCCTGAGGCCCCCGGGGCATTCTGCACCGCGTGTTCTGCCCTTCACCAGACTTTCTCCCTGGCGCCTGTCTGGCTGGCTGCGGCCGCCTTTCGGGCGCTCGCCCCAGATGACACTCGCGCTTTGGTTGCGGCTCTGCTGCGCTGTACTACTATCAATTGAATTCCTCGCCCGCCGCAACGATTTGACCGTGGGGCAGACCATCGTTTTTGGTGGTCTGCCCTACCTCGCTGCGGAGCAGCGATCTGGCTGCAGCCTCCTACTCCGGCGGCTCGCTCCCAGTGACCCCCACCCTCCCTTTGTTTGCGGCTTTGCCGCGTTGCGGGGCAGGTTACCAACCGTTGGCAACCTGCGAAACCCATTACGGGTGCCCTTTGGGCCCGGTCCAGCCGGGCGAAAAACCCGGCTGCTCGCTCGCGGCGTCGCAACCCGGCTCACTCAAAATCCCACGGCATCACGAGCTCGGAATCTCGGCCCTGCAGGTGTGGACGCCCGCGCCACGGTTGCTCCGAAAACCGGCCGGGTGGGACAGTCTAGACGCGTCAGACTGTCCAGAGCGCCCCCTACGTACACCAAAAACAAGACTACCTCCGGCATCGAGAGGATTACTAGGCCTTATCTTCATAACGGCTGGCGAGTTTCTTCGGCATGTCCTCATCCACTATTCGACGAATCCTTGACGCGGCCCGACCTAGGAAAGACCGACCACAGTGAAGCTGCAGTGATGTACGGAATATTGCATTCTGTTGACTTTGGGCCAATACAAGCGAATTCCAAATCAACTGTTGTGACTCGCTAAGCTCTAATCGCGTTCGAAGAGGTCGCACCACGTCACGTACACCCCTTTCGACTTCTAAGTCAGCGTTAATATGGTCCCGGAGTTGCATTTGCACGACAGCTAGCCTCGATTTCCACGGGAGGTCTGGCGTGTGCAATGGCACAGGACGGAACGCCGACCTTGAGCCAGTCGCGGGTTCCGCACGACCTGTAGTTAGTGCCATCCGGTTCTGAAACATTTTT
>Ga0187848_10000553_pt1 | contig 34153 bp, 36 predicted proteins | sample June2016WEW_4_40_FD_132424 | JGI IMG/M metagenome (GOLD analysis project Ga0187848, IMG submission 132424) | Peatland microbial communities from SPRUCE experiment site at the Marcell Experimental Forest, Minnesota, USA - June2016WEW_4_40 | ecosystem: Environmental > Terrestrial > Soil >... | reverse complement strand
TCCTTCGGGGTTGTGAAGGGCTCGATGTCCACCATCCACAGCTACACCAACGACCAGAACGTCCTGGACTTTCCGCACAAAGACCTGCGCCGCGCCCGGGCTGCCGCGATCAACATGATTCCCACCACCACCGGCGCCGCCAAGGCGATTGGCCTGGTGCTGCCGGAGTTGAAGGGGAAACTGGATGGATACTCCATGCGCGTCCCGACACCGGACGTCTCAGTCGTCGACCTGGTGGCGGTTCTGGCGAAGCCCACCACCACCGAAGCGGTCAATGCCGCATTGAAAGCTGCCGCCGAAGGCCCGCTGAAGGGCATTCTCGGATATACCGAAGACCCGGTGGTATCGACGGACATGCTGCACAACCCCAACAGCTCGATTGTCGATGCCCAGTTGACCAAGGTGTTGGGCGGCGACCTGGTGAAAGTGGTGGCCTGGTACGACAACGAATGGGGCTATTCCATGCGCGTCGTGGACCTGATCGCGTTCCTGGTCAAGAAAGGGTTGTAAAGCGGAGCTCGAGTCAGAGCCGCGACTGTGAAGGAGCGGTTGTGGCAGCCGCATCCAATACTCCGCGAAAGTGGGCTTGGTGGCCAGCCATGGTTGCGCTCCGTGATAACCGCTCCTTTACAGTCGCGGCTCTGACTGGAGCGGCCCATCTGTGCCACCAAGAAAACCGAACCAAATCCGCCGGGAAGGCGAATCACAGTAGAATACGCAGAATAGCCCCGTGATTCGCCTTCTCGCAGTTTGTCTTTTCCTCCTCGCGTCCGGCTGGTTGGCCGCCGTGGAGCACCGTGGCTCGGTGCGCGCGGCCGATCAATGGATTCCTGGCGCCACGGTGACCGCACGGCAGGGCGACAAGAAGGTGGTCGCCTACACCGACGAGTCTGGGCAGTACCGACTCGATTTAGCGCCGGGTACATGGGACATCGAAATCAGCATGTTCGGGTTCAGCCCCGTACACGGGCAGGTCGAGGTAGGTTCCGACACCACTTACCGCGATTGGACTCTGACCATGCCGTGGTATGCGGGAACCCAACCGGCCCAATCCTCGAAGCCCGCGGCTTCGGCTTCCAATACCAATCTGAATCGCCAGCGTGGCCAGGGCCGCGGCGGTTATGGGCGGGGCGGACGGGGGCAATTCGGCCAACCTGGCCAACCCGGGCAACCGCAGCAGGGTCCGAATTTCCAGAGCCTTTCGATGAATGCCACCGAGCAGGGCCAGCAAGACACGGCCTCCGGGGAAACGGCCGGACAGACGGCGGGGGATGCCGCGGACGCCGATGCCAACGACTCGTTTCTGGTGGTAGGCAGCACGAGCGGCGGGCTGGCGGCGGCTTCCGATGAACAGGCGCGGGCGAACCGGATGGCGGGGCGGGGTGGGCCGGGCGGCCCAGGCGGTCCGGCTTTGGGCGCGCAGAGCGACGTGGCGTTTAACGGCTTGCCGGTACAGGGAGCAGGCGACAGCCTGGGGCTGGGCGGATTCGGCGCGGCGGGAATCAATGGCGGATTCGGCCCCGGCGCGGGACCGGGAGGAGGCGGTTTCGGTCCGGGCGGGGGCGGGGGCGGTGGACGAGGCGGAGGCGGATTTGGCGGCGGTGGACGTGGCGGCAGAGGTGGCGGTGGGGGTGGTTTCGGCGGACGCGGCGGCGCGCGCGGGAATCGCGCTCCATTCAACGGCCAGTACGCCGGCTTCGGCAACCGGCGCCGTGCCCAGCCCGCTTATACCGGTTCGGTAGCCGTCACGGTTACCAATTCCGCGCTCAACGCGGCGCCGTTCTCTCTCAACGGCGAGAACCAGCCCAAGCCGTCTTCAGCTCGCGAATCGGTGGCGTTCAATATTGGCGGTCCGCTGCGCATCCCCAAAATCTATAGCGGCAACAACTGGACGGTCTATCTCACGGTGCAGGGGACGCGCGCGCGGTCGGCCCAGAGCAGCGTCGCGACCGTTCCCACTTCGGCCGAGCGCGACGGCGATTTCTCCGGCCTGACGTTGCGCAATCAGCCCATCGCCATTTACGATCCGCTCAGCTCCGCGCCCTTCCCGAACAACATCATCCCCACTACGCGCATCAACCCCGCCGCGGCCGGATTGCTGCAGTATTTCCCGCAGCCCCTCTATACCGGCATCGTGCAGAATTACGACATCGATCCATCGAACCCGAGCGCCACGAATGTGGTTGGATTTCGGATCGGCGGGCCCATCTCGAGCAAGGACCGGCTGAGTTTCAACGAACAATACAGCGGAAACAGTTCCACCTCCGAGCAACTGTTCGGCTTCAAGGACACCGGCAGCGGCTACGGTGTGAGCTCCACCACGCAATGGGCGCACAGCTTTCGACCGCGGCTCAACAACACGGTCAACGTCGCCTTCAGCCGCAGCATCAGCAATCTTACGCCCTACTTCGCCTATAAGACCAACGTTGCCGCCGCGCTGGAAATTGCGGGCCCGGACCAAAGCCCGCTCGATTGGGGACCGCCCAGCCTGTCATTCACCAATTTCGGCAGTCTGAGCGATAGCTCGGCATCGCAAAGCCGCAGCCAAACCGTGAACGTCACCGACGCGCTCACCTACACCGTGCAGCGCAGGCACAACCTGCAATTCGGGTTTGGCTACAGGAGGCTCCAGCAAAACCCAATCTCCTACGCCAATGCGCGCGGCGCGTTTTCGTTTTCGGGCGCGCTGACCAGCGGGTACGACGCGAACGGCAACATCCTGCCCAATACCGGTTTCGATTTCGCCGATTTTCTGCTGGGACTTCCGCAAACGAGCTCGCTGCTGATTAAGGACAGCTACGCCGACTATTACCGCGGCTGGGCGACTAATGCGTACGCTCAGGACGATTGGCGCGTGCGGCCCAACTTGTCGATCGACATCGGTCTTCGCTATGAATATTTCGCGCCGTATACCGAACTGCGCGGGCATCTTGCCAACCTGGACGCGAATGGAAATCTCACCGCGGTGGACGTGGTGACGCCCGGTGTGCGCGGGCAATATAGCGGCGCGTTTCCCACGAGCTTGGTGAACGGCGATCCGGATCTTTTGTCACCGCGCCTCGGCCTGGCTTGGCGTCCCTCCACCAAACACAGCCGGGTGGTGCGAGTGGGATACAGCATCTTTTATAGTGGATCGGCTTATGGCAGCATCGCCGCGAAGATGGCGGCGCAGCCACCCTGGGCAACCACGGGAACGCTCAGCACCAGCCTCACCAATCCGTTGACTCTCGAAAACGGTTTCGATCTTACGCCCACCGGTGTGACCAACACCTACGCCATCGACAAGAACTACAAGCCGGCGTACGCGCAGACGTGGGTGGTTGCCCTGCAGCAGACGCTGCCCTCCAATACGCTGATCGAATTCGAATATCTGGGCACGAAAGGCACGCGGCTCGACGAGCAGTTCGCGCCCAATGAGGCCGCGCCGGGAACGCCCGCGGCGCTGGTTGCCCAACAACTGCGCGTCCCCGGCGCGGGCGCATTCAGTTACGAAACCGATAATGGCAATTCGATTTATCATGCCGGCCAAATTCGCCTGACGCGGCGTTTCAGTCGCGGCATGTCCGCGATGGCGCTCTATACGCGAGCCAAGTCGATTGACGATGCCTCCACGTTCAGCGGCGGCGCGGGCGGAACCGTGGTCCAGAATTTCAACGACCTAAGCGCCGAGCGCGGGCTCTCTAGCTTCGACCAGCGCAACCATTTGACGCTCAACTACCTGCTGTCCTCCCCGGTGGGCATTCACGGCCTTTGGCGCAATGGCGACTGGAAGACCAAGGCGTTTGCCGGCTGGACCTACAGCGGCGGATTTACGTTTTCGAGCGGGACGCCGCACACCGCGCTGATTTCGGGCAACCTGGCGTCCACCTCCGGTATCGCCGCGTTGGAACAATTGCGCGCCGAGGCCACCGGGACGTCCATCGATGCGCCGGGTTCGCCATACTTCAACCTGGCGGCGTTCACTACGCCACCTCCGGGAACCTTCGGGGATGCGGCGCGCGACACCATCCCCGGCCTGCCGGTGATTTCGCTCAACGGCGCTTTGAATCGCGCCTGGCGCTTCGGGGACGTAGGCCGCCGCCAGTTGCAACTGCGGCTTTCGGCCAACAACATGCTAAATCACGTACAGATCACGGGTTTCGGCACCACGGTCAACTCCAACAACTGCGGCTTGGCCACCGCGGCTTCCTCCACGCGCACGGTGACTTTGCTGCTGCGGTTTAACTTTTGATATGAAGGTGCGACTCGCAATCGTGCTGCTCGCGTTCGCTGCCGCCGGTCAGCAGCGGCCGCCGCAGGCTCCCACTCCCGCGCCGCCGGTATCTCAGCCCGGTGCGCCGGGCCCTATCTTCACCGCCAATGCCCACCTGGTGATTGTGGATGTCACGGTCAGAGATCCTAAAACCGGCAAACCCATCGAGGGTCTCAAGCCCAGCGATTTTACCGTGCTCGAAGACGGTAAGCCACAGAAGATTTCGGTTTTCGAATTCCAGCGGCTGGCGATGGAGCCGGAGCCGCCTCCTCCGCCGCCAACCTTGGCCGACCAAAAGGAACTGCCGGAAGATCCCAAGACGGTGATCACCACCGAAAGCCCCGGTCACATTCAGTATCACGACAAGCGCCTGCTGGTGCTGTTCTTCGATTTCACCACCATGGGCGTGCCCGAGCAGTTGCGCGCGCAGGATGCCGCGCTCACCTTCTTGGATAAGCAGATCACGGCTTCCGACGAGGTAGCCATTCTGCTCAACACCGGCGTGGTGCAGGTGAAAACCGATTTCACCGTCGACCGCGACCAGTTGAAAAGCATCGTCGAAAATCTGCCCATCGGCGATATGAGCGATCTATCCGCGCTGGCCGACGTGGGCGCCGACACGGAGGAAGATACCGGCGCGGCTTTCGTGGCCGACGAGACCGAATTCAACATTTTCAATACCGATCGCAAGCTGCAAGCCATCGAGGACGCGGTGCACATGCTGGCCGCGCTGCCCGAAAAGAAGGTGCTGCTGTATATCTCGAGCGGCATTAACAAGAACGGCATGGATAACCAGGCGCAACTGGAAGCGTCGATCAACGCCGCGGTCAAAGCGAACGTGGCGATCTATCCCATCGATGCGCGCGGCCTGATGGCGGACCCTCCTGGCGGTGCGGCCAGCGTTGGCAGTTCTCGTGGCACCGGTATCTTCAACGGCTCGGTCTACAATTCGCAGCGCGCCAGCATCAACGATTCCCAGGAAACGCTTTCGAGCCTGGCTTCCGAGACCGGCGGCAAGCTGTTCGTCGACAACAACGATCTTTCGATGGGAATCGTGGCGGCGCAGCAGCAATTCCGCAGCTATTACATCGTGGGTTACTACACCACCAACGCCAAGGAGGATGGCCATTATCGCCGCATTACCGTCAAGCTGAAGTCCGACATCGCGGCCCGAATCGAGCACCGGCAGGGCTACTACGCCGATAAGGTTTGGGGCAAGTTCAACGGGCAGGAAAAAGAGCAGCAATTGCAGGATGCGCTGTCGGCGGGAAATCCGGTGACCGACATTCCGATCGTGCTCGAAGCCGATTACTTCCGCATCACGCCTACGGCCTATTTCGTGCCGCTTTCGATCCGCGTGCCGGGGTCGGTGATCGCGCTGGCGCAGAAAAGCGGAGGCGCGGGCGAGACGCGGTTCGATTTCATCGGCGAAGTCATCGACGAGCGCAAGACGATTGTCGCCAAAGTGCGCGACTTCATCCCGGTCAAGCTTGGCGCCGTGGACGCGGCCCAGCTTGCACACCGGAACTTGCACTACGATGCCGGCTTCACCCTTGCTCCCGGCAAGTACCGCGTGAAATTTCTGGTGCGGGAAAACCAGACCGGCAAAATGGGCACGTTCGACGGGCGCTTCGCGGTGCCCGATCTGGCGGCGGATTCCACCCTGCTCAAAGTCAGCTCGGTGGTATGGAGCAGCCAGCGCGAACCGCTCAAAGCCGCCGTGGGCGCGGCCGAACGCACCTCGCGCAAGACCAACGATGCCGATCCGCTGATCGTGGGCGCCGAAAAGATCGTACCCAACATCAGCCGGGTGTTCCGCCGCGCACAGAAGATGTACGTCACTTTCGACGTGTACGACGCGCTTCCCGACCCCGCGGATTATAAGGCGCGGAGGGTGAAAGTCAGCATGAGCCTGTACAACCAGAAGGGTATGAAGACTTTCGAAGCCCAGCCGCTGCTGCTGACCGGGATCGTCGCTACCCGGCCGGAAGCGGTGCCGGTGGCGCTGGAGGTGCCCTTGAAGGACGTTGCGCCGGGGCGGTACACGTGTCAGATCAATGTAGTCGACGAGATCGGACGGAAGTTTGCATTTCCGCGGGCCAACCTAGTGGTGCGGTAGTCTCCAGTCAGAGCCGCGACTGTGAAGGAGCGGTTTTCGCGAGGCGAAACGACAGCGCGCCGCCGAGCGGTCGTTTGCGGGGTTTTCGATTGAGCTGCTACAACCGCTTGCGGCTCTGACTCGATCATACGGCGCGTTGGGATTGTATATTATTCCTACACGCTATCTTCTATCGAAAAGGATGATATATTATCCCTATGGAGAGCCTGGATACCATTCGAGGTGCCATTGTTTCCAAGCGTAAAGCTCTCCGCTTACGCCAGGAGGACCTCGCTCGGTTGGCGCTTGTCAGCCTTCCCACCATCAAGGCATTCGAGCAAGGCCGGATGGCGGAGTTGGGTTTTTCGAGGGTCGTGCGCATCCTGGCGGCCCTGGGGCTTGAGCTGAAGCTGCAGCAAGCCAACCGGGGCCGGCCGACGCTGGAAGACCTGAAGAACGAGGCCGGCGATGATTAAGGTCTGGACCGACCGCATGGAAGCCGGCCTTCTCGACCGGTTAGACGGGCGCGGCAGCACTCTCGCTTACCTGCCGAAAACACCGCCGGGATGCGCTGTGTCCGTCACCATGCCAGTCCGGCTGCAGTCTTGGGATACGCCCCTCGGCCTGGCGCCGATTCTTGAGATGAACCTGCCGGAGGGCGCCTTGCGCGAGCGTCTTCGCCTGCTGTTTGCCAAAGCCACCGGCAGTTTTGACGACTTCGATCTTCTCTCCGTCGTTGGCCGCTCGCAGGTGGGCCGCGTGCGTTACACGGGGGAAGAGGAGCAGTTGGACGAGAGCGTGCCGTTCCAGTCAATCGACGAAATCCTGGCCAGCCGGCGGGGCGGCGATCTCTTCCGCTACCTGCTGGAAAAGTTCGCCGCGGTTTCGGGCATCAGCGGAGTGCAGCCAAAGGTCCTGGTGCGCGACCAAGATTCATTCGCGCCCGCGACAGACCCCAAACAGCGGCTCTCCCAAAGCTTCCGAGGCGCGACCCATATCGTCAAGTTTTGGGAGCCGAATGAATTCCCCCAGCTTGCCACCAACGAATTCTTTTGCCTCAAAGCCGCCGAACGCTGCGGGCTCCCCGTACCGCGCTACCGCCTGACTGACGACGGTACGGCACTGGTCATCGATCGCTTCGATCTTCGAGCCGACGGCACGTACCGCGGCTTCGAAGATTTCTGCGTCCTGAACGCGCGGCGAACGGACGAGAAATACCGCGGCAGCTATGAGACTTCCATCATGAAGCGGTTGCAGCAGTTTGCCAATTCGCCGCACGTCTTCACGGATCTGGAGACTCTGTTCACGCTGATTGCCCTCGATTGCGCTCTGCGGAACGGCGACGCTCATTTGAAAAACTTCGGTATTGTGTACGACGACGTGCTGGGAGAGGCGCGGTTGGCGCCAGTTTACGACCTGGTAACGACCGCCGTCTATCTCCCCAACGACCGCCTGGCGCTGACACTCGACGGAACGACCGAATGGCCGGGCGCAAAGGAACTGCGCCGATTCGGCGAGACCCGCATGTCCGGCGCCCCCGCCAAGGTGCGTCAAATCCTGGAACGGATTTCCGACGCGCTGGCCGACACCGGCGCGGAACTAAAGCGGCACGTACGCCGGCACCGCGAGTTCGCTGAAATCGGCCGCGGGATGTTAAGGATGTGGGAGATGGGGCGACAGGAGTCGCTGGGGAAGTAGTGTTCTGCTGTACCCCAGTTCGCTACCTTTCAAAGAAACCGAAAACATGTAGCCTGTCGCCGGTCTTCCCCAGAGGCGGCCGCAATGGCCGGCGGCGAGGGTTTGGAAAAAAAGCCGAGATGACTCTCGGCTCAGCAGGCTTGACAGCCCGCGCCACGGCACTCTACTCGCTGTCGTTGGGAAGCGTCTTCACCATGAGCAGGCCAGCAGTTGAGAGTCGGTGGTCACCAGCGTGAGATCGAAGACCAAGGCGGTGGCGGCCAGGAAGACGTCCCCGAGATCGGACTGGGGAAGCTCGATTTTCGCAGCGCCTGCAGCGACCGCGAAAGTGAACGGCGCTTCCCGGAATGGGACGCGGGCCATTACGTCATCGAGCCATTGCGCAAAGCTTTGCCGTACGCGAAGGCGCTTCCGCCGCACCAGGTGGTGCGCTTCCCAAATCGACACGGGCGACAGGTATAGCTCGTTGCCGGCTCGCTGCAGTTCGCGCCGAACTCTTCGGCCCAGCTTCTCAGGACTATGGAGGGCCCAAATCCAGATGTGCGTGTCGAGCAGTAGCTTCATTTCCGCGCCGTCCAGCGGCTAAATGCTCCGACCGGTTCGGCGATGTCGCCGGAAACTTCGATCGAGTGCCTGGCACACCCGAGCCAGGAGGACACCGGTTTCGGACTGGCCGGCACCACCTCGGCGACCGGACGCCCGAATCGTGTGACCCGCACAGGCGCACCGGTCCGGCGCACATCTTCCAGGACGGCCAGACACGTCGCTTTGAACTTGGAAATCGCGATCTCCCGCATATTCAACTTGTACCATAGTCCAAGACCATGGTCTGGAAACTCGGGGGCGGGGTTTTCGCCGCAGATCGTGAATACCGCCAGCGTTTGGTCGAGCTGCTGCTGGTGGAGGCCGGCGAGGGAATCGCCATTCTTCCCAGCAACCTGCAGCAGCGAGGAACCAGCGAACTGGCGTTCTGCCCGTTGCGGCCGCCGGGCGCATCGATTGAAGCTGGTGCTGGCCTGGTCGCCGGCGCGGCAGGGAGCCCTCCAGACGGTGTTTCTGGAGCTTGCCAGGGAGGCGCGGAGGCGCATTACGGCGCGTTAGCGGCGGCGAGTGCGCGTTTTCTCACGATTTCGAAAGAGGTACCTATTACCGGATTCTCAAAAATGGGGTACCTTCAGGACTGGCGGCAGCCATTCCCCGCGGCCGATGATGGCAGTAGGCAACCATGAAGGAACAAGAACTCATTAACGGCGATCGGCGCACCGACCGGCGCTACACGTTCGAACTGGCCCTCCACTTCAGCTATCACCAGTGCGGCACTCGGTTCTCCGGGAGCGGCACTACCGAAGACTTGAGCAGCGGCGGAATCCGTTTCGTGACGGATAATCCACCGCCGGTGGGCGTGGAAATCGAGCTGCGCCTGGAATGGCCGTTCCTCCTGCAAAATGTCTGCCCGCTCGAACTGCTGGTACAGGGGAAAGTCTTGAGGAGCGATGCGCAACGGACGGTGGCGAGAATGACCAGTTACGAGTTTCGGACGCGGGGAGCGAGGTCCTTCGAGCAGCCCGTTGCCAGCGCGGCGACTTGCGACTACGTGGCGTGAGGCTCCTGCCCGGAATGCAATTCAATTTAGGTTGTGCGGCTGAAGAAAAGCCGAGATGACTCTACTCTCGGCTCAGCAGGCTTGACAGCCCGCGCCACGAGCGAGTGACAACTGGAAGCTAGCCGGTCCACAAGCCAGAAGGTTCGACAGGTGCGCGGCGGCCGAGTGCCCTTCCAAAAGGCATCGCTGGGAACCATTCCAACCTTCCACTCGGACTGAGTTTCCGCGGCGGATCACTCGATACACAGCGGCTGCTCCAAACTCAGCGGCTAACGCCGGGAGCGACCATCCGCTCGGATCTAACATGCGCAACCCGCCCTGTCGATCGAGAACCAGAGCCGTGTCGCCGGCTCCGGTATTTCCCGTAACCGCAATCTGCAGAATCTCTTCGGCTCGCCGGAAGAACTCACTCACAAACTGCTTATCGGCGAGCGGGCGGGTTCTTTCTTGGAAATTTACGGGAAGGGACGGCTTATGGTTGTTTGGCGGGCAAGTTCGACATGATCTTCTGCACGTAGTCCTGGGTTTCCTGAATATTCGGCACGCCTGAGGCGGCATCCACCTTGGCGGCGCCGGCATTATAGGCGCCCAGCGCCAGGGTCAGATCGCCACCGTAGCGGGAGAGCAGGTCCTTCAATAACTTGGCGCCGGCTTCCACATTTTCGGCCGGGTCGAAGGGATGCTTGACGCCATACTGATCGGCGGTAGCGGGCATAAGCTGCATCAAGCCCATGGCGCCTTGGGAGGAAACCGCGCAGGGGCGAAAGGCGGATTCCTGCCGCATCACTCCACGAAGCACATCCTCTTCGAGGTGCTGATGCTTGGCGGCATCGCCGATTAAGGTGTCCACCTGGCCGGAAGGCAGGGGATCGCAGTCGGCAAAGACGCCAAGCGATGCCGGAGCGGCGACGGTGGCCCCGAGCGTCCGAGGAGGCGGCAAAATAAAGAAGCTGCCGGTAGATGATTGCGAGAGCTGTTGCTCGGCGGATGCCAACTGACGGGCGATGGATTCCTGCATCGCGGCAGCGGCAGCGCGCTCGCGGGCAACCGCGGCCTGCATGTCCGCATGAGTATCCGCTGCTGGCTTGGAGGCTTGCGGGGCGGCGGGTTGAGCCGTTTGTGTGGTTGGGGCTGGCGGCGGTGCGGGCTGAGCGTGCAGCGCCGGAAGCAAGAGAATCGCGAACACGGGCCACGGGACCCGTGGGGAGCGGTTGCCGAATACGTGGCCATCGTTATGAAACCGAAACCTTAGTTTGGGCATGCGAGTATCCTTAGAAAACTGGGGGAAAAACGCCGATATACAATGTGAGAACGGGAAGGTAACTTCAACATGGGCATTGGGCCTCTCCATGGCGTATCGCTGGGCGCCGAGATCGGCGCGACCGGACAGGACAACCTGGCCCCGATGCAACAGCTCGTGGCCGCCGTTCGCGCCCTGAACCGAGGCGAACTGGAAGCTCGCGGGCGGGTATGGAAACTGCGCCGGGGGCCGTCCGGCAAAGCCGTGACGGTGGAATTGGTGGAGGAAGAGAGCGGGGACGTCATCGACCTGCTCCCGCCCGAAGAAGTCCTGCGAATGGCGGCGGAACTGGAGAAGGACCGGTAATGCAAGCAGCGGAAAACATACACAGAAAAAGTTATCTGGAGAGCCGAATTCTGGCCGCGGACCCGGTGGAACTGATTCAGATTCTGTATGAGCACGCGCTCATCGAGGTACGGAACGCGCGCGCTTATCAGCAGGAGGGCAATATCGCGGGAAGGGCCAAAGCGGTGACTAAGGCGTTGGCGATACTGGGCGAACTGGAAGGCTCGCTGAATCATAAGGCCGGCGGCTCTCTCAGCCAGAACCTGGCCCGGCTCTACCAATACATGCGCGGGCGGTTGCTGGAAGCCAGCATCAGACAGCAGACCGCGCCGCTGGACGAGGTGGAATCGCTGCTGACGACGCTCGACCAAGGATGGTCCGCCATACAGCACAACACCGCCGCGCCGGCCGCCTCTTCCAACCCTTACGCCTCCGAAGTACACACCTTGATGCCTTCGTCGGGCGCCGCGGAAGTGGAATACCCTCCGCAGTCCTGGTGCGCGTGAGTGGGGCAGATCATCGTTTTCCGTGGTCTGCCAGCCGGGCTTTGTCTCGGTGCCCATTGGCAGAGACAGGGCGACGTGGAACGTGTATGGCAGACCACCAAAGACGATGGTCTGCCCCACGGTGACCTGCTTACCCGCCCGCGCCAAGGCCGTCGGTCTCACTGGTTTTCGAAGCATTCTGCAAGCCCTTGGCGATGAGGTTCGCCAACCCTAGGCCGCCGCTTTGCGCCAATGCCTGGGCGAAGATTTCCTGGCCGTATTCCATGGCGGAGGATGACGAGTCGTCGTCGCCGGTGCCCAGCCATCCGCCCTCGGAATCGTGCATCGATTTCATCATCTGGCCGATCAGCAACGCTTCGAACTGCTTGGCGGCGGAAACGATCTTGGCGGGGTCGTCTTTGGGGCGCGCCTTACCCAGCGCGTTGATGGTTGCCGCAGCGGCTTGGGCCGATGCCGGCGTCCGCGCGCCGATGGGATCTGTCATGTTAGATCACTCTCAGCTCGGCTTCGATAGCGCCGGCGTCTTTCAAATTCTGCAGGATCGAGATGATATCCCGCGGGCTGGAACCGATCGAAGTCAGTGCCTGCACCAGTTCTTCCACGGTGGCGCCCTGCTTCAGCATGACGTTGCGGACGGGCTGCTGCGAGGCGCCCACGGCAACCTTGGGAACTACCTGAGTGGTGCCCTGGCTAAGCGCATTCGGCTGGCTCACCTGCAGGGTAGTCTCAATTTCCACGGTGAGGCTCCCCTGCAGGATTGCGACCGGAGCGATGCGTACGTCTTTGCCCATGATGATGGTCCCGGTGCGCTCGTTGACCACGATTTCGGCGGTGCGGTCCACCTCCACCGTGAGGCGCTCGAACTCCGAGACAAAACCCGTCGGATCGTTTTGAAATTCGGTTGGCAGAGTGACGGTTACCAAGGCCGCGCTCTCGGCGTGCGCCACTTTGCCGAAGCGTTTGTTGAGCGCCTCGGCCACGCGCGTGGCGGTGGTGAAGTCCGCCCTGTCGAGTTGCAGCTTGACGATATTGCCCAGCGGCGGGGAGGGAGCGGTGCGCTCGACGATGGCGCCGTTGGGAATGCGTCCCACCGTCGGGTGGTTCATGGTCTTGGCATTCGCGCCGCCGCCGGCCATGAAGCCGCCCAGAATCAGCGGGCCTTGCGCCACCGCAAACACCTGGTTGTCGGGGCCCTTCAGCGACGTCATCAATAGGATGCCGCCCTGCAAACTGGGCGAATCGCCGATGGCCGCGATGGTGGCATCGATCCGTGAGCCGGCCTGCGCGAATGGCGGCAGGGTAGCGGTGACCATTACCGCCGCGGTATTCTTCACCTGGATGGTTGTGGGGTTGATGGTGAGGCCCATGCGTTCCAGCATGTTGGCCAGGCTCTGGGCGGGGAATAGGGTCTGCTGGCGATCGCCGGTTCCGGCTAAACCCACGACCAGACCGTAGCCCAGGAGCTGGTTGTCGCGCACACCTTCGAGCGCCACCAACTCCTTGAGGCGGGTAGCCGCTCCCGACGAAATCGATGCGAGCAATATGGCAGCGATCGCTTTCTTCATGCTAGTGCCCCGTCCCGCAAAACCTGACGACCGTTGTTGTGGGGCGGACGCCCGCGTCCGCAGCCGGCCCCCTGGCCGGCTCTTCGCCGGCTCCGGACGTTGGACTGTCAGAAGAGGGAGGTGGGACGAGGGCGTCCCGCGCGGACCAGGGGGTCCGCCCTACCAATTGTGCTGTTTGGCGAGAAACCATACGATTCCTAAAATGGCAGTAAGCCGAGGATCAAACGATACAGAAAGTTCGGGCGCCGAATCGCGTCGTTGATCACGCCCTTGCCATCGATCTTGATTTCCATTTGGGCGATCTGGTTGGAGCTGATCATGTTGGCGCTGGTGAGGTCGGCTGGCCGGATCACACCGCGCACGGTCACCAGTTGATGCTCGGAATTGACCACTACGTCCTTGGTGCCTTCCACCACCAGATAGCCGTTGGGAAGCACGTGCGTCACGCGCGCGCTGAGCGTGGCAGTGATAGTGGCGCCGCGGCTGGTGGTTCCCGACCCATTCAGCGAGGTGGAAGTGCTGGTGTTCAGCAGGTTCGACAAAGCGTTGCTCGGGCTCTTCACCCCGCCCAGAGCGGTGATATTCGATTGGGCGGTAGACGCCCGCGCGGTCTGGGTGGCGCCGGTGGCAACCGCGGTAGCGTTTTCGCTTACTACCACGGTCACCATGTCGTCCACCCTGGCGGCACGCACGTCGCTCGCGATATCCATCAGGCGCGCGCCTGGAGACCAAAGCGAACCCGGCGAGGGCTGCACGGGGGCCGGCTGATCTTTCAGCGCTTCCTGCAGGTAGCGGTCGAGCGCGCTCGGCTCCGCGGCTTTCTTTTTCTTGGGACCGGAGGCGCTCGCGAGCGTGGCGCTGCCTGCGACCAGCAGCAGCAGCGAGAAAGACAAACCGAATCGATGAGACTTCATCATGGCACCGTAGAGGAAGCGGCCAGCACCAAGGCTTTTCCCTTCCCGCTGACCCGCGCTTGAAATACACGATTGCTTTGCAAATTGCGAATACTGACCGGGTCGCCCGCGCGGCCCGCCGATTCGGCACGGCCGGTGAAAGACAGATGAGCCGCCCCGGCCCGGACCTCGACCGAAACCAGCTCGCCGCGGTTGATGTCGTTAGGCGGGGCCAGTTGGTCCAAGCGCACTTCCTGGCCGGCGGCGATCGGGCGAAGCGGCTGCATTCCTTCGACCTCGTCCGCAACGGCCGCAACGTCGCCGCGTGGGAAACACTTCTCCGTCTTGCGCGCGATGGCTCGCGCTTCGATCAGCTGGCCGGCGCGCAGGTTTTCGACCGCGACCAGCCGTGTACAGGATGCGGTAATCCGCACTCGGGCCCAGATGGCGAATCTCCGGTCCGATCCGTAGACTACCTCGCCGGGCCACAGCACCGGGGAGCGCTGCGCGGGGGAAGCCGGCGCTCCCAACCGCTCGCGAGAGAACTCCAGACGTCCGCGGGGCACCGGGTAAAGGCTGGTTTCAGCGATCTCGATGGCCGCGTCCGCAATGCCCAGCGCGGATTGCATTGCCTGGACGACGCGGGCGGGGTCCAAACGTTCCATGGGCCACTCGAAACAGATTTCGCGGAGTCCCGCGACTGGCAAGGAATACCGTTCGGCCAGGGAGGCTAGCTCGGGCGCGTGAAACGTCCGTCTGGAGCCCGGTGGCGGCGCCGAAGCCAGTTCGGTCTGTGGAGGTAGGGCCGAAAACTCGGGCAAGACGGCCGCTAGATCTTTGGCCAGGATGCGCTCGCTCGCGAGCGGTGCGCAGGCCGGTGTTTGCGCCGCGGCGCTCATCGCGCCAGCCGCCAACTCAACCGCCAGAACCAGAACTGTCACTGCGCTCGTCATTGTTTGAGGTTATTGACCTGCTGGTACATATCGTCGGCCGCTTTGACCACTTTGGAGTTCGCTTCGTAGGCGCGCTGCGCCTGGATCAGGTTAATGAACTCCTCGACGATGCTGACGTTGGATTGTTCGGTGTAGCCCTGCAGCAAAGTGCCCATCCCCTCTTGCCCGCCCGGGTTCGCCACCACCGGATCGCCGGTGGCGTCGGTGGGCTGGTAGAGATTGTTGCCGATGCTGTTCAGGCCCGCCGGATTCTGAAACCCGGCAAGCTGGATCTGGCCGGCCTTTTGCGCGGAGGTCTGCCCCGGAAGGGTATAGCTCACCGTGCCATCCTGAGCGATGGTGATGGTTTGCGCGGCGGAAGGAACGGTGATCTGCGGCTCCAGCGTGTCTCCATTGGCGGTCACGAAATTACCGTTGCGGTCGAGCTGGAATTGGCCGTCGCGGGTATAAGCGAGCTGTCCGGTGTTGGCCAGGCGGATCTGGAAGAAACCGTTCCCCTGGATAACCACGTCCAGCGGGTTATCCGTCTCGGTGGAGTTGCCTTGGGTGAAAATGATTTCGTTCGAAGCGGCGCGCGTTCCCAAGCCCAGTTGCAGCCCGGTCGGGGTGGTGGATTGCTGGCTCGACGCCGAGCCCGGCTGCACCATGTTCTGATATAAAAGGTCCTGAAACTGGGTGCGCCGCGCTTTGTACCCCGCGGAGTTGGCGTTGGACAGGTTATTGGCGATGTTATCGATGTTGAGTTCCTGGGCATTCATGCCGCTGGCGGCGCTGTAAAGAGCTCGAATCATGATGCGCTGACTCCCTGCTGCTTAAGTGCGGTGAGCTCCTGATTGATGTAGCTTTGCGAGTAACCGTGATTGTAGAGGTCGGCCACGAGGCCGGCATTGACCTGGGCGCCATTCGAGAGTTGCACCATATAGTTCGGCTGGTTTTGCTGCAGGGGTGAACCCGGCGCGCTGGTAATGGCGTCCGCCGCCACCACCGTGCCACCCAAGATTTGGGCGGCCGTCTGCGCGGTCTGTTCGGTGGCAAAGTAAATGGGGTTATAGTCCCAGGCGCCGCCATTGCCCGTACCGGTGGGGTCGCTCATCCAGGGGTTCGAGCCGAATACCGATTGCACTGTGGGAACGGCGTTCCCAGACGAGGTTGTACTGGAACTGCCGCTGGCGCTGCTCGTAGCCGTATCCGGGCTGGCGGCAGTGGGACTGGCCGCGGTGCGGGTTGGCTTCACCGTGCCCGAGGAGCGGAGCGCGGCTTCCTCCTTGCCGGCGGGGCTTGGTGTGCTTGCCGCGCCGGGCGTGGGTGCCGTGCTGGCGGTGCTTGCCACGCCGGAGTTCGACTCGGCCACCCAGGCGTCCAGATTGATGCCGGTGATCTGGCTCGCCAGAACGTCCCCGAATGGCGTTTCAATAACCGCCGGATTTTGGGCCGCGGCGGGCTGGGTTTGGTCCGCCGCCGGCGTCGAGTTGCTTACGCTGCTAATCATGCTGTTTCCCCTTCTTTGGGATCGGCGCGGCGGGTCCCGGTTACGAGCCCACCCGCGCCACTTCCTGAATCGATTTCATGTCCATGTCGCTCGATACTCCGATGGCTTTCTGCAGCATTTCAAACTGCCGCATCATGCCGACCAGCCGCATGGCCGCTTGCGCCACCGGGACATTGGAACCCTCGATCTTGCCCTGCTCGATGCCGGCCCCGGTGGCCGGCGCCGCGACATTCTTGGGATCGGTATTCTGGAAACAGGTTTTGCCCATCTTGATCAGGGATGCGGTGGAAGCGAAGTTGACCACCTGAAGTTGTCCCAGCGCTTGGCCATCTTGCGTGACCGTCCCGTCCGGGGAGATCTCGATCGGCTTGCCGGATTGAACTTGAATCGTGTTGCCGGCGGCCGTTTGCAAGGGGTATCCGTCGGCCGTCGCCAACTGGCCCGAGGCCAGCACCTGCAGGCTTCCGTTGCGCGTGTAGAGCGGGCCGTTGGGGCCCTTCACCGCCAGAAAGCCGTTTCCGGAAATGGCCACGTCCATGGCGTTGCCCGTCACCTGCAACGTGCCTTGCGAAAAATCGGTCCACTGGCGCTGAATGACCGGCAGGGCGGAAACTGGATCGTCCCCCGCTCCCGACGCCAAGTCGGAGTGGAACAGTCCATAGAATTCCTGGTCGCTCTTATAGCCCGCGGTCGCCGAGTTGGCCAGGTTGTTGGCCAACAGATCGAGTGACTCCATGCGAGATTGGAGTCCGCTGGCCGCGGCAATCGTCAGCGCATCCATAAATATCTACGGCGGCAACTAATGCAAGTCAGTGCCCAACGGCTCGGGCCGGAGAGAATTTCCGGAAAAACCTTTGCGATTGGCCGATATGTAGAAATGACGAGGCGCGAGAATCCGTCAAATCTCTGACGACGGCCATTGACTGTCAAAAGCCCAACACCCGCACCCCCGTCCTATCCGCTTGAAAATACGCAAAACCTCCAGTGGCGCTTGATCTGCCTTTTGCTCCGCCGTGACGATTCGTTCCGCACCGGTCTCTTTGGCGGCCCAAGTCGCGCCGCGCGGCGCGCCGGTGAGCGGCGCCGCGTACAGCCGCGCGACGTCCGCTCAGAGTTCTTTCGGCGCCGCGGCATCGTCCAACCCGGCGACACAGGAAACCTCGCAGCTTTCCAGCTCGCCATCGTCACTACCGCTTTCCGAGCAGGCGGAATCCCAGCCATCCGGCTTCATGGCCGCGCTGATCGCCGCAACTCTGAACGATGCCGGCGGCAGCCTGACAGTAAAGCCAGCGGTCACCGCATCGCCCAACCCACCGGCACAGCAAACGTCTCAGCCTTCCGGCTCGGCGCCCTCGTCATCACTCTCGTCTGGCCAGGCGGAATCCCAGCCTGCCATCTTCGTGACCGCGCTCGTGACCGCGACTCTGGACGATTCCGGCGGCAGCAATTCATTGGCAAAGCCACTGACCACTCCCGGTCCGAGTTCGACCGTCGCCACCACCCGCCGGCCGAACACCGTCAAGCAACCATCGAAGGACGGCAATCGGGACGCAATCGCGATCGCGGCTCCAACCTTGCTGACCACGCCAGCGGTTTTGCCGTTGCAATTCTCCTTGCCTTCTGGCGACCCCAAAGAGGACCGCGGCTCGGACAACGCTGTTCCCCAGCCGGCTCCGCTTCCAGGCGACAACGCCGCGCCCATCTCTTGGAAGGGCGCTTCGTCCGAGCTTGTGTCCAAAATTGCGCCCAACACCGCAGCCCAATCCGGCAGCGCCTCCGAGCCCGTAAAGCGTACCGCTGACGCAACGCCGGCCGCGGATTCCCAACCCAGCTCTGCCGAAGACCTGACCTTCGCCGCACGCGTACAACCGGTAAAAGCCGTGGCCGAAACCGCGACAGAATCGCTACCGGCCCAGCCACAGTCGTCCGAGACTGCCGCTCCGGTAGGGAAGCGCGCCGCCGCCGCCGAACCATCCCCGGCGGTTTCGCCTGCCACCTCATCCCCTTCCAACCCGCCCTCCTCCACTGCACCCTTTTCCAAGGCATCCTCTTCGAGTGCATCCTCGTCCACCGGATCTTCGCCCGCCCCATCCTCGTCCCACGCGAATGCTTCGGGCGCCGCGCCCAATACGCCGGACGCCGCGCCGGCAGCGGCTTCCTCCAGCGCTGCCGCGTCGCTCGCCGCTGCACCGGTCCCGGCCTTCCGCCAAAACGACCCAACCGCTGCCACGCCTCAGACCGCGGCGACGCTCTCCTCACGACCGGTGGAAGCGACCGCTCCAGTAGCCCCCAAACCCGCGGCCGCGCCCCTGCAGAACATCTCGCTTCAGGTCGGAGCGCCTGGCGCGCAGAAAGTAGAAATCCGCATGGTGCATCAACCCGGTGAGTTGCAAGTGGCCGTCCGCACCGGCGATTCGGATCTTTCTCACGGACTGCAACAGGGCCTGTCGGATCTGGTGGGCCGGTTGCAGGAGAGCGGGTATCACGCCGAGGCATGGCGGCCCGGCGGCCCCGACTCTCACTCGGGCGCCGTGCTCGAAACCAAAAACTCTTCGGAGAACTCCCAGCGCGACGATTCGCAACCCGGCAACGGCGGCTCGCGCCAGGAGAGCGGCCAAAGACAACAAAATCCGTCGCGCCGCCCAGCTTGGGTAGACGAGTTGGAAGCGCGCCTCAACAACCAGAATCCAACAGGAGAACCTTATGGCATCCGGAATTAACCCGCTGGGCTCTTCGTCCGGGTCGAACTCGAACTCGAACTCCAACTCCAATAGTTTGACAGCTCCGCCCACCGAGCAGATGTTTTTGCAGTTGCTGGTAGCGCAGTTGAAAAACCAGGACCCGCTGAATCCCGCCGATAGCACCCAGTTCGTTTCGCAATTGGCACAGTTCAGTGAGCTCGAACAGGTGATGGGAATCCGGTCGGACATCGAGAACTACCACTCTCAAGCCGCCGCGGCTGCCAGCGCGGACTCCTCGACATCCGGCAGCAATTCGACTTCAGGGTCTTAGTAGAAGGAATTATTTAGGAGAACCGATACGCCATGTTTCCCGCATTTACCGCAGCGCTTTCCGCACTGACGGCCGACACGGCCGCCCTCGACGTCACGGGCAACAACCTTGCCAATCTCGACACTACCGGATTCAAAGCCACTCAGGTTAGCTTCGCCGACATGATGGCGGAGTCGCTGGGCGGCGTCGCTGAAGGGTCGCAGGTCGGCGAAGGCGTGCTGCCCATATCCACCGAAACCAACTACACGCAAGGCGCGATCACCAGCACTGCCGTCTCCACCGACGCCGCCATTGAGGGCAACGGATTCTTCGTGCTCAACAATGCCGCCAATCAGACGCTCTACACCCGCGACGGTTCCTTCCAAACCAACGCCAGCGGTTACCTGGTGGACGCCAACGGAAACTACGTGCAGGGCTGGCTGGCCAACGGCGGCCTGGTAACCGCCAGCGGCCCCACCAGCGCCATCCAGGTTGCCACCGACTCCACCAGCGCGGCTACGGCAACGGCCAACTTGAGCCTGAACGTGAACCTGGACGCCACCTCTTCGGGCACAGCCAACACCTTTAACGCCCCGATCCAGGTTTACGATTCGCTGGGAAACGCGCAGATGCTGACCGTGAGCTTCACCCAGGACACCACCACGGCCAACACTTGGGACTACACCGTAACCATTCCGAATTCGGCGCTTACCGGCGGAGGCGCGCCGGGCACCACCACCTCCGTCACTACCGGCACACTCACTTTCAGCAGTAGCGGGAAACTCACCGACCCGGCGGCGGGCAGCCCCATCACTCTCTCAGTTACCGGCCTGGCCGATGGCGCCGCCGACTTGAGTGTGAATTGGAACCTCTACAACACCGTCGGAACCCCCCAGATCACCCAATACGCCGCCGCTTCCGCGGTCAACAGCACCTCGCAAGACGGTTTTGCGGCGGGCGAGCTCACGGGTATGACTATAGGCGCCGGCGGCACCGTCTCAGCCTCGTATTCGAACGGCCAGAATGTGGTCGTCGCGCAACTGGCGCTGGCCAGTATTGCCAATCCCAACACTCTGAACCAGGTGGGCAACAACGATCTGCAAGTGTCCGGCGCCACCGCCGCGCCGGTTCTGGGAGTGGCCGGCTCGGGCTCGTTGGGAAAGATCGAAGGCGAATCGCTCGAAAGCTCCACGGTCGACATGGCAACCGAATTCACCAATCTGCTGGCCTACCAGAACAGCTATCAGGCGGCGTCCAAGGTGATCACCATCTCCGACCAGTTGATGCAGGATACGGCAAATCTGATCCGATCGTAGCAACCGAACGGCCGGCAAACGCCCATCGAGTTTCGAGCGGCCGGCCTTCGGCAACCGGCCGCGCTCAGCCGATGGCCGATTGCCGGGAGCGAATCGCAATGGAAGCAATTCAACAGGTGGTAACGGTTCTGTTCGTGCTCGGCCTGCTCGCCGGCACGTTGTACTGGCTCCGCGGCAAAGGAGCAGCCAGTTTTACCGGCCGGGGTTTTGGCCGTCTGGCGAACCGCCAAATGCAATCGATCGAACGCCTGCCGCTGACCGCGCAACATTCCCTTCATCTGGTTAGCGTTGCCGGACGAACCCTGCTCATCGCCGTTTCGCCGGGCGGCTGCTCCCTGCTCGACAACGGCGTGAGCGGGGACACTCGGGAGATCCTGCCGGCCAGCCACCGCACGGACAACCCATGACACCAACCATGTCGCGAATCATAACGCGGACCAGTTCAGGCTCCGCCCGCTTTTTTGTTCTCCTGCTTGCCGCGGCGTGGCCAACGCCGGCCGCCCCCGCGCAGTCCTCTCTGCTGGGCATGAACATGGACCAAAGCGGCTCGTCGCTCGGCGTCCCCATGCAGATTGTCATCCTGCTGACGCTGCTCACCCTGCTGCCCGCGGTGATCATGTCGATCACCCCGTTCCTCCGCATCGCCATCGTGCTTCATTTCTTGCGCCAGGCGCTGGGCACCCAGACCACGCCATCCAACCAGGTGCTGGTGGGAATCGCCCTCTTTCTGACGATCCTGATCATTTCGCCGGTGGCCGTTGATATGTATCACCAGGGGTGGGAGCCGATGCAGAATAACCAGCTCTCCGCCGGCCAAGCCTTCGAAGCCGGCGCCAAGCCGCTGAAGGCGTTCCTGACACGCTTCGCGCGCGAGAAGGACGTCAAACTTTTCGTCGAGATTTCGCACGCCCCGCAACCCCGCACCGCCGCCGACCTGGACCTGAAAATCCTCATTCCGGCCTACATTCTGTCCGAGTTGAAAGCCGGGTTTCAGATCGGCGCCATCCTCTTCCTCCCGTTTCTGATCATCGATCTGGTGGTGGCCTCCGTCACCCTCTCCATCGGCATGGTGCAGTTGCCGCCGGTGATGATCTCCGCGCCCTTCAAGATCCTGCTGTTCGTTCTGGCCGACGGCTGGAACCTGGTGATCGGTTCCTTGATGAAAGGTTTCTACGCATGACGCCGGAATTTGCCATTCAGATCGTTCGGCAGGCGATTATGACTGCCTTTTGGATCAGCGCGCCTCTGCTGGCGGTGGGGTTCGTGGCCGGGATTGTGATGAGTCTCGTTCAGATCCTCACTTCCATTCAGGACAACGCCTTCAGCGCCATTCCCCGCCTGCTCGCCTTCCTGGCGGCGCTGATGGTTTCGTTGCCGTGGATGCTCAATAAGATCACGGTCTATACCGTCGCCACCCTGGGAGACCTCAGCCGCTATGCGCGGTGAACTGGTGCTCTCCACCTCCACTCTGCTGGGATTTCTGCTCACTCTGGTCCGCGTGAGCGGGGTTTTCGTGTTCGTGCCTCTGCCCGGCGTAACCAGCGTCCTCAGCCCCGCTCGAATCATCCTGTCTCTGGGCATCGCCATCGCCCTGTTTCCCGAATGGCCGCATGTGGCCCAGAATCCCTCGGCGGGGCTGTTCGTTCTTTGGATTCTGGTGGAGACCGCGTTGGGAGTCGGCATCGGATTGTCGGTCGCATTTCTCACCGAAGCCTTCTCCGTGGGGGCGCAGGCAATGGGCTTGCAAATGGGCTACGGGTTCGCGAGCACCATCGATCCCAACACCCAGGTGGACTCCTCCATTTTGATTGTCTTCGCTCAGGTCGCGGCCGGTTTGTTGTTCTTCGCCAGCGGGCTCGACCGCGAGATCCTGCGCATCTTCGCGCGCAGCCTGGAAACCTGCCCGGCCGGTTCTTTCGCCGTCGGCCGCGCCGCCGCCGGCCAGGTGCTGGCTTTGGGCTCGAACATGTTCGCCACCGGACTTCGCCTGGCCCTCCCCGTCATCGCGGTCCTGGCCATGATCGACATTTCGCTGGCGCTACTGGGAAGGGTCAACGCCCAACTGCACCTCATCACGATAGCCTTCCCGGTGAAGATGATCGTGGGCCTGGCCCTGCTCGGATGGCTGGCCTTGCTTTTCCCGGTGCTCATCCGCGCCGGCGCCGACGCCACCTTGCGCGCCGCCCAAACCTTGATCGCACGGTAGCCGATGGCCGACACCAGCCAAAAAACCGAGCAGCCCACCCAGCGGCGCATCAAGAAAGCCCGTGAAGAGGGCAATTTCCCTACCGCCCGGACTTTCGTCGGCGCCCTGCAGTTTCTGGCTTTTGTCGCTCTCATCCATGTCTGGGGCATGGATTGGATCGGAGCCATACGCAAAAGCATGGCGGTATTGTTTCAGCACGCGCTCGACCCCCGCCTTGGCTCCGCCGAGATCGTCTCTCTCAGCCTGGATCTGCTGGCGCATACCATGATGCCCCTCGCCGTGCTCGGAGCGGTCCTGATTGGCATCACCATCGCGGTGCAGCTCGGCGTCACGCGCATGGGAATCAGCGTGAAAAAGTTGGCGCCCAGCTTCGAGCGCCTGAACCCCGTAACCAAGCTGAAGCAAATGCCGCGCCAGAACCTGCCGGCTCTGCTGCAGGCCGCCATCATGATCCCGGCATTCGGAGCCGCCGTGTACTTCCTGGTGAAAGACGACTTCCAGGGTTTTCTCTCCCTCCCCCTCGGCAGCGTGCCGTTCGGCGCAGCCCACGTCGCCGGCTCCATTCAAGCCCTTCTATGGAAGGCTTCGTTTGTCTTCGTGGTCTTCGGCGCGGTGGACCTGGTGCGCCAGAAACGCCGCTACCGGCAGGATCTGAAGATGAGCAAGCAGGAAATCCGCGACGAATTCAAAGAGGTGGAAGGCAACCCGCTCATGAAGCAGCGCATCCGCAAGCTGCGCCGCGACTTTGCGCGCCGCCGCATGATGCACGAGGTGCCCAACGCCACCGCCGTAATCGTCAATCCCACCCACTACGCCGTGGCCCTGAAGTACGACCTGAACTCGCCCGGCGCCCCCAGAGTGGTCGCCAAGGGCCGAAATTATCTGGCGCTACGCATCCGCCAGAAAGCCATCGACCACCAGGTGCCTTTGATCGAAAATCCGCCGCTGGCGCAGGCCCTGTACAAAGCCGTCGAAATCGGCCAGGAAATTCCAGCCGATTTCTATCGTGCCGTGGCCGAGGTCCTCGCCTACGTCTTCAAGCTGATGAATGGAAGGCGGACTGCATGAGGAGGGTTCAGCAAGCGGCATTCAGCGGTCAGCGCAACCGTTCTGGCTGAAAACTGATAACTGACAACTGATAACTGATAACTGAATGGCAACGAGTCTCAGGAGCAACCGAACTTGGCACAATCACGAGCGATAGCGGCGCCCGCCCCCTGGAAGCAAATTCCGGGGCTGGTCGCCGCCAACTGGAAAGAACTGGGGGTGCCCATAGCCGTTCTGGGGATCGTCATCGCCCTCATTACTCCCATGCCCCGCTTCGTGCTGGATGTGCTCATCGTCACCGACATCATGATGTCCGTGGTGGTGATGATGGTGGCCATGTACATCCGCAAGCCGGTGGAGTTCAGCGTATTCCCCACCACCCTGCTGCTGCTCACGCTCTTCCGCCTGGCCTTGAACATATCCTCCACCCGCCTGATCCTGATGAACGGCAACACCGGCACCGGCGCGGCCGGCGAGGTCATTCAAGCCTTCGGCAACTTCGTGGTGGGCGGCAACTACATCATCGGCGCCGTGATCTTCCTGGTCCTGATCGCCATTCAATACGTGGTCATCAACCATGGCGCGGTGCGCATTTCCGAAGTAACCGCGCGCTTCACCCTGGATGCCCTGCCGGGCAAGCAGATGTCCATCGACTCCGATTTGAGCTCCGGCCTGATCGACGAAAACGAAGCCCGCGCGCGGCGCAAAAACCTGGCCCGGGAGGCCGAATTCTATGGCGCCATGGACGGCGCTTCGCGCTTCACCCAGCGCGACGCCGTGGCCGCCATCCTGATCACCGGCATCAACATCATCGCCGGATTCCTGATCGGCGTCCTCCAGCACGGCATGGATTTGCAGCACGCCATCGAGACCTATACCATCCTGACCATCGGCGACGGCCTGGTTACCGTCATCCCCGCGCTGATGATCTCCATCTCCGGCGGCTTGATCGTGACCCGCGCCAGCTCCGATGAGCGCCTCGGCACCGACTTCGCCAAAGAGTTATTCGGCAACCCGCAGCCGCTGTTCCTGGCCGGCGGCGTTTTGATCGTCCTCTCGTTGTTTCCCGGCCTGCCCACCGTTCCGTTCCTGGTCATGGGCTCCGGCATCGGAACCGCCGCCTGGCGCCTGCGCGGCAGACAGCTCGCTTTGCAAAAGGCCCAAGCCGCGCCTAAGCCCGCCACGGCCAAGGAGAATGTCGATAGTCTGCTCAAAGTCGAACCCCTCGCCATCGAAATGGGCCTCGGCCTGGTCAAATTCGTGGCCGGCGGCCAGGAATCGCCGCTCATCAAGCGTATCGCCGCCATTCGCCGCCAACTGGCCACCGAATTGGGTTTCGTGCTCGGGCCGGTGCGCGTGGTCGACAACGTGGCGCTCAAGGTCAACGAGTACGTCATCTCGCTCAAGGGCGCGGAAATCGCGCGCTATGAATTGCTGGCGGGCTGCGAGCTGGCCATTCCCGCCGGCAAGATTCCGCCCCCTCCGGGAGGCAAAGAGACCAGGGAGCCGGCCTTTGGCATGATCGGTTGGTGGGTTCCGGGCGATCAGGCCGATGCCGCCCGCCGCGCCGGCTGCACCGTGGTCGATGCCGTCAGCGTCCTCGGCACGCATCTCACCGAACTGGTGCGCCGCTATTCCCAGGAGTTGTTCTCCCGCGGCGATTCCAAACGGTTCCTGGACCGCGTCTCCGTCGAGCAGCCCAAGCTGGTCGAAGAACTGATCCCGAAACTGCTGCCCCTGGCGACCGTGCAGCGCGTTCTGCAAAACCTGCTGCGCGAGCGCGTAACGATTCGCGATGCCGTGACCATCGTGGAAGCCCTGACCGAAGCCGCTGTCACCACCCGGAATGCCGTTCTGCTCACTGAGTACGTGCGCCAGACCCTCCGCCGCACCTTGGTGAAACCGTACCTGGGCGCCAACGGCGAGTTGCCCGCCTACCTGCTCGACCCGGCGCTGGAGCAGATGGTGGAATCGAGCGTGCAACACGGAGAACAGAATAGCCATGCCAGCCTCTCTCCCTCGGCCATCCGCGACCTTTTGCAGAGGATTACCCAGAAGGTTGGCAACCCGGAGACGCCGGTGGTTGCCGTGGTCAGCTCCGGCTCCCGCTATTTCCTGCGCCAAATGGTCGAGCCGAGTATCCGCAACCTGTTTTTCATCGCCCATAATGAGCTGCCCATGGAAGTCAAAATCGTATCGCTGGGAGTGATTCAATAACATGCCGAGTAATGACAAGCCCCGTAATTACGTGAAGTCGTTCTTCGCCCCGTCGTTCCAGGCGGCCATGGAGCAGGCCGGCCGGGAAATGGGCCCTGACGCCCTGCTGCTCGACTCGCGCGAAACGGTGCCCGAAGCGCGCCATCTCGGCGCCTTTGAAGTGGTGTTCGGCGTCGCTGAGTCTCCCTCGGGCGATTCCGGAGAAGCCACCGAGACCCCGTCCCCGGTCGCCAGCCAATCGGTACCCGAATCTCAAACCGTTCCGCTCGCGCCTTCCGAGTTCGATAGCAAGCTGCCCAACGCCGAGGCCCGCTTGCAGGGAGTCTATCGAGGCCTAAGACGCTTGAGGGAAGTCTACAACCTGCGGAACAGCCCCAAGCGACCCGCGGCGGCGCCCGCTTCCGCTAGTCCCCAGCCGCGCCATGAGGTCGGCGAATGGCTGGTAGACGCCGGCATAGAAATCGCTCTGGCGGAGGAAATCGAAGCGGCCGCGCGGCGCCGAACCGTCCCGCCGTTGGCGCGCCGCGCCGGTATGCCACATTTGCTTCCGGAAGCGGCTTCCCGCGCCCTGTGGAGCAAGACCGAGGCAGAGCTGGCCAGTCGCTTTTCGGTTGCACCGCAGCTCGGCCGCGTCACCGCGCTGGTTGGCCCTCCCGGGTCCGGCAAGACCACCACTTTGGTCAAACTGGCCGTAACCCACGGCCTGGCCGCCGGGCGCCCCGTGCGCCTGATTTCCGCGGATACGCAACGAATCGGCGGCGCCGAGCAGCTCCACTCCTTTGCCGCCGCGTTCCAGATGCCCTTTGAGGCCGCCGACGGTATCGCCGATCTCGCCCAAGCCATCGCCGCTGCTCCGGCCGATGCCCTGGTCCTGATCGACACCCCGGGATCGAGCGCCCGCATGCTGCAGGACGGCGGTTCCGGCCTCGCGGCGTACCTCAGCCGCCGTCAAGAGATTGACACCCACTTGGTTTTGACGGCATCCATGCGCCTTACCGACCTTTACCGCGCCGCGGCGCTCTACAGCTCGTTCCGCCCCTCGAAACTGATCTTCACCAGGCTCGATGAGACATCTTCCATGGCCTCTGTGTTTTGCGTCGCGGCGCGCCGCAACCTGCCGCTCTCCTTTCTAGCCGCCGGCCAGTCCGTCCCCGAAGATCTCGAGCCGGCCGACAAAGCCGCCATCGCCCGATCATTGGTAAGGCAATTGCCCTACACACTAGCGGCGGTCGCTTGATCGATGCCGCCAATGCCGTCATTAGCGTTGTCCGAGCAACGCCGGCTAACGAGCGCGTAACCAAGGTCCCATGGCCACCGGCAATTATGGATATCAACCCGCCCTGGAAGCGGACGTCGCACTTCGGCGCGAAGCCCTGGTGCTGCAGCACCTCCCACAGGTACGCCTGATCGCCAAGCGAATCCACGACCGCCTGCCGGACTATATCAGCCTGGACGACCTGGTATCCACCGGCGTCGTCGGTCTGCTCGCCGCCATCGATAACTTCGATCCCTCCCTCAACGTCCAGCTTAAGACCTATGCCGAGCGCAAGATCCGCTTCGCCATTCTGGACGGCCTGCGCGACATGGACTGGGCCCCCCGTGAACTGCGCAAAAAATCCAAAATGATCGAAGCCGCCATTCATCGGGTCAATCAGCGAGCCGGACGCGAGGGCACCGAAGACGAGATCGCCGCCGAGCTGGGCGTCTCGCTGGAGAACTACCAGCGGTGGCTCGGCGAGGTCCAATCGGTCGAGCTGGAACGCCTGGAAAGCGCCGGCGAAGACGGTGGACAGCAATTGCTGAATTTCATCTCCGGCGACCCGGAATCCATCCCCTCGCGAATCGTGGAGCGCTCGGAGCTGGAGCGCCTGCTCATCCTCGCCATCGATCGAATGCCCAAGATCGAACGCACCGTGCTGCACTTGTATTACTTCGAAGAGCTGACTCTGCGGGAAATCTCCGAAATCGTCGGCATGCATCTTTCCCGCGTGGCGCAACTGCGTACCCAAGCCATTTTGAGGCTCCGCAGTCACCTGGAGCGCGTCTGGCTGTCCCAGCCCGCCAGAAAGATAGCGTCGTGAGTCGGAATTCCCAGCCCGGCCGCCTCCCAGTCTCCAATCCCGACCTGGGGGTGCTTCTCGACATCGAATTGCCCGTCAGTCTGCGTTTCGGCGGCGCCCGCCTACCGCTTGGTGAAGTGATGGCCCTCGAAGGCGGCTCGCTGATCGAATTCAATCGTGCGCTGGACGACCCCGTCGAAGTGCGAGTGAACGGCCGGGTCGTCGCCTTCGGCCACGTGGTTTCGGTACAAGGCAATTACGCCATCAAGATCACCGAAGTCGCGAGCCCGCTCGATCGCCTGGATACAACTTCTCGTCTCGTGCCGGATGACTCCAACCAAACCGCGCCATGACTCGGAAACCATTAGTACGCCGGTAAACGTTCGTACCGGAGGTAAGCGGTACGGAAAACATATTGACGTTTCTCGGAGCTTCGAATCTAATAGATCCACCAAGTAACTCGGATTCGAGCTAGCTCCACCGGCATTTCATTAGACTGTGTGCTTACCGCCATGTGCGAGGATTCCAAACGCCTGCTGCTGAGGTATCTGGACGCGCTGGACGAGTACGACCGGGCGCATTCGCGCTTTCTATCGGCGTATCGAACCAGCCATATCGATGAGGCGGAGCCTTACTGGAATTTATGGAATGAGATCCGGCTCAAGCTGCGCGCGGCACGCGAGGATTTTCGAGCTCATCAACGCAGCCACGGTTGCTCGGAAGCCGTCCAGTTCGACGAATAGATAGTACTCGAAATCCTGGACGTACGGCGCGCTCTAGCAACCCTGGCGGCGGACTGTCCCCACTTTTGCCACCGGCTGTACCTACCGTGCTGCGTAAAGGGCGGGGCTTTCGTAATTCCGCAGTTTCATGATCAGCGTGGTCCGCTTGAGTCCTAGTAACTCCGCGGCCGCGGTCTTGTTTCCCGCCGTAGTCATAAGTGCGCGCTCCAGCATACCTCGCTCAAAGTTGCTCACCGCGGTCTCGAAATCCATGGCTTCCGGAACGGGAAACGGTATGCACTCGGCCGGTTCCGGCTCGACCGATACCGCGGGTCCCAAACCGAAATCGCTGGCGAAGAGCGTATTCCTCTCTCCACTCAGTGCTACCGCCATCTCTACGGCATTCTCCAGTTGCCGCACATTTCCCGGCCACGGGCACGTCCGCAACCGTTCCACCGCTTCAGGCGTCACCGTCTTGACGGAGATCCCTTCCGATTGGCAGATCTGCTTGACGAAGTGCTCCACCAACAGTCCGATATCGCTCGTCCGCTTGCGCAGGGGCGGCATCTGCAACGGGACCACGTTCAAACGGTAATACAGGTCTTCCCGAAAACGGCCCTGCTGCACCCGCTCCAGAAGATTTGCGTGTGTGGCTGCAATCACCCGCACGTCCACCTTGGTGCTTTCCGAGCCGCCTAACCGCTGAATTTCGCGGTCCTGCAACACCCGCAGCAGCTTGGTTTGCAATTCGAGCGGCATATCGCCGATCTCATCCAGGAATAGAGTACCCCTGTGCGCCTGCTCAAAACGCCCCATGCGCGCGTGGATCGCGCCGGTGAAAGCCCCCTTCACATGGCCGAAAAGCTCGGCTTCCAGCAGGTTCTCCGGTAATGCGCTGCAATTGATGGCCACGAAAGCATGGTTCGCCCGCGGGCCGGCGGCGTGCAGTGCCCTGGCCGCTACTTCCTTGCCCGTCCCGGTCTCGCCCCCGATCAATACCGTGCAGCGCCGGTTCCCGATCAGCCGAATGGTCTCAATTACCGTCTCCATCGCCCGGCTGTCGCCCACCAGGAAGGCACGCCACGGCTCCGCTCCCGCCACGCTCTCGCGGCCGCGCTTTTCCTCCATCGCGGTCTCCACGCAGTCGCGCACCGCCTCCGCCGAGTCCTGCTGCCCGAAACAGAAGTACGCTCCGGCTCGAAATAGCCGAACCCCTTGGGCCGGACTTAGTTCCGGATTCCAGAAGACCACCGCCAGCGTGGGTTCGATTCCGTGGATCACTTCCAATACTTCTATACGGCTGGCATCCGCCATATCGGCCGTTACCAGCACACAATCGAAGTCGTCCTTGCTCAACGCCGTAATGGCTTCTGGCGTGCTCGCGGCATTTACCACCGTGAAAGTTGGTGGAACCTGGAACCAGTTCGGGTCTCCAGGCGCGGATGCGGAGTCAGCGCGTGACAACCACAACAGCTTTTGCAACTGCATGTACTACGTGTAACTAGTACGCGTCTCGGGATTCTACCCAGTATTTGGGTATGATTTAGTAGATAACCGCGGTTATTATTAGGGCCTTTTCCTATTGCGTATTGCGCCATGGACCGTGTTCATGCCACCTTTGAGTAGAAGGAGTAATGCCTCGCATGAGAACCATGCCGAGGCGCTTCCTATGCGAATTCGACTTCAGAACGATGGCGTTGCCGGCGCCAGTACCTCCGCGGCGAGCCAGACTAATCTGACGCAATCGGGTTCCTCCGCTACGCCGGCTTCGGGGCTCGGTAGCAGCGCTGCCGACCAGGTTGAGATTTCCTCCCTGTCGGAAAACGTCGCCAACGCCAGTTCCGCGCTCGAAACCCAGCAGGCCGACCGCGTCAGCCATCTGGCCGCTGTCTATGCCCAAGGCCAATATCAGGTGGACTCCGTCCAGCTCAGCCACGCATTGGTTTCCCACGCCCTCGCCTCCGGCCCGGTGGAGAACGACGACTGATGCCACCGAACCCCGTCCCAAACGGCGGCGCGCCAACCCTCCAGCGCACCCTGGAACGTCTCCGTCAGGCGCGCGAAGCGTGCCGGACGGCGAATCTCGCCCGCCTGCTTGAGGCTCTGGATATTCTGCGCGCCGCGTCCGCGGAATTCGAAGCTTGGGCGGAGCAGATCCGCCGCCAACCCGGCGCGGTAGCCGTCCCGCTCGGTTCCGAGCTTGCCCGCGTCAAACGCGAGGTGTCATCCCTTCTCCGCCTGGTCGATGGCTGCGCTGCTGTCCAGCGCGGCTTGGCCGCGCGTTGCGGCGCCATGGCAGTGGCATATTCCCCAAAGGGTAGCGCCCCGATTCCGGCTTCGGTCTCTTCGGCATACGACATGCAAGGGTGAACTCGCATGTCAACCCTGCAGTCCATCATGCAGTCGTCCGGAAATGCCCTGGATGTTTTCCAACAGGCCTTAAGCGTCACCGAAAATAACGTCAATAACTCGTCTACTCCGGGCTACGCCACGCAAACACTCAAACTCGAAGCCGATCCCCTGAATGTCAGCGATGGATTGAGCGGCGGTGTCAGTTCGGGCGGCCTCTCCGATTCCCGCGACCCATACGCCGAGGAACAGCTTCAACAGCAGACCCAGGCGCTCGGCTTCTACACCGCCCAGGCCCAAACCACCAGCTCGATCCAAAGCCTGTTCGACGTTTCGAGCACCAGCGGCGTGGCTTCCGCACTCAGTTCCCTGTTACAGGCATTCTCAGCCTGGAGCACCACCCCGACTGACGCCACCGCCGGCCAGACCGTCATCGACGATGCCGGCAATGTGGCCACCGCCGTCCAGAGCCTGTTCAATTCTCTGTCCAAACAGGCGCAACAAGCCGATACTTCCATCAGCTCCACCGTAACCCAGATCAACACCATCGCCTCCCAGATCCAGTCCTACAATGCCGAGCGGCTGAAGGAGACCACCCCGGATCCGGCCGCGGAGGCCCAACTTTATAGCTCCCTCGACAGCCTTTCGCAGCTCACCAATTTCACCACCGTGACTCAGTCCGACGGCACCGTCACGGTGTTGTTAGGCGGCGGCTCGCCGCTGGTGATGGGAACCCAGCAGTACTCGCTCAGCGCCGGTTTTTCGGTGGACGCCAATGCCGCCAACCCCACCTCTCCCCCCACCGCCCACATCTACGATTCCCAGGGCGACGACATCACCTCTCAGATCACCGGCGGCCAGCTCGGCGGTCTGCTCGATAGCGCCAACCGCGTGCTGGCGTCCGTCATCGGCGATTCCCAGCAGACCGGAACCCTGAACCAATTCGCCTCTACCCTCGCTTCCACCGTCAATCAGATTCTCCAATCCGGCACTGTCTCCACCACTGCCGGCGCCGCCAATGGCTCCGCTCTGTTCACCTACGACACCACCAACGCCACCAACGCCGCTGCCAGCCTGTCCGTCAACCCCTCCATCGCCACCTCTCAGTTGGCGCCCGTGGATTCTTCCGGTAATTCCAACGGCAATGCCAATACCCTGGCCGCGCTGGGAAATACCGCCCTCCCCGCGCTCGGCGGCGTCAGCCTGACTCAATACTTCGGCCAGATTGCTTCCGCTATGGGCCAGGAGAATTCCACCGCAACCGACAACCAGCAAAACCAGCAGCAGGTTGTCGCCACCGCCACCACCGCGGTCAATAACGCATCCGGCGTTTCCCTCGACGCGCAGGCCGTCAACGTGATGGAGTTCCAGCGCGCCTATCAGTCGGTAGCCCAGGTTCTCACTACTCTGGAGAACATTGCGGAATCCCTCATGCAGGTGATCCAACCTCTTGCATGATTGAGCCAACTCTATGTTTCCTATCAGCGGAGCAACTCAGTCCTACCTGGCCAACCTCAATCGCACCGAGAACGAGGTCAACCAGGCCCAATCCGAAGTAACTTCCGGGTACAGAGTCCAGACCCCGTCCGACGATCCCGCCGCCATCCCCGAGATCCTGCAATACCAGGCCGATCTCAACCAGAACCAGCAGATTCAATCCAATCTGTCGACCGCCGGCGCCGAGGTCAGCTCCGCCAACTCCGCTCTGGCGAGCGCCCTCCAGGCGGTCGAAAGCGCGACTTCCGTGGCAACCGAGGGCGCCAGCACCTCGATCGGCGCCGGGAACCTCGCTAACCTCGCCACCCAGGTCCAGGGCTTGCTCCAAACCTTGGTCGGCATCAGCCAGACTCAGGTGAACGGGCGCTATATCTTCAGCGGAGATCAGCCTTCGAGCCCCATGTATGCGTTGAATGCCTCGGGGGATGGAGTCACGCAGCAGTTTACGGCGTCTTCCACGCGCGTGATCGTGGATACCAACGGCACTTCGATTCCGGTCGCCCAGACGGCCCAGCAGATCTTCGACCCGCAGAACACCGATGGCACCCCTGCCACCGGCAACGTCTTCGCCGCCGTCACTGACCTCCTGACCGCGCTCCAGAACAACGACCAGGCCGGCATCACCCAAGCCGCTACCGATCTGCAATCGGCCGACACCTATCTCAACCAGCAACTGGCCTTTTATGGCGAGGCACAAGACCGCCTAACCTCCGCCACCAATCTGGCCACCCAATTTCAAACCCAGATCACCAGCCAGCTCAGCAATTTGCGCGATGCCGACATTCCCACCGTTTCGGTTCAGTTGACCCAGGCGCAATTGGATGAACAGGCCGCCCTCTCCGTGGAAGCGCAGGTTCAACAACAGAGAAACCTGTTCAGCTATATGGGTTAACGGGTAACCGTGGCGCGGGAGGGAAATGAGTCGAGCGATTTATTGTGGGGCAGGTTGGCAACCTGCGGACCGATTGTCAATCGGTCCAGCCGGGCGCTAGCCTCGATTTCCACGGTACTGCCTTGACCTAACATTTCGCTGGTTTCACGGCTCTAGGCGAAGCGGATCAGGAGCTGTTTGTTGCCGAACCACGGCATTTTCGTGGGCCTGTCCG
>Ga0187848_10000546_pt1 | contig 34477 bp, 29 predicted proteins | sample June2016WEW_4_40_FD_132424 | JGI IMG/M metagenome (GOLD analysis project Ga0187848, IMG submission 132424) | Peatland microbial communities from SPRUCE experiment site at the Marcell Experimental Forest, Minnesota, USA - June2016WEW_4_40 | ecosystem: Environmental > Terrestrial > Soil >... | reverse complement strand
GATGGAAAGCGTCATCCACGCGATTGGTGGTATCCGCAGTTCGCCAGAGAAACTGAGGGGCTGCATTCTGCAATCAGACCTCCCTCTTTATTTGCCTTAATCATTGCATTATTTAATGTGAGCACAATAGGGCCGCATGAACCATGAATCCTCGCACGCGGAGAAGAACTCCGGGATTGGTAGAGGAGGGACGGGAAATTTATAGAAACATTGTAATTATTTACGCGCAACGGCCAAATGGAATCGATGGGTAGATAGCCAGGATTTCTGCTGTGCAGCATCAAGCTGAGGGTCACAGTCGAGTGCGATTGCAGTAAAATGGGCCTGGTTGTTCAAAGACGAGCCAAAGGAGGCTTTATTCATGGATTCATCGAGTCATGTAACCCGCCGGAATTTCCTGAAGACCACCGCTCTTGGCGGTGCAACCTTCGCGGCTGCCCCGGCCTGGGGCCGCATTCTGGGAGCCAACGACCGCATCAACGTCGCCCTGATTGGAGTCGGCTGTCGCGGCAATGATCATCTTGAGCTGCTGCTCCAACACCGGCAGAACAAGCCGGACATCGAAATCGTGGCGATCTGTGATACCTACCAGAAGCGTCTCAACATTGCGTTGCGCAAAGCACCCGGCGCCAAGACGTACGTTCACCACCAAGAAGTGTTGCAGCGCACGGACATCGACGCGGTGTTCATTGCAACTCCCGACCATTCGCACGCTCCCATCACGCTGGCGGCGATGGAGAGCGGCAAGGATGTCTACGTCGAAAAGCCCATGACGCACACGGTTGAGGAAAGCAAGGTTGTGGCTCACCGGGCGAAGGAACTGAAGCGCGTTGTGCAGGTGGGCGTGCAGGGAACCTCCTGGACCCGTTGGCACAAAATCCACGAGATCATTCAATCCGGGATGATCGGTCAGGTGGTGGCCGTGCAGGGCACTTACAGTCGCAATGCCCCGGAGGGGGACTGGAATACCGGTGAGTGGTGGACGATTGACCCCGCCGCAGGCCCGGATGCCACCGGTGACAATCACATCGATTGGAAACAATGGCTGGGGTCGGCTCCGCAGATTCCTTTCAATGCCGACCGGTTCTTCCGCTTCGGCAAGTACTGGGACTACTCGGGCGGCATCGCCACCGACCTGCATTACCATATCGTGGCTCCATTTCATGCTGCCGTTGCCAACGATTTTCCGATGCGCGTGGCCGGCATGGGCGGACTATGGATTTACAACGATGGCCGCGAAGTCCCGGACACGTTCTTGACTGCCGCCGATTACCCCGGCAAATACTCGATGACCGTCCAGTCCTCACAGGTCAACGAGAACGGACCCACCACGATGATCCGCGGAACCAAAGCCACAATTCATCTGAGCGATGAATGGGAAGGCCCGCCCTCACGACAGTACGATTACGCGGATATTTTCCCCGAGTCGACGTTCCTGGATGAATTCATCAAGAAGAATGGGAACGACCAGGTCCGCGTCGATGGCGTGGGGAATGAAGGTGACCTCAAGCACGTTGACAACTTCCTGAATTGCGTGCGGTCGCGGCAGCAGCCAAACTGCCATGTGGACCTTGGCTATAAGGTCTCGATTGCGACGGATCTTTCCGTGCGCTCATACCGTAATGGCAAGGTATATTACTTCGATGCGGAACGCGAGCAGGTGGTGGAAAAGGGATAGGCCGTGAATCCTGGGAACCTCGGAGCGAGCGGAGAATACAAGTTCTTGAGCCCCCTGTAATTTCAGAAAGCAAGGGGGGGGATGTTGCGTAGCGAGAAGATCATCGGAGCGGCCGACATCGGCGGCACCAAGATTGCCGTTGGCGCCGTGACCCAAGGAGGCGAGAATATCACTTGCATCGAGTGTGCCACGGTACCGGAAGAAGGATTTGAACTTTCGATACAGCGGACCAAAGGCATACTTCGCGCGGCTTCCCCCCCGCGCGGGCGCAGAATTCGAATGCGTTGGAATTGCGTGCCCGGGACCCCTCGATCTGCACACCGGAATCGTGGGGGGACGTAGGGACATTGTCCGGTTGGCTATGGAGTAACCTGGTGGCAGAACTTGAGCCCGAGTTCAGCGTGCCGGTCGCCGTCGAGGACGATGTCAATGCTGCTGCTTTTGCTTAGGCGAATTGGGGCGCAGAGAAAGGGAGGGAGCGCTTCAGATAAATCATGGTAAGGACCGGCATCGGCGGAGGGATCATCCTCTGCGGCGAACTGTACCGCGGGGCTCATTGAACTTGGTCACCAGGCGATCATTGCATCTGGCCTCTATGCTACGGCAAAGCTTGCGGTTGTTGGGAAAGGCTGGCGGGCGGATCTGAGATATCTTCGTTGGATGCGAGAGCAGCAGCCTGCGGCCACAGAGCTTACGGCAGCGCAGATTTGTGCACTTGCCGAGCAAGGCGACCCACTGGCCGGCGTTCGGTGGAAAGGGAAGGGTAATATCTGGGGCTGGGCTTGGCTAACCTTATGAGTCTGTTCGCCCCCGACACCATTGCCCCGGGAGGAGGTGTGATGAAGAACCACCACCTCCTTCTCAATCGAGCGCAGGGAGTAATGCGAGACTTGTGGACTCAGGTGCCAGACGCAAAGGCCCGATTACCCTTGCGTTGATTGGTGCCGACTCGGGACTTGCCGTTGCGGCCCATGCTTGGCCATTGCAGATGTCAATGATGCATGACTTGTGGCGATCGACCCAACAAGGCATGCTTTAGATGCAATTTGACCCTCATCGAAGTGGTTGAGTCTTTCGAACTTGATCTAATGATTGAAACGAAGGGGAGAGATCTGGATCTATGCAAATGAAATTACCGCAACTTGCCGAAGATATTCAAGCCCAACCGGCCTCGCTGGCCTGCGTGCTACAACAACAATGCGGAAAGGGACACGTTGAGCTGCTGCACGCGGCTTCATTGCTTCGCTCAGCGAATCGGGTAGTCATCACCGGCATCGGTGCTTCGATGTTTGCGTCAATTCCATTGGAGAACCTCCTTTGCTCCCACGGTATCGACGCTGTGGCCATTGAGGCCGCTGAGTTGCTGCACTATCGGAGCAAAGCTTATCGAGATGCCGTGGTTATAATGGTGTCACGATCGGGCGAGTCGATCGAAATCGTTAAACTGCTTTCGACTCTAAAGGGGTGCCTGCCCATTATCGGCGTGACCAATGACGCTGCCAGCACGCTCGCCCGCGAGGTGGATGTCAGCCTCCATGCCGGCAGTTTGCCGGACGAAATGGTAGCCATCCAGAGCTACACGGGAACACTGCTGACCTTGCATCTGCTAGGTATGGCGGTGCTGGAGGAGCTGGGTGCTGCCGAGAAGGAGGTCGAGGCAATTCTGCCTGGACTTTCAAGCTTGATTGCCATCAACCTCGACGAGCTCCTTGGCTGGGACCCGTTTCTGGAAGGCGGTGCACCAGTACACCTGCTTGGGCGCGGGCCATCCTACGGGTCAGCTTTGGAAGGGGCTCTCCTGTTTCAGGAAACAGCGAAGGCACCGGCGATCGGCATGTCGGCAGCGACTTTTCGCCACGGTCCAGTGGAAATCGTCGATCAGGGGTTCAGAGGGCTGATTTTTGCCCCGCAAGGATGCACCTGTGATTTGAATCTAGCGCTGGCTCAGGACCTTGTCCGCTTCGGGGGACGCGTCCGTGTAATCGGACCGCAGAACGCGGACGCCTCCGGATTGGAATGGTTCAGCATGCCGTCTGTCCCGGAGATGCTTGCTCCTTTGTTTGAAATCGTGCCGGTGCAAGTTGCTGCGCTTCGGCTGGCTCAGTTAAAGGGGATGACCGTGGGAAGTTTCCGCTATACTCCGCGAGTGACAAGAGATGAGGCAACCTTTGGCTGTTAATAATGACGAGAGTAGTTTTGGCTAGATTGAGGATGAAATCATGGTTCCCGTAAAATTCAATGAGGAAGTCCACAGCCGTGTTGTTGATGCCTTGCTTAAGAGATGTGCCCTGATACTTTCCTTGCTGATGGTTTCAGTCCCCGTATCAAACCTTAGCGCGCAGACCTCCCTCAAGCCCTTTCTGGGCCGGTGGGATATCTCCGTGAAAACCCCCCGACAGGAACTCCCCTCCTGGATTGAGATTTCCGAGGAGAAGGGCCAACCCAAAGTCGTCATGGTAGGGCTTACGGATCACGCCACTCCACTGGCGCGGGTGCAGATGAGAGATGGCGAGATTGTGTTCGTCTCACCCAAAGGGGAAGAAGGTTATAGCGAAGACATGGAGTTTAAGGGGAAGGTCGTGGGCGGCCAGTTGGTGGGAACGACGACGGGACCCAGCGGAATATCCTGGCCCTGGATTGGCAGGAGAGCGCCAACTGTGAAGCGGACAGGCACCCCGGTCTGGGGCAAGCCCATCACTTTATTCAATGGCAAGGATTTCACCGGCTGGAGGTTTGGTGATCCCAACCGGGCAGCCAATTGGAAGGTCGAGAACGGCGAACTGGTTAACCACGGGCATGGGACTGATATCATCACCAGTCCCAAGTTTGGCGATTTCAAATTGCATCTGGAATTTAACTGTGGACCTCAGTCCAATAGTGGCGTGTATTTACGGGGCCGCTATGAGGTGCAGATCGAAACAGACTCGGTCGCGGAACCCCCGAGCCACCATACGGGCGGGGTGTACGGGTTCCTTGACCCCAAGCCGGAGTTGCCGCGCAAGCCAGGAGAATGGCGGACTTTCGATATCACCCTGCTGGGACGAACCGTTACCATTGTGCAGGACGGCCAAACCATCATCGATCACCAGGAAATCCCCGGAATTGCCGGAGGCGCTCTCGACAGCCACGAAGAGTTGCCGGGCCCGATCTACCTTCAGGGTAGCGAGCAGGGACGGGTGGCTTTTCGCAACATCGTGATTACGCCGGTCGATAAATAATGCACGGAGTACTCGGACTCGATGGTTTTTCTGGTGACGCGACGGCATTGGACGCATAGGTAATAGTACCCGTCCTGTCGCAAGGGGGAGGTTTCGCTGCATGGCCTTAAGTGACGCTTTGAAGGCACGCTGGTTCTGGTATTCCATTCTGTGCGTGCTCTGCTGGGGAGGGTGGGTGCTCCTTTCCAAACTCGGCTCCCGGGAAATTCCGCCGGAAACCATGCAGTTCCTCTTCACGGTGGGGACGCTGCCGGTGGGCATAGCGCTGCTCGCGGCGCGCCGCGGCAAGCTGGAAAAAAGCAAAAAGGGAATTACCTATGCCGTGTCGAATGGGATTCTTGCCGGGGTCGGCGGCCTTACGCTTTTTGCTGCTTATCACACCAATGGCAATACCTCACTCATTACCGTTGCGACTTCACTTTATCCGGTGATTACAGTGGTGCTGGCGATGTTGATCCTCCGCGAACGCCTGACGGCCACGCAGGCACTCGGGCTCGCTTTCGCAGGCGCCGCCATTGTGCTTTTCTCGCTTTAAGGAGTATGCAATTGTTGCATGTCGCTCCGTGGTTTTGGTTTGCGGTTGTCACGCTGGTAACGTGGGGAGTGGTGGGACTGCTTCAGAAGCTCTCGACGAATTACATCTCGGCGGAATCCTCCCTAGTCTGGCTGGTGGTGGGATTCCTCCTGCTCGAACCCCTGTTTTATCCGGGGAAAGCCGTGTTGCATTACTCCGGGTGGAATCTCACCTGGGCTCTCGTGAGCGGAGCCCTTAATGCCCTGGGGCCTGGGCGCTGTTTGCCGCCATGAAGAGCGGAGGGAAGGCATCGATCATATCCCCGCTCACGGCCTTGTACCCTTTGGTGGTGGTTCTGCTGGTTCCGTTCATTTTGCACGAATCCATCACGCTGTACCAAGGGGCGGGAGTTCTCTGCGCATTGATTGCGGTCGCGCTTCTGTCAACTGAGCCGCAGCAGCAAGCCTCTCGTGATACGAGTGGGCAGACCCGAGATTATGAAAGGGACGTTCATTGATGCGATGTAAGATAGTTTGCAGCTTCGCCCTGGCAGGGGGGCTAAAAAATGGGTACAACTGAAAGATCCTGCTCGGTTGAAAGCAGACTTCACGCAAGGTGGCGGGCAAACGCATTTCACGTGTCCGTCGAGAGACGAGAAACGAGAATCTGATTCGCGTTGGGTCATTTTGAAAGGCGGCCGGGAAGATTCGCCCGGCCGGGCTACCTTTTTCCCCAAATCGCTTTGAGTCTCATCTCTCGTCCTTGCTGGGAAGGGCTGGTGCCTCAGTTCCGAGGAGAATTGCCTTTCTGATCAAAACTCCGTTGGAGGTTATCTGGATGCCTGACCTCACCTCGCGAGAGCGCCTTGCACGGGCGCTGCGTTTCGAGACACCGGATTATGTGCCCTGTAGTTTTATGAGTTTTACTGCCCTGCGCCGCCGCTGCCAGGAAAATATGTACGAGTTGGTCAAAGCCGAGCGCACCAATGGACTGGATTCGTTTCTCTTTATTCCCACCTTGTCGCGTCCGCAGCGGCCGGAGCATCCTGAACTGCGTGGTTTGCCGGTGCGGTTTGATTCCGCAGTGGAAATGCGCGAACGGCGGGAAGACGTTCCCGGCCAGCACGCCGTCCTGCACAAGGAATACTCGACGCCGGCGGGCAAGCTTCAGACCAGCGTGCGCCTTTCTGACGACTGGCCCCATGGCGATCACATCCCGTTCATGGACGATTACCAGGTGCCTCGTGCCACGAAGCCTCTGCTCACGGGTGAGGCGGGGGAACTGGAGGCGCTGCGATTCCTGTTGACACCGCCTCAAGCGGATGACGTCGCGGCGTTCCAGGCCGAAGCTGAGCGCGCCCACGCCTTTGTCCGCGAGCAAGGAGTGCTCCTTGCCGGCGGTTGGGGGGTTGGCGTGGATATGGCCGACTGGCTTTGTGGGTTTGAGAACCTGATGCTGCTCGAGCACGACCGGCCGGCCTTTGTCGAGGAACTCCTGGAAATGATCCATGTTTGGAACCAGCAGCGTATGGCCGTGGTGCTTGCGGGCAAGGTCGACCTCTTCATTTACCGGGCATGGTACGAGGGCTGTGATTTCGTGAACCCCAAGTTCTACCGCAAGGTGATCCTTCCGCGGCTCAAGAGCGACGCCGCCCTCGCGCATGAGCACGGCGCACGGTTTGGCTATATCTGCTCCAGCGGCATCGTCCCACTGTTGAACGACTATCTGGAAGCTGGAATTGACGTCCTGATCGGGGTTGATCCTGTGCAAGGGACCAAAACCGACCTGGGGGAGATCCGGAAGAAAACCGCCGGCCGGATCGCGTTGTGGGGTGGTGTCTCGGGAGCCGTCACGGTGGAGATGGGTGAAAAGGAAGAGGTTCGCGCCGCTGTCCGGCACGCCATCGAGACCCTGGGGCCGGAGGGTTTCATCCTATCGCCGGTTGATAACATCACCGTGGACGCACCCCGGACGTGGCAAAACCTTGAGGTGTTCATCGATGAGTGGAAGCTGCGGCGAAGTGTGAAGCGGCCCGATTCCGCCGGTGCGTAGGCGCGGCTGCAACGCCGATAGAGGCAATTGAGCAGTATCAGCCCACGCTAGAGCGAGAGGGCGCGGAACAATCCGTCTGCACTCTGTCTGTTCTCTTCCGGGGAAGGCACTTCGCTGATAAAATAGTCGTTCTTTGGGCCGGATTTTTTGGATGCAAAAAGGTGACACAAATCACGTCGTTACGATCGGAATTGTCCTCTGCGGCAACCACGGAGGCTGCCCCTCGTGTTCACGACTCGCGGCGAGAGCTAGTTCCTTAAATCATCGCCTCAATTCGGCCGCTGGGTAGGGCCGGGAGGCTGGGACAGAAATTGGAACCGAAATGCACGTAGCCAAATCCAATTCGGCGATTCGGTTTCGGGATCGAGGCTGTGCTGTAGGGATTGATGTGGGCGGCACAAAAATAGCTGCGGGGATCGTCCGCTTTCCCTCAGGTGAAATCACAGCGAAGCAGGTCATTCCGACGAAGCCTGAGCGCGGGGGCGAGGCTGTCCTGGCGGATGTGATGGATCTGGCACGGGGTCTAGCGGCACAGGGCGAAGACGCGTCCGCAGTTTTCGCTGGTATCGGTGTGGCGGTCGCCGAACTCGTAGACGGCCTCGGGAACGTGACGAGCGGACAGACAATCGCATGGGAAAATATTCCCGTGAAAGAACGGCTTTCGACAATTGCTCCAACCGTTGTCGAGTCCGATGTGAGAGCAGCGGCCCTCGCCGAGGCCTGCTTCGGTGCCGGCAAAAGCTACTCCCTGGTCTGTTACGTCACGGTGGGCACGGGCATCAGTTACACGCTGGTGCAGGATGGACGACCTTATGCCGGCGCGCGTGGTAATTCGCTCATTCTGGCCAGCGCGCCGCTCACCATCCAGTGCCAGCACTGCCATAAGGAAGCCAGTCAAGTCCTTGAAGAATTCGCTTCAGGGCCAGCCTTGGTAAGCCGATACAACAAAAAGGGCAAGCGGAAGTTGTCGAGATGCGAGGATGTTATCGAGGCGGCTGAGTCTCAAGACCCTTTGGCGGTTGAAGTCGTCCGGTCAGCCGGTCGGGCCCTCGGTAGCAGTGTGGGGTTTCTGATCAACATCTTGGACCCCATGGTCCTGGTTGTGGGGGGAGGGCTGGGCCTTGCGGGAGGACCTTACTGGCAGAGTTTCGTCGAGTCCACCCGAGAACACGTTTGGTCAGTTCTGACACGAGATCTACCCATATTGCCGGCAGCCCTTGGGGTGGATGCGGGTCTGGTTGGAGCAGCTGCGGCCGTTCAGAACCGGCGTGAATAACATCGCAATGCCACGGGGGCGGTGAACGCTGCTACACAAAAGGAGGAGGCTAATGTCCAAAGGGTTCCTGGATTTGCTGAAAGGCGGTGTAGTTCTTGGTGACGGAGGGTATTTACTGGAGCTCGAACGGCGTGGGTATGTAGACAGCGGCGCAGGCCGCGAAAAGGTGGGCACGGGCCGCGGCAGCGGTCAATATACCCCGGAGGTAGCCATCGAAAACCCGGACGCCCTGCGCGAGCTGCATGGTGAGTTCCTTCGCGCCGGTTCGCAGGTGCTCCAGGCCCTGACTTTTTTCGCGACGCGCGAGAAATTGTCGCGCGCGGGATATGGCCCACAGGCAGAAGTCATCAACCAAGCGGCCGTCAAGATAGCACGCGAAGCGGCGGGTGAGGAGGCCCTCGTCGCCGGGACGATCTCCCGGACACAGCTCTTCGAGCGTGAAGGTCCCAGCGCCGCTGCCCATGTTCGGGAGCTCTTTAGCGAACAGGTTAGTTTTCTCCAAGCTGCGGGAGTGGATTTGTTGATCCTGGAGACTTTCTTTCGCATTGATGAGATGCTGATTGCCCTCGAGTGCGCACGGCGGACCGGTTTGCCCATTATGGCGACTATGAGCTTTCGTCCCAAGATCACTCACACAGGCGACGGCCACACGCCCGCCGAGGCTGCGCAGATGCTTGTCGGCGAAGGGGCAAACATCGTAGGCGCCAACTGTGAGCAGGAGCCAGAGCGGATGTTGCCGATCCTTCGGGCGATGCGTTCCGCCGTCAACGTTGGCATTGCAGCCCAGCCCGCTGCATTCCATACAACGGAAGCGACTCCCTGCTTTACTCGCCTGCCGGAGTTTCCAGACGATCTGGAAACTATTCAAGTCTCGCGACAAGAGTTCGCCGCGTTCGCCAGCGCTGCGCGCGTGGAGGGGATCAACTACGTCGGCGGCTGCTGTGGCTGTAATGCCGCTTACATCCGGTCGATGGCGCGGGTCTTGGCCGCTTCTATGCAGAGTTCATGATGGGCCCGAGCATTACCGTCTTGAGCCCGATCGGGCCGCGCGGCGGCATCAGGACGTGGAGGGTGAAATGCGAATAGCTGCCGCCACGAACATGCGAGACGTCGAAGGACTCGCCGGTCACCGTGATCGCGGTTGGTCCTGAGGGAGCGCGCGTGGGCGGGAATTGGCTGGCCAGCAGGGGTGCGGTTAAGGACAGAGATTTTGCGAATTGTGTTGTTCTTGACTTGGCAAGTTGTCCTTGAAAGCACCATGCTTTCCAGCACCGAGCTGGCCGGCCATCAGGTCTGGAGTCCGCGCCCCATTTATGAGCCCCTTGACCCTTTGGCGCCCCCCGTGAAAAAGCGGCTTTTAGTCGATGGCTGGACAGCCTCGGCCTCGACGTAATGACCAACCAGGGCAAAACATAAAGAGCCTCTCCCTCTGTTTTCAGTCCCGGTGGCGAGCTTTCTCTTTCTTGAGCTCTTGGAACTTCTCGATGGCCGCTCGCGCTTGTTCATTTTGGCCAAGTTCCTGGTAAACGTGCGCCAGTCTGTAATAGGCGATACTGGAACTCGCATCAAGTCTGGTGGCTTGCTCTAATTCTCTCCGCGCTGCATCGATCTGACCCCGAGCGTCCAATATGCTACCCAACTCGGCATGGGCTTCCGCCAAGCTGCCATCCAGGGCAAGCGCCTTCTCCACATGCTGTTGGGCTTCGTCCAGATCTCCGGGTGAACCCTGAATGATGCGTTCAGCGAGGATTCTTCCGTAGAAGTATTGTGCCCAGGCGTCATTGGGCGTCTCCAGGAGGTGATGGGCGAATTGTCGAGTGATGGTATCCCGAAGGGGGCCCGCTGCGTCATAGGCTCGCCCGAGCAGAAAGTACACCCTTGGGTCATTGGGAGCAATTTCGGCCGCACGCAAGAGCTTCTGGGCAGAGTCCGTGAACCTTCCCAAAAGATATAACGTCCCGCCCCAGGCCATCCACATTTGCGAAGACTGGGGCAAATCCTTTGTAGCCTCGGCAAAAACCCTGACCGCCTCATTGAGGGCCCCCTGGTTCACCAAAGCTTGTCCGTAATGCAACCGATAGTCTTCGCTCTTGGGATCAAGTTCTGCGGCTCGACGGAAAGCTGCCAGCGAACTGGCACTAGCCCCACGACTTTCCTCGACCTCACCCAGCAAATCCTCTAACTCGGCACTGTCGTTGCGCACGAGAAGGCTTTGCAGAAAAGTAGATGCTTGCGCGTCGTTTCCCGCGCGGTGATAAGCAAGGGCCAAGTTGTAGCTAAACTCGTACGACTTTGGATCTGCTTTGTGCAACCTCTCAAATTCCCGGGCTGCCAAGCTATACGCGCCCTGTCTGACCAATAACTCGGCGATGTGGACACGGAGTGTGTCGCGCTCTCCGAGTTGTCGGTCTAGGGCGGCGAGAGTAACTGCCGCTTGGTCTGCCCGCTTCAATCTGAGTTGCGCGTCCAGTGTGTCAGCCAACAGCGCGGATCCGCCGGGCTTCAGCCGGGCAGCATTCTCGAACTGCCCCAGTGCCGCCTCGGGTTGGTCTGAGAGCAAGAGTGCCCGACCGAGATTGTAGTGGGAATCGAAATCCTGGGGCCGGGCCTCGAGAACCAGCAGGAATTCCCGGCGAGCGTCTGTCAGGCGTCTTTCCTTGAGGTAGGTCGCGCCGAGACTCTTCCGGGCATCGATGCGTTCCGGTGTAAGCTCCAGCGCTCTTCGTAAGTGTGCCTCCGCGCCTCGCAGGTCGTCGAGCGCCAAGGCCGCGGTGCCCGCCAGATCTTCTGCTTCGGCTGACCCACTATTGATTCCGAGCGCATGTTCGGCGGCCTCCCGGGCCAGCTGATACTTCCCTGCGTCGAGGAGTTCTTGAGCTCGCCGGCATAGCTCTTCGACAGATTCCGATCCTCCGACAGTGGCGGCCCCGTGCGTGCTCGCCACCAGACAGACCAGGATAAGAGCGAGGCAGGACTTCATATTTGGCAAGGTTAGAATGGTCACCGGAAGATGCAGAAACCCTCGCCGGCCCCTGAGCCAATTCACTTATGGACGCGAAATCCCATTTTGGTTCCCAACAGCCCCACAATACACCTATCGAGTGACTCGAGCGCACTTTTTTCACTTTGCTATGTCCATGGATGGGGCAGGGTTTCAATTGTCCCAGAGCTAGTACTTCCGATCGTCCGGTAACGATTCCTATCGCGTCATTGCTGGCCCGGCACGATCTAGGGATCCACACGTGGGCGTGCGTGCATTTCCTCTCGGAAGACGCCCTCGGTTCGTCCAACGCGGCGTCTTATTTCGGCCCATTCGGTTTCCCGGCCTAGAGAGTGGCCATGCGCTCTTACGAATCTCGCCAATCTTGACACCCACCCCTCCAAGACGTATAAAAACTGAGCTCCCGGAGATATACGCTTGCGATGTACCATCGGCTTCACCTCGCTTCACGCGGAACCTCGACACTCGGGCATGATGAAGCTGTCAAAACCCCAATCCGACCGCACGTTCAGGAACGCGGCCACTCTGGCAATGGCGGATCCGCGCATTTGGGCCAACCATGCCCGCGCTTGAGCCTTGGTGGTGAGGATCGGATGCAAGAACCTCCGGCCGCAAAGCGGTCCGCATCGGGGAGCAGAACGAAGCAAATAAGAGGAGGGGTTGGGAGACGAGAAAAAGTCAAGAATAGCAGCGCGAACAGTCAACGGTGGTGAAGAAGGAGTTTTGGGCGGCTGAACGCTCCATTTTACGGAACCGTTTACTCTAAATGTCTCGACCCTCGACGCGGTCGACCCGGAGGTGAGAAGTGAACCGACGATTTAAAAAAGGTGTCTTCGGCCTGCTGGCCCTCGTGGTTACCTTGCTGCCGATGTCGGGAGCAGACCCCAAATGGAAGCAGCTTTTCAACGGCAAAGACCTGAGTGGTTGGCAGCACGTGGGAGAGGGGTCCATGACCGTCGAGGATGGCTTAATCACGACGCACGGTGGTGGCATGGGTTTGCTATGGTGGACCGGCGGCAAGATCGGCAACGCTGTCATCCGGGTTGTCTACAGGACTAAAGATAAGGCAGACAACTCCGGGGTCTTCATCCGGATCCCGATTGAGCCGCGCGAGGCATGGATGCCGGTGCATTACGGGCACGAGGTGAACATTGAGTACGCACCTGAAAGGTGGAAGGAAGATGACTATTACGCTACCGGCTCGCTTTATTCGTTCACCAAGGTCCTCAAACGAGCCGACCACCCCGGTCCTGAGTGGAACGTAATGGAGATAACAATCGACGGGCCACGAACCATCGTCTACGTGAACGATGTCAAAGTAACAGACTACACCGAGGGGCAGCCGGTTCCCGAAAAAAAGGAGGGGGAACCTGCCCGAGGACCACGTCCTAACGAGGGCTACATCGGCATTCAGAATGAGAGCAATGAGACAGTCTGCTTCAAGGAGATTGCTGTGAAGCCGTTGCGTTAAGCCGCGTGGCTTGGCTCAACATCAGGCATTCCCCCTCGCTGTTCTGTGCCTCAGGCGATAATCGGCCACTTGAATGTCGACTCAATCTTGACCCGGCGGCCCGTCTCCTGTGATTGCAGGGCGGCATTCATCACTTCCAGAACGTGCAGTCCGTGCTCTGCGGTGATCAGACTCTTTTTGCCGGTCGCCATGCACTCGGCAATGTAGGAAGCCCCATATCTCCAATGGTACTTGCCGGGATCCGTGGCGAACCGCTCCACCTTCTCGTGTCCACGGTAGCTGATATCGACTCCATGCGGGGCCCAATCATATCCGACCAGGTGCATGATTCCGTCCGCGCCGGTTAAGTCGATAGTGTAATCGGTGGTGTCGTCTCCGCCGTAGTAGGTGTACCCCGTTTGGACGTGCGAGAAGACGGCGTTATCGTGTTCCATGATCAACATCGTGTTTTCGTCCGCAGTCACATAGACCTGTCCGGGTGGCCCGTCCGGCGGAAACACAGGCCGCACGGGAGTTGAGATACCGTACACCCCCACCACCGACTTCGCAGGCCCCAGCAAGCCTGTAAGGGTCGCGACATTGTAGACGCCCAAATCGTAAAGGGCCCCTCCGCCTTTCTCAAGGAACCAGCGCGACCATGGGAAGTGTTCGTTCTCGGCCCCGTGGCCGTAAAACGCGTGCGCGCTGTAGATTTTGCCGAGCTTGCCACTGGCCACGGTCTCCGCCATCAACTTGAACTGCGGACTGGTCACCACCGTGGGCGCAGGCCAAATTTGCACCCCTTTGCTCTGGGCCAATTCGAGGAGTTGCTTGTATTCCGTAACCCGCAGAGCGCAGGGCTTTTCGCACCAAACGTTCCGGCCTGCTTCCAGTGCCTGGAAGTTTATCTCGAAGTGGGCCGGCATCGAGGTGGTATTAACCAGCAGGTCGAACGGCGCCCCGGCCAGCATGGAATCGATGTTGTTGTAGGTGTGCGGTATGTTGTGCTTCTTGGCATTGTATTCTGCCCGCGAAGGTATGATGTCGCAAGTGCTCACCAATTCGATGTACGGGCACGCCGCCATATCCGGTAGATAGTTGTACGTCGCCACGTTCCCGCAACCAATATGCCCCACCTTGATTTTCCCGCCCGCGGCACTGAGGGGGCTATCGGCAAACCGCGTTTCCGCCACCACACTCGCGGCCGCAACCGTCTTCAGAAATCCCCGGCGATCAGTCGTCAGTTCATTGGTCATGATTACCTCCTCCTTTGTTCTGAACACGAATATTGGCTCCCAAGAGCCCCACACAATACACCCATCGAGGGATTCCAGCGCACTTTTTTTCTGTGGTCGTGTGGAGGGGCAGAGGACAGTGTCCCGTTTGCCCCAATGCAGATACCCAAGGTGCTGACCATGGGCCTTGTCGTGCGATTGGGTAAAAATCCACCCTTCCCGGGGAAGCACCGTCCATCACGTTGCCGCATCCTACGATGCCGACCGTCACGCACTGACCTGACGGTAAAGTGCCCATCTCAATCCTGCCTACAATCCGTAACCCGTCTCACTGAAGAACCCAAGGTTCGGGCTCAAGGGCTGGTGAGGGCTGTTCTATACCAATCCCTGAAGTGCGCCACACCCTTTTCGACCGGCGCGTATGGGCCGGGCTGATAGCGAGAAGAATTCACACCCGCCTGGTTGTCCTCGCACAGTTTCCAATCCTGCTCGGCCGTCAGTCTCCAGAACTCGGTTACCCGAGTCACTTCATAATCTCTGCCCTCAACAGCGTCTTCCGCTACCAACCATTCCATTTCGGCGCGGGTTACATGCAGGGAGACAGGCGCTAATCGCATCAGCCTCGCGTAGTCGCTGCTGACTTCAAGTAGAAGATTGGGCAAGGGCACGACAGCGAGAACGCCGACACCCGAGTCCGTCTGCCTGGCAAGAAGGGCACCTGACTGGAATCAATTCCTTCCGCCGCGAGCAACTCCTGTTGCGAGGCGTAGATTGAATATTCCTCTTCGGCTGCAGCCTGGGAATCGATTGCCGCGGCAAAACCAACGGCCCGGCAATACTGAGGATGTCCAACGCCGCAGTGGTAGCACTCCCGGGAATTCTCGACTAGCAGTTTCCACTTGGCTCGGATGTAGTAGGTTCTCGCATGACAGACCTTGGTTCGGCCCAAATCATAGGGTTTGAGACGCGGCACGATGTCGCGGGCGAAGGGACTGAAATCCGGGGCTTGATTCGCCAGATTGATGAAGACAAGTCCTTCCGCCACTCGGCATTGGGCGCGATGCAGCCCGATGTTGGACAAATCGAAGTCTGCAGCCATGTGCCGGGCATGGATCAGGGAGCCAGCACGGTCATCGACCCACTGGTGGTACGGGCAAACCAATTTCTTCGCGTGTCCCCTCTCCTCCTTACAAATCTGAGAGCCGCGATGCTGGCACACATTGAACAGCGCATGGATGCAACCATCGTCTGTCCGGATGATAATGATGGATTCATCTGCGACCTGGTAAAGGAAATAATCCTCCGGGTGGGGTATGCGGCCTACGTGACCGGCACAAAGCCAGTAGTGCATGAACACTTTCTGGGTGTCTATGTTAACGATGCCGGGATCTGTGTAGAACTGCCGCTCAAGCGACCATCCGGTGGGTAACTTCGCACCGGAATGTCGCCCTGCAGTTAATGTGTTCATGCTGATGCTCATTTGAGTTCCAGATTCAAAGGTCCTCGTTGCATAACCACTTTCCCCCCGCTCGGCTTGATCGCAGAATGCTGGAGCATTGCCAACTCGTCATCTGTCAAGGCAAAGTAGAAGGTTCCTAATCTGAGCAAGGTAGAAAGTTCTGCTTTTCGTTTTTTGGCGGCTAACCGGAGGAGCCCGTAGGGCGACGGAGGTTAGCCGCCAAAAAACGACGGCCCCCTATCCCGTGTCTCGTCCGGCGCCGGTCCTCGCCGGTCCCATAATCACTCCCCAGGGAGGACTCTTGTGCAGATGGAAATCTTTCATAGCCAACTCGTCATCCCGGCAGCAGGGAGACCGGCGAATGCTTCGGGCAAGAGAACCCGAGCGACTACGATTCGGTACAACCCCAATTTTCGTCCTTATCGCTTCACCGGACCCGTCGATTCGCGCACTACCAACGCAGTCTCGCAGGTGTAAAGGGCACCTTTCTTTTGCTTTGAACGAAGAGTCTTATCCAAAACCTCGAACGAAAGCCAGCCCAGCCCCTCGCGCGGTATGCGGATTGTTGTGAGCGCCGGACGGGCAAGATGGGCGAAATAGATGTCGTCGAACCCAACGACCGAGACGTCTTGAGGGACGCGCAGGTGCGCACCCTCAAGAGCATTCATCACCCCAATCGCCGTCAAGTCATTGCCACACAGAACCGCCGTTGGCAGCATCGACTCTTCGAGCAACCGGTGTGCCGCGGCGGCGCCTCCATCAATCCGGTGATTGCCTTCGCGCACCTGACAGGGCATATGCCGCCGCTGCAGCACTTCGACTACCGATCGGCGTAAGGTTTGTGCGGACTGGATATTTCCGGGACCTGCGACGAAGGCGAAGCGTCGATGCCCCAGCTCCCACAGATAATCGACCGCCTGGGTGGCTCCGCCCGCATAATCGATCTGAATGCAGCTTACGAAGCGTTTTGGACATTCCTGATCCAGAAGCACCGTGGCAATCTGATGCGAAGCCAACTCGCTGATGTGCGCCGCGTCCATCACTGAGGTCATCACGGCAGCGGCTCTCACCTTATTTTCGATCATCTTCCGCACGGCCGCCTCAATACGCTCGGGGCCGTATTCGGTGTTGCACAGCAAGACTTCGAGCCCCCTCTCCAGAGCCGCCGCTTCGAAGCCCCTGATGACCTCGGGGAAGAAGGGATTGGCTATTTCCGAGATGACGAGCCCAAACAGATCGCTGCGTCCCCTGGCAAGGCGGCGAGCATGTACGTTCTGGTAATAGTTCAATTGGCTCGCGGCTTTAAGGACGCGCTGCCGCGTCTTGGGATCAACATATCTCGCTTTGTTCAGCACTCGGGATACTGTGGCTTTGGACACACCCGCAACTTGCGCCACATCCTTCATGCAAGCAGCCATAGATTTTGCAGTGAGTCAGAAATGAGAATGAAGTCTCAGGCCGTTGTCAGCGCAGGGCTGGAAACATGCAGGCATTGCAGGCTGAAAACTGATCGGCGAAGGCTGGTTCTAACCTCTGACTGCCCCCTCCTGGCTACGGAAGAATTCTCTTGACAGCCTATGAACGGTGTGGCATAGATTACGCGCTGTAACCGGTTTCAGAGAACGATTCCAGACGCGAAGTCTACACATAGATAGCGCTCTCTTGCAACAAGAATTTCATGATAGTGCCAGAGATAGCTCCGGGTCCGGAAAGGGCCCTATCGCTTTTTGCATTCAGCGCGCCCCGGCGGGGCCTCTCGGTCGGAATGCGCAGGGGAATCTTCGAACAGTTGACTGAGTTGACTCGATGGTTTGAGTATTAGCCTCGAGATCGAGCAAGGCTGGCAGACTTTTTTCTTCCCTGATCAGCGTCGGGTTCTTGGGTGAGAACTTAAGCCAGAGGAGGATTTAATGCAAAATGGGATCACGCGGGCTTTGTTGCTTTGTTGGTTTCTCTTGGCGCTCGCACCGGCGCTGAGTAAGGCGCAGAGTGCGAATGCTACCTTAAGCGGAACCGTAACGGATTCGTCAGGCGCCACCATTCCGGGGGCGAAGCTGACACTGACGAGCGAGGACACTGGCACAGCGGCGACCTTAACGACCAGCCCCGATGGCCGTTACACGTTCAGTAATCTTACCGTGGGAACCTATGACTTGCAGGTCATTGCCGCGGGCTTCCGCACCTATGTGCAGACGGGTATCAAACTTCACCTGGGCGACACTTTGCGGCAAGATGTCTCGCTGCAGGTGGGGACCGAGATTCAGCGCGTCGAGATATCCGCCAATCCATCTTCTTTGAACTACGAGACCGCGGAGCTCAAAGTAGGAGTTAACCCTGACACCATTAAAGAGCTGCCCTTGCTCGTTGCGGGATCGATCCGGTCTTCCACCAACTTCATCAACATACTCCCCGGTGTAGCTAGGGGATCTGGCGACACGACCACGGATCGAATTAACGGAGCGCAGCAGATGATGGGTGCAATGGTGCTCGACGGAGCAAGCCTCGTTAACCCCTCGGGGGAGAACGGCCTTTACGACACGTATGATTTTCCCATGTCGCCGGACGTCATCAGCGAGATTAAGGTGCTTACGTCTAATTATTCACCCGAATACGGCGAGACCGCCGGAGCGACCTTTGTCATGAGCATTCGCTCCGGAACTGACCAATTCCATGGTAGCGCCTACGAGTTCAACCGGAACACGAGCCTGAACGCACGGCAGTTCGGCGTGCCCGACCGGCCGAAGGATATTGAAAACGACTTTGGCGCCAACGTTGGCGGCCCCGTGAAGCTCCCGGTGGCCTGGTCGGGAAGGAACAAGACATTCTTCTTCTTTAACTATGAGGACTTCCGCATCGCAGGGGCACTTGCGCGGCAGACGATCTCGATTCCGTCCACGCTTGAACGGCAAGGGAATTTTACCGATTGGGTCGATCAGAGTGGAAACCTGATTCCAATATACGACCCGGCCACGACGAAACCTAACCCCAACTTTAACCAGAGCCAACCTGTCGGACCTAACAATCTTCCCTATCTCCGCCAGCAATTCAGTTGTAACGGCGAGCTGAACGTCATTTGCCCCTCCGACCCGCGGCTCCAGAATTCGCTGGCGCCAAATTGGTTCAAATATCTCCCCAATCCTACCTCACCCGGCCCACTCAATAATTACTTGGCCCCTCCTGTCCCCTCCGGCGGTACTCCCTACCTGATTTCGCCTGCGTACACAGTCACATTCAGAATCGACGAGTACCTCGGGACGAAGGATCACATCTCTGCATCCATGTATTACAAGAACGTAGCGCCCACGAACTTCACTCACTTGCCGCCCCAGATCAGTTATGACGGCTTGTCCTACAAACGCACGCATGTGGACCGCATGAACTATGACCACACCATCAGTCCGACTCTGTTGAACCACCTTGTGTTTGGCTATAACAACGACAAGTACTGGGGCGGCGGCTTTGATGGCCCTTATGCGAGCCAAGTGCCGCAGATCCCGGGCGTGGACACGCACTCCTACCCTCCCCAGCTTACCTTCAGTAGTGGCTTTGCAGGGCTCGGCAGCGGACAGGGATTCGCGCAAGAGCAACCCTGGATGGCGCCCGCATACGTGGTCAATGACATGCTGACCTGGGTCAAGGACACCCACACGTTTAAGTTCGGCGGTGAATACAGAAATATCGGTAACTCATTCCATTTAAAGAACGGAGAGAGCGGCGTTTTTGCTTTTGCAGGTACCGAAACGGGTTTGCTTGGCGCTGCTGTGAGCGGGAGTCCCATCGCGAGCTTCCTGCTAGGCCAGGTCGACACGGGATCGGCGGTTTTCAAGTCCGTCGATGATATTTACGGGCGTCAGCAACAGGGCTCCTTTTTCTTTGCAGACACCTGGAAAGCCAAGAAAAAGCTTTCCGTGGACTACGGTGTGCGGTGGGATCTGGTCTTGCCGCCGGCAGATAAGTGGAACAATGATTCGTTTCTAAACCCCAACTTGGCGAATCCCGGAGCCGGCAACTTGCCAGGAGCGCTCGCCTTTGCTGGGTATGGTTCGGGACGATGCAACTGTCGCCATCCAGAGACGGACTGGTACAAGGGGTTTGCCCCGCGAGTTTCGTTCGCGTACGCTGCCCGGAATGACACCGTTGTCCGGGCCGGATACGGAATCTTCTACGATTGGGCCCTCCCGCCAGGTTCGACGTCCGGGATTGCGCAGGATGGTTTCAACACCACGCCTACTTTCGGCAGCTCCTTGGGCGGAATGAATGCCGCATTCCCCCTGAGCCAGGGTCTGCCACAGAATTTCACGCGGCCTCCCGTCATCGATCCAAGTTTCGATAACGGTCAGCCCGGACCCCTCTACCGCCTTGCTGATGCGGACCGCATGCCTTATTCCCAACAATGGAACCTGACGGTGGATCACCAGTTTACCAACAACTTTTATGTGAGCGCCGCCTATGTAGGCAACAAAGGGACGCGCTTGTCTTCAAATGAGGCTGAAATCAATGCGCTCGATCCCAAGTATGAGTCCATGGGAGCGCAACTGTACGACCTGTTTCAGCCCGGCCAGACAACCGTCGATGGCGTCAACTTGCCCTTTACCAGCTTCGCCACCACCATGCAGGCTTGTGCCCCCTCCGTAGGGCAGGCGTTGTTACCTTTCCCGCAGTATTGCAGCGGTCTGTATGGGTACAACGAGCATGCGGGGAACTCAACCTACCATTCCTTGCAGATCAAGGCGGAGCATCGTATGTCGCGAGGTTTATGGATTCTCGGCTCTTACACTTTATCGAAATCCATCACTGACTCTGACGAGAATTTGTATAGTACAGGCGGAGTGTTTTCTCCCTTTGAGCGCCACCGCAACAAATCGCTGGCCCTGGGAGATATCCCGCAGGCGTTCAATTTGTCCTTTGTCTATGGTCTTCCTTTTGGCAACGGGAAGCACTGGCTCGCGGGAAAGGGCTTTGTGAGCCACGTTGTGGGCGGCTGGGAGCTGAGTAATGTGTTCACGGCGGAATCGGGTCTTCCGTTTTACATCAGGTCTAGCACCTGCAATGTACCCGGCCAGTTTCAGGTTTCCTGCGTTCCCGCGGTTCTGCCGGGTAAGAATCCATTTGCCCAACCCGAAAGCCACCTGGATGTCAATAATCCGCTCCTCAATGCCAATGCATTTGAGCCTTTGAGCAGTTTCGATTTCTATCAGGGCCAAGGCCCAAGGATCGAGAACTTTAGACAGCCCGGGTATACGAACCACGATTTGGCTTTGGAAAGGAAGATTGCGCTCACGGAAAAAGTGTCCATCAACCTACGGGCCGATTTCTTCAACGCCTGGAATTGGCATCACTTCAACTGCGTCGGTACGTCGACTTGCAGTTCGCTGGCATTCAATAACGACCTCGCCAGTCCGGCGTTTGGCGCTTGGACCGGGGCCGTTACCAATCCGAGGAATATGCAGTTGACCGGAAGGATCAGCTTCTAATTCTGACGTCAGCGCTTGGGGGATACAGAATCTCGATGCGCTAAGGGTGATGCCTTGGCCCGGGCGAAAGGTGAGAAGCAGGATTGCCGCTGCGTCAGTTAAACTGCCGCTTTGTAAGAGATTCCTTGAGGAATGCGGTGCCGGCGTGGCAAAGCGCTCTAGGGGTTCGGCCTTGCCCTTACTTCCCAGTAGGCTTGTGAAGTTGCTGTGAGCCTGCCCTGAAAAACGTGGGGAATGAAGATTTCTGCGACATCAAAAGCGGCTTGGTTCTGGTACTCGCTTGCAGCCGTGTTGTTCTGGGGAGCTTGGGCAATCCTGTCCAAGGTCGGATCGCAAGCCATCCCACCCAAGACGCTGCAATTCCTTTTCACCCTCGGAGCGTTGCCCGTGGTGTTGGCACTTCTAGCAGCCAAGCATTTCCGGATCGGCAGCAATCGAAAAGGCGTGGGATACTCCCTGGCTAACGGCATCGCATCCGGCATTGGAATGATATCCCTCTATGCGGCATTCCGCAGCGGCGGGAACACTTCCGTGATCATGGTAACCACCGCCCTTTACCCCATGATTACGGTCGTGCTGGCCCTCTTAATCCTACACGAGAGATTGACGAGGTTGCAGATCCTTGGGCTAATCCTGGCGGCGGCCGCGATTGTCATCTTTTCTCTGTAGGTGTGATTCTAGTCTGCGGGAGCAAACTGGGTTCGATAGCCCTACGGGAGGAAGACCCGCCTTTGCATACAGCTTGATTCAGAGCGTGGCTGCCCGGCGGCCGGGAGGAGAATGAACCACGAGATGACCGTACTTGCGCTCGCCATTCTGCCCGCGTGGTTCGGATTTGCAGCGCTCGCCCTAATTCTTTGGGGGACAGCCGGCCTTTTCCAGAAACTATCGACGAACCACGTTTCGGCAGAGGCGGCCCTGATCTGGCTGACCGTCGGATTCTTCCTCCTCGACCCATGGCTGCTTCCCCACCGTTCACTGGCGAGCTTTCCCATGAAGAGTCTGGTGGTGGCTCTCCTCGGCGGGGCACTGAACACTCTGGGTTCATGGGCTTTATTGACCGGTTTGGCGCGGGGTGGGAAGGCAGCCGTGGTAGTTCCACTGACTTCTCTTTACCCGTTAGTGGTCGTCATCGCGGCCCCCATCATCCTCAGGGAGACAATCACCCGCCTTCAGGGATTAGGCGTGGTCTGCGCACTGGGTGCGGTGGTCCTGTTCGCGATTTAGCGCTCCCGAACTGTTTGGGTTCGGTCCAAGTGAATATACGGGGTTCTATCGATGCAAAAAGTCGACACAAATCGTCCCGTCCGGATTGGAATCGTAGGCTGCGGCAACGTCATGGATGGTGCCTACATGCCGGCGATTCGGAGGTTGAACCTGTATCATGAAGTGGCTGAGGTTACCGTTGCTTGCCACACCCGGCGCGATCGTTGCCAGTCGATTCTGGATAAATGGGGTATCAAGAATTTTACTGACGACTATCGGGAGCTGTGCCAATCGAGCGAGGTGGACTTGGTGCTCATCCTTGCCTCGATGCCTGCCCATGGGCCTATCGTGCGTAAGGCCTTGGAGGCGGGGAAGCATGTGTTGGTGGAAAAGCCGTTGGCCGTCACGCTGAGGGAGGCCGAAGACCTCGTCGAGCTTGCCAAAAATAGCCCAGGGCATTTGGTTTGTGCACCCTTCAGCATCCTGAGTCCCACCTATCAGACCATGTGGAATAGGGTGCAGAGCGGTGACATCGGGAAGGTGTGCCTGGCCCGGGCACGCTACGGTTGGTCGGGACCTGATTGGAGCCCCTCCTTCTATCGGCGTGGAGGTGGATGCATATTCGATCTTGCCGTCTACACCATCACCAGCCTGACGGGAATTGTGGGGCCGGCTCAGCGCGTCACCGCCCTGACAGGTGTCGCCATTCCCCTACGCCTTGTTAACGGTGAACGCATACAGGTCGAGGCGGAAGACAACGCTCAAATCCTGATGGACTTCGGGGAGTCCCGCTTTGCCGTCGTAACCAGCGGTTTCACCATGCAGAGGTATCGATCACCCGGCTTTGAGTTGTACGGCACGGAGGGAACGCTGCAGATGCTTGGGGACGACTGGGCGCCCGAGGGCTACGAACTCTGGCCCAACAAGGTGGGAGCGTGGCAGTACTTCTACGAAGCGGACCCGCACTGGAGTTGGACCGACGGTCTGAGGCACCTCGTCGAGTGCATCCGAAAAGGCACGCGCCCCCTCGTCGCACCCGATCACGCCCTCCATGTGCTGGACATCATGCTGGCTGCACAAGCGTCGGGTCGCGATGGGCAGGTGAAAGAAATCCGGACTAGCTTCGAACCCTTGAAGTTGGGCGCTCCGTCCTCGCCGACGGAGGCTACTTATCGTATACACGACGCACGGCGCGAGCCGACTCCTGATTAGGTTGCCCCCTCGTGAGGATTCTGCCTGCGCAGAAGGCGACAAACACGATTTCAACCGAGTGAGTCAGGCTGCCGGTTCCTGAAAGATTTCGGGATGTACTGTGTCGGCGGGAAGAGGACCGAAAATCGCCTCTGGGTACCCGATCTTTTGGCCAGCTCTCCTTGATCGTGCTTCCCGCCTAAACTGAAGGTTTCCCCTAATGAAGGTAAACTATGTTGAGTAGTGTGCTGACTCAAGATCAGGTCCGCTGGATCCATGATGCGTCGTTGACGATCCTCGAACGCGTCGGTGTTGAGGTTCCACACGCCGAGGTGCTGGCCCGCTTTGCGGATTCTGGATCACAGGTCGACCTCAAGACCAAGCGGGTCAGAATCGCCGCCGACCTCGTGAGTCGTTCGCTTCAGCAAGCTGGAAAACAGTTCACACTTTACGGACGCGACCTTGCCCGCCATGCGGATTTCGGCCAGGGGAAACGCATTTACAACAGCACCGGCGGCCAAGCATTCTGGGTGGATAGCGTTGGAGGGGAACGTCGGCAGACAACTCTCTCCGATGTCACCACTGCCGCAAGCTTCTGCGACGGGTTGAAGTATATTGACCTGGTGGGTGCCATGGCAGATCCGCCAGAAATCCCCGGATGCTATCGACCCGTCGAAGTCATGGCAACCTTGATAAAGAACACGACGAAGCCCGTTCTCTTCTGGTTTAACAATCGCGCTGCTGCGAAGTATGTAGTGGAAATGCTGATTGCGCTCCGGGGCGACGAGGATAGGGCTGCCAGGTTTCCGCTCTGCTTTCCCTTCCTCGAGCCCATCAGTCCGTTGCGTTTTCCCTTCGACGGCATTGACATCCTCTTTGAAACCTCGCGCCTTAACATGCCGACGCCAGTGGGTCCGATGGCGCAAATGGGCCTTTCCGCTCCTGCAACCATCGCCGGTACGCTGGCCCAGGAAAACGCAGAAATCCTCGCAGGAATCTGCATCACTCAGTTGATCCGTCCAGGTATGCCGGTCATGTACGGCGGAATCTGTCATGCCTTCGACATGGCCACGACGCAGTTGATTTTCAGCGGGCCTGAACAGGCCATCTTCGGGGTGGCGATGACCCAGATGGGCAAGCACTATGGCTTGCCTGTCTACGTGAATGTCGGACTGACGGATTCCAAGCGGCCCGACGCCCAGGCAGGATTGGAGGCAGCCGCCACACTAGTACTCGCTGCGGCTGCGGGCGCCGATATTTACGGGCACATGGGAATCAGTGGAGTGGATCAGGCCGCATCCTTAGACGTTCTCGTATTGCAGCATGAGATTATTTCCTTTGTCGAGAGTGTGATGCGCAAGATCGAGTTCAGCGAGAATACTCTTGGCCTGGAGGAAATTGAGGCGGTTGCCGGAACCGGCAAGACGTTTCTCGACCGGGATCACACGCTCGAGCATTTTCGCCAGGAACTCTGGGTGCCGACTTTGCTGGACCGGCAGTACTATCAGGGCTGGTTGGAAGGCGGCGCCCTGAGTACTGAGGAGCGATGCCACCAGCGGAAGCAACAACTCCTACGCACACACAAGCCCGACCCCCTTGCAGAAGACCTGGAAAACTCGCTGGATAAGATCGTCGGCGAAGCGAGACGAGAGCTTATCCGTGCTTGACCCTATCATGACGAGCGACGGAGAGAGTGGTGCGTTATTCCGTGATTCCACGGGGCTCAACAATTTTGTGGTATTGGTTGGGCGGTAGACCCGTCACGGTTTGCGTTTCGCCATGGGGCCATCTGATCTCAACGCTGACCTTTTCCGGTCCCGGTTTGCTGCCCAGGCCAGCGATCACGCGGTGGTCGTGGGAGGAAAAAATACTCGCCCCCCCGGTTATCCATCGCACCAGCTTACGGCCACCCACACGAACCGTCAACTTGGAGCCGATGGCGTCGCGATTGCTCTGAGTTCCCACCAACTGGAAGCCAATCCAGGCGTTGTCCTGGCCCACGTTGTTACGCAGAAGCACGGGTTTGTCTTGCAGGCAGATAAAGATCGCGTCCGTGTCACCGTCATTATCGTAGTCGCCCACGGCCAGGCCCCGAGCGTCATACTGAGTGTGAAACACCGGGCCTGCTGACTCCTCCATATTGCGGAAGATACCCTTACCATTATTGCGAAGAAGCAGCGGCTGTTCCTTGTATGTCACATTGGCACGCGTCAATCCGACGACCTTATTGACGTGCCCGTTCACGATCATCAAATCCATGATGCCATCGTTGTCGTAGTCGAGGAAATGTGTTCCCCAGCCGACGTAGGGCATGGTCAGATGGGACAACCCCGATAGCGTGGTCCAGTCGACAAAGGGAAAGGTGCCGGGATTGATAAACAGGGAATGGTACTCGGAATCGAAATTGGTAATGACGAAGTTCGGCCGACCGTCGCCATTGACATCAGCAGCATCAATCCCCATGCCGGCTTTGGCCACCCCGTTGGGATCATAGGCCACGTCGGCATCCATGGCCATATCCTGAAACGTCCCGTCCTTCTGGTTCATGAGCAGCAGGTTAGGTGACCCATCGCGCGTCACAAAGAGGTCGGGCCAGCCATCGTCGTTGACATCCACGGCGACCACGCCCAAGCCACGTCCCACGTACTTATCGACGCCGGATTGCGCGCTGACATCGGTAAATGTCCCGTCGCCGTTGTTGTGGTAAAGCGACAGGCGGTCGCCTTCACCGTAGGCCCGGGGTTCGCAGTAGGTAGGTGTGCCCCTGAAATCGCAGTGCGGGGCCTGCGCCAATGACATCTGGGCATAATGGCATATGACCAGATCAAGGAGCCCGTCGCGATCATAATCAAACCATGCGGCGCCCGTAGACCATCTGCCCGTTTGCTTCAAGCCAGCCTTGTCTGTCACATCCGTAAACGTACCATTGCCGTTGTTATGAAATAGCGCACAGTCCGGATAACCGGTGATCAACAGGTCCGGGAACCCGTCGTTATCGTAATCACCAACGGCCACGCCGATGCCGTAGAAAGAGATACGGTCAACGCCCGCATGGGCCGCCACGTCTTCGAACTTCCCGGTCCCAAGATTGCGATACAGGGCATTCCGCACGGGCGTGGGGCTCTTGCCCCGCGGTGTCTCACCGCCGTTCAGCAGGAAAATATCGAGCCACCCGTCCTGATCAAAATCGAGGAACGCAACTCCGCCGTTCTTGGTTTCGATGAGGTGGGAATCCGGCGACTCGCCATTAAAGTGCTTCCAGGTGATTCCTGCCTGCTCCGTGACGTCGGTGAAGATGTCCCTTGCAGGTTGTCCCACGGGTTTGGTGAAGCAGGGGAAGATCGCCGCCAACGGAAGGCAAACCGCACAGAGCAGCACGAGTACGTGGGTGAGCCTTCGTTTCCAAACCATGATCTTCATCACTCCCTTTAATCCTCAGCCGCGCCCGCGAGCAAGGAAGCAGCCGGAGCCTTCTCCCCCTGGGCTTTGAGCTTCTGAAAGATTTCGAATTCCCGCGCGGCGTCGTCCTTGCGACCGAGGTGGCGATAGGCGCGGGAAAGCGCGAAATGAACCTTGCCCTCCTTCGGGTCAAGCCTAGACGCCTGTTCGAGATGTTGCAGCGCCTCGTCGTTCCGCCCTTGGCGCAGGGCCAGATTCCCTAAGAGATAATGGGGCTCGAAAAGAGAACCATCCAGCGCGATAGCCTTATTCAACATCGTTATACCGCGAGCCCCGGAAGCCGGGTCTCCGGCCTCGGCGTATCTTAGGAGCGCTCGACCGTACTCCTGGCAGTGGAGGGCGTCTTGCGGAAAACGCTTAAGGCCGTCCTCAAAGGTCGCGAAGGCTTCTGGCACATTTCCTGCCGCCCACTGAGACTCGGCGAGTCCGAGATTGGCTTCCGCGGACTGAGGGTTTAATTCGGAGGCCTTGGCGTATGACCTCTCAGCGTCCGCATAGTCCTGCATCAGGACTTCAGCCATCCCCTTGACTTCAAATGCTTTAGAGGAAGCCGGGAAAGCCTCTATCGCCTTCTGAGCCGCTGCACCCGCCTCCGCATACCGTCTGAAGCTTATCAGCGCCAAGCCCAAGTCCTCGTAATTGGCCTCCTTTTTGGGATCAAGGTTGATGGCGCGCTCGAAGGCGGCGACGGACTCCTCGTAATGCTGCTGTCTCTGGTAGCACCAAGCGAGCAAGTTGTAAATGTCGGTAGTTTCCCGGCCGGCATGGACGAGCTCGAGGAGTGTCCTCTGGCTGTCCCCAGAGCGGTTGTCGCGATACTGCGCGAGAGCAAGATTGTAACCGAGCAGGCCCGGGTCAGCGTAGGTCTGTTGGATGGACTTGAACAGAGTCTCGGCGGCCGCGAAATCCTCTTCATTTGCGGCGACCTGACCTCCCAGGAACACGCCATTCGGGTCGGCAGCTAGGTTGAGTAGAGATAGCAACGTCTCCCGCGCTTTGACTTTTTCCCCGATGCGATAGTAGGCCTGGGCCAGTGCCACGGTTGATTCCGCTCGCTGTTCGACGAGTGGAAGCACGGAAGCCAGGAGTTTCGCCGCCTTTGGGTAATCCTTCAAACCCTCCGCCACCATGCCTTGGAGCAGGATCGCACGCTCATCCGCTGGCTGGGCTTTCAGGATGAGTTCAAGATTCTCCGCCGCCGCCTCCAGGCGGCCCAATTGCCATTCCTTTACTGCCAGGTTGCGGCGGACTTCCACGTTGGTGGTGTCCAGCTTGAGGGCCTTTTCAAAACATGTGGCAGATTCTTCCAACCGTTCCCGCATTCCTAAGACAATCCCCAGGTGGGCCCAATAGCGAGGATCGCGAGGCGACAATTCCACGGCCCGGCGCAATTCCTCCTCCGCCCCCTTCAGATCGCCCGCCTGGACCAGATCTGTCGCCCGCGCCACGAGCTCTTCCGCTGTAGGCTCCTGTGCTCCCTGGAACCCCGCAGGGCAGAGCAGCAGAAGTCCCGTGACGAGCAACATAAGGGTAATTCGGTTTGGTCCGCGGTTCCTCATCTGCGGGCTGACTATTCCGCCTCTCGAAAAACCGTATGACGAGGCGAAGGCACCGGAATATCACCCTTGCTTTCGCGCCACAGAATAGCATTGAGCATCGCGGCATCGGCCGCGTCGGCATGCGAAAAATCTAATCGCGCCGACTCCTTGGCGCCTGGCGCGTGGGGGGAGTTAACTTGGTAGAGTGCGCCGTTCTGCATGTTGGTCAGGTCAGCCGTGAAAGGCGGTTGGTTGCCCGAACCTGAAAATAGTGGTGCCATCGCCGCGGCTTGGGCGTCGTTCTGATTCATGGGGGGCAATCCCAGCAGCACTTCCATGGTGTGGACCATGTTGACGGTGGTGTAAAAGTTGTGGTCCACAAAGGGGTGGTCTTTTGAGCTGGGTGAGTACTTGCTGATCACCAGCGCCGTGCTGCGGTGCGCGTCCACGTGATCGCCGCCGTCCTGCGCATCGTCCTCCAGAATGAAGATGGCCGTGTCGTCCCAGTATGGGCTATGCGAGAGTGCTTCCACTACCCGGCCCACCGCCAGGTCATTGTCAGCTACGGAGGCCTCCGGTGTCGGCAGACCCGGCTGCGTGCCGAGAGTGTGGTCGTTGGCCAAACGCAGGATCACAAATTGCGGCAATTCGGCTCCTTCGCGCCGCTGGCGCGCCCTCACGAACTGGTTGAATTCGTTCAGAAATTCATCCACACGCAATTGATCAGGATACTCGATCCGGAAGTCGGGATAATGGGGGTCGAAGTGGTCCTGCAATTCCGGCTTGGTTGGGACATTGCGCGCCATGAGGGGAATAGGCCAAGGCCAGGGACTTGACGTACCGCGCGGCTCGCCCACATTCGCCGGCAGCGGCTCGCCCGGAAGTAAGGCCTTCTGCCGGCAGGTCTGGCTGAGACTAAGCGACGAGCCCTTACGGGGAGAATCGCACCATTCGGTGAGTACGAATTCGCCGTAGTTGCGGTGGGTCAGTCCGTGCCGCTCCGCATTGGCCCAAATGTACCCGGTGCCCGGCTCATTAACATCCGGCTGGCCCTCCTCCAAGGGAATGCCATTCCCCACTCGACCCTCGTAGTCGTAGGTATGCTCTTCGCCGCGGTAGCCAATCTGCCATGTCTTTTCGGTGTAGTCGCTGGTGATGGCAGCCATCGACCAAACGTGACCATTTCCGGAGACCTCGCCGCTGTCATAGAAATTGTCCAAAACGCCGAATTGCTGAGCCAGTTGATGCTGGTTGGGCGTAATAGCTTCCCCGTACATACAGAGCGCAGGGTCACCATCGCCCGGTTTAAGGTCGCCAAAAACCTGGTCATGGGTCCGGTTTTCCTTGATGATATAGATGACGTGCTTGATGGGATCCTTCCCTGCCTGGAACGGAAGGGTGTCGCCGTGGCCGCGGAACAGATTGCTGGCGACCACTTCGTCAGTTAATGTCTCAAGCCGCTGCTCCACGTCCGATAGACGAAGGCGGGCGATGGACCCTCGGATCAGGGTCGCGATGTAAGGATGCTTTTCCCGCGCCTCAGCGTACGTGCGATCCGGGGAATCTAGTGGCGGCGTACCTGGGTTCGGACCTGTCCCCTGGCCCTTACCCGAAGCCACCAACAACTCACCCTCTTGGACCGCCAGAGCCGTAGGGTACCATTCCGTGGGAATGAACCCCATCGGCTGCTGAAAAGATGCCCAGCCGCCGCTGGCCCTCTTGTACACTGCCACGGCGTCTAGAGAAGCGTCGGCAACAAACAACCGCGCGCCATCAGGGCTCTGGGCCAGGGCGTTTGGGTAGGTGCCTGCGTGCTGCTGCCCGGGTAAGAGCGTGGAAAGCCTACCCACAAGATGGCCGGTGGCTGTGTCGATCACCGCCACCATGTCTGCGTTCGCGAGCGTCACGTAGAGCTGTTGTTCAGCCGGGCTCAGCAATAGTGCGGTCGGGTGCGATCCCGCCGCGGGGGGGGAGTCGGGAACGATCAGAGGTATCCAGCGCACGATTTTTCCATGCTCAAGATCAAGCTGGGCCACCCGCGAGGCGTTCCACAAACTACAATATGCGCTTTTCCCGTCCCGCGTCGCCACTACCCCGTATGGATACGAAGCGGGAACAAAATCTCGGGTGCTCAAGTCGAAGCGCCGGAGAGTGGCGCCACTCGCGGCATCGACCAGCAAGACATCGTCCGAGAGGTTGTCTGCAACTAGAATTGTTTCCGACTCACCATGGTTGATCACGGCCAGACCGGCGGGATAGGGAACGGCGTTCCCTGCGGGTACAGGCAGGGTCTTGTCAGTTTTCCACTTGTGCGAGCCGAGCGGCTGTAATGGGATTCTCAGAAACGATTGGGGCGTCACGCGTCCATCAGAGAAGGCATAGACAGCGATCCCGTTCCCGGTGTCGCCCTTGAGTTTGCCGGTAGGATCAGTTAGGGAAGCAACCGAGGCGTAGAGTCGCTTCCCGTCGCCGCTGAAAGCCAGCCCCAGGAAATACGTTTGCCTTGCATATACCTTGAAGCGGGAGTCTGGATAATCGGAAAGACGATTCGTCTGCACATCCAGGACGCCGATGGATTGCTGATAGCCCGACTCCGCAGTTCCCCGGCCGTCGTTTAGCAGCGCAAGATAACGACCATCCGGACTAAGCGCTACAGCAGTGGGGAAGCTATTTGTCGATTGCGGCTCGCCCGGAAGGGGATTGAGAAGTAATTTGCTCGAAGGGAGGTGGACGATTCCGTGGCCCGGCGTATCCTGCCCGTCACAGACATGGATCACGCCGAATAAAGCTGCGCCAGCCAGGGCCATAAAGACTACAAGTGAGCGCAGCATATAAACTGTGAAGCATGAACTGGAGCTACCAATGGTTGGTTGCATAGTTCCCGCTGAAACCTCCTCCACTTTCGGTAGCAGCTGTAAGTTGATCTGCGTCCGGCAGCCCAGGTGGGCCACTTCCACCAACCTAACCTGACACAACCGGATCCAAAACGGCCTTTGGGCGCGGTCATTCCCTCGAAAGCAAAAAATCGTCGGACGCGTTTCAGTCTACCTTCGAAACCTCATGAATACAGGCTCGAAATGTTCTCGTCGAGTAACTTCTACCCGAGAATACCAATCTACTAAAAGTAAAGCTTGAGCACAAACTGTATTAGGTGAGCGACCTAGAAGGCAGGATGGGCGAGTTTTCTTTGCCATATGTCTGAACGTATATAGACGTTCAGATAGGGACTCCAATACCTGACTATCTCTCCGCTTTGCGACTTCGCTCTAACCCGTAACATTGCTCTCAACCAATTCCAGCGAGTGCCACGGCGCCCTAAACTTCATCAACCCGAACTTCGGGAGAGCAGTTCAACCACCAGGGACGCTGTCCCGCCCTGTGGCACCCCGCTTCGCAGAAAGGAGGGAGGTCTATTCCGGGCACGCCGTCGCTCGGGCAGAATCCCTAGCACGCGTCAGAGGCTTTCTCTGCGACCGAACAACTCGAAGCGGGTAACCACGGACAGTGCCTTTCTGTCCGAAGGGTTTTCTCGCGCCCGATATCCCGCGGCAACCGCACGTAGTAAATCTGGATGCCGGTCGCCAACAGTCCTGGGAAGACCTCCAGTTCAAGGGTCATCCCCGGTGATATGGCCAGCCATTCGCTCGTTCACCCCCCGCTTAACGTGGCGGGCATTCATTTCGTAGATACACACCATTGCAGCCTACAAAACGGTGTCCCTATTAGTTCATTGACTGTAGCCAATGGACCGGCGGACCAACGCCGAAACATGAAGCAACCCCTTACGAAATCAGCCACTTGCGGTACCCCGCTTTTCAACCTTGTGAACCACCCCCCGAATGCCACTAGCTGAAGCTTTGTGGTAGCGGGGTCCTTCCTATGCAGGGACCGCAGAATCCCGCAGAAAACCCCAAAATCCTATGTATTACATCATTGCTGTCCCAATTAGCTGAGGATCTGGCTCGGATCGTCTGAAATCGCGAGCAAAATTGAGCTCTGGGGTGTCTGCCCTGGAGCAGGTTCACCGTTCCGGGTTGCAGTGCTTTCGTACTGTGCTGTCTAAGTTAGGCTCTCTGCTTTTGCCTCCTTGCGAAGCTTTTTAGCCATGGGCTCTCGGCTGCTGTCCAAGTTCGAAGCCCTTTTTAAGGAAGCGCCAACTGCAGTTGCTGGGGTACGGAGATGGGTGCCGGCGGGGGCTGGAAGGGAGCATTCAACCAGATCCACAAGTCGCGGTAGACGAACAATTGCTGGCGCAACAAGGCCACCAAATTCGACAGGGACCAGCCGAAGGTAGCCCGGAGCTGCAGATATTTGATCAGTAGCATGGCAATGAGCGCCGTCCAGATCTGGATTTGCAAGGCGTTGGCGGAAGTCCCCACGAAGGTTTTCACCCTCAGATTCTGTTTGAGCGCCTTGAAAAACAGCTCGATCTGCCAGCGTTGCTTGTACAGCGCTGCGATCGTGGCCGCCGACCACACGAGGTGGTTAGTCAAGAAGACCAATGCCCGGTCTTGCTCCTCGTCGTAGAACTCAATGCGGCGGAAAAAGCATTCCATCCCGGCTTGTGCGAGCTTGAAGAAAAAGATCACTTCGTCACGCTGTACCCCGCGGCGGTGGGGAAGTTCACGCCTTTCCACCACCCCGTAGTCGGCGTTCTCCTTCAGGCGGGTCACGAAGTGCACCCTTCGCTGGGTCAGCTTCGCGAACCACTCATAATCCGTGTAGCCGCGATCGATCACCAGAGTTGTCCCGGGGGTGAAATCGATCTCGCGAGCGACTTGGATCTCATGCTTTTTGCCTTCCGTGACCACGGCAAAAGCCGGCACATGGCCCTGGTGGTCCAAGAGCAGATGCAGCTTCACGGCTCCTTTCGTCCGGCGGAACTGGGCCCAGTCGAACACCGACGCGCACAGATCGATCACCGTGGCATCCAGACTCATCAGCTTGTTCTTAAAGCGGAATCTCCTCTTGGGGTCGGGGCGGCGGGCCGCCAGGGTCTGGCACCTCTCCAGCAGTTGATGGAACACCGTCTGGTACACCTGCCAAGGGCGATGCTCGTTGGCGTAGGCCAGGGTAGAACGTGGGGGCGCTCCGGGTAACCCCAGATGTCGCAGTTTTCCTTCCGAAGCCGCCAAGCTCCCGCAAATCTCGCGCAACGACTTGGCGTTCCCCAGATGGCAAAAGAGCATGGCCACGAACTGGCCCCAACAAGTAAAGCCTCGTGCGTGCCGTTCGGCGTTGTGCCGGCGGGCGGCCGATTCAAATTCCAGGCGTGGAATCAATTGCGAGTCTGACACTCGATCCCTTTCGTCTGCTGCTGATTTCGCTCGCCGGCTGGTTGAACCGACACCAACGCGACGTGATCGATTACGTCGAGGAAGAGAACCGCGTGTAGCGCGAGCAACTTGGAAATAAGCGGCTGCACCTGAAGGATGACCAGCGCCGGCGCTTAGCCGTCAAGGCCCAGAAACTGGGCGGGCGGGTGCTTCAGGAATTGAAGACCCTGGTCACGCCGGAGACCCTCCTGGCTTGGCACCGTAAGCTGATTACCAGGAAATATGATGGCAGCAAGCGGCGTGGCCCTGGACGACCTCGCACGCAGGATGATATCCCACAGTTGGTGGTGCGCATGGCCACCGAGAACCGGGATTGGGGCTACCGCAGAATACAGGGGGCGCTGGTCAATCTCGGCCACGAGATCGCGCGCAGCACCATCGCCAACATTC
>Ga0187848_10000541_pt1 | contig 34553 bp, 34 predicted proteins | sample June2016WEW_4_40_FD_132424 | JGI IMG/M metagenome (GOLD analysis project Ga0187848, IMG submission 132424) | Peatland microbial communities from SPRUCE experiment site at the Marcell Experimental Forest, Minnesota, USA - June2016WEW_4_40 | ecosystem: Environmental > Terrestrial > Soil >... | reverse complement strand
ATCTCGTGGAATTTAGGGTGAGCCAGGTCTTGGGCGACCCAGCGGTGGGACAGACCATCGTTTTTCGCGGTCTGTCAGGCTTCCGCCGGGCCGCAACAAGCCTGACAGACGACAGAAAACGATGGTCTGTCCCACCTTAGTTGGGTCAGCTTATTTTCCTCGCTGCCTGGAAAATGGCCGGCGACATCAGGAGTTCGGCGTCTCTACTCGATGCTTCTTCGCTGTGTGGCAGCGGGCGTCGGCAGGAGTGCCGACGCGGCACGCAAGAGTGCGCGCGCCACAAGCGTCGCCCACCCACTAAACCGTCACAGCGTTACCGAGCGAATGGTCCAAAAGTCGCTCGCCAGACTGGCTTGGAGCAGGTACTCGTAGGGCATCAGGCAGTAACCCTTGAGGCCCCAATCCGGCCCCCATGAATTGCGGATGATGAACATGCGCTTGGTATCGTCGTATCCCACCGCCAGCACGCAGTGGCCTCCCAGCGAGGTCTCTCCCGAGGCAGGCATCGGAACCACGCCGGTCTGGGCAACCGTGTCGCTTTCAAAGCTGTCGTATACCGTAAATCCGAATACGAACGGATAGCCTCCGGCCAGGCAGCCTTGCATCTGGGTTAGATTCTGAGCGACGCGGGCGTATGAAGTTACCAGGTCCTGTTTGGCGTCCGAATACGCATTGGCCGGCGGCTTCACGGCGACCTCTTTGACGTCGTAAGGCCAATCGGTTTCGGGCGGCGCGCCCAGTGTGGCGACGGACTTGATCCCGTCCCGGACCTGGGCGCCGCTGTCCTGGCTGACCGTGCCTTCGATTACGCGCTCGTTGTAATAGATGAACAGGCGCGACGGCGTGAAATCCTTGACGCCCTGCTTGCCCTGGTCGAATTGTATGGCTCCGGCAATGCCGTTGGCGGTGCAACTACCGAGCTGGCCTTGATCGTAGACCGGTGGGCACTCGGACCGCAGATCGACAGATGGCGGCAGGCCTTGAGGAAAACGGATGAGCGGCGCCGAGAACAGGAAATCGCGCGTGTCGGGCAGATCGCGAATCCAGCCGTATCCACCGTGCCTGGAGGGTTTGCGAAGGGTTAGTTTGGCGAATGGATCGGAGGAACCCACATCGCGTGACAATCTTCTCGGCGTTGCCGCGGGCGGTTTGACTTTTCTGGCCATGAACATTCTCCTGGATTTATTGAGTATCTTATCGGCTCCGATATCATACACTAAGTGCCCGCGGCAGGCTCACCTATTTCCGGGAGAACATTCACGCACCTCGTGGCGCGGGCTGTCAAGCCTGCTGAGCCGAGATTCTTCTCGGCTTTTCTTAAAGGCGCCGGCCCGGCCAGAGGCGCGCCTTGCGGCTCAATCCGGCACGGGGCCGATGCTCAACACGATCTTCTTGGCGATATCCTCCGCAACGCTGGGGAGGACCACCACACGACAACTGCAGGTGCCGCTCTTGCCAGGCACGCTGGCGTTGTAGGCGTTGGGATCGTCGGCGTTCTTCGAGACTTTGTCCTGATAGAAGATGCGCTTGGCGGTATTCTCGAACATCTTCTCCTTGGAAATCTCCAGCACCTTTTGGAGGTACTCGGTCATCGGCTTGAACGCCTGTCCCGGCTGGCTGGTGACGGTCGCGATGGCGGTTGTCGGGCCCTGGAAAACCGCCGCGCCGGCACTGTCGGCGAACGGCGACCAGTCCGGCGGAACGGCAATCTGGCAGGCGCCCTTGGAATCTTTTACCACTTTCCACTCTGGCGGCACGGTTTGTGTCCAGGCGGACGGCAGCAATAAGAAAAACAGAGTATAAACTATGTTTTTTCTCATGGCTGGAGTTTAGCGCCTGGCAGTACGCAATACAAGGCTCCATGCCCAGGGGGATTCCCAGGCCTCTCCCCATGGTCCTCCGATTGCGTCACCTAGTGTACGGTTGTTAAGGTATTGGTCAGTTACAGGCTTTCATGAATCTACAAAACGAAAACGATCGTGCCGAATGGCTGCAAGGGCCGCCGGCGCACTGCTCGGTGCTGCCGGGTGAAGCTAAATCACCCTGGCGGCTGGTGTTATTGGGCGCGCCGGGCGTGGGCAAGGGCACGCAAGCCGACCTTCTGCACCAGCGCCTCGGCGCTTGCCATCTCTCCACCGGCGATGTCTTTCGCGCGGCGGGCGGCCGAAGCGATTGCGACCAGACGCCGGCTATGCGGGCGGCACTTGAATTCATGCGCCACGGCGACCTGGTACCGGATTCGACGGTGTGGGAAATGGTTCGCGAACGGAGCGGCTGCCTGCACTGCCGCGGCGGCTTCATCCTGGATGGTTTCCCGCGCACGCTGGCTCAAGCCGAGGCCCTGAAAGGTCACATGGAAAGCGAGGGTCTCTCGCTCAGCGCCGTGGTGAACTATGAATTGCCGCTGGCGGAAATTGTCGCGCGCCTCAGCGGCCGCCGTATCTGCGAAAAGTGCAAATCGGTTTTCCACGTTTCCCGTCTGCCCGCGGGCGGCGAGGGTGTGTGCGGCAATTGCGGCGGACGGTTGTATCAACGGGAAGACGACCGGCCCGAATCGGTTACGGTCCGCATGGAAGCCTATGAACGCAGCACCGCGCCGCTGATCCGGTTCTACCGGGATCTGGGCCTGCTGGTGCCTGTCGCCGCTACCGGTTCGCCCGACGAGATTTGTGAGCGAACCATTACGGCGCTCGAAAGCTCAGTGGCTGTGAAGTAGATCATTGAATTTCACCGACTGAAGTCTGTGCCACCGACCGTCTCCAGCGCGGCCTGGCGACCCCGCAACTCTTTCAGTTCGTCGTCGCCCAGCTTCTCGGCACAGCCTGCCACGACCCGCATTCCTTGCTCCACCAATACCTGGTGGAACTCCGGATCCTCGGTCGAGACTGCGATGTCTCCGAGCGCCCGCAGCAACCGCAGGCTGACGGCTACGTCCGTCTTCGCGTACAGGCGGATCTGCTCAAAAGCCGCCTCCACTAGGCGCTTGAAATGGATCCATCCAATGCTGGCACGCACCGTGCCCGGCGGATCGTAGAGCAGGTCCTCGGGCCCCTCTCGGGACGCAAAGCGGATCAGGATGCGGCTTAACTGATCGATGCAGCCGATGGCGGTGGTGGGGTCGTTGACGGCGGGGGAGATCGCCTTCAACGCGATATCGACAATCTGCAGAACGCCAAACTCCACGTCCTGCTGCAGGGTTCGGGTGGGGCCGAAGTCGAACGCGGCCACCAGCTCGGCGGCGCCTTCCGCCGGCAGGCGGGTCCCCTTGGAGACCATCATCAGCGGGATGCCCGCGGGCACAAAGTGGCCGACCCGCCGCAGCACGCGGACCGAAACATGGTAGTGCTTCGCCACGGCCACCAGGCGCTTGGTATCGACAAAGCGGATATAGCCCGAAACCTGGCTCGAAACGGCCACTTCGCTTGGGTTGGGCCGAAGCGGTTCGGCGTACTTCAGCCGGTTGATCTGGTGCGGCCAAGGCATCATGTCATCGATCATGGCTTCGGTTTCCGCCGCAATCCGGTCGACGATGTAACTGACACTGATGGCCTCGGAGATATGGTGAATGAAAAAGAGCAGCAAGCCGACGCAGGTTAGCGCCAACACCATCGCGCCCAGCACGGTGGCCACGGGCGCGAAAGGGTGAGGCATCCATCGCGCCGCAGGCAGCGCCGCCATGCAATACGAAAAGGTGCCGAGGAAGATTCCGAGCGTCCACTGCGTCACCCGATCTCTCGAAAAGCTGACGATGATGCGCGGCGAGAACTGCATGGATGCCAGCGTGAGGGTCATCAGCAGGATGGCGAACACGATGGACACGACCGTCATGATGGAGGCGGCGATACCCGCCAGAATGACTTGGGCAACCTGCGGATCGCTGTGCGATGGGAACAGGACCGCGGGCACCCAGGCGCTGACGGACGGATATTCCTCTTCCAACCACGACAGGCATGCGCCCGCGGCGCCCAGCGCCAGCGCGATGGTCAGCGGGCGAATCAAGAAGCCGCCGCGCAGGTTATACATCGCGTGGCGAAGCATCAACGGCAGGCTCTTGCTCATGGGGATATCTGTACCAGTGTAGCCGGACTTGCGAGAATGGCAGAAGTGATACTGCGTCGCTTGCGGATCGGAATTGGGCACAGCCGGGCCCTCATCTTCGGCGGTTTGGTTTTAGCGATTCTCGCGGCCACGCGCGGCGCCGCGCCGCCCGATTCATTTCGCTTTGCGATTCTGGGCGACCGTACCGGAGAGGCTCAAGCGGGCGTATATGAACAGGTATGGAAAGAGGTTGCGGCGGAAGCACCCGCGTTCGTCGTCAGCGTGGGCGACACCATTCAGGGGATGAACGACCAGCGCGCGGCGGACGAATGGCGCCAGGTTGGCAAAGTTCTTGAATCCTTCCGGCGCTTCCCGCTTTATCTCGCGCCCGGCAACCACGACATTTGGTCGGCGGCATCGGAACGCCTGTTCCGGCAGTACGCGGGACATCCGCCACACTATAGTTTCGATTACCGGCAGGCGCACTTCACGATTCTCGATAACAGCCGGTCCGACGAGCTGCCGGCCGAGGAATTGGCATTCCTGGAATCGGACTTGAAAGCGCATGCGGGTCAGCCGTTGAAGATGGTCGTCTCTCACCGGCCATCCTGGTTAGTGAACGTGGCGCTCCGGAATCCGGATTTCGCATTGCACCGGCTGGCGCGGCGCTACGGCGTTCAGTATGTCATCGCCGGTCATGTGCACCAGATGCTGCGCCTGGAGCTCGATGGCGTGACGTATATCTCGATGGCGAGCTCGGGCGGGCACCTCCGCTTGACGGAAGCGTACCAAGACGGTTGGTTCTTCGGACATGCTCTGGCCGAAGTCGACGGAAAGAACGCCGCCATTCGAATTGTCGAAACGGGCCCGCCGCACGGCAAAGGCCGGATTACGAAGCTGGCTGACTGGGGCATGGCCGGCCTGCTCAATAGAGACCGGGCGCCGTAGCGCGCAATGCTCGCTATGATCGGATGGAGGAGGTTCCGTGGAATACTCGGGCCGAGACATCGCTACGCTATTGCCGCTCGTGGCGGCGGAAGCCGCACGCGCCCAGAACGCCAATGCCCCGATGAAGCCTGGGCCGCTCGAAGCCAAGGTTTATGAATACGAAGATATGCCGGTGAGAACCAACGGAGAGAACCAAACACGGCAAGTTTTCGATGGCCTCACCCATACCGGTTATCATGCCGACCTGCATATCACCAAGCTCGGGCCGGGCCAGCAGCCGCATCCGCCCCACAAGCACGCTCACGAAGAAATTGTGATGCTGCGAAGCGGCCAACTGGATGTGACGATGAATGGCCAAACCACGCGCGCCACCGCCGGATCGGTGATCATCGCGGGATCGAACCTGCAGCACGGCTGGCGCAATCCGGGCCCAGGAACGGCCGAGTACTTCGTGATCGCGATGGGCCGCGAAGCTTAGCGCGGTTGTGAGCTCGTGGCGCGGACTGTCCAGTCTGCTGAGCCGAGATTAGATTCCTCTCGGCTTTTCTTCTTGCCGGCGCCGGAACCGTGAACGTGGAGGTGACGGTGGATGGACCTTCGCGGCGCGCGATCTTCAAACTGGACGGTCACGGCGCGATTCGTAGGGCGGACCCCCTGGTCCGCGCGGGACGCCCTCGTCCCGCTCTTCTTCCCAGGAATTCAATCTGCCATGCCAGCGAAGAGCCGGCCAGGGGGCCGGCTGCGGACCAGGAATAGGCGTTAAAATAAGCCGCCGCACACCACCGTATGTTGTGGACGGCAGAAATCGCGTTTCCAAGATCTTGCGGTCGGGACGGCATATTTTAACGCCTATTTGCGGACCAGGGGTCCGCCCTACAATTGTTGCCGCGTCCGCCGTGGTGGTATACCCATGGAAACGTGTGGACAGGCGGCACGTTGGTCCATCGCGATCGAATGACCGTTTTTTTGGCAACTTGCCACGTAAGGCAGAATCCCGTACACTGTGGAAAGGAGCGTTCTCACCATGCCTCAGCAAGCGTCCCGGACAGCGCGTATCGAGGCTCGGATTGCGCCCGATGCCCTCCTGGTCGTGAAGCGTGCGGCGGAATTGCAGGGCCGCAGTGTCAGCGATTTTGTGGTCGCCGCCGCTCAGGAGATCGCGCACCGGACAATCGACGAAGCCCAGCTCATTCGTTTGTCGATCGAAGACCAGCGGCGCTTCGTGGACTTGCTTCTGAATCCGCCCGCGCTTGCGCCTGCCCTGAAACGAGCGAGGAAGGCTCATGCACGTTTGATCGCATACTCTCGATGACGGGCGCATTCGTCATTGAGCCGCTTGGGGCAGGCCATGATCGTACGGAGTTTACGTGCGGCGTGGACGCGCTCGATCGCTATTTCCGAGAGCAGGCCGGCCAGGACGTGCGCCGCCGCGCCACTGCTTGCTTCGTGGCCCTCGAGATCGCGTCAGGCCGTATCGCAGGCTTCTACACGTTGGCCGCGGGAGGGGTGCCCCTAGCACAGATGCCGGTGCGGCTTGCCAAACGCCTGCCCCGCTATCCCGCAGTGCCCGTCGCACGTATGGGACGCCTCGCCGTCGCTCTTGCCTATCATGGCCGTAAACTCGGGGGCGCGTTGTTGTGGGATGCGGTTGAGCGTGCCGGGCGATCTGAAGTCGCCGTTTACGCGCTTGTCGTCGATGCCAAGGACGAGCAGGCGGAGCGGTTCTATCTGCACCATGGCTTCGTTGCGTTCGGCGATATACCGAGAGCTCTTATCCTGCCCTTACCGAAGAGGACGTGAGGCCGACCCAGTGCGAATGTGACCCTGCCCGCGACGCTCGCCTGCGCGATTCCAGCCCTTGAGGCTGATCAAGCTGCGGAGTCGAGACAGACTAGACTCATCTCCACCCTTGTGCCCGGAGCAGCGCCAAGCGCCGAGACGAGTCTCGGCGCGGCAGACACGAGTGTCCGCGCCACCTAGCCGCGTCCGCGGTATACCCAACGGTCCGCCAGGAAGAAATTGACCGGCGCGCAGACTGCGATCGCTGCCAGCGTGGATGGAAGTGCGGGTGCTTTGAAGAGTTGCACCAGGCAGTAGGTCAGGAGCGTATTCCCGGCGAGCGACACCAGACCGTTGGTGGCGTGGAAGCGATACAGGCGGATGGCTCTTTGTCGAAACCCGGCGAACTTTCGATCGCGCCACGTGAATCGTTCATGCCAAAGGAAGTTGTTCCAGATCGCCATCTCCACCGCGATGGGCGTGGCCACAATTTCCGGCAGTTGAAAGCCTTTCATCAGCAGATCGAAGAGAATCACCTGCACGGCCGCGCCCAGTACTCCCGTCAGGCTGAATCTGGCGAAGCGAGCGAGTTGCGGCTTAACCGCGGTCATGGCAGCGTCTCCTCCCGATACAGCGCAACGGTGTGCCGCACGGCTGTGGCCACCACCATCGCAGCCATTCCGGCCAGCGCGACCGCGCCTCCGACATCGAACAGCAGAAACGATCGGCCCGCGACATTCGCATAGGGATGCGCCAGCAACACGGCGTTGCCTATCGCCAGCAGGATTCGAATCTCGGTCGGGCCAAAAAGCCCGTGCGACAGATGAAAGCGTCCGAGGGTATAAGTTGCCAGGTAGCTCTCGATCGACAGGACATAGTAACCCGCCAACAACCCGGCCGCGATCGGCCAGTGCACGTAGCCCGACAAGGCCAGCCCGGTCATCAGCGCCAGCGCGCCGAAAGTGTCCGCCATGTGATCCACGTAGAATCCATAACGCGGGCGCTGGCGGTTGCGGACCCGCGCCAGAGTTCCATCCAAGCTGTCGCCCAGCCAGTTGAGGAACAGGAAAATATTTACCAGCCACAGCGTTTGCGGGTGGTGGGACGCCAGTGCGTATGCTCCGCCCGCCAGCAACTGGGCAACGAATCCCAACGTTGTGAGGTGGTCCGGGTGGATAGCCGCCGGCGTCCGCCGCGCCATCCAGGTCAACACACGCTTCTCCACGCCCGCGGTCAGCGCGGTGTGAATTCGCGGTGCATTCACAAACTCGCTTCGCCGCCTGGCGCCGATCCAGGCCTCTGCTACGCGAACTTCAGTTGGCGCGGTCATGGTTGTGCCTCCTTTTTTGTTGCCAGCGCGTTCTTGGTTGCCGTCAAAGTAAATTCCAGCGAGGCCCGCGGCAGGTCTTCGACGATCGGCATAATCAGCCAGCCCAGACCGGCCGGTATGTCGCGCGTGAGCGAAACTGCTTCACATTCCATGAGCAGCCCCTCACGCCTCTGCTCGAAGCTCCAGTAGGAATTCAATCGCCAAAGGAAACCGTCATCGGCTCCCTCGGGGCGGCGGTGCTCCTGAGCCGATCCGGGTTGGTCGATTTGCCAGATGTGGGTGCTGCGTGAGAGGCTGTAGCCGTGTTCGGGGCCGGCGAGTCCGGATTGGGTCTCGAATTCCGCATCGAGCACAACCGTGACGATCTGCTGCTTCTTGAATCGCATGGCAAGTGTAGCCGGCGCGCCGCCGCCGGTAAGAGCGCGGGAGGAGACGACCTCCGGCGCGTAGTACCGGGCCAGGCGGCCGTAATCCCGCAGCAGCGCCAAGATATCTTGCGGGCTGGCTCCTGGAACCAGCGCGGCGGCGCGCCAGTGGTGCAAAAGCCCGCCGCTCACCTGCCAGCTTCCGCCATTCACCGGCTCTACCAGGGCCGAGCCTGCGAGCAATGCCCGCTCTGCATCGTTTCGCGATCCGGGTTCCCCTGCTAGCATGGCAACGTAGGTTTCCGGCCTGGCGTGCTGCCTCGCCAGCCGTAACTCCAGGCTGGCGATGTAAGTGTCAAATGCGCGTTGGGCAGGCTGACTCAGGCGGGCCGCCGGAGCGAGCGCCGGCCCCAGCAGAAAGACTGCCGCGGTTCGTAAATTCCATCGCACGATTCACCTCGCGATCGAATTGTGCCGCCGGCGGTTGGTCGCCACAATACTCTACGCCTCTAATCGGCCTCATTTGCGTCTCATCGTGCAAGTTACTGAATTGCTGAGATTTACGACAAATTGTCTGGCCTCGAACGGTAGGCTAAACTGGAGAGTTCGATGACAGGCGAAGCCGCACGCCGCGTTTTCTCGTTCGGGGTGTTCGAGGCAGACGAGGCCGGGCGCGAATTGCGCAAGCACGGCCTCCGCATCAAACTTCATTCCCAGCCTTTTCAGGTGCTGGTCATGCTGCTGGAACGGCCCTCGGAGCTGGTCACCCGCGAGGAGATGCGGCAGCGGCTTTGGGGTGAAGACACGTTCGTGGATTTCGATCATGCGCTGAATAGCGCCGTCAACAAGATTCGGGAAGCCCTGAACGATTCCGCCTCCCAGCCGCGTTACGTGGAAACGGTTTCCGGGAAGGGCTACCGCTTCATCGCGCCGGTATCGCAAGCGCCGGTTTCGCGCGCAACAAACGCGGACTCGGCCCCGGAGGCAGTGCCGGCCGCGGTCCCCGAGACCTCTCTCGGCTCCGTGCTCACAACCGCCGAGGAGCTTCCCGCGCCGCCGCGAAAGCTGGTGCGGACGTTGCTCCTGCTGGTTCAGGCGCTCTATTTGGGCTTCTACCTGACGGCGCTCGCGAATCTGCGCGAAGTGGACGATATTTTCCTGGAAGCGAGACTGCTCCCGCCGCCGGTGCTGCTGGCGGTTCTGGTGGCAACCGCCGCGATCCTGATCCCAGTGCGTCTGTATCTGGCCGCGGCGGTGGCTTTCGACCTTCGCCAGCTTCCCTCGAAGTTCGCCCGCATGTTCCCGGCGCTGCTGGTTCTCGACGTGTTATGGGCGCTGTCGCCTTTTCTGCTGGTTCATTATGTGAGCGTGGGCCTGGCGCTGGGAATGAGCGCCACGCTGGTTTACCTGCCGTTTGCGCAGCGCTCACTGGTGCTGATGTACGGGCGGGGCCGGTAGGTACGTGCGCGCCGCCGCACGGTTGCTCGAAGGACGCCCCGAGCTACGGTCTGGCCATTTGACGCAACGGCGCGGCACGCCTACAATTAAATCAACCCGTAAGCCGACTCGCGATGGCCATGAAAACCTACAATTTCAAAGTGGTTCTCGAGCCCGATGAAGATTTCGACGGAAATCCTTCGGGGTGGCATGTTTACTGTCCGGCGCTCGAGAAACTCGGCGGCTCGACCTGGGGCGAGACTCGGGAGGAAGCCCTCAAGAACATCAACGAGGTCGTCCGCATGATCGTCGAGGAATTTGTGGAAGAGGGGAAGCCATTGCCGGAGGGCCCGAAAGATTCCGTTGAGGTAGAGGAGATTTCCCAGGAGCAGCCTCGCATCGCGGTCACCGTCTAGCAATGGCCATGGATTACCGCAGCCTTCATGCGTTGACGGCCCGAGAACTCATCGCGGCCCTCACCCGCGACGTTTTTATTTTGTCCGCCAAACCGGTTCTCACCAGCGTTACCGCCATCCGGACGGCCGGCGAGCCACCATAGCGCCACACGGCAGCTCAGGAACCTTCAAGAGAAAGACCCTGAAGAGCATCATTGAAGACCAAGCCTGCTGGACGGAAGACGATCTCAAGCGCCTGAAGTTGATCTCCTAATCACACCGCTGCCAGCGCCCGCTCCAAATCCGCGACGATGTCCCCGGCGGCTTCAATGCCGGCCGACAGGCGCACCAGGTTATCGCGGATGCCCATGCGCTCGCGGTGCTTGGGGGAGACTTCGCGGTGCGAGGACATTGTCGGGTAAAGAATCATGCTGTGCACGTCGCCGAGCGAGGTGGCCGGGACGATCATCTCCAAGCCATCCAGGAAGCGGAATACTTCGTCGCGGCCGGCGCCTCTGATTTCGAAGCTGACCATGGCGCCGTAGAGATCCGGGGGGAACAGGCGGCGGATGGCGGCGGCGTCCGGGTGGGCCGGGTCGCTGGGGTAATAGACGCGCTCCACTTTGGGGTGCGACGCCAGCCAGGTTGCCAGGCGGCACGCGTTGGCGCATTGCCGTTCCATGCGCAGCGGGAAGGTCTTGATGCCGCGCATGGTCAGGTAGGCTTCAAACGGGCCGAGCACCGGGCCCATGGTGCGGGAGAAGCTGCGCAGGGCAGGGAAGTGCTCTTCGTCGCAGATCACCGCCCCGCCCAAAACGTCGCCGTGGCCGGAAAGGAACTTGGTCAGCGAGTGCACGCTGAAGTGCGCGCCCAGCTCGAGCGGCCGCAGCATCAGCGGCGTGGCGAAGGTGTTATCGACTATTAGCGAAGCCCCCGCGGCGCGGGCGATGGCGGCAATCCGGTCCATCTGGGCCACGCGCAGCAGCGGGTTGGAAATGGATTCCATCAGGATGCAGCCGGGCTGGGCCTCGGCCACGGCGGCTTCCACCTCGTCGAGGTCGCAAACATCGACGAAGCGGACCTGGATGCCGGAGGGCTCGAGGACGTTCATCAACAGACCGACCGTGGCGCCGTAGAGGGCATTGGCAGCTACGATGGATTTGCGCCGGTCGGCTAGCGCGGCGGTGATGGCCACTTGCACCGCTGCCATGCCGGAGGCGCAGGCGAGGGACCCGTAGCCGTTTTCAAGCGACGCAAGCAGTTCTTCCAGGGCTGCGTTGGTGGGGTTATGGTAGCGCGCGTAAGCGTAACCATCCTCCTCGTGGCTGAAGACGCGGTCGAGTTGGGCGGTGGATTCGTAGAAGTAACTCGACGCGGTATAGATGGGCGTGGTGACCGGAATTACGGACGAGGCTTGGCGCCGGTCGCCGGCATGCACGGCCTTGGTTTCCATGGCGAAGCTGCCCGGCGTGCGGGCGCCTGGTTTGGTGTTTCTCATTTTCGTTTCCAGCGCACGCCGCTCTTGGTGTCTTCCAGCAGGATGCCGTTGTCGGAGAGCTGCGCGCGGATCTCGTCGGCGCGGGCGAAATTCCTGGCTTTCTTGGCGGCGTTGCGCTCGGCCACCAGCGCCTCGATTTCGGTATCGCTCCAAAGGCCAGCGCCGGCGGAAGGTTTCAGCACGTCGAAGATCCGGTCGAAAGTGGCCAGCAGATCGAGCGCCGCCGCGGCGTTGCCGGCGCGGAACTCGCCCGAATCCATGGCGGTATTGGCGTCGCGCAGGTATTCGAAGACGGCGGCCAGCGCTTCGGCGGTATTCAAATCGTCGTCGAGGGCGTTGCGAAACGCCTCTTGGGCGGCGGCGGTTCGCCCCGTCCAAACCTCGCTCTGGCCTTCCGGCAGCCGGTCCGTTTCGAGCCGCAGCTTGAAATTGCGCAGGCGGTCGATGGCCGTCGAAGCCGATTTCAGCCCGTCGAAAGTGAAATTGAGCGACTTACCGTACGGCGCCGACGCCAGCAGGTAGCGGATGGCCTCAGGGGTGTAGCCCTGCCCCAGGATGTCGCGCAGGGTAAAGTAATTCCCCAGCGATTTCGACATTTTCTGCCCTTCCACCAACAGGAACTCGGCGTGTACCCAGAAGCGGGCGAAGGGCTTGCCCGTCAGGGATTCGGATTGGGCGATTTCGTTCTCGTGGTGGGGGAACACCAGGTCGATGCCGCCGGCGTGCAGATCGAGCGTTTCGCCCAGGTACTTGATGGCCATTACCGAGCATTCGATGTGCCAGCCGGGCCGGCCGGGGCCGAGAGCGCCTTCCCAGAACGGCTCGCCGGGCTTGGTGGCTTTCCACAGCGCGAAGTCGCGCGCGTCGGCCTTATCGTAGGTGTCCACGTCCACGCGGGCGCCGGCGATATTCCCGCGGAAATCGTTGTGCGAAAGCTTGCCGTACTCGGGGAAGCTGGCGATCCGGAAATAAACGCTGCCTTCCGATGTATAAGTATGGTTGGTTTCTCCCAGGCGGCCGATGGCCCTCACCATATCGTCGATGTGGTCGGTCGCGCGCACCAGCCATTCGGGGCGTTCCAGCCGAAGCGTAGCGCAATCTTCCAGGAAAGCCTGGGTGTAAACGGTTGTGTAGTCGGCGAGCGTCTTACCTTGTGCGACCGCGTTGCGGATGATCTTATCGTCCACATCTGTAATATTCATTACATGTTGGAGGGCAAACCCGTCGAGCCGCAGGGTGCGGCGCAGGATATCGATGAAGGTAAAAGTGCGGAAATTGCCGATATGAGCGTAGTCATAGACCGTCGGGCCGCAGGTGTACATGCGGACGGTGTTGCACTCGGAAGGTGTGAACACTTCCACTTGCTGCGTAAGCGTATTGTGGAGACGCAATGCCATGGATTTGTGGGGTCGAAATTTCGTTCGATCGAAGCTTGGTGCGATCCAATCCATGGTAACAGACCCGAATTGCAACACGTCAGGGACAGTGTATTTGTGGCCTGGCGCCGCCGTAGAAATTGCAAGGTGAGTAAAAAATTCAGAAATTTTCCTCCCCGCCAAGCACTTTAGTTACAGAGAACTAGGGAATGGATTCAGAATTGCTACCATTCGAGCCAAATACGACAACGCCTCCGGCCACTCACCGCCTGCGCCGCTCGAGCTGGGGGCTTAGTTAGGAGCAGTACTGTGGAACAACGAACCAATGACAGGCGGACGCACCGCCGATACGACATCCATCTGCCGGTTCAATACCGGGTTTCGCAGCGCAGCACGCTGCCGATTGTGGGCACGGGGACCACGTGCGACTTGAGCACAGGCGGGCTGAGCTTCCGCTGCCGGAGAATCCTTCCAGTGGGCTCGCATATCGAGCTTTCCGTCGAATGGCCCGCCATGTATGGCGATTCCCAGGCGATGGAACTGCAGGTGACCGGGTTCGTCATCCGCATCGATGGCAACCGCGCCGGTGTGCGCGTGAACTCACACCGGTTCCGGATGATGCCGCTGGCCAACGAGCCTTATCGCGCCACCGCATAAGCATCGTCGGGCGGCACAGGTTTTAACCGGATGGTTCCCAGAGGGCCAGGGTGGCTGTGAAATTTGACGGTGGGGGCGCAGCGGAGTAGTCTAAAAATAGCGGGCGTTCCCATGAGTCGATACCAACCGGCACGCTACTACTTTTGGTTCGGCACTAGCGCAGTAGTATTGGCTGCAGCGGCCGCCTGGTATGGCTGGTATCGCGCGCCGGAATCGGTAGCCGGCATGGTGCTGGCGCTGCTGCCGTGCCTGCTTTTTGTGTTGACCGCCGGAATGTTGTTCTTCATGGCTTTGCGGCCCGCGATTCAGGTTCGCGAAGCCCATGTAAGCATTGGGCAGCGGGTGATTCCCTGGATGGACATCCGCCGCGTGGACCGCACCGGCTGGCTTTCGCCGCTGATCCTGCGCCTCACCCTGTTTGACGACTCGCGCCTGCTGCTGATCTACCCGGGCGATCTGGATTCCTGCAACGCGCTTTTGCGGCAGTTTCGGCGCCTGTCGCGCGACGCCCTCATCGATGGCATTCCATACCGCCAGTACTGGGGCGAGGTTTTGGCCGAGAACGCCCAGAGGCCGGCGGCCATGTCGCCCCGCTACCGCATTCTCCGCCCGGAGGATGAAGCCGAAGTGGAGCGTCTCTACCAGCGTCTGAAAACGGTCGGCAATCTCGACCAGAAAAATTCCACGGACGAGAAATAGCACTTGCCGCGGGGGCGATACGTTTTCTTAGGGCTGCTGCTGGGCGCCCTCCTGGTTTATCTTTGCCGCGACGCTTGGCTGGCGGCCATAGGCCGGATGCTGGTTCACGACGACGGCCCGGCCAAGGCCGAGATTGCCGTGGTGCTGGCCGGCGACGGGTACGGGCATCGCATCGAGAAAGCCGCCCAACTGGTCCGCCAGGGATACGTTCCCACCGTCTTGGTGGACGGCACCGACGATAATTACGGGTTCCTCGAATCCGACATGGCCATCACCTTCATTACGCGGGAGGGCTTTCCCGCCGCCTGGTTCATCGGCCTGCGCTGCCCGACGAATTCCACCGAGGAGGAGGCTGGGCTGGTGATGGCCGAGCTTCGGCGGCGGAATATTCAATCGTTTCTCTTGGTCACGAGCGATTACCACAGCGCCCGGTCGGCAAGAATCTTCCGTTCCGTGGAGCGCCGGACAGGTTATGCCCCGGCGATGCGTGTGGTGGCCGCGCACGACGAGTATTTCACTCCGTCCGCATGGTGGCGGAACCGGCAAGCGCGCAAGATCGCGCTCATTGAGTGGGTGAAAACGCTCTCCACGGCCATGGGGTTGTAACATGTGGAAGTCGCTGGCGACGGTTAGGCCCTATCTCTGGCGCTATCGCAAGGCCATGGCCGCGGGCGGCCTCTGCCTGGTGCTGAAGGATCTGGCGCAGGCCGCGCAGCCGCTCATGATCCGCGCCGCCATCGACGCCTTTTCCGGCCGCGCCGGCTACGCGTTCTTGCGGTTTGCCCTCTATCTTCTGGGGCTGGCGGCGGTGAAGGGTTTGTTCCAGTTCTGGATGCGGGTGGTCCTGATCGGGGTTTCGCGGGATATCGAATACGACCTGCGCAACGACCTGTTTGCGCGGCTGGTGGGCCTGTCGCCGGATTACTTCGCCCGCACCCGCACGGGCGATATCATGGCGCGCGCCACCAACGACCTCAATGCCGTGCGCATGATGCTCGGTCCGGGCGTGATGTACTGTTTCGAAACCGGGCTGACCTTCGTTCTCGCCATCGCCATTATGTTACGCGCCGATTGGCGGCTGGCGCTGTGCTCGCTGGCGCCGGCGCCGGTGGTCAGCGCGGCGGTGATCCTGTTCGGCGGCGCGATTCACCGCCGCTTCGAGCGGATCCAGGAGATCTTCTCCGATATTTCGAGCCGCGTCCAGGAGAACCTGGCGGGAGTGCGCATGGTGCGCGCTTTCGTGCAGGAGCGGGCCGAAATCGCGGGCTTCGAAACGCTCAACCGGAAGTACATCGCGCAAAACCTGGCGCTGGTGAGAATCCAAGGAATTTTCGAGCCGCTGCTGGAACTGCTGGTGGGCGCGACATTTCTGGCGGTGCTCTGGTTCGGGGGCGAGCAGGTGCTGGCGGGGCGGATATCCATCGGCAGCTTCGTCATGTTCAACACCTACATGGGCATGCTGGTGTGGCCCATGATCGCGCTGGGCTGGGTGGTGAACCTGATCCAGCGCGGCACGGCGTCGCTCGACCGCATCAATCAGATTCTGGACCAGCGCCCCAGCCTGACCCACGCCGGCAAGACGCTAGCGACGCCCGTGCGCGGCGAGATCCGCTTTCAGGGCGTGGTGGTGGAGTATGACGAAACCCGCGCGCTGGATGGCATCGATTTGACGGTTGAAGCCGGCAGCACGCTGGCCGTGGTCGGGCCGACAGGTTGTGGCAAAAGCACGCTGGTGAACCTGGTGGCGCGGCTGCTCGATCCCACCGAAGGCACGGTGGAGATCGACGGCCAGGATCTGCGGCTGCTGGAACCGGCGTCGGTGCGCCGCGCCATCGGTTTCGTGCCGGGGGAAACCTTCCTGTTTAGCGCCACCATCGGCGAAAACATCGCTTTCGGAGTGGAACACGCGACTGGGGACCAGATCCGCCGCGCGGCCGAAATGGCGGGCATCTCCGGCGATATCGAAGCGTTTCCGGACGGCTACGATACGGTGGTGGGCGAGCGCGGCATCACTCTATCCGGCGGGCAAAAGCAGCGCACCGCCATCGCCCGCGCGCTGCTCAGAGACCCGCGCATCCTGATTCTGGACGACGCCCTTTCGAGCGTGGATACGCTCACCGAGGAGCGCATTCTGACGCACCTGGCCGGGGTGATGCGCGGACGCACCGTCATTCTGATCTCGCATCGCGTTTCCACCGTCCGCCAGGCGGATCGAATCGTGGTGCTCGAAAGGGGCCAAATCGTGGAGCAAGGCACCCACACGGAATTGCTCGCGCTGGGCGGCCAATACGCCAGCCTGGCCCAAAAGCAGATGCTCGAAGAGGAGCTGGAGGCGATCTGAGCATAGGCGAGGACACCCGAAATCTCGAGGACGGGAGCTTTCAGCGGTCAGCGGTCTGCGTTCAGCGGTCAGCGTTCAGCCCTCCCGAATCGGCGATCATAGTAGTTAGTAGCTCCCATGCACTCCTTATTCCTGGCTCGCCCGGCCTTTTCGGTCATGTCGATGGCATTGATCCTGCGTGCGGCGACCGCTCCCGTATCGCCCCTGCGCGACACGGACGGCACTTTACACCAGCCCTCCGAATGGAACGGGCCGGAGGTCGCGGTTCTGTTTTTCGTCACCACGGATTGTCCGGTGGCCAACAGCTATGTGCCGGAAATGAATCGTCTCCACGCGCGCTTCGCCCCCCGCGGCGTGCGCTTTCTCGCTGTTCAGGCGGACGTCACCATCCCCGATAGCGACGCCGCCCGCTATGCCCGCGACTATCGCTACTCGTTCCCGCTGCTGCTCGATCCGCGGCAGGAACTGGTGAATTTCACTGGCGCCAGTATCACACCGCAGGTTGCCGTCCTGGCGCCCGGAGGCAAGCTGGTGTACCTGGGCCGGATTGACAATCGGGTTGCGGACTTCGGCAAGCAGCGCTATCAAGCCACCGTCCACGATCTGGCCGACGCTCTCGAAGCCGTCCTCGCCGGCAAGCCCGTGGCCCACGCCACCACGCACTCCATCGGCTGTGCCATCATCCGGGTGCACACGGCCTCGCGGTAGGAGTATGAGGCTGCGGGCGGGGCAACGTGGCGCACAGGGGTGCGCAATACCACTTAGTTTTCACAAAGGCGGGGCCCTGCATCATTGGTGGGGCGGACCCACTGGTCCGCGCGGTTCCCCCTGGACCCGCTCTTCTCTCGAAGAATCAGGCGCGTACCACCGACAACAAGCCGGCCAGGGGGCCGGCTGCGGACCAGGGGATCCGCCCTACTTTTTGCGCCAAGGTTCGATACTGGCAAGACCAAGTGGCATTGCGCAAAAGTGCGTGCGCCACGGTTGGCTGAGAGTCTGCGCCGTGGTCGCGTTCACCGTGGCGCCGGCTTTCGCTGCCGCGCCCACTTTCGCGCATGACGTCGCCCCCATCCTCTACGCCCACTGCGCATCTTGCCACCACCCCGGCGGCACCGGCCCGTTTTCGCTGCTGCGCTATGAAGATGCCCGCAAACGCGCCGGTCCGATCGCTCGCACCACCCGCAGCCGCTACATGCCTCCGTGGCTGCCGCAGCCGGGCTATGGCAGCTTCGCCCACCAACAGCGCCTCACTGACGAACAGATCCAAACCATCGCCGATTGGGTGGCGCAAGGCGCGCCCGAAGGGCCGCCCGCCGAAACTCCCGCTCCGCCCGAATTCCCCGACGGTTGGCAGCTCGGCAAGCCCGACCTCGTGCTCGAAGCGCCCGCACCCTTCTCTGCTCCCGCTTCCGGCCCCGACGTCTATTGGAACTTCGTATTCCGTTCCCAGGTTGCCGAAACGCACTACGTCCGCGCCATCGAAATCCACCCCGGCGGCGCGCAACTCGTGCATCACGCCAACCTGTTGATCGACCGCATGGGCGTGGCCCACGAGCGCGAAATCGCACCCGGTCAAGGTTTCCCCGGCATGGACCTGGCCCTGTTCCGCAACCCCTTCGATCCCGACGGCCATTTCCTGTTCTGGAAGCCGGGCGCGCCGCCCCGCGTGGAAGCCCCCGGGTTCGCGTGGCGGCTCGACCCTGGCACCGAGCTCGTCCTCAACACGCATTTCCATCCCATAGGCAAGGCCGAAGCCGTCCGTCCCGCGCTGGCGCTTTATTTCACCGGCCAGCCGCAAACCCGCTTCCCCTTGATCCTCGAGCTCGAGAACGACGAAGCCCTGCACATCCCGGCGGGCGCACGCGATTTCACCGTCTCCGATTCCTTCACCCTCCCCATGGACGTGGACGTTCTGGCAGTCTATCCGCACGCCCATTACCTGGGGCACGTGCTCGAAGCTTGGGCCACGCTGCCCAACGGCAGCCGCACCTGGCTGATCCGCATTCCTGACTGGGACCCGGCCTGGCAATCTATCTTCGAATATGCCGCGCCTGTGTTTCTGCCGCGGGGCTCGCGCATCGAGATGCGTTATCGCTACGACAATTCGTCCGCCAACATTCGCAACCCGAACCAGCCGCCCAAGCCGGTCGAAGCCGGCAATCAATCCACCGATGAGATGGGCCATCTGTGGCTGCGCGTGTTGCCCCGCGGGGCGGGCGATCGGCGCCGCGAACTGGAGGAAGCCCTCTTGCGCCATCGTCTGGCCAAGAACCCGCGCGACTTCACCGCCAATCTGAATCTGGGCGCGGTGCTGCTCTCGCGTCTCAACGCACCCGCGGCGATTGCCGCGCTCGAAACCGCGGCCGCCGCAAATCCAGCCAGCCTGGAGGCGCACAATATGCTGGGCCTGGCGCTGGCCCGGGTGGGCCGCACGCACGAGGCCATCGCGCAATACCAGATGGCCCTCAAGCTCAAGCCCAACAGCGCCAGCGCCCGCTTCAACCTGGCTAACGCGCAGATCAAAGCCGGCGATTTAGACGCCGCGATCGACAACCTGCACCAAGTGTTGGCCGCGTTCCCAAACGACCCGCAGCCCACCGCCCGGCTGGAGGAAGCCCTGGCCCAGCGCGCCAGCCAGTTAGCGGCCCAGCAGCAATGGGCGCAGGCCGAAGCCCGATATCGCGAACTGGTGGAGCGTGTGCCGGGGCTGGCGGGGTTGCGCAACGATTTGGCCGAGGTGCTGATGCGCGAGGGTCGCAACTCCGAAGCCGCTGAGCAGTATCGGCAGGCACTGGCCATAGACCCCGACGATCAGACAGCACGGAAGGGGCTGGAAGCGGTCGGAGGGCGATAAGCTGTGGGGCAGACCATCGTTTTTTGTGGTCTGCCAGCCGGGCTCCTTGATGGCAAATGAAATTGGCCGAGTGCCGCATGTATGGCAGACCACGGACAACGATGGTCTGCCCCACCAGGCTATGCGCCGATCTCCTCCCAGGTCTTCTCTTTGGCCGTGTAAATCGATTCGCGGCCCATAATCGCCGTCAAAGTGCTTTCAGCCGCCGCGAACGCGGCGTTCTCGAGGCGCCCATTGCGCGCGCCGTCCACAAAATCGTCCACCGCATCTTTGGTGATGTCGTAATTCGTGGTCACTACCGTGGGCGCTTTGCCGCCGTTATAGAGCTTGTAGCCTTTGCGCGAGGTGTTGATGGCGCCGTTTTCGCAGATGAAGGTCTCGGAAACGTCGCTGAATCCGCCTTTCGAAATCTGGTTGGCGCTATAGCTGAAGACCAGGCCGTTGTCGAAGCGGTAGGTCAGGGCAAGGTTGTCCAGGATGTTGCCGGGGCTCTTGCGGACCATGCGGCCGCCATAGCCGAACGCGCGCGCGGGATGCATGCCGGTGAACCAGTTCACCACGTCGAGATTGTGGCAATCCTGTTCCACGATGAAGTCGCCGGATTTTTCGCGATAGAAGAGCCAGTTGCGCATTTCCTCTTGGTCCGCCGCGTGGCCTTCGCGCAAGGGCAGCCCGCCGCCGAGCCACGAAGCGCGCACTTCCACGATCTTGCCGAGTTGGCCGGATTCAACGATCTCGTAGGCCTTCTTGTAATCCTTGCCGTAGCGCTGCTGAAAATCGATGCTGATGCGTTTGGTTTTGTCGGCCGTCTTCGCGGCCGCGACCAGCCGCTTCACACCCGCGGCATCGATGCCGGCCGGCTTTTCCATGAAGATATGCTTGCGCGCCTTTACCGCCGCTTCGAAGTGCGCCGGGTGCAGATAGGGCGGCGTGGCGATGTAGACTGCGTCCACGTCGCTTGCCAGCAGATCGCTCAGGTCCTTGAATTGACGCGCCCCCGAGAATTTCTGCGCGGCCTGCGCAATCTGGTCTTCGTAGATGTCGCACAAAGCCGCGACTTTAGCGAATTCGTTTTGGGCGAAGAAGCTCGAAATCGCCGTTCCCCGGCGTCCGCATCCGATCAATCCAACCGAAAGCGCGGAATTTGCCTGATAGCCTTTCACAGTTTGTGGTGCAAGCAGGAGGATGCCTGTGGCGGCGCCCTTCATGAAATCGCGGCGTGGCGTAGGGTTGCTCATGATGTATGGCTCCTGGTCTGGCATTATATCTACCGGATGACATCGAGGTCTTTGCCGTAGATCACCTCTCCGCTGAAATGCTGGCGGATTTCGCCGATTACTTCTTCGGGCGGCTGGCCCATCGGCAGGTCATGGTACAAGACGAGCTTCTTCGGTTTCGCCGCCGCCGCCAATTTGCCCAGGTCGATGGCCGAAGTGTGATAGGCCGCGTGATAGCGTTGCCAATCGGGCGTGCGCGCTTCCCAGCCTTTCTGAGAGTAGAATTCGTGAACGAGAATGTCGCAGCCTTTGGCAGCCTCGAGCAGCGCGGTGCTGTAAGTGGTGTCCCCGGAGATGACAATGATTTTGCCGCCGGCTTCGAAGCGGTAGCCGTAGGCGTATTTCCATGCACCGTGCGCTACCTGGATGGCCGAGACGCGGACGGCATCGTCGCGGTAGACCGCGCCCGGTCGCACTTCGTGAGCGTGAACCACGTAAGCCCGCCCTACCGCCGGTTCCAGGCCGTGGAGGCGAATCTCCATATCCTCTTTCCACGCCTTCATGATGTGCCCGGTCATGGCGCGAATGCCTCGCGGTCCATAAATCTCCAGCGGATCTTTTCGGCCCGTGACAGCGGGCGTGAAAATGAAGTCGGGCAGCCCGGAAGTGTGGTCGGAATGCAGGTGGGTCACAAAGAGCCGAGTGAGTTGCTCCATCTCAATCCCCGCCTGCGCGGCACGCCGTACCACTCCCGGGCCGCAATCCGCCACGTAGACATTCGGACCGGTGACAATGGCGACGGCCGGCCCGGAATGTTCCGGTTCCGGATTGGGTGTGCCGGTGCCTAGCAAGATCACGCGCGTATCTTGCGCCAGGGCAGTGGCGAGCCATAGGGAAACGAGAAGGAGTTTCATCTTGGCGATGCTTGGGCCGATAACCCCCTCCGGCCTGCTTGTGAGTAGCCGCCGAACGCCGCTTGACAATCGGCGGCAGGATACCATCCTGCCCTACAGACATTCAGTCTCATTCGATACTTCTGCTCACTCAGCGAAGACAGATTCCGGCATGGTGGCGACCGAAGCGATCAGCGGCCGGAAATCCATGTACGGCACGATATCGCGTTCCACCTCGATCCCCGGCGCCACTTCGATCAATTCCAAACCATCGGCAACCAGCCGGAACACGGCCCGTTCGGTAATATAGAGCACCTCCTGCCCCGTTCGGCGCGCGTAGGAGGCGGCAAAGGTGATGCGTTCGACGCGGTCGACGAACTTCCGCACCTTCCCCGGCTGCACCACAATGAGACGTCCCTGGGACCACTCCAGTCGTGCGCCCTGCGCATCGAAGGTCCCGCAGAAGACCACCTTTTTGGCATTCTGGGCGATCTCGATAAACCCTCCGGGACCGATCAGGTTCCCGCCGAGGTGCGACACGTTCACGTTGCCGGCCCGATCCGCCTCGCCCATACCGAGAAAAGCGATGTCGATTCCGCCGCCGCTGTAATAGTCGAACTGCTCGACCGAAGGCAGAATCGCATCGGTGTTGCGCGCCGCGCCAAACAGGCTCTCGTCCAGCATCCGGCCGTTGTGGGTTCCCTGTTCCACGCTCATCCACAATTGGTGGGCATTGCCCTGTTCGGCGATGACCCCGAAAATTCCGCCGGGCATGCCAAAACCGAAGTTGAGCGAAGCGCCCGCGCGCAGCTCCATGGCGGCGCGGCGAGCCACGATGCGGCGTTCGAGCTTGGCGGGAATCTCCGCGGCCAGCGCGCCCAGATCGGCGCGGCGCGAACCGCTCACGGTGGGGTCGTAACCCAGGCCGTAGAAGAGTTGCTGCGCCGGATCCTCCACCACGGCGTCCACCATGATGCCGGGCACGCGCACGCTGCGCGCGTGGAGTGAGCCCGATTCCACTACCTGCCGCACCTGGGCAATCACCACGCCGCCGCTGTTATGGGCGGCCAGCGCCATGGAATGGATATCCAGGTCGACGGCTTCCTCTTCGGGGCTAAGGTTGCCGCGAGTATCGGCATAGGTCGCGCGAATGATGGCCACGTCGACTCTGAATGGCTTATAGCGCAGCACCTCCCGGCCGTCGATTTCAAGCAGCTCCACCAACCGTTCCTGGCTGCGGGCGTTGCAGCGGCCGCCGTCCTGGCGGGGATCGATGAACGTTTCGAGGCCCGACTGCGTGAACAGGCCGGGCCGCCCGGCGCCGATCTCGCGCAGCAGTTGTTGGATGACGCCGCCGGGGAAACAGTACGCTTCCAGCTTCTCCTCGCGGATGAGCTGTTGCATCTTCGCCGACCAGGTGAAGTGCGAGGCGACAACCTTGCGCACCATGCCTTCGTGCGCGAAGCGATTGGCGCCGAGCGCGCCGCGGTCGCCGATGCCGAGCGAATGTACCAGAATCAAGTCACGCGGATGGCCGGTCTCGAGGTACCGCTTCTCCACGGCGGCAAAGACCGCTTCGGCGGAAATCATGCCGGCGCCGTTGCCGCTGATGGCCACCGTCTGGCCGTCTTCAATCAGGGCCGCGGCGCCGGCGGCATTCAAAAATTGGGTGGTGCGCATATTGGTTAGTGGTTACCGCTTCCCATATACCGGCTTCCGTTTTTCGACGAAGGCGCGGACGCCTTCCCTGCAATCCTCCGTGCCCGCGGCCTCGGCGGCGGCGCTGGCGTGGTGATGGCGCATGTCCTGGTGCATGGTGGCCAGAATGCCTTTGGTCAGAGCCATGGCTTCGGGCCGGTTGGCGCACAGTCTCTCGACCCATGCGCCGAGCTGGCGGTCCAAATCGGCGGCGTCTTCGGCGACCGCGGTTACCAGGCCCCAATCGAGCGCCTGCTCGGCCGTGATGGGAAGCGCCAGTAGCGTCATGTGGCGGGCGCGCGCAACCCCGATAATCTCGGCCAGCCGCCGGGCGCCGCCCCAGCCGGAGATCATGCCGAAAGCGACTTCGGGCACGCTCAGCTTGGCGGACCGAACGGCGATGCGCAGATCGGCGGCCAGCGCCAGCTCCAGTCCGCCGCCGAGAGCGTCGCCCGAAACGGCGGCAATCACCGGCTGCGGAAGCGCCGCGATCCGCTGCAGCACCTGGATGCCGGGGAGAATCCAATCCGTCGCCATCTCGTGCGGCGAGAGCGCCCCCCACGCGCTGATATCGCCGCCGGTCGAGAAGAAGCGCCCGCGCGCGCGTATGACGACGACGCGCAACGACCGGTCGGCTTCGATCCCGCTCACGATCGCCGCCAATTGCGCCAGCATCGGCATGGTCAGCGCGTTTCCTTTGTGCGGGCGGTTCAAGGCGATTTCCGCCCATGCGGCGTCGTTCTGTTCGATTCGCGTGTAGAGAATTTCCGGTTCGGTTTGTTCGGTTGGCATTTGCTGGTTCCTAGAAATGGGGGATGGTGAGACCGCCATCGATGGCGACAGCCTGTCCTACGGTATACGGCAATCGCCCTTCCGCCATGGCCGCGACGGTGGAGGCAACGTCCGCCGGGTAGCCCCAGCGGCGCGCCGGCACCAGGCCTGCGGCGATCTTGGCGTCGTACTGGGCTTTCACCGGCAGAGTCATATCGGTTTCGATCATTCCGGGCCGGATCTCGTAAACCCCGATGCCGGCTTCCGCCAGCCGCAGCCCGAACAGTCTGGTAGTCATGCTGGAAGCGCATTTCGAGACGCAGTATTCGCCGCGGCTGATCGAAACCGCGACGGCATTGCTGGAAGTAATGTTGACGATGCTGCGGTGTTGGCTGCCGATCTCGCCCTGCGCAAGAAGCTGGCGTGCGACGGCCTGGCTCAGGAAAAAGACGGCCCTGGTGTTCACCCGGATGGCGCGGTCGAAGCTCTCCGCAGTCACGTCGAGCAGATCGCCGCGCTGGAGCACGCCGACGCCGGCGTTATTCACCAGACAATCCAGTCTTCCCCAGCGTTCCAGCGCGGCGCGAATCATGGCGCCATGGCATTGCAGGTCTGAAACGTCCGCCGCAAACGGGAAGCTTTCGGCGCCACGCTCGCCAAGCTCTTCGCCCAGGCGGTCCAGTAATTCGCGATCCTCGCCGCCCTCGCGATCGTTCGCCAGAATCTGGAAACCCGACCGCGCCAGCGCCAGCGCGCAGCCTTTGCCGATGCCGCGAGCCGCGCCGGTCACGAGCGCTACCGGGCGCTTCGAAACGCTGGCTCTCATCTGTTTTTGTGTTCCTCCGACAAGTTGGATTAATATCTTAACTTCTTGCGCAACCGAAAGAGGAGAGAGGCGAGATGAGTGAACTACTGTTCTACGAAGACGCTCCGGTCGGCCTGGCCTTCGATACCGAAGGCATCGTCGTCACCGAGAGCCACGTAGTTGCGTTCGCGGGCTTGTCGGGCGACTTCTTCGCCCTGCATATGGACGACCAGTTTGCACGGTCGATGGGATTCACCGGCCGTGTTGCCCACGGCCTGCTCGGCCTGATTCTGGTGGACGGGCTGAAGAACCGCGCGTCCGAGCGTTTCCAGGCGGTCGCGTCGTTGTCGTGGCAGTGGAACTTCCGCAAACCGCTCTATCCCGGCGATCGAATCCACGGACATCTGAGAGTGACGGATAAGCGGCTCACCCGGCGCGGCGACCGCGGCATCCTGACGCTGGGGGTGGAAGTAATCAATCAAAACGGCGAGGTGATGCAGGATGGCACGAATTTGTTGATGGTGCGGGCGCGAGGGCGGGAATAGGTGCGGGATGTCGAGCCTGCTGAGCCGGGGCTCGGAAACCTGTGGGGCGGGCCCCCTGGCCCGCGCGGGACGCCCTCGTCCCGCTCTTCTGCCCTGGAATCAACTTCCCGGACCGGCCGATGCGCGACCAGGGGGTCGCACGCGGACGAGGGCGTCCGCCCCCCAATTTATGCCGCCGCACTTTTTTGGCCAAAACTAAGTGACATTGACACCAGTCACTCCTCCCGGGGCGCCTCCATGGGCTCGACCCGCGCCGCGCGGATTGCGGGCAGCAAGGATCGCGCTTGGGTTGCCTCCAAAACGCCCCTGCCACAGGCGGTAGCTGATGAGCACCGCGCTGGGGCCGCCAAACCGCTCTTCCTGAAAAGTGAAATCGCGGCCCAGCGCGGGCGCGACTCCCAGCATTTGGAGAAAGCGTGGCGCCACCCAAGCTCGCCGTAGTTTTTCGGGAAGCTCCCCCGTGGTTTCCGAAGTATCTTCGGCGTAGTATCCGGAGATGGATTGGAATGTATTGTTCAAACGGTTCCAATCCTCCAGCCGGACCGGCGCCACGAATGGGTCGGAATTCTTGGGACGTGTCTGAGCCAGCTTCATCAAACGGTCGCCGTCCGGAAACGGCAGGGGCCGAAGCAACACCGCATAGATGGCCGAAAACACCGCGCTGTTCGCCCCAATGCCAAGCGCGAGGGTCAAGATTACGGTCGCCGTGAATGCCGGCGTTCTGGCCAAAGCCCGCACGGCGTATCTCAGATGTCGAACCATGGATTCCAATCCCGCGGCGATGTGCATGTGCGTCCTTTCTACGATCGCGCTGCGGCAACCGCTCCCTGACGGTCGCGGCTCGGTTTCGTGCGTTTCCGAGCCGCGACCGTCAGGGAGCGGTTGCCCAATGCGCGGCGGGACTTCCGATATAGAGCACGAAGCTATAGCCTAACCCGTCTTGAGGCTCGACGTTTAGACGACCGAAACCACCCGATGGTTAGGCGCGCGGTGTCATTTCGCGGTGCTTGCCCGCAGCAGGCTGCGCTGTTTTTCGCCGATGGCCTGCCAGTCGAAATTCCTTGTGGCGTGGAACAGGGCGGCGCGGGCGATTTGGGCGCGGCGTTCGGGGTCGGCGATCAGCGTGGCGACGCCGGCGGCGAAGGCTTCGGCGGTATCCGCGATCCAGACCGAATGGCCGTGCAGCAAGCCGAGGCCGGCGGCGCCGGAGCTGGTAGACACCACGGCGCGCTCCATTGCCATGGCTTCCAGAACTTTGACGTTCGTCCCGGCGGAAACCGTGGTCGGGACCAACACTAAGTTAGCTTCGGCATAGAGCGGCCGCACGTCCGCGACGAAAGCCAGCAGGCGGATGCGATCCGGCTCGACGGCGACGACAGGCGCGGGAGTATCGCTGAAAGAACGCCAATAGAGTTCGGGGTCCGGCCCGGCTACCACGGTGACGGTGAGGGCGGGGAACTTGTCGCACAGCAGCGGCCAGACTTCCTCGGTAAAAAAGCGGAATGCGGCGATGTTGGGAAAGTGGCGAAACGAACCGATGAAGAGCAGCCGCTCGCCGGGAGTTTCCGGCTGCGGGGTGAAACGAGCCAGGTCAACGCCATTTTCGATCACGTTGGCCGCGGTGTACGGCCGCAGCATCTCCGCGTCTTTGGGCGACATCACCACGACATTGGCATAACGGCGCAGGGCGCGGGTTTCGAAGCGGCGCCAGCGGAACCAATCCCACCAGGTGGAAATCGTTCGGGTGCGGCGGGCGATCTGGCCGAACAAGTCGAAGGTGACGTCGTGCTCCACCAGAATGTCGCCGGCATATTCGGCGAGTTGCGTGTATTCCACCTGCAACCGCTCGAAGCCGAAAGACTGGCGCTCGCAGGCGATGGCGCGGCGCATGGCCGGAGAGCGGAATTCGTGCACTTCGGGCGGCAGCAGCGTCGACCAGCGCGGCTGGCGATAGCGCGGCTTTTCCACCAGCACCACGCGGGCGCAAAAGGCGAGGACGGGCTCAAGATCGCCCGGAGGTTGGGCGCCATCGGTGAAGGCGAATAGCTCGACGTCGAATTCTTCCGAGATTTCGCGCAACAGGTGCCAGATGCGGACCGCGCCGCCGTGGGAGAGCGGGTAGGGAAAGTAGGGCGAAAGCACGGCCACGCGGCGGCGCTGGGGTGAACACGGGCGGCCTTCGATCACGCGGTCGCTGATCGGAACCGTCGAGTGCTCGCGCTTGGGCCACGGCCACCACCACGGGCGCAGATAGATGCGGTCGAGCGAGACGCCACGCCAAAAGAGCAGCGACGCCAGGTTGAGCCGCAGATGGTGCCGCTCGAGGCGCGAATTGTAAGCCAGGATTTTGCGCGGCGCCATGCGATAGGCCGCGCGGCGCAAGGCGCTGGGAGGGCCGAGCAGCACGGGTGCGAGGCCGATGCGGTAGCGGCGCAGGGTGCGGCGCATTGCGTCGAAATTCGATTCGGTGACAACAAAATGCCGGCGATCGGGGACCAGCGCGCGCACTTCTTCGATCATCCGGTGGCAAGCTTCGGGCTCGCCCGTGCAGAAAATGGCCACCACGGCTTCGGGATCTTTGCCCAGCAGGCCGAAGATCCATCGTTTCAGCCGCTGTTTCATCGCGACGCCCCGGCGAGGCGCAGCACGGCGCAGGCGGTTAACGGCGCGACGGCGGCAATGGCGGTGACCGGGCCGTAGCCGCGAAGGTCGATCAAACGGCCGAAGCAGGGTGAGATCACCGCTTGGGAGATGCCGTAAGCGGAGACCAGCACGCTTACCGCGAATGCCGCGCGGCTGCCGCCGAAGATATCGAGAGGCAAGGTGTAGACATTCACGCTCATGGCCGCGACGGCGAAGACGCTGACCGAGATTCCGGCCATGCTCCAACCGAGAGAGGGCGCGGCGGGAACGGCGGCGGTGATCAGGCTGAGCGCGGCGGCGGCCAGACAAACGCGGAAACGCGCGGGCACGGCTGCGCGGCCTCGCCGGACGAGGATGAGCGACCCCCAGCCGCCGGCCGCGCCACCGAGGGCGAAAAATACCGGCGGAATCCAGGCATACCACGCGGCCTGCTTCAGGCTTAGAAGGCGGGCATCCACCAGGTAGAGTGTGGTCCAGTTGACCCACAGAGAATAGCCGACCATGGAAAGGGCGTTGGCTAAGGCGATGGACCAGAGACGGCGATCAGCCCACGGCCGGGCTGCGCCCGGCTGGACCGGTTGACAACCGGTCCGCAGGTTGGACAACCTGCCCCACAAAGGCTGGGAAGCTCTGCGCCCGATCCACAGCCACAGCGGAATCCACAGCAGACCGAAGGCGCCGGTGACGACAAACGCCTGGCGCCAGCCGAAGCGAAGTGCGACGAAGGTGGCGAGAGGCGGGGCGAGCAGCATGCCGAGGCTGACACCGGCCTGGTTCAAGGCGTTGCCCAAGGCCCTTTCCGGCGGCCGCAGATATTGGTAAATCGCTTTTCCCGAGGCGGGAATGCCCGCGGCTTCGGCCATTCCGAGGACGGCGCGACAGGCAACCAGTCCGGCCAGCCCGCCGGTCAAGCCGGTAGCGATTCCAGCCCCGGACCAGACAGCTACCGCAATCGCGATGGCGGCGACCAGGCCGATGCGGTCGATCCACCAACCGGCGGCGGGCGCGCTGGCGGCATAGGTAAGAGAAAACGCCGTCAGGATCCAGCCGTATTGCTGGTTGGACAAATGAAACTCGCCGCGGATCAGAACCTGCAACGTGGCCAGCGACTGGCGGTCCAGAAAGTTGATGGTCGAAGACAAGACGAACGCGGCCAGCACGAGCCAGCGGAATCGGGAAGGATCGGCGATCACGGAAACTCTATAGTAGCGACCTCGCCGACGGTTGTCAGATGCGGATTGGATTTGGGGAAGTATTCGACGTACACCGGGCGCGGGTTGGCTTTGCCGCAGGCCAGAGTTTGCTGCGTGCCCCTAATGGCGATTTGCGAGGCGTCGGGCACGAGCAGGCGCACCAGCTTACGGTCGGCGGTTTCGACAATCAGGCGGAGCTGTTTGCCGAGGCAATCCACCTGGCGGAGCGTGCCGCGCACTTTGCCGGAGGGGGCGGGACCGTCCCACCACGGGATCGGCTTGGTCGCGCTGGGCTTATCGCCCTGATTGTATTTGGCCTCCATTTCGTGCACGCGGGCGATGGCTTCCCGCTTGAGGCGGGCTAGCTCTTGGGCGTCTTCTTCGGCCTGGCGCCGCTTTTCATCGGATTCGTAATCGAGGCGCTGCTGTTCCACCGCCAGAAGCGCCTGGTGCATGGCGGCGCGCTGGGCAGGATCGGTAGCGCCATGCTCGGCCTGGCTATACGCCTTGGCGGCCTCGGCGTAATCGTGCGCGGCAATCGCGGCATCCGCCAGGGCCTTCCAATACGCCATGTTGCGCGGGTTGCGTTCGGCGGCGGCTTTCCAGTGAGCCAGCCGCTGAGCGGGATCGGTATCGCGGGCGGCGAGCAGGGCGAAAGGCTCGTCCAGCTTGGGATTGAGGCCAGCGGCTTTGCGCAGGGCCAGAACGGCTTTGTCGCGATCCGGTTCCAGCTTGGCGTATTCGATGTAGCAGCGCGCGCTGGGAGAGCCGGCGGCCATGGCTTCGGCGAAGGCGTGGCGAGCCGCGGAGTCGTCGTGCCGGGCTAGCGCCAGCAATCCCAAGCCTTCCTGGTCTTCGGCGATTTTCTCGGCTTTGTGGATGAGCTCGCGGTATTCGGCGGCGGAAGCGTCGCCGGCCAGCAGGTCGGCGCGGGCCAGGCGGGCGTCGGCGTCGGATACCGGGTGCGCGATGAGGTCTTTCTCGGCCATGGGCCGGTTATTGAGGGAGGTGGTTTGGAAATTACCCGCGGCCAGGTGTTTGGCAAATAGAGCTTCCATTTCCGCGGTCGACTTGCCGAAGGCGTTGCGGTAGGCGGGATCGAGTTCGGCGCCCTGGCGCAAATTGAAGAGCAGGATCTTGAGGCGGCCGGAATATTCGGGGTCGGTCACCAGGAAATGAATGCGCGCCCAATCGAGATCGGGATTGGGAGGCGGCGCGCCAACGACGATGTGGACGGTCTTGTTTTGAAAGGTGGAAAAGAATTCGGCTAGGCCGTGCTCGAAAGCGGGCGGCATGCGCGACGTGTTGGTTTCGAGAAACAGGCGGGTGAGAGCGGTGTAGAGGCCGGGAGGGAGCGGCGCCTTGCCGGAGCTTTCTTCCAGAACGATGCAGTAACGGTCGCGGCCCATGGTGACGCCGGGCTCGCCGAGGAAGCCCTTGGCGTTGCGGAAGAGCATGATGCGAACGGGTTGGGGCGTGCCGAGATCGTTCTGGCCGAGCACGTCGCTGAGAGCCTGACGAAACTCTTCGAAGCGCACCAGGGTATCGGGCCCGGCGCGGCCCGTGATATCGGTCATGACTTCGAATGGCCCGGAGGCGTATTTCACCCAATCGTCTTTCGCCGCCAAGAGGGCAGGGAAGAGCGCCAGGGCCAATAACCGCCGCATGTTTCTATTATCGGGCAATTATTGTTGAGCAAAGGCGACGATTCCCGAATATGAGCTAGACTCAAAGGAGCGGCGCCCGGAAAGGCCGGAGGGCGCGCTTATCTAATCATGACCATGGAAGAACGCCTGGAGCAGATCGAAAACGGTTGGCTCGATATCCAACAAGCCCTTAAAGCCGTCATCCAGGTCCAAACCAACACCAACCAGACGATCACGGGCCTCGCCGAATCCATCGGGCAGTACGTAGGCGCGGCCCACGCCCGCACCCGCCGCCTGGAAGACAACCTCGACGCCTTGATCCGCGCCATCACCGCCGAGCACTCCAACGGCAAGAGCCAGCGCTGAGAAAGATCGGGGGCCGATATCATCGGGCATCCATCGAGTGTCCGATTTCAGGACGAGCTGTCCGCTTTTGAACGGCGGGGCGTGGTTTGCAGGCCGAAGGCCAACTCCACGTGGAACAGGCGTTTTCGCCTGCGACTTTCTCCGAGTCCAGTCTCACAGTCCCCGAATCGCCGTGAAATTCCGAGTCGGACACCGTGTGGGAGCAGTTGCCGAAGCCTATCCCGAGCCCTGCACACGATTGGCACCGCAACTGCTCAATTGCCCACATCATGGATCTACGTTTTGCGCTTCGTACATTGGCGAAAGACCCGGGATTCGCCCTGCTGGCAGTGCTCATCATGGCTCTTGGGATCGGCGCCAACACGGCGGTTTTCAGTGTCGTCGACGCGGTGTTGCTCAAGCCGCTGGCGTATCGCGACCCGGACCGCATTGTCACGCTTTCTTCGCTCTGGATGAAGAACGGCCACCGTGGAACCGTATCCGCGCCCGATTTCCACGACTGGCACGACCAGAGCACCTCGTTTTCCTCCATGGCCTACTATGCCTACTACGGTGACGAGACCACCGCTGTGACGGTGCGATCGGTGGCCGAATTTACGCCCGCCGCGGCTGTGACACCGGAATTCTTCGATGTCTTCGCCGTCGAGCCCCTAATCGGCCGCGAGTTTTCCGCCGAAGAGCGCAAGACGGGAACGGGTGTGCTGATCAGTTATGGGTATTGGCAGAGCCATTTCGCTGGCCGGCCGGACGTGCTGGGGCAGACCGTGCGCATGGCGGAGATGAATCTCGCGATAGTTGGGGTGATGCCGCCGGGATTCAGTTATCCCGCGAAGACGGACATCTGGGTAGCGGCGAATTCCTTTTTCCCCGAGACCAAGTCGCGTTCGGCGCATAACTACAGGGTGGTGGGGCGGCTCAAGCCGGGAGTAAGCCTGGCACAAGCGCAGGCGGAAATGACCGGCATCGGGTCGCGGCTGGAACGGCTCTACCCGGCCAGCAATCGGAACAAAAATGTCGCCGTGTTGCGCATGCGCGATGCCATGGTCGGCAACGTCAAGATTATGCTGTACGTGCTGCTGGGCGCGGTTGGTCTGGTGCTTCTCATCGCCTGCGCTAATGTGGCGAACCTGCTGCTGGCCAAGGCGAACGCGCGCACGCGGGAGATTGCCATTCGCGCGGCGGTGGGGGCGAGCCGCAGCCGCATCGTCCGTCAACTGATTGTGGAGAGCTTGCTGCTGGCGGGCGTGGCCGGCGGGGCCGGTCTGGCGCTGGCCTATTGGGGATCGAGCGCTCTGGTGGCGCTGGCGCCGGCCAATGTGCCGCGCCTGGCGGAGACCGGCATTGACGGCGGCGTGTTGGCATTCACCTTTGGGGTTTCGGCTCTGGCCAGCCTGCTGTTCGGACTGGTTCCGGCGCTTCAGGCCTCGCGCGTGGATCTCAACGACGCACTCAAGCAGGGCGGCGCGCGGGCGGTGGTAGGAGGCGCGCGGGGCATTCGGGGCGGACTGGTGGTGGCCGAGGTCGCGCTCTCCGTGGTGCTGCTAGTCGGCTCCGGGCTGCTCATCAAGAGCTTTCTGACGCTGGAGAGCACCCCGCTTGGTTTCCGCCCCGATCATGTCGTGGTGATGCAGGCCGACGTACCGGCCCTCGATTTGGAAGGACGCCGCCGCGCGAGCCGGTTCTACAAAGCGCTGATTGCCGATATCGCCGCGCTGCCTGGAGTCGCGGCGGCCGGCGGAACGCGAATGCCGCCCGGCCAAGTGATGTCCGACGGAAGTTACTGGATCGATCACTTGCCGAGTGAACTGTCGGTATCCGCGCCGCAGGCGGTCTTTTCGGTGGTGTCGCCGGGCGCGTTCGCCGCCTTGGGAATCCCGCTCACCAGCGGGCGCGATTTCGACGGTAGCGACGGATTCGACGCCCCGTTCACCGTCATCGTCAACCAGAGCCTGGCGCGCAAAGCGTTTCCCGGCCAAAACCCGATCGGCCGCTCCCTCTTCTGCGGCTACGATTCCCTGAAGCCCATGACGATCATGGGTGTGGTGGGCGATGTGCGGCAGTTCGGCCCGGCGACTCCGCCCTGGCCCGAGATTTACATGCCATACGAGCAGCACCCTAAAGGAGATTTCTACTTGCTGGCGCGCACGGCGGGCAATCCCACGGCGATTTGGGAGACTCTGCGCCGCATGGTGCGCGACCGTGACCCGAACGTGCCGGTGAAGTTCTCGACGCTCGAAGAGAACCTGGCTGAGAACGTGGCCGCGCCCCGTTTCCGCACCCTGCTGCTGGGCATTTTCGCCGGCCTGGCGGTGTGCCTGGCAATGGTCGGCGTGTATGGCGTGATGGCGTACGCGGTGGGACAGCGAAGCAATGAAATCGGCCTGCGGATGGCGCTGGGCGCAAGCCAGGGCGACGTGCTGGGGCTGGTGCTGCGGCAAGGTCTCGTCTACGTGGCGCTGGGACTGGCGCTCGGTTTGGCCGGCGCCTTCGCCGCCACGCGTCTGCTCAGGAGTCTTCTATTCGAAGTGAAGCCCACCGACCCGGCGACATACGCGGCCGTGGCGGGGCTGTTGGCCGTCGTCGCACTGGCGGCGAGTTACTTACCCGCGCGCCGCGCTACCAGAGTAGATCCGGTGACTGCGCTTCGCCAGGAGTGACAACCGTGGCGAGGCCAGAAGGCATCGCGGTAAAATAAAAGGATGGACCCGCGGATACCGGCTTATCTGCCGCTTGTGAGCCCGGTCGCCACGTTGATTGTGGTCATCGTCGGTGTGCTGTTCAGCAACCGGCACGTCGACACCCGAATCGGCGATTTGCAGCTTTATTTGCAGAATTACATGGACGCCCGCTTCGACGCCGAGCGGCGAGTCAACGAAGCCAATTTCAAGATGCTCCTCGGCAAGATCGAGGAAATCGACACTCGTCTTAGCCGGTTGGACGCACAGCTGTCCCGTTAAAAGTCGAACAGATTCAGTTGGTTAGGGTCGAGGCCTGCTTCCATTTGGACGTTAGGCCGTTCAAACACCTGTAAAATAGGCATTTTTTCGAAAGCGGTGAGT
>Ga0187848_10000530_pt1 | contig 34999 bp, 35 predicted proteins | sample June2016WEW_4_40_FD_132424 | JGI IMG/M metagenome (GOLD analysis project Ga0187848, IMG submission 132424) | Peatland microbial communities from SPRUCE experiment site at the Marcell Experimental Forest, Minnesota, USA - June2016WEW_4_40 | ecosystem: Environmental > Terrestrial > Soil >... | reverse complement strand
GGGGTGCAGATTGTGGCAAGGAACTCCTCGACAGCTTCCTCCGACGGGAGCAACTGCCGATACAGGTAGCGGTAGTTCACATCGACGAGCACACCGCCGAGGTCGAATACGACCGCGTCGATCTCCATCAGTGACGAGTTTCGCATCCTGCGTCGCGGCATGCCCCCGAGCCTTGGCAGGATCTTCCGCCGGAACAGTTCGGGGTCGTAGACGGTCCTGGAGCTCACCTTGTCCCACTCCAACAGCGCTCGGTGTGGGCGATGACGTCACCGGTCTCGCTTGGCCGTTGCACGAGCCCACAGAGCTGCCGCTAGGTGAGGCGTCCCTCGGCGTGAGGTAGCCGACTCGTAACATCCTGGCTGTAACCGTCGAGGTGAAGAAGATGGTCCGTGACGAGCTGACGTGGGTCACAAAGACCGACATGACGCGCTTCGTCCGCTGTCCTTACAGCTTCTGGTTGCTCGATAGCGGGCAGATAACATTCGAGGAGACACTCGACGAGTTCCAAGTCGACCTGCTCGCCGCTGGCTGTCAGTTCCAGGATCTCGTCGAGTCGTCCTTGCTGGCGGTCGAGATGTCGCTACCAGAGATGCTCGCGATGCTTGATGCCGGCGCAACGCTCTTCGGCACCCCTAATTTCGACAACCAGGCGCTTCGCATCCGAGGGCGGCCCGACGGCATCGTTGGCGGGGATGGCGCCCTCATACCCATCGAAGTGAAGTCGCACAGGGATGTCCAGCCAATCGATGAGCTAGAGCTCGCGTTCTATTGGCTCCTCCTCGAGCCGTTCCGTAACGATCCCGACGCGCTCCCCGAAGGCCGCCTCGTGCTTCGACGAGACGGTGCGCCGGTCACAGTGTCGGTTCGCATCACGCCGGACCGACTGAGCCGAGTTGCCCAGCTCTTGGATAGCGTCCGAGTAGCGAGGAGACGCGGCGTGGAGCCGCGCATTTGCCGGTGCCGCGTTTGCTCGACGCTTCGGCGAGACGAAGTCATGGCTTCGGTCATCCGCCGCAAGGACCCGACGATGCTCTATGGCGTCGCTGGCGTCTACTCAGAACTGCTGCGTCGCTTCCGATTCACCACCTGGGAGTCGCTCCTCGGCTGTGACGTGAACGCCCTGGCGGCTCGCTTCGCCGCGGTCGGCTACCCGGGAGTGACACCAAGTGTTATCGAACGTTGGCGGCTGCATGCGAGGAGCTTCGCCGAGCAGGCGCCAGTTTTCGCCAAACCGGCAGTAGGCCTCGGCGTGTCGGATCGCTACATCGCCGTGGACCTGGAGTATGACCAGTGGATCTGGCTCGTCGGGGCTTGCGTTGTCGACGGCGATGAACGCGAATATCATTTCCTGTGGGCCGACTCGCCAACGGAGGAGCGGGTGAACCTCGAGAGGCTCTTCGCGCTCATCTCCGAGCACGGCGGGATGCCGGTCGTCACCTGGTCTGGCACAAGCGCAGACATTCCGGCGCTGCGCAAGGCAGCTGACCGCCACAACCTCGCCGCAGAACTCACACCATTGCTGCACGCCCACCGGGATCTCTTCCGTTGGGCGGAGAACAACCTCAGGGTGCCCGTCCCGGGTCTTGGGCTGAAGGAGGTGGAGCGCTACTTCGGAGTGGCGCGTGTTAGCGACGTCGGCGACGGTCTCCAAGCTGTGCTGCTTTACCAGGAGTATCTCGCGTCGCGCGACCCGGAAATTCGAGAGCGCCTCGTCCACTACAACCGTGACGACGTCGATTCGCTCATTCTCGTGCTTGGTGAGTTGCAAGCCCTCGGGCGGGCAGCAGGACTTCGCGCCCCCTCGAGCCCCCCCGCGCGGCAGAGGACTTCGAAGCGTGCGCTGAATGAGCCTGGTAACTCGCTCGGAGAGCAGGTGCGCGACGAACTCGTTGTGGTTCCTCTTGGTGCCGTTCGCGGCCCCGAGCGGTTGTACCGCATGCATTACTTGCGATACCGACTGAAGAGCCTCGGCAAAACACCAGATGGTCTCTTGCCGTCCCGTAAGGCTGCGCACGATCAAGCAATGGCGACGGTGTGGCAGCAGTTTCCTGACTTCGTTCCGACGTGGGAAATCGAGTAGCCCGTGTTCGGCCCCGCAACGAGCCCAACTTCTCATTTCCGCATCGCGTCGTTGTAACAAGCGTTCGACGGACTTTCGGCAAAGGGACCAGCGGTGGTCCCTTGTGATCACCGACTCGTCAGAGACAACGCTCACAGCCCCGAGAACAGCGACCTTCGGGGCGGAACCCGAAGGTCTGTCATCCCAAAAAAATCCCAAAAACTTTCCGAAACGTGCAAGATGACCCTCCGCAGCTCGGGAGGTTGAAACCCGTAAAGTCCCAGGTAGAGTGGCAAATCTGGGCGACTCTAGAGGACTGTAGAAAACGGGGCGGACAGGCCGAATAGGTCTCATAAACCGGTAAGAGCCGCCGAGTATCGCCGCGTCTCATCCCGTGATGTCGCGCACAGCCACTTCATCGATGCGATCCCCTTTTCGAAAGGGAATGTCATCCTCGCCGAGGGCGAAGAGACCGTAGAACGCGCTCAGAACACGAAACGCCTCTGTGCTCGGATCATCGAGGCCTCCGACGCGTTTCTCCCAGGTATCTGAGGTGGCCCCCTGTTCGACGGGGTAGCGCGGTAACGGGACCTTCCTTGGTGCGCCAGGACCGAGCGAGACAACCGATTCCTTGAAGCGCACGCAACGGAGTCGATAGCTCCAGCCGGGCGACTCCTTGTGGGGCCTCAAAGCGTAATGAACGAATCGGCAGACTTCGAGCGTGAACTCGACGAGCGTGACGCTATTGATCCTGATCGGTTTCCCCGGCTGCCAGCCAGGGTTGATGCCCCAGCCGAGAAACGCGGGGCCGGCGGCGACACCAATCGAGAACATGCCGTTCGGATCGAGCCACGCAGCCGCGTCGTCCATCCGGCGAACGACCAGCGCTCCCTCCAGCCACTCGCCCTGCCCGAACCCCGAGAGGTTGAAGCCGCCCGGACGAAGTGACGCTGGTCGTAACAGGGTCTGTGCGACTCCCGTAGCACCGTAGAAACCGGGGAGCTCATCGACAGGATCAGGCGGTAGGGCCTGCAAGAAGTAGATGGGATCGTCTGCCCAGTCTTGGACGTCCTCGATATGCTGGAGGCGTTCATCGGCCTGGGCATTCGCGTCGATTTCGTGCGGACTGGCCCCGCCGACTGGTGTGTTCGGTGGCCCCGACGGGCCCTGCTCGGCGGCATTGATGCGATGGTGAATCCGCTCCGCCGAGTACCAGTCGGTTTGATCGCCGTTCCGAACAGGAATGCCGACTGCCCCAGTCTCTTTGCCCAAGTCGTCGTTGTACATTTGCCGCACTACGAAGGGTCGATCTGTGTCACTCTGGGGAGGTACATCGATGAGAAGTAGGCCCTTGTCGTTCGCGGTACCTGAGTTTTCGAAGTACCACTTGAGCCGCAGGTCCCGAACCGCGGGGTAGACGCCGGAGCGGACGACGGCACGGTAGGCCTCGATATTGATTAGGTCGATGCGGATCGGACGGATCTGGCTTGCAACCTCGATGCCAACCGTCGGCTGCTTCTCCGTGTTGACGCCGAGGACTAGGTAGCCACCGTGCTGGTTGGCGAGTTCGGCTACGTCCTTGCATAGCTCCCAGCGCCCCTTCGCCGACAGCTTGGCGCTGTTCACATCCTGCATCGCGTAGCCGGTGAGCTTGAAGTCCAGCCAGTTGCTTTCAGCCGTGCCGATGAGCCGGTCGAAATTGCCACCGGCCAGCGCTTCAGTAAACTCGCTCGGGGTCGTGACGGGCACGTCCCCGAAGCGTAGGACCGATGGGCGGCGAGTGCGCCTAACGATGGGTCGCGCCGACGATCGGGGCGCGAGACTGGGCATCATGCAGCCCTGCATCTTCTGTGGCCGTATCGACGGCTGTCCGAGCAAGGAGCACCCCACCCCGAAAAGGGCGCGCGATGCCTTCTCCATTCCGTTCGAGCCGCACACCCATTGGGAGCGAGTGAGCGAACTCGTGGATGCCACCGTCCGCGAGCCTCAAGCTCAAGGATTGACGGGCGACCGCTGCACCGGGGACGACTGGTTGTTTATCGCCGGCAGATGGACCTTTCCGCTGTGCTGGGTCGAGCTCGTTGAGATCGCGGTCACTCAGGCTGACCTCGTCGAACGGCGCCAGAGGAGGATCGACCAATACGACGCTTCTCTGTGGGTTGACCGCGTAGGACTGTGACCGTGCGTTCGATCTCGTTCGATGACCCGAGCGACGACGACCTGTTCGTGTTCTCCGGAAGCGACCTACTGATCGCTCACTACAACCAGATCGACCTCGATTGGCAGGAAGTGGCTGAGCGAACGGCGCTCGATCAACGCCGCGGCCTCGTCGTTCTCCAGGTGGCGGTGCTGGAGGACCTTGTGGATGAATTCCTCCTCTACCTCGGCGATGAGCATGATCAGGAAGCCCACAGGAGACGCCTCAATCAGCAGACGATCGGGGTGCGTCTCGGCCAGCTCGAACGACTGCTACACGAGGCGGGTTTCCATGATGATTGCTCGCAGCAGCTGCTCGTAGACCTAAGGCGAGTCGTGGACCGCCGCAACGACCTCGTACACGGGACGACTTGGCCACGCCTGGCGCCAGGCAACACGTGGCCTCCGATGGACCGAAACGTGGAGGTCGAGTGGGTCCTTACGGACCGGCGCACAGGGGCGACAAGACGGATCACCATGCGCGAGCTGCGAGACAATCTAAACGAGGCAGCCGGAGCCTTTTCGGAGCTTCTCGCCTATGCGGAGTTCTTCGTCGAGAGGGCGCCTTGGCCTACCAACTTCGGGGGAGGAACATACCTGTCTGAGCCGACCCCGTAGCGCTCCTAGCCTTCCTCCCAGTAACCCTCAATGTCGAACCACGTAGGGACAGCGGCCGACGAGGTCCCTACGCCAGCACTGCCAGCGCGCTATCCGTCGGTCGATATCCGTGACATGAATTCAAGGGTGCGACGATGCTGGAGCACTCTGGCCTGCTGGCGATCGCGTCTGTGGCAATCCCTGAGGATCGTGACACGGCGCGCCTCTATTACACCCGAGGCGGATAATTGCTTTGGAATTTTCGACCTGTGGAGGTTGTGACTATGCAGTTCGAAGGGGCGGTAATCAAGAGGCAGGGCGTCACGTTCGGAATCATCATTGTCAAGCCGGCAGTACTCAGGAGCCAAGACGAACGAGCAAGGGTTCGGGGCTTCGGTGTGAGAGTCTTCGGCCGCATGCCGATCGTTTTGATGGCGCAAGACAGTAGAGGGGTCGCCACGCACAGCGGACGTCGTGACATCGTGAGCTTCCTTAGCAAACTCTCCATCCGACAGATTCCCTGGAAGCGTTACACAATTTCTTGAAGGGCATGTGACCAGACACGCCTTGGCCCAAGTCAGTATCACCATCCACGTCGCGGCCGCAGTGTGACCTCCGTTTATTCGCATCGCCCGTTGACCGGGAGGCAGCACCAGCAGTCGGCCGGGCGGACAGCTTCGTGAGTTGGATGCTCGTGAAGGAACCTACGTCCGCTGCGCGTTTACACCAAGGATGGTCCGCCACCGAGGGAGCGGCGACGAACCTCTGGCAGATTGGTCCCTATCATCTGGGAAAATGGAACCATGAGCAAGGCAAAGAGGATGAAACCCCTCCGACGACAGAAGGGTGCACGGAGCCCTACACGACGAAGGCGGTTCGGACCCCACGATGTCGAGTGGACACGAGTTGAGTGGCAGAGCATCGATCGAGCTTTCGCTTCGTTTGAACTGGAATCCGTGATCTCACTTGTCTCGGCTGCTGCCGATTCTCCCGCCTGTGTCCATCGCCTTCCATCATCTGCAGTCCTATGGCTACGCGCAGTCACATACCCCCCGCAGGGAAGCAGCGAAGCACTTCCGGCTGATTTGCCCAAGTTCTTGGCTGCAGCTCGGAAGGCAGCTCCGCAGCTCCGGTACCTCGAAGACTGTTGGAACGCTGATCCACGACTCCTAGTCCGTTACCCCATCGCTGGCGATCGTCTTCGAATCCACCCTGGAGGCTTCACCGATCCATCGCAACTCCTGAGAGTCGTCGAATCTACTGCTGCAGCGATTGACGACTACGTCTTGGACCAGCATGGCTTCTCGCTCTCGGACTTTCTCGAAGTGGCACTGAGATATTCCGATTGGAGACTGCAGTTGCTCTCTCCCACCTGGCCGACACAGATGCAGCCTCGGGACGAGCCTAAGCGGGACGATGAAACCCTCAAGCAGCGGGTCCGCCGAATCGGCGGTACGCCTGCATCGCTCACTCAGGAGGAGGTGGATGCTCTCGCTCCCTCCTCGTTCGAGATGTGGGTCACCGCTTGCGCACATCCGGAGCGGGCAGCGGTCGCCTGGGACTGGGCGACCCTCGCTGAGGAGGAGTTTGAACTGAATTTGGAGCCGACAGCCCAGACGCTCGGGACGGCTCTCGCAGTTCGCTCTGATGTCCTTCGCCCAGTTCCAGCATCCTTGGTCCTCAGTGCTCTCGCTGCGGCCACTGGCCGTCTCGCTGCCGAAGCTGCCAGCGATCTGGCGAGCGTCAAGGCGATGCAGTCCGAAACGATTAGGCGCGCTCTGTCCATACTCAGCACCAGTGAGCAGATAACGCAGCACGAGCCGATCGACCTCGTGCCGGCTGAATCGAACCCGAGTCCTCCTGCTGGTCTAGGAGTGATTGCCGTTGCTGGCGAGCGACATGCCTTCGCCATCTGCATCGTCAGTGGACTCGACCCTGACGGGCTCAACAACGTCATTGATGGAGCGGAGCGTGTGCTCACAAACATCACCGTGGAGAGATTGAGAGAGTCCGGAGTACCTCTCGACCCCACTGGCTCAGTACATTCGCTGGTCGTCTACGGAGGGCCTTTTCATCTGAGACCACCTTATCGTTCAGGAGCGACCCACCTCCACGTCGAGGACCTGGCATCGATGAGGCTCGACGCGCAGCAGTCGGACCTCGGAATGGACCTCATTTTTCAGTTCCTTGACGAAGTGACGACAATGCCTGGGGTAGAAGAGCTCTTTTGCCTGGAAGCTACCGATGTCTGGCGGCACTGGAAGACCGAAGGCGTTTTGAACCCATCCGGTGCAGATGGCATCGCGCTCGCGATCGACGGTACCCCTGACGAGGAAGCGTGGCTAACCTCCGCAGCGTGGGAACCCATTGAACAAGTACTCACTGCAACAGGCCTTCCTCCAGTCTCAGAGTGGTACTCAGCGCATCTCGATGAGCGTGGTCATGCCACGTTAGGAACTGACCAGCGCGAGTTATTCCTTGTGCTGGATGATCCACCACTCATCCTTGTGACCGCACTCACTGGTGGTCTGATGGATCTCGGCTTCGACCCAACCTTCGGGTTTGGCGTTGCTAGTGGACTCCTACTCACCTGTGCGAACTTTCCTGGAGTCGCAGCCGCCCTATCGCTTCCAGAGGATCGTCCTCTGAGGATCCTCGTGGAATTCGCTGCCGGGCGACCACCAGGATCAACGGACGACGCCGTTGCCGTCGGGTACTGGACGAACACGGAACCTCCGGCCACCATCGCTCTCCTCTTTGGGCCAGACTGGCTTGAAACACTCGCAGCCAACCCGCGGGTCGCTCATCGGGCGCTGGGGGAGACGCTTGCCCACTGTCTTGACGACCTGCGTCAAGATCATGAGAGGCCTGCATGGGGGGCGACACGTGCAGAATTCCTTCACGCTTGGGAATCGGCGCCTCCAGTGGCCATGCTCGGCTTTGAGAAGACGACTCTTGCCGTCCGACCAAGAGGACAGGTGACTCTCCCTCGGAGTTCGGCCACGGAGGGTCGTGCCCGACGAGCATTGGCGAAAGCAATCCTGGCGAACAAGGTCGCCCCCTGCTTGCTGCGGGGACGGGATGCCGAGGCGACGTGCAAGGACAAGATCGTCCCTGCGTTGAATCAGGCGCTGAGCGGTTCACTGTCCGAATGGTCAGCCGAGGCGATTCTCGTCGTTGCGAAGCATCTCAACGATGCTCACGGAGAACGGGCGCGAGCTGCTAGCGAGTTGGAGCGCGCACTCGCTGCTCCTTGGGCTGCCCACTGGCAGGAACTCGCTAAGAATGCTCCGGATACGTCCAAGCAAACTCGATCGCTGGAGTGTCTCCTTGAACTCCTCCTGGCACAGAATCCGTCGGGAGCTGTCGTGCCGGATCGATTTGACGTCGCCGAGGCAGCCGATCTTGTCAATCTGGCTATCGAGATCGGCGTTGCTCTGTCTGGCGCTGAACGCGGACTCCATGACATAGCAGTGACGGTTCAGCCGGGAGGCATCACGCGCGTGATTCCAGGTCCCAGCCTGGATCCTCCTCAAGGGCAGCAAGTGGATGGCAACCGACCTCCGATGCGCGTTGACATCGGCGCATACCTGGAAGCTGATCGAGCCCACAAGCTACGAATCCGCCAGTCCGATCACCACGAATCTGACGTCACTGTTCGCCTTGACGAGGAACGGCCCCGTCAATCGAGTCCGTTCGTGCCGTTCTCCGAATTGGACGTTCCAGGTTCTCTCCGGAGGGCCAACCACACCATGTTGAAACATTGTGGAGCCGGAATCGATGCAATCTCGGCCGTCCTTGGCACTGCAGTGTCGTGGACATCTGGCAACGACCATGTAGCACTGGTCTCTCGGGAGGAGCTTTGTGACGAGACCCAAGCGTGGTCGTCACTTTCGATGGCAGAGGTCGGAGCTGCGCTTGATCGACTCATCCTCGATCCCGCACAGCTCCGAATAGAAGGCGTCTCCTACTGGGAACTGGACCGGCGCCGTCATCGACTCACGTCCAGACCGTTGGTCCTGTTCAGCGACAAGCTGATCCTCATGCCCTGGCAGATTCACGCTAGCCAGGGCGTGTATCTCCGCTACCTGCTTGAGGGTCGGCTGCCTTGGCACCCTGCCGATGTTCCAGAGCCTGTCCGCAATGCGTTCAACGAGGTTCACCAGGTGGCGAACCGCGCCCTCCAACGTGCCGCAGATGAAGTCGCAGCGAACCTTCACCTGTGCCACCGAATGACGATTCACGAGAACGAAGCTGCTGCCCTCGGGTTTGAGATTCCAGGCGAGATCGATCTCCTGATTGCCGATGTCCCGCGGTCACGTCTCTGGGTGTGCGAAGTGAAAGATGTGTCGGCAGCGTTCTCGCCACAAACCATCCTGGCACGCATCCGTAAGTTTCTCCCTGAGGACAAGGACTACATCCGCAAGCTGATTCAACGAGAGAACGCCGTTCGGGAAAATCCGGCTGCAGCTGCGCAGCTTGTCAACGCCCCAGCGTCTGCCAGACCGTGGAAGGTGATCCCCCTGATGGTCACTCGAACCGTCGAGCCGGCCGCATTCCTGGAGGGCGTTCAAGTCCCTTTCACTGTCCTGGACGATCTAGCCGCCACGCTCCAGTCCGACGCTGACCCTTTACCTGGTCTGACGCCCGTGGGCACACGCTGATGCTGCGCATCGACAGAAGTCACATTCGCTACCAGCAGTTCCTCTGGGTTTGGGTCTCCGCTTACTTGCCGTGTGAACCGCGCCGAGTTTCGTAGAGGCTCCACCAGATCCAGCACGGTTCAGTGATTCCTCTGGGTTCGGGTCAGGCTCCCTAGGTGGTTTGCAGCTGCCTGGTCTTACCGATCCACATGTCTTTCGTAAAGCGGTATGTGACAACTAGAACAGACAGGGCAACGTTAACGGCCGTGACAGACCAGTCCGTGTCGGGTTTGGCAATCCACGCGCCCACCGCAACTAGGAGAACGAAGGCCGCGAACAACCACGACGTCTTCCGACGCCGAGTTCGGTACTTCTGGCGAGGCTTGGCCAGTTCGCGAGGAGTGGCCCACGCGAGGTAGTCCCACACGAGATAGAGCCCGAACGAAAGGAGCGCGAGAAGCACCGAGGATCGCCACGATGGGTGTGTGGATGAACCGGCGAAACCTCCCTCTGTCGTGCGAACTGCAAGCCAGTACAGGACGACGAGGCCAATATCGGTAAGGAACTTGGCAAGCGCGGTGAGCTGGCGTGGCGCGCGGATATCGAAGCTTATTTGGCCGATGTAGCGATGATCGCTGTTGTGGTAGCCGATCCAGCTCATGATGGTAAGGAGACCAGCGAAGGCAAGGTGGCTGCGCCCGGCGGCCGTCATGGTGCCCGCTCGTGTGAGCGCGTTGAGTGCCTCGCCGACTACGAGAGCAAACAGGATGTCGACAAAGCTGATGTCGGCAACCTGAGCCTCGTCATTATTGGGCAACGGGGATGCTTCCTGCGAGAAGGTCTGGTATGTCATCGAGAGATGCGACGATCTGGAAATTGCCGGTCACAGGTTCGGTCTCGCTGCGTTCGTATTCCCAGACATGGGCGTCGACCCAGATGGCATTCATCCCGATGCGGAGCGCCGGGTTGATGTCGGAACGCAGGCTGTTGCCGATGGACCAGGCCCCGGAAGGAGGACAGCTGTAGTGGTCAAGCAAAGAAAGGAATGTGGCTTCAGTCTTGTCGGGAACAATGTGGATGCCGTCGAAGGCGAGCTCAAGGTTTGATTGGCGTATCCGTCGCTGCTGAACTGTGTCGTCGCCCTTTGTGAGCAGTACGACGGTCCCGTATCGGCGGAGCAGCTTGAGAACCCGCGCAGCCGACTGTTGCACCGGAGCGGACCGAGTGAACACGGACGCAGCCGTGTCGCGCACCGCTTGCGACACGGACTTGTCTACGAGCTGACCAGACCGGGCGGATAGTTCCGCGTAGGCCTCGGCGCAGGACCTCGGGAAACGGTCAGGGCCAAGGCCGTAACGTGCGACATTGGCGACGTCAATCTCGCGCTCGAGCTTCTCCCACTCGGTTGCGTCGAGTCCGGCCCTTCCAACGATCTTGGCCGCAGCTGCCCGAGCCTCGTCGTAGAGCGGCTCGACGAACCAGAGCGTGTCATCACCGTCGACGACCCACAACTGTCGCACCACCCAAGCGTAGCGATCCGACGTACGAGGCTCGTCGATGGGCAATGGCTCAGTATGAACTCGGGACTTTGCTGTGTCCCCGGCCTTCGGGACCGGGGGCGAAGTCCCGAGTTCATACTGAGCCTTTACCCAAGAATCCGACCGGCCTTCCGCGCCGTGCGGGGCGCGAATACGAAAAGTGCCGAGAGCTACATCTCCCAGCTCAAGCGGTCGATCGACGGGACACATCACCACGTCAGTAAGACGCACCTGCAGCGTTACCTCGCGGAGGTCGACTTCCGCTACGCGACTTGCAAGATGAGCGATTGGGGTCGGATGCGGACGCTCGTCGGCCAGATGGAAGGGCAACTCAGCTACAAGCGTGTGACAGCGTAGCGGGGTGCCCCTCATGCCGACGTTGCCCTGTAAAGTGCCGCCTTGCGCCCCGGTCGGCAATCCCCGCAATGTCCGAACAGGTTCACGTTCTCGCGGACCTCGCGCAACTGGGCCGCTATTTCGGTCTGAGCATTCTTGCGGTCATCTCGAGCCCTGGTTGCTGCCTCAAACTCGGACGATGCCACAAACCGTTCGAGGAGGCTCTGAAGCTCAGCCATGTATGAATCTGTCAACTCATGGTCGGCATCCTTATGAATGACCGGTTTCCCTGTAGAGGAGGCGTCCATCCAGTAGATCCAGGCGGGGTCCGACATCGCTGCGTGGAACCAAATGCGCGGGTCTGGCACTGCGGGGAAGCGTTCTTCCAGCGAGCCATCTAAGTAGCCACGAAGACAGGCGACGACGCTGTCGGGGAGGAATGGCGGATCAGCACAGCTCTTGGCGACCTCAGCCCCGATCCATTGGCGGGCACGTTCCTTGGTGACGAGTTCGTGTGCTCTTACGTCGCCCCAATCGTCTAGGAGCTTTCTTAGACCAGGGAAATGGGATCGGAAGTTCCGTTCGGCGATCTTTGACCCATAGTCGCAGGGCTTACCGTGCTGGACGGAACTGTCGATCTTCTCAGCGATTTTTCGCAGGTAGTCCGTGTGGCCCTCGGTAAGCGGTCCGCCTCGCAGGTCGTCTGCCCACTCTCTGAGCCTGGATACGAGCTGTTTGCGATCCTTGATCAGGCGGATGATCAGGATGAGAGCAGCGAACGCCAAAAGCCCCTGGCCGTACCAAGGCACTTGATAGATGAAGTGCCAGAGACCTATCACGACGCCGACACCGAAGACCGCCGCAAAGGCGCCCCAACTGATGAGCGAATTAAGCCATCGGGCGATGCGACTCCCAAGACCCTCAAACATGGCTGGAGCCTAAGTCCCGGTGTCTTCCTCGTCCTCAGGCCAGGCGGGCACGTCTTCCTCTGTCCCGGCACCCGCCTGGAGGCGCTTAAGAACTTCCTCGCCCGCCAGGCGGTAGAGGCTGAATTCCTCGTCTGGATGGGGGCGCTCTTCCATCTCGCCCCCCAGGCTACGGGATACCTCCTAGGAATGGGGGTGATCTTGTTACGAGCGCACGCTTCGCCGTAATCTCTGGGCGATAGCCCGGCATCCCATGGAAATCCCATGAATGCCCCAGGGGTCGACAAAACCGTCATCCCTGCCAGAACACCGTGAGCAGAGCGGCGGCCCAGGTCAGGGCATAAATCTGGACCACACCAGTCCACTGCCCATAACGGGTCAGACCGCCGAACTAGGTCTCAGATCCCACGAGACGCAGACAGACGTCAAGGCACACAAGCACCTGGTCAAAGCCGCTCGGCGGACTCTGATGGACGCCCAGATACCCATTCGGTATCTCTGGGGGACCGGTTCAACCCACGGGGCCTCACTTGGCGTCGCAGAGTGTTACCTGGTCATAGCTACTTTCCGAGCATCGTTCACGGGGCCTCACTTGGCATCAAATAGGGGTCCGTGTCGACGTTGCGTTCACAAATCCATTGACAAAGACCTGCGCGCCTAGCCTGCGGCACCGTGTCGGCCGAGCCGTCGGCCGGAGCGACGCCGAGGGGCGGAAGTTGATCGAAGAAGTTGCCTGAGCCGCAGCTTTAAGGCTGCTCGAGCCGCGTGGTCCACGTCCCGATGGCACGCAGCGCCGCGTCGGGAGTTACGCGGTTCGCAGCGCTCAGTTCGAGAACGAGCTTGAAAGCAAGGAAGCGGTAGCCCGAAATCAGCTGGCCTGCCATTGCGCCTCCCATGGCACCAGCATCTGCCATCCGTTTCATGTGCTCGATCCAGTGTTGCTGCGCGAGATCCTGCGACTGGCCCACGTAGTCAGAGACCGTCGGCGTCAGGTCTTCAATCGCGCTGCGTACGTCAGCGATGAGCGTCGGGTTTACCGGCTCGGAATCGTCAACCACTGTTTGCTCCTCTCAGCTCGCTTCGTCAAGGTCCCGCGGAGCGCGAACCAACGCCCTGCCCACCTGCCACCGTCCCGTGTAGATGGGCTCGAAGCACCCGGGATATCTGTAGAGCACCTCGCGTACCAGCGAAGCGCTTTGCCCGACGCCAAGGCTCGGCAGAAGCTCGGCCAGCTCCACCGCCGATTGATGCCCCCGAGCACGGGCGAGAGCGTGGAGGCAAGCGCGGGTCAGCACGTTCTGTCGCTGCTGCTCGCCAACGAGTTCCTCCCAGCTCGGCATGGTAGGTAGCGCGCGATTCATTCGGGTAGTTGCGGCGACGTACTCGGCGCTGAAGGCTGCAGCCACGTTGAGCGCCTGCGCGAGGCCGTTGCGCATCCCTTCCCGCCGCTCCTCTGGCATCCGGTGATAGAGGTAGCCGCCACCGCCGATGGCTACGCCGGCGATCAGCAACCGAAGCCACGGGTTGAGGCCCCCTGTCAGCTTGTCGAAGAGACCCCAGACACCAATGCCCAAGGCGCCAGTGACCATCGCGCCGGCTTGGAAGACGCTGCCAACGACTCCAGCGTCGCCGCCGGCACGGAGGACCTCGCGCCACGCTCGCACCTCGTCGCTGGAGAACTCGCGGCCGTACACCGCCCGGCAAGCCTTGAGGTCCTCGCTCACGTAAAAGGCTCGGAGCAACAGCGCAAGCGTGACGGACGGGATGTCGTCAGGATCGTTAACGCGGAGAATCTCCACTCGATCCTGTTCTTCGGTCGACAACAGTCCGTCGGGGACCTGCCGCACTGCCCGCAGTAGTGGCGCGTATGACGTCATGAAGTGCTTGACGAACTTGGCGACCGGCACGTCCTCCTCTTCGCACCACTCTCGGTAGTGCTCGTGGAGCTCCTCGAGAACGTGCAGAGCGCAGAAGAGCCGAAGCATCTGGCTGTTGGCGCCATTGACCAGTGTTGTCGGCGCGCCCTCGTGACGGCAGGCGTAAATGATGTTGTTGCGCAGCGTGTTCGCGTCCACGACGACAAGAGAAGCTCGCCAAAGTGTCGTCGTCGGAAATGCGCCATCCGCATCCGGGAGGCGGATGGTTTCGATGGTCTTGTGAAGGTGGAACTGCCGGACCATGCCTTGCACATACACCTGCAGCTCCGCTGCCCGCTGCCGCTCCGCTTCTTGTCGAGCGGCGAACTCCGCGAAGAACGCCGCCGGGTCAGGCGAGGGTTCGCCGGAGTCAGTAGGAAGCTCGTCAGTCACCGAGCACATCGTCGCACGGCGGTGTCCTAACGCCGCGGAGGTCTCGAGACGCGTTATGGATCCAGGACATCCAGCGCCTACGCGAAGAGCGGCGGGTTCTGGCGCTTCGCATAGGCGCCTGGGCCACGAGAGGTGGCGCGGAGGTTGTTGCTGAGTCGAGCGGCCTTGTAGAGCGAGCTGGTCAGCGAGCAGTGGTCGATCTAGTGTCCGACCAATGCCTGGCATCGACGAGATCTGGCGACGGATCACCGCCCTCGAAGGCGAGACCTTCACGCAAGCGCGAGGGGGCCAGTTCACGTTCGAGATGCGTCCGGGCAGCCTCCGTCCGAACCGAACCAACAGAAACCTTCCCAGGTCGACCTTTGAAGAGGCCCTTCGACGAATACCGCTAGCTGGTCCGGGGCAGATTCAAGACCTACAAGGTCCGTCTTATGTGTTCGCCATCCTCATGGACACGCGAGTTCGCCATGGCGACTGGTAGCTGCACTCAACCCTCGTTGACGCCAATTAGTACCCGAAACTGCCGATAGCCCCGCGCGCCGAGCAGGTTCGTTATCTCAAGCGCCCTCCGGTGCACCGATCCGTCCGTCACTGCAAGCAACGCGCGCAAGATTTCAATCGAAGCCTCGGGCTGCGCCATGACGACCCAGTCCGATTGGTCGCCGCTGATCATTAGATCAAACGCCCGCAACACCTCATTTGGGTAGGCCGATGCCAGTTCGGCTAGCCGCTTGAGAACGAGATGGTTGGCCTCTATGCGCCCCGCAACCTGCAATGCCCTGACGAGGTTCTCCAGCGCCCAGGCCCCCGGGAAGGCTGGTGCGGGAAACCACCAACCAAACTTGGCGACCTCTAACGCGTGATCAGCGTCGGAAGCGACTTGTACGCGAGCTTCCCAGAGCTCGGTAGCTCGCTTAACAACTTCACGCGAAGGCGCCGGCGCAAGCGGAAGGACTACGGAGGGTTCGACAATCGTATAAAGACTGCGACCCAAGAATTGCAGAGCGGATGCTCGCAATGGCTCCGGCGACAGCTCGAAGAACGAAGCGAGTGGTTCCTCGTTAATTGCAATTTGACCACGCAAATAGAACAAGACGAGGTGCTGAGCGAGTCGTTCGAAAGTAAGCATGGGATGTCGGCGATCACGACTTGTCGACTCGATTCGCTCGATCGCTCTCAAGTACTCGCCGCGAAGAGTAGGTAACACGGAATCGAACGGCTGACAGAAGCTGACGTACGCTTCCCACGCAGCTTCCCAGTAGAGACGAAGCTCGTCGGCGGCAGGGAAGATGACAGCTACCTGAGCTTGGGTCCACTCGGCATCAACAAGGTGGAGCCAGGGAAACCATTGACCGTACATTGAGCGAACCGCGTACGAAGGCTCCTCGTCTATGTGCAGATGGGCATCAAGCACCTCCCGTACCTCGGGCATGACGTCGAACCCGCGATGCGTGGGCTCGTGGCGATGGACCCACAGCGCGTACTTGACCAATGCTTGAATCGACAAGCCACGCACCGTGTTGATTGCCAAAGTCGATGGGTCCATGTTGGAGCCGCCGAAGCGTTCTTCCTCATCCGGCGATGGATGCGGGTCGCCCGTGAGCGGGCCAAGCGCCGACCATGCCAACTCCCGCAACTCGTAGGGAATCTCAGAGACGCCGCCATTGAATCCCGCATCGAGAAGATGAGCGGCCGTGCTCTTCGCCCAAGTCCATCCAGGGTTCACGTCGCCAAGTGTCGACATGCCTTCCGCTGATGCTCGGCCTGGACCAGCCAACCAAGCGATGAGCTGCAGAATTGGCTCCCACAAGACGGGATCCTTCGCCGACACGGCCTCTCGTATGCCGCTAAGTAGGCCATTGACGTAGGTCGGCCGAAGCTCGCGAAACTGCTCCGCTCGCTCCGTATAGGCGATTGGATTCGCCTTCGCCGCAGCTGCGAGAGCCTGAGACAGCCCTTCCGCGGAGGGGGACATGAGTTCTTGGTCAGGTTCCCACCTGCGAAGGAACGAGATCAGCTCGTCAGGAGCCATTACGCTGATTTCATCGTCGTTCAGGGGGCTCGTCGGCCCGACCCACATTCCCGTGCTGAACATCAGGAACTCCGGGTGCTCGCCAAGTCGATTCTTAGCAAGCAGCTCCTCAAACCACCGCTGCTCCGCCTCCGGAAGAAATTCCGCGATAGCGGCGAGGAAACGCGATTGCCAGACCTCTCTTGCCATCTCTGCGCGGCTGGGGTCTTCTCCGTTTCGAGCTCGATAAATGGGCGGACCAACCTCGATGCTCCGGAGTAGCTGGCGCCGCTGGAGATCCGTAAGCAGCGAGAAGCGATCGTGGAGGAGCATCCAGTATTCGTGGTGGAGCTCGTTCGAGTACAAGTTCGATCTGCTCAAAAGGCTCTGCGTAACCGCGGCTGACCGACGCGGAGCCTGCTCGCGGATGACGTTGAGCTCAATTCTGCGAAAAACGGTCAACCGGCGTTGTTCGAGGAGTCCGATTGTCTCTGTGAACGCTCGTCGATTACTCGAAGCGAGCTGCAGCCCGCTATCTCGTACGGCGGAAACAAGTGTGCTCCCGATGCTGGGAACGCTGTTCTGACGGTTCGATTCGATTGCTCGACGCCAAACCCACGAGAGGTCGCGTCCCTCACGGTCTGGCTCATGAGCCTCGCCAGCTACGACACCCTCAAGCAAGTCCAATAGCAGCGCGAAGCCTTCGAAACCTGTACCCGCGATCAGGTCCTCTCGGCATTCGGTCAAGAGCTGTTCGTACTCATAATCGCGAAGTGCCGCAGTTACTCGGAGTTGAGGTGGATTGCCGTCATCGGAACCAAAGCGGAACAGGGTCTGCGCCAGTTGCAGCGCCGGTCGCACCTCCCGAGCTAACGCCAGACGGCGGATGAGTGCCGCCGCCTTGCGCGGTAGGAGGATTGGAAGACGAGTTTCGAGCCAATCAGAGAACGTGGGTACAAATTCGACCGCCATAGCAGGGGGAATAGCGAGCAACACGTCTGCGAGGTCGTTGAGCACTCTGACGTTCTCGGTCGGCGGAAATCTCCGAAGCACCCGACATACGGCTACCGGATCCTCACCGGCGACCCGAGCCAGGTAGCGCGACGCGGCCCACGCGGGGAACTGAACGCCTCGGTCGCTACTGACTGGATCAGGAGGTGAATCAAAAAGATGCGCCTCGGCAAGTGCGTCTACCCAATCCGAAGATCTGAGTTGGTCGAAGAAGTACTCGAAGTCCTCAGCGGTGCGAATCGTCTCAACGACTTCCCGGATAACGGCCGCGTCGGGTTTAGCCATCGGCTTCGACTCTCTCAACAAGCTCGTCGATCCGAGCGGCGTTCTCGAACGTACGCGGACGCGCGAGATCAAGAGTGAAGTACTCGAACGCCTCTATCCAAGTGTCGAAGTCGGCCTCATCACACGTCCCGTGATGGGTCGAATTGGTAAAGAAATCGCGAATCTCTATCCATTGTTCAGCCCGCAGATTCTCTATGGCGCCGGGTAATCGTCTGCCAGATGCGTCGAGTTGTTGGATGATCTCCCGAGCCATGTCTCGCCGCCGCGGGAAGCTCTGTTCGTTCCACTCGAAGAACTCCTCGAGTTGAGCGATAAATCGATCGGACAGCGCCGATCCATCGCCGTTGACGACGCGTCGCTCTCTACGCCACCGGTCTCGCAGAGCGTTGACCTTGTCGCCCAGCCTTCCGGGCGGCCGTTGGGAAACGGTAAAGAAGTTGGGCAGCGCATCGATCAACTCTCGCACGCTGTTGCACGCTTGCGAAAGGAAATCCGGATTCGTGGTCGCTTCCCGTGCCATGAGCGCCCCCACGTACATCTTCGCCAGCGAATCGTCTTTCGCGATGAGTACCTCGAAAAGCGCCCGACGTCGACCACTGAGCAATTGCTCCGCTGGCAGATGCCACGAGCCGACGGGCATGCCGGGATCGGCAGGAGGCGTGGTAGCCGAATGCTCGTCGGAGAGCGACATGCCGATCCCTAACGCGAACTCGAGAACTCAGGCTGGTCATCGAAAATTGAACCGCCTGCCAGTCGTGACACGCCGTGATCCAGGTCCGGAGAACGCAGTGGTGTATTCCCGTGATAACGATCCGGATAGAGGATGCGGGCCTGTGCCCTACGCGTGTCTCTTCGAAAATTGCTCTCTTGACCAGCCCTGTAGCTCCACTTGGGAAACTTTTCGTTCCATGCGGCCAGCGTGTCCGACCACGTCTCCTGCGAGCGCATTATCCGAAATGCCGCCAGCTCAGCGTGCTTGTTCGACAGTCGTCGCCGACGCGAGTACCCGGCCTTCACTCGCGCATTTTGATAGAGGTCCGCGACCTCTGCGGGCGGTGTGCTGGGATCGAGCTCGAGCACGATTCGGCGAGTCCACTCCAAGGCGTGCCCGAATCGGATGGGTTCAGCAGTCGTCGTGACGCGCACTGGCGCGATCCACGGAATCACGTCGGCCAAAGCGAAGACAGTTGCGGCGTCCTCGCTCCATCCGTAGAACGTCGACAGCTCGACCGATAGTCGGTACAGCCTCTGCAACGGTCCGAAGTGAACGGGCACCGGAACGCTTCGTACGCGCCCGTCCTCGCGGGTGGTGAACCGGAGCATCTGTGCTGAGACGCTCCGAACGTGCAGTTCGTCTCGCTCGGGTCTCCACGGTTGCGTAACAGGCGACTCCTCGGAAAGGACCGTTACCTCAAAGACCTGGGCGCGCCCCGCGTGATTCGCCTCAATCCATTTGGGCACGTCCGACCAGCCCACAAGTTCACCGCCCAACACTTCGCTCCGGAACGCAACCACGTCGGGATCGTCTCGCGCCCAAGCCGCCACAACGATCGATCTCGCCAGGTCGTACCGGCTGCTCGGAACGTCTCGATCCGAGAGTTCGAGATTGCCAACCGGGGCTCGCGGTGGGCTATTAGCACGCCCCGAGTCGACGACGTCGGCGATCCGTCGCAGCCTTGCGTACAGAGACGTGGCGTCAGCGGCGCCGATCTCGACATCCTCGACGAAGCCGTCCTCGACGAGTAGCTCCCACTCCTGATCTGAGACCGGTCGCCTCAACAGGCCGGCCAGTTCGCTTCGAGGCCCAGACCTTCCCATTGCTTCATCTTAGTGAAGATGAAACTGATGCGGCCATCCTTGATTGCGTGAAGTGCGCCCGGCTATGGCTGATCGAACTGCGAGGCCTGATCAAAGAGCTGCGCGGCGTTGTTCGAGAGCTTCGGTGGCTGCTCGGCGGGTTAGCTGGGCTCGCTTTGACCCTTCACGCGGTCCTGGCGATCATTCAGCAGCGCTGGTAGCGACACGCAGCTGCCCGGCCAGGCCCAGCACGACGTCCACGTACACCTGGGAGTGGTTGTAGGCGTAGACAGCTGCGTCGAGATCCGCGCCGTCGAGCGCGAGTCGGACTCTCAGTAGCGGCGTATCGGCCCTGGTCGCTGATGTTTTCGCCACCGATCGGGACCGAATCTGCGTCCGCGTGGCCCAACTCCCATGGACCACCGACTCTCCGGTGTTACGGATGGCCAAGGACCACCGAATGGTCGATCGGGTTCGGAGGTCATCGTTCTGGCAAGTTCCTGGACCAAGCTTGACCATAAGGCGCGCGCCTGATCGTGCACCCCCACTCGTCGACCAGCTTGTACAGGCTGTCTCTGCCGACGCCGCGGAGCGAGCAGGCGCGTAGCCGGTCAGCGTCGCCAGAGTCCGAAACGAGCCCTACTCATCTGCCAGGAACTGTGAGGCCAGTCGCTCGAACAACAGCCACTGGGAAGGGGAGACGTTCTTCAGAGCTAACCGAAGCCTGTCGCTCATGCCGATAGCGAAGCACGTCGGCGAAGCACGTGCACTATCCAAAGTCGGGAAGCGACCCGATCCCGGGTGCGCGTCACATCTTAGGAGTGGACTGCACGATCTTGTCGTCGACGACGACGGCCGTTACGGGGGATCACCAACCCGTCAGAGACAGCGCTCACAGCCTTGAGAACAGTGACCTTCGGGGCGGAACCCGAAGGTTTGTCATCCCAAAAAAATCCCAAAAACTTTCCGAAACGTGCAAGATGGGTCCTCGCAGCGCAGCGGACAGAAGCAAGGAAAGCCCCAGGTAGAGCGGCAAATCTGGGCGACTGTGGAGGACTGAGGAAAACGGGGTGGACAGGCCGGATAGGTCTCATAATCCGAAGGCTATGGTCTGAAACCGGGGAAATCGCATGCACGGTTCGACGGGGGAGCTGGAGAAGGAGCGAGCTTCGGCAGCCGATCCATGGCGTCCCTTAGGAAGCCAAGGCCCTGAGCCCGGTTCACCTATGGACTGTCACCTCGCCAGCTCCCTACCCGGCTGCGATTATTCCTTGGCCAGATCCCCGGTTCGGACAATCGTCAACTTGCGATGGCGAACGGCAGACCAGACGTGCGCTTCGAGGTCGTAATCGCCCGAGCCAAAGCGTGCTAGTAGCAGAACCGGCGGCTTGGCGACCTGCGACGCAAGTCGGCGCATGGTCCGGACGTCGGTTTCGCTCGGTCCAGCGTCCGCGGGATGCACGTGCCATTCCCCGAGATAGCCGATGCGACGGTCAACACGTCGAGCGCAAGCAACCAAGAGGTGAGTGACCCCGGCGGGAACTACATAATGTGCCGGGCGCGGCTGGGGAGGAGGAACTTCGACCACGTGGGTGACCCAGGGCCGTCGTCTGCTCCACGTACCGAAGAGCAGGCCGCCTGTCTCGGCTGGATGCGCGTCATGTGCCGCCCGCACCAACACCGTCTCGGCGCTCTCCGCGAGCAGCACTTCAGTTGCGCTCAACACGACCGAAGCGGTCAAACGGCGGCTCATCGAGCGGCTCGTAGGCGTCGATCACCTCGTCTGAGTAGCGCATCCGGCCGGTAAGAGCGTCGATGGCTACCTGGGCAGCTAAGGCCGAGAGGGCCGCGACTGCGGAAGGAGGGGCATTGTTAATGGGTGACGAACATCCCGGCTCGAGAAGTTTCGCTTCCAGGTCCCCGTCGTGATCGGACCCAGAAGGGATCACGGTATAGCGCTCGTCCTCCCCCCGGAGATAGATGCTCGTATCGCTGCCAGGGAGCTGCCGCCGAACTCGTCCGACAGCGCCGCCCCGGTAGAGAGAGGCAGAGATTAGCGAGACCCCAGTTTGCTCGGCGATCCGGCTCAGGATCTCCACTATGGGTGACGCTCCTGTGGTGTCAATGACCAGATCCTCGCCTTTCATGAGCTCGGTGAAGGTCGGGGTGTCCCAGACCACCTTGTTTGTCACGGCGATCGACGTCCACGGCGCATGCGCGCGGATCGCGGTCTCGACGGCGCACACCTTAGGGAGGCCATCGGCATCACGACCGGCCGCGTGCCTCACGACGTTGCCGGGTCGGAGCAGCTCCCCGTCTACCAGGTGCAGCTGGCCAACGCCGCTCTCGGAAAGGAGCAACGCAACGTGCGAGCCGATCGCTCCGAGCCCGAAGCACAAGACGCGCTTCGTCCCGAGTTCCGCCGCGTCCGGGCCTGCGCGAAGCGCAAGCGTTGCGCAGTCAGTAGGTGCCGGCTCGAGCGATTCGACTCTCACGCGTCCAGCCTCGTCCGGGCAGAGCCGCAGGACGAGGGTGTCGCGCCGATCGTGGCGCCGTCCGATGATGAGGGCGACCTCGGCCTCGCCTCCGGAGGCGACACGCGAAATGCTCTTGTTCAGGCCCCCGTTTTGCGCGCTCGTCAACAAGCTACGGAGTTCGTCCAAGTTGCGTGGAGGCGGTGCGAACTCGCCTGCATGGAGCCATTGGCCTCGATACGAGCCCGCGGGTCCCGTGCCCGGACGTAGCTCGATGAGCGAGGGGTGTCGCTGGATACCGTGAAGCCGTCCTGATTGGCCATCCCGCATTCCGGTGGGCTTCAAGACGTCGAGGTCGAATTCGGCCAATATCGCCACCGTCGTCGTGAACCCGATGTAGGCGTCGAGGGCATGATCAGCTTGACGAAATCCGACCCTGGCACGTTCGCACCAGCTCTCGATTCGACTCATGACGCCGTCGAGGTACATCCACGTCCGAGAGTTGTCATCCTCTTGCCAGAGGCACACCAAGCCTTCGTCGTTGACGTGTTCGACATTCAGGCCACTCACCTGCAAATGGGGGTGCCTGAACGGCCAGCCGTCACGGAGCAAGAGGCGCATCGTCGTGGCAGAAGTGAGGCCGGTGAAGGCAGACGAGATCGGTCCCTGCCAGCAGCGGCGATCCGAGTCGGCGACGGGTTCAAAGCCCGCGACGATCAACTCGGTCGCGAATCGCTCCAGCGCAGCCTGATCGAGGGTTACCAGCTCAGCCAAAGCCCCGGGCCTCGTTCGAGCCCCGGCCGCGGTTGGCCGTCACCGCCGGCACCTCTTTGCCCGTCTCGTCGCAACCCGGCGGGAGCGGGAAAACCGCCCCACGGTCATTGTGCCCCATTACCTGTCGCCAGAGGAACGCCGCCTGGCAGCGATCCGCCTTGAGGGCTCGAGCAGCCGTCTCGGCAAGGTTCGAAAAGAGGTCGGCAGTGGCGGCGACATCATCCGGATCCGGCACTGGTTGGTAGGCGGTTCCAAGAGCCGGGTCAATCAGGGGCAACGTGTCGACTGTCCCAAGGCGTCCCGCCACTGCACTGAGCGTCGCGGCGAACAGCTCGGCGAAGCTGTCGCCGGTCATCCCGTTACGAAATGCGTCGTAGGTGGCGAGTTCGATGTAGAGCCCACGCGGTCTGGCGTCGCCCCGGTGGTGCTTCCGGGCTTGGCGCATCAGTTTCACCACAGGGACGTAGGCACCTTGGCCATTCACCTGTGGCTTCTTGTTGGCTTCCATGGTGAGTTCCGAGAGCCGCTCGGGATCGGTGACGACCCAGCGGGCACTGCTACCATCCCAAACCTCGCGCTCGTGGGCTGGGATCGCCCATTGGTTGTTGGAGCGCACCGCTGGCACGACGTCGACGCTGAAACCATCGTCCGAGAAGCGGATCTTCACCGAGCGCGCCTGGGGTTCCGCTCGGTCGCGGTAGTGGCTCGTGAGAAGGCCGCACACCTGCCCGAATACCTCGGCTGGTGATGCATCCGTGTCCAGCTTGGTGAACTTCGTGAACACGTCCACGTCGTTGCCGGGATGGATGCCAGTATTTCGCTTGTAGGAGCCGATCAACACGGTGTCCACTCCCCATTCGTTGAGCTGACCCGAGGTTTCAAGCAGGGCCCGCACCTCGAGGTGGGCCGCAATGGCCCGCGCGTGCTTCGTGCCGTTCACCTCGATCCTCGTGAGGGCGTCGGCGAATTGGCCGGGAAGCGTTTCCATGTGGCCTCCTATGTACCTGTAGCTATCTCCGTAATCGGGCTGGCACCCCGACCAGAGGCCACGGTCACCGTGGGCACGTAGACCGGGGGCACTGCGCCGTCCTCCCACTCGAAGAGTTCGACGGTGAGGGTGTTCAACATCCGGCCGAGATGAAGCGCCAGAGGAAACGGGACGCGCAGGAACAGGGACACCCGATTGGTGTGGCACTTGGCGGCGGCGTTTCGGACCCGGCGTGACAGCTCGGTTGCGGTGGCAACTGCCGATTCAGCCGAAATCATCCTGTCCTCACCCAGGGAGATCCGGAGACTGGCGGCATACGATGTCGTCCGCGCGGCGAGATGGGATTCGAAGGTGTCCATGGGCGGCGGTCCGGGGACAAGGTCGATCGCCACGGCCAGGATGCGTCTCCTCTGATCCAGGGTGCGCTCCACGTCGATCAGTGGCATTGCAGCGCCATCCACCTCAGGACCCCAATCACCCGAGCGGTCCGTGACCGTGAGTGGCCATCCGCTCGTGAGCGGGAGCGCGGCGCCGAGTGCGAACGCCACGCTCAGGTGCGCGCCACCGCGAATGACGACGCGCGAAGCCCCCGACTTGGCCACCAGCTCTGGCAGCAGGGCCAGAAACGCTGCCATTGGCGCCCAGATGTCGGTCGGTGGAGCCCGGTACCCGGCTGAGGGCAGCCTCGTCCGCACCACAAGGCCGGTGCCGTGGACGGCTGCGCGTGGCTCCCCTCGAGTCTGCAGGTTGATGACGAGGGGATCTCGGCCCAGGCGGGCGTGCATGGCCATGCGCTGAAGCACCATCAGCTGGGCCAGCGATTCGACGTCGTCGTCCTCAAACAAGCGGTACTGCTTGAAACGTTGGAGGGTCCCGGTTGGTTGCCCGAGTAGGCGTTCGGGAGCCCCGAAGTCCAGTTGCAGCGGCTCGCCACGGCTCTGGATCACACTCGCGATAGCCAGCGTGAACCCGCTGTCGCGTTCCAAACTCAAGAGCGCGGGTAGTTCCACGTTTCGCACCACATCTGACCTTTCGATGTCCGGCGTCACGACCAATACCGCCCCCGACAACCCCGCAGCGAGTGCTTCCTCCAGCCGCCGGGTCGTGTCTCCCGGAGGAAGGTCAGTCTCGTCGTGCCACACAGGAACCCCGGTGGCCCGAAGAGCCCAGGCCAGCTTGAGCGCACGAGCAGACCCGTCCGACACCCGGTAGCTCAGGAACACCGGCCCGAGAAGGTCGACGCCAGGCGTCGCGACAGCCGGTTGTGTGACTGCCGTTATCTCGCTATCGGACACCGGACGACCATTTGCTACTTCTTCTTGGATGGCAGTGGCGGTTTTGCGTCACCGCGCTTCCTTCGCCACGAACCGTCTTTGTTCCGCGACCGCGGTTCCCGCCGGGCCGGCTACCAGGTAGGATGCCACAGGAACGGACCTCGCAGACCGATCTGGGCAGTTTGAGGGACAACGCGTCTAGTTGGTGAAGCGCCAGTGGTGTCAAGACTGAGTGCTTTGCGGCGGCTCATGACTTTCGGAGAGTGTGGCAAGAATGCTCTCCGAAAGGCGATATCGTTCTGACGCTCGGCTGAAGTGCTCGCCGCTATTCACCTCCGACTCGATGACCGACCGAAGTCGTGACGCCTGATCGACCGTTAGTCGTGGAGCCAAAGCCGTCGCAACTCGCAGAGCGTAGTATTGCTCGATTGCAGTTTTCGATCTTGAGATCGAATGGATCACTGCTTCAAGGTCCGCTTTCGACGGATCATTTCCCATCATCGCGAGTGTCACTTCGCGTTCGCGTTGCGTTCCTCGTTCGTATCGCGCCTTCACTTCCTCAGCCGTAGGTTTCGCGTCAAGCGCCTGCCGCGCCTCTTTCGCGATCGCCTGGTCGAGGTCCTGAACACGTGTCGGGTCGCCCCTCGGGCGAGAATAGATGCTGGCATAACTCGCAAGCAGCGATCGAGCTCTTTCTGCCTGACTCTCGCTGGCGAGGTCTAGTCGCTTCGCTCTGTCCTCCTGCCCCACGCTTCTAGCTCGAGCGGCGCTCGCTGCGAGAAGTCCTGACCCCTCGATGAGCGAGGCGGCGGACTTCCCGACGCGCGCCACCGCTGGTGTGACCAAGAAATACGTCGCGAGCCAACCCACGACGAATCCGAGGACAACGAAATAGATGGCGATTCCTCCTGCGACCGCCGTCGCGGAGGGCGATCCTCCAATCGCGCGTGACATAGCGTGGAAAAGCACGAATGACGCATGCGGTAGGCGGCCCAGCTGAGTGAGCCCTGCTCCGATAATGAGCTTGGTGAGCCAGTCCGCGATCTGTTGCAAATTGGTCGAGGGAGTGACTTCGCTCTCTTGAGATCCTAGGTCGAGCGCGCCTTGATCCGCTGCACCTGTACCGCTGCCTTGCCCACGGGGAGGATTGCGCGAGGACGACGACGCACTCGCTCCTGCGTGAGGGAGTCCAAATAAGAAGCCAAACAGTCCTCCGCCGACGAGGGCCGCCAGCGAGAACAGCAGTGAGGCGGAAAAAGTCGCGAGCCAGGGGCGAGCGGCGAAGGCATAGAGCACCTCGCCGAGTATTCCAAGGGAAAGAGCGGCACAAACGAGGAGCCATCGAGGCGGAATGACGCCGACTGCGATAGCCAGGGTGTCCTGGAGCCGACCTTTGACGTCGCTACTCGACTTTTCCGTCTCATTGCTGCTCATCGCGCGAACCTATCGGGACTTGTGGATAGTCATCAAACTGAAAAAACCAACAATTCAATTCTATTCGTGCCGGTGAGCTTCCCCCGGTTCTCCGGACAGATCGGCTGAGTGGGTCATGCCGCAACTGTGGCGTTGGACATTGAGCGGGCAAGAACGCCGAAGATCATCTCTTAACCGAGCTGAGTCTCAGAAGCCTCCTCCGCCGATCAACAGGCCCCATCTTCACCAGAGGTGAACGCATTCCACCAGTACCCGTTTCCCCAATAGCCGAAGTCATTCCATGGGTAGCCGTTGACTAAACTGGTGGCATACGGTTCATTTTGCAGACTATTGGCGACATTGTCGGGGCAGTAGATCGTCACCATGTTAATGCAGTCATCATATGAACTGCATGCCGCATTCATTACGTTGATATTTAGATCAGGGCCACCTGAGCCGGTACCAGCCTGCGGAGCTGCCCATGCAGAGCCCAACAGCGAGTTCCACGTACTTGTTCCCCAAGGACCCGGATTCGCCTCGTTAAACCACCAGGGCAATCCACCTACGGTCGTCATCTTGGTGGTTAGCCAAGAGTTGAAGTTTCTGTACCAGGCAGCTTGCTCGTAACCGGACTCCTCATCGAGCATTATTCCGCCCCACTTGGTTTGGTAGTGGGCGCCATGGGCTTCAACATAATTAATGATGTAGCTAATGTATTTCTCATAGGTTGACTCTGTCTCGCAGCTGTCCGGAGTTACCTCCGTAATGACCTGGTCGGATGGAGAAGCCCCGTCATTTCCGTTTAGCCAGTTAACCGTGAGTTGTTCGACATTTGAATATGTATAGTTGCAGAAGTCGACTGCCTCCACAATGCCCGTATTTGGGTCATTGGTCGGCCAGGGGACGTTGGCACTGTAGGCATCAGCATCCCCAGAGAAGAGATATGCTGACGGACTCTGAGCGGGCGCTGGTCCAGCCGATACTACGATGCCGAGCAGCCCCAAGGCCACGATGCTCGCCAGAACCGTGGCAAGCCGAAGTATTCCCTTCCTCAGCAACACTCTGCGATTCATCATCGTACCTTCCCCCACGCTTGTGCCGACATGATTAGTTCCACGAACAACCGGACAACACTGGCGTTGGCGAAGAGGCTGCGAGCGCCGTCGCTCCATCAGCGGAAGACGGAGTTGCAACCGCGGACACAGCAGCTCCATCTGTCAAATCAGTGGCGTTCGTAACAGAATCCTTGTACCAGGTTCCGCTTGTTATATCGAACAGAAACTCGCCACATGTAGCATCATTGAGGGCTGCAAGGTTCGGACCCAACATGGCACTGAGCTGCAGCGGGTCGGTGGAAGGATTTGGGGGATAGTAGACAGTGAAGTCGGCGAAGTTGTGTTGGGTCGTTGGATCAACACACGCAGCATCAGTAGCGGCGCATTCCTCGACTGCCACCATTGAGCCTCCGGGTGCGACGCTGAACAGACTCACACCATTCACCACGGTGGTCGCTGTCTCCGGCTGTGCCGTTCCCGAACCAATCACGAACCAATAGTCCGACGTAGTGTCACGCTCGCACGTGTAAAGCCCGAACTGAGCCGTCAGAGCAGCCTGCTGCTCAGCGGAGAAGAACCCCGTACCGCATGGCACTCCGTTGAACGGTGGTGGAGTGGCGCCGGACGAGTCTGAGCTACTGCTTGAAGGTTGCTCACCCGACGCTTGCTGAGACAGAGCTTGAGACAGTGCTCCTAGGATTGAGTTGCATTTGGCTTCGGGCATACCTCTGGTGCAGATCGACGGCATCGAAGATGCCGCGACACTTGCGGGTGATGAGCCGCTGAAAATCCCTGCCGCAGCTAGTGACCCGGAGACGGCAACACCTAGTGCAGCCACGACTATCGCGAACGGCCTGAACCGCCTCGGAGAGAACGGGAAGCGAGACGGAGTCAAGTGCTTCATGGGCCACCCCTTTCTGACCGACCCCTCATCGGGTCACTCATGGTCCCACCGATTCGAAGTGTGCCTGGATAGTACGTACTACGAGTATGTCGTCGAGTCTGTTACTACGCCACGGTAGTTGTACCCGCCCGGGTAGTCAACGAGGTGAGACGAGAAATCTGAAGATTGGAGCGAGGGACGAGTCGCAACTTGCGGCCGCGACACACCAACTGAGCACTTCAGCCTGAACTGGGACTGGCCGAACTCGAGAGGCATTTGACGCCTCTAGGAATATGGTCAACAGAGGACAAGGCCTAATTAACCGATGGTGGCGCAGGGCTTGCCGGCGATTCCCGCCCAGGTTGTGCACAATTTCGTTCCGACCGGGAACGAGCCGGGGTTGGTCCAATTCGCCGCGGCTTCTCCACCGGCCGATAGGCAAGTACCTCCGCTTTCGGCAATGATCACGCCATTCTCGAGGAACTCCGCGTAGGTGCAGACGGCAGACGGCGCGGTCGTCTGGGTGTACCAGTCGGTCACGGTCGTTCCCGATCCGTAGACCCACTGGCAGGTGTTTCCGTTACAGGAGCTGGCGGTGAGGGGGACTACCACAGCGCCTTCACTGACGGGTAGCGGGACGACGCTCACAGTGTCACTTGGCGACGCCAGGGGGGCACTGATGAGGAGCACTGCCACGATCGCGGCTGGCACACTACAAAACAGAGCAGGACGTACCATGTCAGCACTCCTCGTCTAGACCAGCCACGATTCTGCTGCTACTACGGAACCGTAGTCGATTAGACTACTACGGGACGGTAGTCGTTTCCGCCCGGGCGGTCAACGGGGCGCGACGATGATTTCGGCGCGAAAGCGGGTCAGTCCCTGCCGCCGCCGCGCACCGGGTGGACGGGCACCGGGTGGACCAGGTGGACGGGCAGGAGCCGCGGTAACGGTGTGCCGCTGGGCACGGCGAGAGCGAGAAGGATCACCAGCGCGAATGCCGCTGCGCTCACCGCGAGCCGAGCCGGTCGAACGACGATCGGTGGCCGGTCGCCGGTTAGAGCGGCGATCCGCTCGGGGAGGAGACCCGTCGGTGCCATGGCGCTGACCGCGACCGGAGCCCGGGGCGCGTCCGGGCTCATGAGCCGACGCAGTGCACCGAGCAGGGGGACCGTGTCACCGTTGCGAGCTGCGGCGGCGTCGGCGGCGATCTCGGTGGTGACGCGCGAGCCCCATTGCAACTCCCGCAGGGAGGGGATGAAGAAGAGGGCGCGGGTGGCGACGCGACCGACGAGGAGCCGAAGCGGGTCATGTCGACGTTGGTGTGACGCCTCGTGGGCGAGCGCCGCCCGGAGCTCAGCCGGAGAAAGCTCGTCGACGACGGCGGTCGACACGACGACCCGTGGCCGGAGCAACCCGACACAGAAGCAGAGAAGGGCATCCGTCGGCACGACCTGATACCGAGTCACCCCGCTCGACACAAAAGGTTGCTGATCGGTGCCTTTCGATTCCCCAAGAGCGTTCAGGGAACGATTGAGGCGCACGATACGCAGGAGCTGGCGAACGAGCTCCCACGAGGCGAGCACCAAGGTGGCAAGGACCATTCCGCCAAGGAGCAGTGCGGGGAGCCAGGCTCGCCGCCCGACGAACGGCACCGGGTGGAAGCACGCGGGCGCCGCTGCCACATTCATTGGCAAGAATGAGAAATGACAGGGGAGTTGGGCGGCGGCGGCCCTCCAGAGCAAGAGGATCGTGATCCCCTCGACGGTCGAGGCGATCACGACGAGGACCCAGAAGCTACGTCTTACGCCCACGGGAGCGCTCGAGAAGCTCGTCGAGGCGGGCAAGGGCGCCGGGGTCGACCGACGGGGCCCCGAGGAGACCGGAGATGACGGCGTCGTCGCCGTAGCGCTTGAGGAGATCGGTGATCGCGCGACGCGCGTGCCACTCGACGAAGTCGCTCTGGGGCACCACGGCCGTGTAGCGATAGGCACGCCCGTCGACGACGTGTGACAGGAAGCCCTTTGCCTCGAGCCGGCGGAGCACGGTGAGAATAGTACGCGGAGACAAGGGGGTATCGCGCTTGTCGTTGACGAGGGTTGTTGCCTCGATACCACTGAGACCGGGATGCCGCCAGACCGCTGCCATCACTTGCGCCTCGAGCGGCCCAAGCAATTCTCGCGGATGAACCTTCTTTCGCTTTGGCACGTCGTGATTTCCTCCCACTGGGAACTCGAACAGCCTATTCGGCGAGATCGTCAGCATCGGCCGTCTTGGAGAACTAAAGGCAGATCCGCGTCTGTCCGCGTTCGCTCGCGAGGTCGCTGATCTTAAGTCGGTCCTACGACAGCAAGCCTTTCGAGAGTCAACAAGTCAGATAGCCATCGACTGGCCCGAGTTCATGGCGTCATGGTGTCAGATTCACGGCATCACATGTATGTTCATGAAGCAGTCATCAGTCTGCGCGCTGCAAGGGACAGACAACGCAGAATACCAATCTATTCTAAGGGACTTCGCGTTGACTCAGAGACGAAGCGCGGAGTCTCAATGCAGAACCCGTAGCACGCGCGCAGAGGAGCGCTAGTAGGTGGCTTCGATAAGGCTGCCCGGATGTCCTCGCGAAATGCTGATGCGCCAGGAGGATGCCTCCTCAGAGAGGCCAACGGGTTGCGTCGCGCGCCCATCCAGTGGGCGGTAGCGGCAAGGCCGCAGCCGGACTTCCGGCTGAGGATCTCGTCTTAGCTCGTTGACTTCTCGAAAGATCACAACTACGGTGTCGTAATAAATGTCATGACTACATGGTTGTAGTAGCAGCCAGTCGTGCGGGTGCGAGACGAGGAGTGGCGATGTGGTGAGTTCTGGCGCCATGTCTCCTGTCTGGAAGCGGGGGATGCGCACGAAGGTGTGAACCCCCGCGGACTTCATAGACCAAATAAGGAAAAGGAGGAAAGGAAATCGACGATTACCAACTTACGACAATGATCGGAGTAATGCTGTGAACTTGTTTCGCAAACTGAAGCGGCGACCACGACGGATATTCCGGGTCGCGCTGCCGCTCGTTGTGGCAGCGGCATCCGTGATGATTCTTGTTCTTCCGGCGCAAGCTGTTAATTCCGGATACCTCCTACAAGAGCAAATCCAGGAGTACAGCGGAGAAGTAAATTTCTGTGGCGAAGCGGCCCTCCTTGCTACGGCCAATTTTAGAAGCTGGGCCCTATCCAATACCTACAATAACCCATGTAGCTTAACGAGTAATACCTGGAGCTCACCGGCTGGTTATCTTGGCGTAAATGCCTACGGTGAATTTAACGGCTCATATTGCGGTCAAACAGGATGGGCGTACAATGCCTCGAGTACGTACAACTTTGGAGTGGGTGAGGTGATGTGCTCGGGAAAGGGATGCGGAGTGTTCACTACCGCTGCGGGTCAAGCTTTCTGGAATTATTACGCCGATGAGTATTATGGCGGCTATGAGACATCGCCTTCTCAGAACTACTGTACCTAACCACACGTCGAATGGTTTCGCATTGCATCGGATAACGACGATCGTAGGGAGGGCACAATATGTTAGTGAAGAGGCGTATCATTGGTCATGGGCCTCGGGCCAGTTCATCGAAAAGACGAGTCCTTCTATTCGCTGCTAGCCTCATTGGGGCTTGCGCGGTTGCGGGTGGACTCGTAGCGAGCACCGCTGGAAGTTCACCGGTCACGTTCGGAAGAATTCCAGCCTCGGCTCAGACAGCGACCGGGATGGATTGGTCCCTTTTGCCGGACTACGTGTCCACAGTTGGCCCAGGTGGAGTTGTGGTTGGCTACGTCGCGAAACAGGCACTAGAGGATTCACTTCAGCCGGCGCACCTGACCGGACCGTTGAATGGAGGATCCTATTCGGAACTAACTGTCCTGCCGGTGTACAACCGGCAACTTCAGCAAGTCGGGAACATGTATCCAAACGTTGGCTACGTGCCCCTGGGCGATCCTGCTCCCACAGAGCAGCAGATGACGCCCACAACGATGGTCGACGGAGGGGCGAACGGCAATAACTGAATCATCAATAACTGAATCATCAGGTTGAACTTCCTCTGACTATCGGAGCGAGTCGCGCGATCCGGTCCTTTGCCGGGATCGGATCGCTGCGCGTCAAGAGGCAAGTGGAGATTTTTCTGCGAGCGTGTCACCCGGAGCGGACGGTGCGACACTCTAAAGGGTGGTGGGTAACCGCGACGAGCTCATCTACCAGAAGTACTGCAGCGAGCTAACTCGCTTTGCTACTGGCTTAGTAGGGCCGTCCCGGGCGGGCGATGTCGTTGCCGATGCTGTTGTCGCCTGCATGCGAGCAAGCGGCTGGTCCGCGGTTCGTAACCCGCGCGCCTACCTCTACCGAAGTGTCCTCAACGAGGCACGACGCTCGCAGCGGCGTGACGTCCGCAGGAGGCTGCGAGAGCGAGTTGCGGCGGTGCCGGAGGGCATCGCTGCGCACGAAACGGACCAGGACGTATGGGGAGCCGTTCGCGAACTCAGCGCTCGTCAACGTGCGGTGATCTTCCTTACGTATTGGTCTGACTTGACCCCTGAATCCATCGCCGGACTCCTTCACATAAGCGAGGGGGCGGTACGACGGCATCTCGCACGAGGGCGGAGTCGGCTGCACGAGAGATTGGAAAGCTATGGACCATGAGACAGATCTAAAGATTCGAACCGCCATGATGCATCTTGTGGATGTGAGCCCACCCCCGCCTCCGTTTTCTGCTCTATTGAACAGGCGATCTCGTTCACCTCGTAAAGCTGTCCTTGGGGCGGCTGGCGTGCTTGTCGCAGGATCGGTCGCGCTTACTCTGGTTCTGATGCTGGCACCCGGGGCTCCGCTCGGAAGCCAGTCGGCCGCTGGGTTAATGATCGTGCACATCAATTCGAATGCCGCCGGATCGATCGAAGGTCGTGTGCCGCGTGATGCAGTGTCACATGGTCGCATCAATTGGGTCGCAGTTCCCGAGTACATCTCCGTCGTGGGACCGGGAGGAACGGTTGTTGGGTATATTCAAAAGCGCGATGTCGATGGTTCCACGCCGATCGTCGGACCCTTGAATGGGGGAACTTATACGCCCGTATGTGGAACCGATGGGATCGATGTCTATAACCAAGCGTCCGGAGTCGTGATTGGTCACTTGTTCCCCAACGCGGGGTACGTGCCGAACGGAACGACGCCCACATGCGTGACTCCAACAACCTTTGCAGGTCCATCCGGTTCGTAGCCCACCATAATCTCGCACACCCGATCGGTCTAGCGTGCGGGATCGGGATCGAGCGAGCGGTGCTTGAGTTCATGCAATCGCGCAGGAACAAGAAAGGAACTGCGATGCGTAGATAACAGCCAATAGCCAACCGACAAGGCGTTGGCGGCACCCCCAGGGCCCGACGCACCTGGCACCACTCACTATTTTGGGGCCCAGATCGAGCGAGCAGCTGCACACACACGTCCCGCAAAGCCATTCGGGCTGCCTCATGCCTCTTGGCTTCCACCCTGGGCATGGCCATAGCGACGTTGGTGACGACCGACATCGCTGCCCCCAGGAGCTCGGCTACTTTCCCGGGGTCGTCGAGCCTCACCTCCAGCACTACCCACTTGACGCAAGGGACCTGCTTCAGTCTCGACGGGGTCGTCGAGCTCATCAACGTCCTCAACTGAACGTGCAGCGGACCCGCCAAAGCCCCTTTAGAGGCGCGTTCGTGTAGCCATTTGTGTAGCCCAGCGCACGGACCCGATCAGACGCAGACAGACGTCCATGGACACAAGCACCTGGTCAGAGCTGCTCGGTGGACTCTGATGGACATCCAGATACCCATTCGACTTCTCTGGCAGTTAAGAGGTTCGGGGTGTGAGTTTCCCAGCATCTACCGTGACGCAACTAGTCACCGACAGCATGGCTGGTCGCTAACGCTTCGACGTCGCTCTCCGCTATCAGGACCGAATCCCTAGGACTCCATCCATTCAGCGAACTCACTCCAAGTTGCCTTTTTCGCTCGTCTCGCGCTGCGGGGTTTCCAGTCGACGCCGCCCCGACTGAGGCGCGCAGCCCCAAGCAGCGTGTTCCCCTGTCGTACCTCGAAGATCACATCGACGTTTCCGATGGGTATCGGGTGTTCAATGCTGAGCTTGACGTTGTGTGTGGCCATGTACACACGCTAGTCAGACCCTGGCCCCGACAAGAGTGGTCACCATTCCCGGGGCGGTTCATGGCGCTGCTTGTCGATGTTCGAGAGCTCGATGTCCGGCTACTGATCCCGCTCTTGATAAAAGCCTCGGCAGTCCCAGTGCTTAAGCTCTCCTACCGCAGTCGCCGGCAAACGACGACACGCCTGACTCCCGGGCTCAGGGTGAAGTAGCCCGTGCACCCGCGACATCAACCTTCGATCTCGAGCGCGGCAATGG
>Ga0187848_10000528_pt1 | contig 35184 bp, 30 predicted proteins | sample June2016WEW_4_40_FD_132424 | JGI IMG/M metagenome (GOLD analysis project Ga0187848, IMG submission 132424) | Peatland microbial communities from SPRUCE experiment site at the Marcell Experimental Forest, Minnesota, USA - June2016WEW_4_40 | ecosystem: Environmental > Terrestrial > Soil >... | reverse complement strand
TCCGCGCGTGAGCGGCTGAGCGGGCCGCTGTTGCCGGCGTTCCTGGTGGCGTCGGCCACACTGCCCTACCTGGCCGCCGCGCCGGCCATCGAATTCCACTGGACCGCTCTGGCGCAGTTGGCGGCGCTGGCGCTGGCCTTGGGACTCTGGTACCGCATCCTGCACGTTTCCGCAGTCACGGACGTTGCGTTTCTTGCGCTGGTGGCGGCGGTCTACCTGTTCAAGTATTTCGATGCCATTTATCCCGTGGTGTTCAAAATTAGGCTGTCGTTTCTCGGGCATCTGATGCTGATCCACCTGTGTGCGTTGGTGCTGATCCTGGAGCGGCGGATTCACGAGACCGGTTATGGTTTCTGGCCTAACCTCCGCGATTGGCGCACGGGCGCGTTGCACTATTTGTATTTCCTCCCCATCGGCGCCGTGCTGGCGCTGGGGTTGCATGCCGTGAGGCCGGGTAGTGCCACCCCGGTGTGGCTGGCGCCTGGCATTTTTTTCGGGATGTTGTGGACCGTGGCGCTTTCCGAGGAATTCCTGTTCCGGGGCGTGCTGCAGCAGTGGCTGGAGGAGTGGACCTGGAACCGCGCCGCCGCCCTGACGCTGACGTCGCTGGCCTTCGGCGTAGTGCACCTCTGGTTTCGAGGTTTCCCGAATTGGCGTTGGGCGCTGATCGCCGGCGCCATGGGCTGGTTCTGCGGGAGGGCGCGCAACCAGGCGGGGAACATTCGCGCCGGCATGGTTACGCACGCGTTAGTGATCGCGACCTGGATGGGCTTTTTCGCCTAAGAAGCCGGAAAACTCAAATCCTAGCTACGGATGAACACAGATAAATCCTTTAATTTCTCCATCTGTGTCCATCCGTGTTCATCCGTGGCTATATTTTCTTCGCCGCCTCTACCGGTTGCGCCCACTGTGGAATCGTATGAATCATATAACCCATATGGCAAAACTTGGTTTTTTAGGATTAGGAACGATGGGCTACCCGATGGCTCGGAACTTGCTCCGAGCCGGGTACGAGGTGGCTTTATGGTCGAATACCGCGGAAAAGGCACGGAAACTGGCCGGGGAGCAAAACGGTCGTTTTTGCGCAACGCCGCGGGAAGTGGCGGCCTCCGCGGATTGCATCTTCCTGTGTGTCGGCCAGGGCGAGATGTCGCGCCAGGTGATTTTGGGGACTGACGGCATTATGGAAGGTGCTCGGCCTGGCACGGTGGTGGCGGACGCTTCCACGATCAGCCCCAGCGAGAGTCGAAGGATCAGCGCGTCCCTCAAAGCTAAAAGTGTCGAATTTCTCGACGCCCCTATGACCGGCTCCCTGCCCGGAGCTGAAGGCGGAACGCTGGTATTCATGATTGGCGGCGACCGGGACGTTTTCGAGAGGGTCCGACCCTATTTTGAGCCGATGGGAAAGCAGCTTTATTACTGTGGCGGCGCGGGACTTGGCCTCCAGGCCAAGCTGAGTCAGAATCTGATCCTCGCCAACCTGATGGTGGCATTTAGTGAAGGCATGGTGTTGGCCACCAAGGGCGGTGTGGATCCCGAGCTCATGCTGGAGATTCTGCAGAACACCGGCGCCAAAACCGGTCTCGCCGGCTACAAGGGCCCGCGCATCCTGCACCGTGACTTCAGCGCCAATTTCGCCACCAAGTGGATGCACAAGGACGTCGGACTCATGCTCGATTCCGGCAAAGAACTCGGTGTTCCCATGCCGATCACGTCTTTAGCGCAGCAACTTTTTCAGTGGGCCCTCGCAAAAGGCCATGGGGACGACGATTTCTGCTCTATTATCAATGTTTTAGAGGAAGCGTGCGGAATCGAACTGCGAGCAAAATAAAAATTCAGATTTCTGTTGCTTCCAAAATCGGAATCTACTATTATTAGAAGTAAGCCGGGGAGGCAACTCCCACCAAAGCGAGACTAACCTCTAAAAAAAGACCCCTGAAGCAATCCTCCCCGGCGCCCGAAAGGGTTAGAGGTCTTCCAAAAACAGAAAATTTCGTTGGCCACAACTCTTGGGGACTCAGGTTTGCCTGCTGGCACCACTCAGGGATATCCGAAGCCATTTCGCGCGGTTCCGGGAAAGCTGCGTGATATGATGGCGAAAGCGCCCGCAACTCCATTTCGGACCCCAGCAATGAAGACGATTACCGTCCTCGGCTCAACCGGCTCAATCGGAACCAACACTCTGGACGTCGTCCGTCGAAATCCTCAGAAGTATGCAATCCATGCCCTGGTGGCTGGGCGGAATGTGATCGAACTCACATCTCAGATTGCCGAGTTCCGGCCCAAGCTTGCGGTGGTCGCAACCTCCGAGGATCTGGATCGTCTTAGAGCCAGACTGGAGGCAACCGGTTTGCCGCGGGCGGAATGGCCGCAACTGGGCTGGGGCGACGGCGACCGCGTTGCGGCTGCAACCGCCGGCGAAGTGGACACGGTGATCTCGGCGATTGTGGGCGTTACCGGCCTAAACGCCACCTATGAGGCCATTCGCAAGGGAAAGCGGGTTGGGCTGGCGAATAAGGAAGTGTTAGTTTCGGCCGGAAAGCTGGTGATGCAGGCGGTGCGCGACCACGGCGCCGAATTGGTGCCGGTGGATAGCGAACATAACGGCGCCCACCAGTGTTTGCGTGCCGGCAACCGGCAAAGCGTTTCCCGGCTGATCTTGACGGCGTCCGGCGGACCGTTCCGCAACACACCGCGAGAGGCGCTGGCGGCGGTGACACCGGCTCAAGCGCTCCAACACCCGACCTGGCGCATGGGAAACCGGATCACCATCGATTGCGCTACGCTTATGAATAAAGGCTTCGAGGTGATCGAGGCATGCTGGCTGTTCGATTTCACGCCCTCGCAGATCGCAGTGGTGGTGCATCCTCAATCGAGCGTCCACGCCATGATCGAATACCACGATGGCAGCGTGCTGGCGCAGATCTCGGCCACCGATATGCGCATGCCGATCCAATACGCGCTCAGCTATCCGGAGCGGGACCAAGCTCCGGTGCCGAAGATCGACTGGTCCCAGGCCCGTCAATGGGAGTTTCTACCGCCCGATTACGGCAAATTTCCGCTGTTGAAGCTGGCTTATCGGTGCCAGGAAGCGGGCGGTTCCGCCACCTGCACGTTGAATGCGGCCGATGAGATAGCCGTGCAGGCATTTCTGGAAGGGCAAATTCCGTACCCGGGGATTGCGGAGGTAGTCGAGGAGACGCTGGCGCGCATGCCGGCGCATTCTGCGCAATCGATCGGCGATATTCTGGAGATAGACGCCAAGTCGCGAGCGCTGGCGCGGGAGATGGTGGTGGCGCGCGCGGCCGGCGCGGTCACGGCGTGAGGCATTATGTTCGCTTGGGGTGAGGACATTCTCTGGCTGCTGGTCCTGATCGGGGTCATGATCATGATCCACGAGGCAGGCCACTATTTCGCGGCCCGCTATTTTAACGTCAAAGTGGAAGTGTTCAGCTTCGGTTTCGGCCCGCGGTTGTTTGGATTCCGCCGGGGCGAGACCGACTATCGGTTTTCCCTGGTTCTGCTCGGCGGCTACGTCAAGATGGCCGGCGAGCAGTTCTCCGAGGAGCCCTCCGACGATCCGCGCCATCTGATGAACCGGCCGCGCTGGCAACGGTTGATCATCTACTTCGCCGGGCCATTCATGAATTTTGTGCTGGCGGTGGGATTATTGGCCGGCCTGTACATGGTGAAGTACCAGCGCGTGTCCGACGCCGACATGCAGGCGGTGATCGGTCACGTGGCGGCGGGCTCGCCGGCGGCCAAGGCCGGTTTGAGAGACGGCGACCGCATCGTCAAAATGGCCGGCAAGGCCAATCCCACCTGGGAGGATGTCGACCTGGAAGAGGTGCAGAGCGCCTATCGGCCCATGCCGCTCACCGTGGAGCGAAGCGGCCAGCGGATCGACGTTACCGTGACTCCCACCCTGAGCCAGGTTTCCGGCATGGGTTACGCCGGGTGGGATGGGCAGACGCAGGTCGAGTTGGGCGGCATCGAGCCGGGTTATCCGTCCGATAAGGCCGGGCTCAAGAAAGGCGATCTGATCCTCTCCGTGAATGGCATGGCGATCCATTCCAATGCCAAGTTCCGGGAAACCATCGCCGCCAGCGGCGGCAAACCGATCGAAGTCCAGGTGGAGCGTAAAGGGCAGATCGAAACCTTCACGGTGCAGCCTGTCTACGCCAAACTGGATGGCCCCGCCAGGTGGATGATCGGCGTTCAGCCCGTGCCCAAAGTGCACCTGGTTACCACCCAGCTCTCCCTCGGCCCGGCGCTTCGGGAGTCGATGGAGCAGAATGGCAAGAATGCTTTCATCATCGTCCAGTTTCTGAAGAGCATGGCCGAGCGGCGGATGTCCACCAAGACGATTACCGGACCGATCGGCCTCGGTCAACTCTCGGGCGAAGCGGCGCGCGAGGGGCCGGGCGAGTTCTTCATGCTCATGTCGCTGGTAAGTCTCAACTTGGCCATCTTCAACCTGCTGCCCATCCCCGTCCTGGACGGCGGCTCCATCCTCATGCTGCTGATCGAAATCATTCTGCAGCGCGACATGAGCTTGAATGTGAAGGAAGCGGTTTTTAAGGTCGGCTTCGTCTTCATCATGGTGATCGTGGCCTTCGTGATTTACAACGACATTTCCAAAATGCTGCCGGCGGGCTAGACGGCGGAGCAGGGCAGAGGGACGCTGGACCGGTTCGGGTTACGCCCGGAATTTGAAGCTCATCCATTGCGCCGTGCTCAAGGACCACAGCGGCGGCATCGGCATGACCGGCGCCCTGAAGATTGTCTACGGCACGCTCTCCATGCACCGTGGCGCACGCACTTCTGCGCGCACTTCTGCGTGCCGCGTCGAGCCTCCGAACGCCTGATGTCGTGGAATTCAGGTTGAGCCAGTTTCCGGTGATCCCGAGGTGGGACAGACCATCGTTTTCTGTGGTCTGTCATGCCCTCGCCAGGCCAACCGCCCGACAGACGACAAGAAACGATCATCTGTCCCACCGGCGGCCTGGAGCCCGGATGGAGGCGGGATGTCATGAGGCGTTCTTTCGTGCTGTTCCCGCACCCAAAGCCGAAGCCTCTGTGGCTATCCGGCCTCAAAGAACGGAGCACGGAATTTCCCGAGTGTCGCGTCAGGCTGTCCCGCCCAGCCCAATTGGCAATTCCTTGCGAATGGTGTTACACCGGTCACGACAAGTATGAAGCGCACCATTCCATCCGTCTGTTTCCTGCTGGCGGCGGCGGCCGCATGGCTCTGCTACGGGGCCGCCACAAGCAGAGTCACGTGGGGCGACCACGGCAATGGTTTCTACCGTAACCCGATTCTCAAGGCGGACTACTCGGATCCAGATGTGATCAGGGTGGGAGACGACTTTTACCTGGTGGCGTCCGATTTTCACTTCGTGGGCATTCAGGTGCTCCATTCGAAGGACCTAGTGAACTGGAAGGTGGTGGGGCAAGTCTTCCACCGGTTGGCCATGGATCCCAAGTACGACCAGATGAAGGGCTACGCGGAAGGTACTTGGGCGCCTTCACTGCGCTACCAGAACGGCGAGTTCTACCTTTATGTTTGCACGCCTAAGGAAGGCCTGTTTATGTGGCACACCAAAGATCCGGCGGGAAAATGGTCGGACATGTTGACGGTGAGAGCCATCCCGGGATGGGAGGACCCCTGTCCTTTCTGGGACGACAACGGGCAGGCATATCTAGTGCATGGCAAGGTTGGAGCCGGGCCGTTGATCCTGCACAAGATGAGCGCCGATGGAACGCAATTGCAGGATGAGGGCGTGACCATCTACACGGGGCCGGTGGCGGAAGGCCCGAAGATGTTCAAGCGGAGGGGATATTACTACATTTCGCATCCGGAGGGCGGGGTTGGAACGGGCTGGCAGACGATGGAGCGTTCTGTCAGCATTTACGGGCCTTACGAACGCAAGATCGTGCTCTCGGACGGTCCGCACCAAGGCGGTATGGTGGAACTTGCCGGCGGCGAAGGATGGTTCATCGGCTTCAAATCGACTGGATGGCTGGGGCGTATCTGCTACCTGGAACCAGTCCGGTGGGGCGACGACGGATGGCCGGTATTCGGCGATCATGGACGTCCCGTGGATGAATGGAAAAAGCCCAACGTGGGACACAAATATCCGGCCAGCCGGCCGGAGACCAGCGACGAGTTCAGTGGGAAGAGCCTGAACCCCATTTGGCAATGGAATCACAACCCCGTCAATGAAGCGTGGTCGCTGGACCAGCGCCGCGGTTTCCTGCGACTCAACGCACTGCCCGCCGATGACGTGAGTCACGCCCGCAACACGCTCACCCAAAAGTTGTGGGATGAGTATGGGACTATCGACATCAAGCTGGATCTCACGGGGATGGCGGACGGCCTGCGAGCGGGGCTGACTTTTCTCAGCGGGTCTGCCTTCGATTGGTTGGCGGCGGAGAAGATCGACGGTGCTTGCCGTGTGGCTTGGAAGGGCGGCGCGGGGGCAGGGATCGAAACCGGCGGCGGCTTGTGGCTGCGGGGCGTGTACCGTCAGGACCGCGCGGAGCTTTGGTACAGCCTGGACGGAAAGAACTGGTCCGATAGCGGACAGCGAGTCACGCTGAAATTCAGCGCCTGGAAAGGGGCGCGATTCGGAGTCTTCTGCTACGGAGCAAACGGCGGTTATGTGGACCTTGACTACGTTCGTTATCGGTATGGATCCGGCGGGCCACTGCACTAAGAGTCTCACGCCGCTGGACCCCTGGCGAGGTAGATCCCGCGATACGCCGTTCCCTGCACGGCTGGCTCGTGACGGCGCCGGGTGAAACCGGGATAGCCTCAACTGCGTGATTTTTTCGACGGCCTGCTCCTCTACTATCAACCGAATTCTTCACCTGCCGCGACGGCGTGACGTGGGCGGACCATCGTCTCTTGTGGTCTGCCCTCCAGTCAGAGTGCCCAGCGGTGCCGCCGGATCTTGACATGCTTGTGGGGGGGTGGGATAATCCCACTGTGATCGTCACGCTCGACGCGAAGCGACGCCTCACCGTCCCGGCTGGTCTTGCTCCGGCCTCTCCCGGAGACTATTTCGATGCCAGCTTCGACGCGGAAGAAGATGCGCTGGTGTTTCGGCGGCTTCCGGGTAAGGAGAATTGGCTCGCTGTCCTCAAAGCTTGCCCCGTCAGCCCAGACGATGTGCCGCGGCGCCGCCGCGCGCCGGCCCGGCGCCGCAAGCTATGAGCTAAGCTGTGAACTGGCTGCTCGACACGGACGTCATCTGCCAGCCGGCCAAGCGCCACGGCGATGCGCGAGTCATCGCCTGGCTCGACGAGGAACAAGACCGCTGTTACACCAGCGCCGTCGTCATCGCGCAACTGGCTTACTGGGTGCGCACCAAGGATGGACGGCAGCGTCAGGCCCTACAGGCTTGGCTGACGCGGCTTGTGGAAGCACTCGGGGGGCGAATTCACGGGTTCAATGTGTCAGTTGCACACGTGTGGGCCGAACAAGAGCGGTTGCTCGACAAGGCCGGCCAGCGCATGCCCGTCGAAGACAGCTACATCGCGGCGACCGCCCGCCGGCATGGGCTGACCATCGCCACAGGCAATGATCGGGATTTCCGGCGTCCTGGACTCAAGGTATTTAACCCATTCAAAGAGCTCACCTAACCAAACGGTTGAACGCGGCCCGGATTTCGACGACCGAGTTCGGGACCGGCAAGCAAAACGGCGTTAGCCGGCAAATATCAGCAACGACGTTACGTCAAAGTGACGTCTGCCCCGGGGATATTCAGTTTCCGGAAAGCCGGGTTTTCTGCCATTGGCACAGTTTCCGCGTGCCTGCGTGATCCAAGCTCGATTAGGGATTACAGATGCGGGGCGGGATCGACCAGTGCGTGCCGTTGTTTCAACCTGTAGCCGTACAGGTATGCTGCCAGGTCTGCCATCTCCGAGCCGCTGAACCGAGGCCAGGAAATCTTCTTCAGTCGCATGCGGCTCAACATCACTGGCCCGTGCTTCCAGAGAGCAGCCACCATCCCGAAGGATGTTATTCTCCCAGCCATGGCCGACCGGCCCGGTGCACCACTGGATGAGTCCTCATGACAGGCGCCGCAGCGCTTCCTCGCAAAGACCTTCTTGCCTTGCTCCGGGTCGCCCCGCTCCTCAAAGAACTGCATCGAGACGAGGTAGCCCACCAGGCGGCGCATTTCCTCATAACTCAGCGGCGTCTGTTGATATTGGACGCGAAACGGGTGGTTCCACAGGGCCGCGGCGAAGTCGGTGAGGCCGTAGCGGGTGCTGTGACCTTCGAGCGCCAACGCTCCGCGGTGGCATCCGGCGCAGCCCGTGGACACCAGTAGCGTCCGGCCGCTCTCCGGTGATGTCGGCGCGAATCCGGCCGTGTGCCCTTGCGGCCGCAAGTTTCGTAACCAGGCGAGCAGATCGGTCAGTTGCTGCGCGGAGAGCAGTGGATACGGGACTTCCGACTCATCGAGCGCGCGCGCCATGTCGCGGGAATGGTTCCACATCCTCTGGGCCAAGGCAATTGGGTCCCACAGCGAATCCCATTCGGCCACCGGCCTGATGCCCGCACGGACGGGAGAATCGATCCCATGGCATCGCCCGCAGCGCCGGAGCAGAAACAGATGTCTTCCGCGCCTGGTGTTGCCGGGTGTCTCGAAATAGCTGGCCGCGTAGAAAAAAACAAATAAGTCCGCCGCCTGCTGCTCACTCAGCTCGGGCTTGGCAATTGCTTTTCTTTCGATTGCGGCCCACATAACCGGCGCATGGTTCCACAGCAGGCCCGCCATGTCGTAGGGACTGAAGCCCCGCTCCACGCCCTGCCCCAGGTCTGGCGCCTTCTTCCCGCCCACCCCGTTCACGCTGTGGCAGACGATGCAGTTGAGGCTCGCGAACAACGCTTTTCCGTGTTCCGCATCTCCAAGCAAAAGGCTTCTCGTGGCGCACGTCGCGGGGCTGATGGCGGCAATGACGATGAGCCAACGCGAGGTTCGCATACTCAATTGATGCTAACCTAAGGACCTTGCCGAGGGGACCGCAGACACTCTGCACGTTCGCGGATCGGAACCGATCCGGGCCAGCCCGAACGCCCCGCGGGCGTCCAGGCTGCCACAATTGTTATCGCCGGGCGAGAAGCACGACCCGGCTCGTTTGCGCCAGCGAGGCGCGGCGGCTGATTTCACGTTCGGTCTTCGACTTAGGCAGAGCGTTTCCCACTCCGCCAACAGGAGGCCGGACAGAGCCGCAAATTTTGCATGTTGTCGCGTTTGCTATGCCCTTATAAACAGAAACGGCGACCCAGAGCGGAATGGCTGGCTGGGTCACCGTTATTTACCTCGACGCGTTATTACCTTTGAGGCGCAACCCGCTCAGCGCGTCGCTAGAACGATCTCTGTCTGCATTTGCCGCCCGCCAGCGACGGTTGTCTTCTCCGCCTCGCGTTCCTTGGGCGACGGGGGGATATCACGGCTACTCGACGTGGTCCCAATCTGGGACAAGAAGTACTGATTCCCGTAACGATGGAAAACCAGCTTCGCTTTCTGCGGGCTCGTGTACGCACTGTCCGGGTTGGTCACGAAAAACCTACCGCCAGTGCCTATTAGCTGCATGCACACCGAGCCCTCCGCCACTGGAAACGAAAAAACATACGTCCCGGCTGGCGCCGTCGTCCCCGCAACGACGAATTGAAACGGGATGTCCGCGCGAATAGGCTCCGTTACCTGCGCACCTAGCGGTAGCGTCAGAGCAGCCGCTGCCAAAATCGTAAATCTTAGTTTCTTCACTTTGTTAGATCCTCTCTGTGTCCTCAGACACCTGTGTTGCGATTTCGGGGCAGAAAACACCCGGAGTGTTAGCGCCAGGCCGCTGGCGCCCTTCTTCTCGGCATGTCAAGATTGAAAATGTTCGGGTCTGGAGATTGTAGCCCTAGAATCTGGAGAGCCTACGCAAACCAGCAGAGATGGGGGCATTCCCGCCGCGATCCCGGCCCCGCCGGCTATTAAAGCCCGCCAAGCGCGACCGCGCTCGTTCGATCCGGTATGGATGCGGGCAACATACGGGGCCGTGCGTGCGATTTCACGTTCGGTCTTGGACTTGTTCAGGCCTATTCCGAATGCGCTGCCGGGTGACCACATCTGGGCGAGGAGGTACGTGTCGCCATATTTGTCGAATACCAGGCGACTCTCGGTGTTCGTTTTAGGGCCGCCACCGATGGCGATAGTCGGGGAAAGCCGAGAGATCCGGCATGTATAGCAGTGGACAAGCAGCGAGTGGCTTCCCGACGTGATCACCTCATAGTGACCCGCGGGCATGACCGTGTTCGCGAAATGGAATTCGAAAGGGATGTCAAATTCGTGCCTCTGTTGGCCAAAGGCGGAAGCTGCCGCGAGCAACGCCAGCGTACCCAGCGTCGCGAAAGACTTGTTTCTAATAATTGAACCTCGATTTGGCATTTCAATCTCCTCTCCTTCTACCTGACTTTTGTAGCCCTGCACTAAGGACCTTCGGAAACGGAGAACCGAACGGCTAACGGATTCCCGGAATTTCTGACAAAATGTTTGTTCATGGAGGAATCTCGTTCCGTTTCCGAGTTGCTGATCGCCTGGGGACGCGGCGCGCCGGCCGCGCTCGAACAGCTCACGCCGCGGGTCTACCACGAGTTGCACAAACTGGCGCGCGCCTACCTGCGGCGGGGACGGCCCACCCAGTCGCTGCAACCCACCGCGCTGATCAACGAAGCCTACCTGCGGTTGCTCGACCAGAGGCAACCCATCGAATGGGAGAATCGGGCGCACTTTTTCGGCATCGCGGCCCGCCTGATGCGCATGGTTCTGGTCGACCATGCCCGCACCCGGCAAGCCGCCAAGCGAGGGGGCGACGCGGCCGCGGTGACTCTGGACGACTGCATGGCCGTTTCTCCCGGCCCCGCCCCGGGCGTGCTGGAGATCAACGAGGCGCTAGATCGGTTGGCGGCGGTGGATGAGCGCAAGGCCAAGGTGATCGAGATGCGCTACTTTGGGGGCATGGACCGGGAGGAGGTCGCTTTTGCCCTCGGCTTGACGGTGGCCACCGTGAAGCAGGATCTGCGGCTGGGGGAGGCGTGGCTGCGGAGATTTCTGGCCGGGCAGACCCCATGAGCGACGACCGCTGGCGGCAGATTGAGGACATCTTCCACCGGGCGGTCGAGCTGGCGCCCGAGGCGCGATCCGCTTTTCTCGATCAGGCCTGCGGCGCAGACCAATCGCTGCGGCGGGAAGTGGAGTCGCTGCTGGCCCACGAGTCGGAAGATGGCACCACGTTTATCGGCCCGGCGGGCGATGCGCCGCAAGTCATCGCGCATTACCGCATCGTTGCCAAGCTCGGCGAGGGCGGCATGGGCTCCGTCTATCGCGCCACCGATACCAGGCTGGGCCGCGACGTGGCCATCAAGGTGCTGCCGCCGGCCTTCGCGGAGGACGCCGCGCGCATGGCGCGGTTCGAGCGCGAAGCGCAGGTGCTGGTGTCGCTGAACCACCCGAATATTGCGACGATTTACGGCATTGAGCAGGGCGCCATCGTGATGGAACTGGTGGAGGGGGAGGACCTCAAAGGGCCGGTCCCGGTGGAGACCGCCGTGGCCTTCGCGCGCCAGATTGCGGCGGGTCTGGAAGCGGCGCACGAGAAGGACATCGTGCATCGCGATCTGAAGCCCGCCAATATCAAGGTGACGGCCGACGGCGTGGTGAAGCTGCTGGATTTCGGGCTGGCGAAGGCCGGGGAGAGGCCCGGCGGGCACCCCGCGACGCAATCGCCGCCCCTCTCGCTGACCATGACGCAAGCGGGCATGATCCTGGGCACGGCGGCGTACATGACGCCGGAGCAGGCGCGCGGCAAGCTAGTGGACAAGCGGGCCGACATCTGGGCCTTCGGCGTGGTGCTGTTCGAACTGCTCACCGGCACAACGCTCTTCGGCGGCGGCGAGACGGTGAGCGACGCCCTGGCCGCCGTCATCGCCAAGGAGCCGGATTGGCCGAAGCTGCCGAGGGAAACGCCCGCGCACGTCCGCCGGCTGCTGGAGCGGTGCCTGCGCAAGGACCCCAAGCTGCGGCTCCGCGACATCGGAGAAGCGCGGATCGCCATCGACGAGGCGCAGAGCGGCGAAGCGGAGGAACCGGCGCCGGTGAGCGGCCGCGGAACTGTTCGGCTTTTGCTGGCAGCGGTTGTGCTCCTGACGCTCCTTTTAGCGGGCATGCTCATTTGGACCACCGGGTGGTTTCGACCGCGGCCCGCTCCTCTCGGCGCCGCGCAGTTCCAGATCGCCTTTCCGGAAGGCACGGCCCCTTCACCGTTCTCCAATCGGCCGGAACTCGTTCCTTCCCCGGATGGCAGAAGGATTGCCTTCATCGCGACCAGCCAGGGAACCACCTACCTTTGGGTGCAGTCGCTGGATGCGGCAGCCGCACAGCGGCTCGAGCACACGGAAGGTGCTCACTATCCGTTCTGGTCGCCGGACGGAAAGTCCATCGCCTTCTTTGTGGGGAACCAGCTCAAGCGAGTCTCGCTGGGTGGAGATCTCCAGATCATTTGCAGCGGAATCGCTATTGGTGCAGCCAGCGGTACTTGGAACGTAGACGGGACGATCGTTTTCTCGTTTGGATACGCGGGGCTGATGCGCGTATCGGCTGCGGGCGGCAACGCTTCGCCGGTAACCCGCCTGGACGTTGCCAATGGCGAGATCGCGCATGGCTGGCCCCAGTTCCTCCCTGACGGCAGACATTTCCTATATTTCTCCGCAGGCCGCTCGAGCGGAGCCATCTATGTCCAGCAGCTCGGTTCCGACCAGAGGATACTTGTGCTGAGAACGTGGCAGCAGGCGGTATATGCCTCGGGGTACCTGCTGTTCGTGCGCCAGCAAACACTGTTTGCACAACCGTTTGATCTCAGGCGCTTCCAAATACGAGGGGATCCCTCCCCCGTAGTCCGGTACATCAACGTGAACCTGACCGGATGGGGCGAATGGGGCGCCGCTTTTGCGGCTTCGCAGACTGGCGTGCTGGCCTACCGCAGCGATGCCCCCGGTTCGCTGTTGAAACAGCTCACCTGGTACGATCGCCAAGGCAAATCGCTGGGCCTGGTGGGTGATGTGGCCGATTATTCCAGCCCCGCTCTCTCACCTGACGGGAACTGGCTGGCCGTGGGAGTCCGCGGCCCGGCTTCGCTAATGCGCGATATCTGGCTTTTCGATCTGCTGCGCGGCGCCAGATTGCGGGTGACGTCCGATCCGGCCGATGATCTGAATCCCACGTGGTCGCCCGACGGCAGCCGGATCGCCTTCACCTCCGACCGGCGTGGGCACCGTGAGATCTACATCAAAAACCCGTTCGGAACAGCGGCGGAGCAGTTAGCCGCCAAATCGGCGGTCGACGCGGCCGTCGAAGACTGGTCGCCGGATGACCGATGGATCGCTTATAACAGCTATCCACTGCCGGAGAGCATTGTCACGCTCTCGGTTGAGACTCGAAAAAATCAGCTTTATACCGAGAACGCAGATCATGCGCGCTTCTCGCCGGACGGAAAGTGGGTGGCATACCGGTCGCCACCAGGTTACGCAACCGACGGGGAAGTTTACATTCAGCCCTTCCCCGCGACAGGCGCAAGGTGGCAGATTTCGACCGCCGGCGGGAACGAGCCGCAGTGGCGCGGCGATGGGAGGGAGTTGTTTTACGTCACCGGCGGCGCACCCGCGAAGATTATGGCTGTGGACATTGCGGTGAAGAACGGCGCCATCCAAGCCGGGATTCCGCACGCTCTGTTTGCGGTCCAATTGGAGGCCAGCATGGCGCGCAACCGTTGGCTGGTTACCCGCGATGGACAGAAGTTCCTGGCACTTGTCGCCCAGGAACAGAAGCCAGCCGCGACCAAGCTTGGGGTGATCTACAACTGGCCGGCGCTGTTGGAAAAGCGGTAAAAGCTTCCGGCAGCGCGATCAACCCGGCAAGTCCAGTTGCGGGTTGGAGATGGATTACGCGCCATCCGGAAACTACTCACCCGGTCGATCCTACCAAATCCCGCTCCCGATCCAGAATCAAGCCGTCAGCACGTCGCAGCGTTTACCAACGGGGCAGGACTCCGCGCCGGCGATCGCTCCCGATATGTGGGCTCTCCGGAAACTAGCCTTTTTGCGCATCCGGCTTCGCCACCTGACCGTATCGCGCCCGACTCGCGCAGGTGAAGTCAAAGGAACGCGAAGCCGGTTGGGGGAAAGTTGGAGATCCGGGAGAGCCTCGGAGCGGACTTCTGCTCGTAGGTACCGTTCCCTGTACGACTGGCTCGTGACGGCGCCGTAGGATGGATCGAGGCGGTCTTTCCGGCTTCCTGGGAACAGGTCGCATCTTCCCATTTCCCCCAAAACCTGCCCATATTTGCACAAGCCCCCTCCCCGTGGCGCGGGTCTCCAGGCCTGCAGCGTCGAGCGTCAAGCCGACGTTTCTTCCCGATCCCGCGGAAATCGCATGAAATTGCCCAAATCCGCACAAACCGTAGGTAGCGCCGGCGATTTCGTCGCCGGTCCCTCTCCGACCGTCGCGAAACCCGGTCACAGAGTTTCGAACTTTTTCCTAACCGACCTTACCCCCTTCCTTTCAGCAATTCCCAGCCATCACGCCCGTCCTCGTCACCCCGCCTGCGCCCGCTCGCCTGCTATCGTGTTGTCCGGATGAGGTTCTCATGACAGAAACCGCACTCACTCCCCAATAGGAGCAGATCATGGACGCGATCCAGCGCCGTCGTCATCGCGCAACTGGCTTACTGGGTGCGCACCAAGGATGGACGGCAGCGTCAGGCCCTACAGGCTTGGCTGACGCGGCTTGTGGAAGCGCTCGGGGGGCGAATTCACGGGTTCAATGTGTCAGTTGCACACGTGTGGGCGGAACAAGAGCGGTTGCTCGACAAGGCCGGCCGGCGCATGCCCGTCGAAGACAGCTACATCGCGGCGACCGCCCGCCGGCATGGGCTGACCATCGCCACAGGCAACGATCGGGATTTCAGGCTTCCTGGACTCAAGGTATTTAATCCATTCAAAGAGCTCACCTAACCAAACGGTTGAACGCGGCCCGGATTTCGACGACCGAGCTCGGGACCGGCAAGCGAAACGGCGTTAGCGAGGACCTGGCCGGCAAATGTCAGCAACGGCGTTTCGTCCAGGTACGGCAGATTCCTCGCTCTAGGCTTTCGGAACCTCTGCCAGAATTGTCGTAGCCAATTTGAGTTGCCGCGGCGAAATGATGCTTTGCGGCCTTTGTGCGGCATGCATAGCCGTGACTAGGCTCGCGGTGGCCCTGGCCACGCGGCGAAGCTGCCGTGGGCGAGCGTCGAAGCGATCCTCAATCGAAAGGTCGACTCCGTCAAAGACTTCGCAGACGCGGCGGAGCAGGTGTTGTGGCTCGCAGGCTGCCGTCGCAAACACCTGTTCGAATTCGCCATATCCCAAGACCTCGAACCTGCGGTCCTCGCCTTCAATCCTTCGTAACATCATGTCACCAATCGCATGTTGCCAGTCCGTATACACCCATGCTTCGCGCATCGCCAAGATTCGAAAAGCTTCCGGATAGGTCGTCTGTATCGAGGCATGACTGACCGCATTAGTGTGCAGAGTGCTGCTCAGCAGTTCTGCTATCTTTTTGCACACATTGGGTTGACGCTCTGCGGGGAGATCGATAAGATCAGCTACTTTCTCTGCTTCCAACACGTCATAGATTGCGTTATCGATAAGGACACCTAATTCTTCCAGCAGATCGTGCGCGGATTGAAGGTCGGCGAGACTATACAGTTTCCACAGATCGATTAAGCGAACCACTCGTTCCTGCTCGACCCAACTACCGTCGGAAAGTGCGCGCTCAAACTCATCAATTGCTTCATCAATTGGCGCATTCTCCTCGTGTGAAGCGACGCGAACAAAGGAGAACTCCCGTCTGCACGCCCGTATCCAACCAATCAGGCTCGAAAGCCTGTATAACGTACTTAGCTTCTTGTATGCTCGGAACGTAGGTGCGGGACCGTTTCCCGTCGGAACTCCAACACAGTTGAGATAGACGGGGCGGTGCCGCTGAAGGACAATCTCGTGCATCCGAATCAATAGAGAGCTAGCAGACGCCGCTAGCGGCTTTGAATATCGCTCGTAAACGGCAGCTTCGGCCCGCCGGGAAGCTCGGTGCTCTTCGAGGAGCTTAAAGATTAGGTCCTTAACTATGATTCCGCCTAAGGTCACGGATGCAGTGATAAGAGCTGCCTTGACTGGAGCGTCGTTTGAGCCTGATGACTTTTGCGCTGGCACGGCTGCAGCAGATCCCGAGGCGCCTCGGTTCTGCGGCGAAACGGGCACCGAGAAGACGGCAGCGAGTAGAAGGACTGAGAGTAGTACTGGAAGTCGGGGAAAGGCGTGGGCCATATTGGCGCGGATTATAGCAGATTGTTGTCTATTATATTGGCTGTGGCGTTGGTACGAGGTCGGCCCGACAAGGAAATAGATAATTGGGATCATCCACGCGAGGGGGGCGGCTGTCACCGGGGTCCCGAGATACCACTCGGCCGCATAACGCCCAAAACCACTGAACGGGCCATGATGACGGGTACGCGCGCGGATCAGTCCCCATAAACGCGCTAGCGCTCTGGAGTCCACCTGGACCTATTGTCCCCAACCTTGATTTGTGCCGCTCGTAGTCCCCGAACTGCGCTCGGAGAGGGGGGTTGAGCGCGATTTCTGTCATGAGAACCTCATCCGGACAACACCGTAACAGGTGAGCGGGGCGCTGACGGAGTGAGGCGAAGGGGCGGGATGGCTGGGAGCCGATGAAAGAAAAGGGGTAAGTTGAGTCGGAAAAACTTCGAAAGTCTGTGACTGACAACGTAGCGGCGCGAGTGCGTTGCGCCCCATAGGTGGTGGTTTTTGTGCCGCCAGGAAGGTCATTTTGATCCCGGCCAGGGCGGGCTTTCGAGCCGAGCTTTTGGAAGGCCGAGAGAAATCTCCGAACTCCTGATGTCGCCTGGCATTTTCCAGTTGTTGAGGAGAATAGCCTGACCCATTTTGGAGTAGGTGGTGCGCTGCATAGTGGCGCGGGCTCCCAGCCGAATGCCGCATACTTTTCGCAAGATGGCACGGCATCATTAGTAGGGCGGCCCCCCGGTCTGCGCGGGACGCCCTCGTCCCGCTCTTTTCCCCAAGCACCAAGTCTCCGATACCGGCGAAGAGCCGGCCGGGGGGCCGGCTGCGGACCAGGGGGTCCGCCCTACTACTTATGCGGGTGTGTCACGCACGCAAAAATGTGTGGCATTGGGCTCCCAGCCTGGCTTACATGTTCCGAAATGTAAGAAATCGCAGGATTTTCGGGTATTTCACACCCTTTTGCGGGTTCCGCTCACCCCCCTAATTTGGCCATTCCGCGAGCAAACTCGCCATTCAATGGTTACCTATTTCTTTCAATCGGTTATGGCGGCAAGATACCTAAAACTGAGGGATTACACTACACCTATGAGCACTCAGCCTGTCGAACCTAAAATCCAGCCATCTGCCACCTTGGTACAGATCGGTTCGGTCGAGGACATCATCCACCGGCGCCTGGCGGAGGAGCGTGCCCGCCTGGAGCAGGAAGCGGGCGTTGCCAAACGCGACGTGCATCATTTCAAACGGCCCACCGAGCGGCCGTTCACCCGCGAACAGCGCGCGCGGACCACGCTGCTTTTCGGCGGGCTGACCTGGAAGCACGAAAAGCTGGTGCATGGCGCTTTGGAGGGTCTCGGCTACATTGCCGAAGCCGTTCCTACGCCCAACGTTCGGGCGTTCCAGACGGGCAAAGAATACGGCAACAACGGACAGTGCAACCCCACCTACTTCACGGTCGGCAACCTGGTGCAGTATCTGCAGAATTTGGAAGAACAGGGTCTCGGCAAGCAGGAGATCATCGACCGCTATGTGTTCTTCACCGCCGGCGCGTGCGGTCCGTGCCGCTTCGGCATGTACGAGGCCGAATACCGGCTGGCGTTGCGCAATGCCGGTTTCGACGGCTTTCGCGTATTGCTTTTTCAACAATCGGGCGGGTTGAGCCAGTCCGATGCCGAAGCCGGGCTTGAGATGAACCTGGATTTCTTCCTGGGCATTCTCAACGCGCTGAACTGCGGCGACGTGATGAACGAAGTGGCTTATGCGATCCGGCCGTATGAAGCACAAGCGGGCGCGACGGACGCGGTTCTGGATGGCGCGATGGATTATTTGCACGAAGTCTTTCGCAAGAAGCGGCCATGGAAGCTCGATGAGAACCTCTCGAAGTTCCTGGGCGGCTTTTCCGATACGGCCGAGTATCTGGGCAAGTTCGTGAAGCAGGTGAAGGGCGAAGATTACGTGCCGGCGCTGAACCGTTGCCGCGATTTGTTCAATGAGGTCGAGATCGACCGGCTGCGGGTGAAACCGATCGTCAAGATCACCGGCGAATTCTGGGCGCAGACTACGGAAGGCGACGGCAACTTCAACATGTTCCGGTTTCTGGAGAGGGAAGGCGCGCAGGTGCTGGTCGAGCCCATTGGCACTTGGATCATGTACATGATTCACCAGGTGATCCAGAAGTATAAAGACTTGAAGGGGCTGGAGGAAGGCGCGGTGCTGCCGCCGATTTGGAAGGTCGGCACGCGCGCCAGAATCGAAATCGGCTTCCGGCAAAAAGTGGCCAAGCTCAAGCTGGCCGAAGCCATTTTCAAGAGCGAGTATCACAAGATCGTGAACGCGCTGGGCGGCGTGGCGCATCACCTGGCCGATCAGTACGAGCTGCAGCGCATCGGCCATCCTTTTTATAATTCGCGCGCGGGCGGCGGCGAGGGGCACCTGGAAGTGGCCAAGAACATCTATTACTCGAACAAAGATCTGGCGCACATGGTGCTCTCGCTCAAACCTTTCGGCTGCATGCCATCGACCCAATCGGACGGGGCGCAATCGGCGGTGGTTTCGCAATTCCGCGACATGATCTACCTGCCGGTGGAGACTTCGGGCGAAGGCGAGATCAATGCGCACAGCCGGGTACAGATGGCGCTGGGCGAGGCCAAGAACAAAGCCAAAAAGGAATTCGCGGAGACGCTGGAGCGGGCGGCCTTGAGCCTGGAGCAATGCCGCGCCTGGGTGGAAGCGCATCCGGAAACCAAGCGGCCCATGTACCAGGTTCCGCATACGAAGGGCGTGGTGGGCTCGGCTTCCAATTTTGTGCTGCACATCGCCGAACGGATGAAGACCGAGGGAGCACGGGCCAACTGACATGTCCAAAAACTTCCTGATCGGGATGGACGTGGGTTCCACCACGGTGAAGGCCGTGGTGATCGATGCGGCTAGCGACGAGATTCTCTGGCGCGATTACCAGCGCCATGACACCAAGCAGCCGGAAAAGGTTCTGGAATTCTGCCGGCGCTTCGAAGACGAGGTCGACGGATTTTCCGCCGAACGGTCGCGCATGTTCATCACCGGTTCGGGCGGCAACGGACTGACGCGCTTTGTGGGCGCTAAATTCGTGCAGGAAGTGAACGCCGTTTCTCTGGCGGTGGAGCGCCTGTATCCGGAATGCGGATCGGTGATCGAGCTGGGCGGGCAGGACGCCAAGATCATCATCTTCAAGAAAGATCCGGAGACGGGGCGCAAGAAGAAAGTGCCGTCGATGAACGACAAGTGCGCCGGAGGCACGGGCGCGGTGATCGACAAGATCAACGCCAAGCTGCGCATTCCGGCCGAGCAGCTTTGCGAAATGGGCTACCAGGGTATGAAACTGCATCCGGTGGCCGGCAAGTGCGGGGTATTCGCCGAAACCGATATCAACGGCCTGCAGAAGATGGGCGTGCCGCCGGACGAGCTGATGGCGTCGCTGTTCGAGGCCATCGTGATGCAGAACCTTTCGGTGCTGACGCGCGGCAACACGCTGCTGCCGGTGGTGCTGCTGCTGGGCGGTCCCAATTGCTACATCAAGGGCATGCGCGACTGCTGGAAGCACAATATTCCGAAAATCTGGGAAGAGCGCAACACGCCGCTGCCGGAAGGGGTGGCGCCGGAAACGCTGATCCGCACGCCGGACAACGCCCAATATTTTGCCGCCATCGGTTCGGTGGAATTCGGCAAATCGGAAGACGACAACGTCGGGCAATACGTCGGCTGGCAGAAGCTCGAATGGTATGTGAAAATCGGCCGCGAGGAGGAGAAATCGAAGCGCGGCGGCGGAGGCGGGCTGGCCAAGGACGATGAAGACCTGAAGGCTTTCAAGGCCAAGTACCGTACCAAGAAGTTCCACCCCGCCACATTCCAGGCGGGCGAAACGGTGGAAGGGTTCGTGGGCATCGACGGCGGGTCGACTTCCACCAAGGCGGTGCTGATCACGAAAGATCACAAACGCCGCATTCTGGCCAAGACCTACCAGCTTTCGAAGGGCAATCCGATCGAAGACACGGTTGAGGTGCTGCAGAAGCTGGACCGGCAGGTCCGCGACCAGGGCGTGGAGTTGAAGATTCTGGGCGTGGGCACGACCGGCTATGCCAAGGACATTTTGAAAGACGTGATCGGCGCCGACGCCGCATTGGTCGAGACGGTGGCCCACACCGAGGCCGGGCTGCATTTCTACGACAACGTGGACGTGATTTGCGACGTGGGCGGCCAGGACATCAAGATCATCATCCTCAAGAACGGGCGCGTCAAAGATTTCAAGCTCAATACGCAGTGCTCGGCGGGCAACGGCTATTTCTTGCAATCCACGGCGCAGGGATTCAACGTGCCGGTGGAGCAGTACGCGGATACGGCATTCGGGGCCAAGGGATTCCCGCAATTCGGCTACGGCTGCGCGGTGTTCATGCAGTCCGACATTGTGGATTTTCAGCGGCAGGGCTGGAAGCCGGAAGAGATCATGGCCGGGCTGTGCAATGTGCTGCCGAAGAATATCTGGCTGTACGTTTCGCAGATTCCGAACCTGTCGGCCATTGGGACGCGCTTCCTGCTGCAAGGCGGCACGCAGTACAACCTGGCGGCGGTAAAGGCGCAGGTGGATTTCATCGAGTCGCGGTTCAAGGGCAAGGAGACGCGCGCCGAGGTGATCGTGCACGAGCACTGTGGCGAGGCCGGCGCGATCGGAGCGGCGCTCGAAGCGGGTAGGCTCTGGGACAACGGCCGGCAATCCTCGTTCATCGGTCTGGATGCGTGCCAGCACATTCAGTACAAGACCACGCGCAGCGAATCCACGCGCTGCTATTTCTGCAAGAACAAGTGCCTGCGCACGTTCATCGACGTCAAGACCAACCTGGTCAATCTCGACTACAAGCCGCCGGTGAAGACCAAGGTGCCGCTGGAAGCCGGCGCGCAGCGGCTGATCATCGCCACTTGCGAGAAGGGCACGGTGGAAAACATCGAGGAGATGCGCCATATCAAGGGCGATCTCGATCGGATCAAAAAGGCCAATCCGAATTTCGTGGAAATAGCGGCCAAGGCGGTTTTCCGCGTGCCCGACGTGCCGCTGGTGGCGGACCAGGCGCCCAAGCTGCAAATCACGGCGGCGCAGAAGCGGCGCGCGGAGCTGATCCGCAAACGCGGGCAATTGCGCATCGGCATGCCGCGCGTGCTCAACATGTACTCGCAGACGCCGATTTTCACCGGGTATTTCGCGTCGCTGGGGATTCAGCCGCAGAACATCGTCTATTCCGACTACACCAACGAGGATCTGTACAAGGAAGGCGCCAAGCGCGGCGCCATCGACCCCTGCTTTCCTTCGAAGCTCGGCATTCCGCACGTGCACAACCTGCTTTACAAAGTGCACGCCAAGAAGCCGCTCGACATTATCTTTTTCCCGATGATCGATTGCCTGACCAGCGATTTGCAATCGATTCAGGCGTCGCGTTCGTGCCCGACCGTGGCCACCACGCCCGAAGCCGTAAAAGCGGCTTTCACCAAAGAGGGCGATCTGTTCAAGGAGAAGGGCGTCATCTTCCTCGATACCTTCGTCAACCTCTCCAAACCGGAGATTTTCGAGCGCCAGATGTACGAGCAATTCCGGGACATTCTGGGCCTGACGCCGGAAGAGAACAAGCGAGCGCTCGAAGCCGGCTATCGCGCGCTGGACGCGTTCAATAACGTGACCATGCGGGGCGCGGCTCGCGAAGTGCTGGAGCAGCTCGAGCGGGAAGACCGCATCGGCGTGGTGGTGCTGGGCCGGCCGTATCACAACGATCCCGGCGTAAACCACGAAATTGCCGAGGAATTTCAGAAGCTGGGCTATCCGGTTTTCGCGCAGGATTGTCTGCCGATCGACGATGATATTATCTGGAAGCTGTTTGGCGACGAAGTGGAAGCGGGCGAGATTCCGCATCCCATGGCCATCACCGACGTCTGGAAGAATTCTTACAGCGAGAATACCAGCCGCAAAGTCTGGGCCGCGAAGTATGTGGCGCGGCACCCGAACCTGGTGGCGCTGGAGCTATCGAGCTTCAAGTGCGGCCACGACGCCCCGATTTACAGCGTAGTGGAAGAGATCGTGGAGCACTCCGGCACGCCGTACTTTTGCTTCAAGGATATCGACGAGAACAAGCCCACCGGGTCGATCAGAATCCGGGTGGAGACCATCGGCTACTTCCTGAAACGCTATCGGGAAGACATGGTGCGCAACAAGAAGAAGGTCTCGACCATCGAGCAGCAGTTGCGCGATTTCGAAGCCCGGCTGCGTCGCCAGATGCTGCGCGAAAAGCTGGACGGCATGGCGGAAGCGTTTGAAACCGGCTCCATGCCGCGCATTCACGTGACGCTGGGTTCTCTGGCCGAGAGTGCCGCGCTGGCCGCCAGTCGTCAGACAGCCGCGGAGCAGTACGAACGGGTATCCGGCGATTGAACTACTTTCTGGCCAAAACCGAACCTGGCACGTACTCCATCGACGATCTGGAGCGCGAGAAGCGGACGGTGTGGGATGGCGTGACCAACCCGCAGGCGGTGCGTGCGATTCGGGAGATGAAGCCCGGCGACCGCGTCTTCATTTACCACAGCGGCGGGGTGTCGGCAATTGTCGGCCTGGCCGCGGTGCGGTCCGAGCCGCGCGGCGATCTGAAGAATGCCAAATCGGCGGTGGTGGAGCTGGAGTTCCTGACGAAGCTCGAGCCGCCTACGACGCTGGCGGAGGTGAAACAGTCGAAGGTGTTCGACGACTGGGCACTGGTGCGTCAGGGCCGGCTTTCGACTATGGCCGTGCCGGCGGTTGTGGTGGAATGGCTGCGGAAGCGGTACGCGGGGACGAAGATCTAAATCTGGGGCCGCATGGCCGCGCGGTTTGGCCTCTGGGGGCTTTTTCCTTGGGGCCTTCGGCTATTGACTCTTCGCGGCCTTTTCGATTGCCTCTACGTCGGCAAGGTCTTGCCGACTGCCGGCGGCGCGCTTTGCAGCGAGCAGATCTTCACGGGAAATGAAGTTTGCCCGCAAATTGGTTTCTTCGTCGAAAACGTCTTCAACCCGACGCAACCATGCGGCGTCAAACTCAACGCCCGGAATTGCCGTGAGAATGTCAACGCCGACCGGCTCGCGCCCCATGCGGAAGAACGGCCCGGGTTCCGCAAAGTCGGCAGGGGTCAGACCCTGCAGTGGCGCACCGAATTCAGCTAAGGCCGCGAAAACCGCCTTTGCGTTTTCGGGATCGGCCTTCACCAGAATGTCGAGGTCTTTGGTTGCGCGGGGCTGCGCATGGATTGCTACGGCATAAGCACCAACGATAAGGTACTTAACGCGGTGCGCGTTCAAAATGGACAAGAGTTCTGTGTAGTCTGAAAGCATCCGCCTTGAACCCCCTCAGTTTGTACCCTTCCTCGGTGAGTTCCGACACAGCGGCGACACGCTCATGCACCGGACGGCTCTGCCAGTAACGATACTCATCCGCCTTCATCTCGTCGAAGTTCCCGTATTTGCGGATGGTCTTGTCCATGCTTCGTTTGTAGCACGTAAGGGGCGGCGGTTCAATGTCCTGAAACGGCAAGGCGTTCACCGGATGGCCCTTTTAGGTCGGCTGCCGGGCCGCAATGCTGACAACCTGCGCGGGGCCGCGCCGGCGCATCGGGAATACAGGCCCGTCTGCCGTTCTTCCGTTCAATCGAGTTCCAGGACCTCCCGAACTGCCTGTTCAACGGCTTCCATCTGCTCGGGAGAAAGCGTTCCCATGCACTGTTCGAGCCGCTCTTTCGAAACGGCGCGAATCTGGTCCGTCACTGCAATCGCGTCGCGGCCGCCGCACCGGACGGGGACCAGAAGCGGTGGGCTAGCTTTGGCTGAGCTGGACAGCGGCACAACGACAACGGTACGCCGCCGCTCGTTGAGGACCCCGCTGGAGAGGATCAAACAGGGCCTTGTTTTCGAGATCTCCGACCCCTCGGTGGGATCGAGGCGTACCCACCAGACCTCACCGCGCCGGGGCAACGTTCCACGGCTCCTCGACTCGATCGGCGGTGTCCGCCATCGCATCCCACTCTTTCTCGATGGCGAGGACATCGGGGCTTTCATTGGCGGCTTCGCAGGCCCTGATGAGCCGCTCTTCCCGTTCGCGCAGCTTTGCGGCGATCGCCTCGGCGACATATCTGGAGCGGTCCCGTGCCGGCACACGCCGCAGGAACTGGACCACCACATCATCGGGTATGGTAAAGGTCATCTTACGACTCGCCATACAGCCATACTAGCATATCGGGCTGCCAGCCGACGGAGCGGATGCAAGAAAGAACGGGCTCAGGTCTTGCCGTTGCGCGCTGCTTCGTCCATGATTCTCTCGGTTTCGAGAGCGGTATCGCCGCTCGACCGCGGCTGCCGGCCTTCGAGGATCGCGGTCACGAAATCTTCCACCATGGGATAGTGAAGGTTGGCATGCGGCGGGAGGTGCTCGCGGCCGCCGGGCCAGACGATCTCGGGGCCGTTGAGAGGCGTCAACTCCAACTCGCCATCGGTGCCGCGGATGCGAAATTCGTCGCGTGCGACGTGCGAATGCCAGCGCACGTCGACCATGCCGCGCATGCCGCTGGCGTACTCGACGAGCACGGTGGCATTATCTTCCACGGCGGTTGGGTGCACCAGGGTGGAAAGATGGCCGGTGACGCGCCGCGCCGGGCCGAATAGGTAGGCGAGCACGTCGATGCGGTGAGACGCGATGTCCCGCAGCGGACCGTTGCCGGCCAGTTTCGGGTCTATCAGCCACGCCCGGGCGCCGTCTTCCGGATAGAACCAGTAGTGATTGGTAGCTTCGGCGAATACCGGCCGGCCGATGGCGCCGGCTTCGATCAGCGCCCGCGCGCGCTCGATCTTGGGATACATACGCCGGTAATAGGCGATTCCGAGGGTGCGGCCGATTTCATGGGCCACGGTCACCATCTGGGAAGCGTCGGCGTGGTTTAGGGCCATCGGCTTTTCGCAGAGTACGTGCGCCCCGGCGCGCAAGGCGGCGATGGATTGCGCGGCATGCAGCGCCACCGGTGTCGCCACGTAGACCGCATCCGGATGGACGGCTGCCAGCGCGGCGTCGATCGAGCTCCACGAAGGCACACCGTAGGGCGTGGCCTTGGCGGGGTCGCGCGTGACCAAACCCTCCAGCCGGCTGCGCGGCTCCGACAAAATGCCGGGGATGACGCGCTTCACCGCGATATCCCCGATTCCGACCACCAGCCATCGAATCATCGGTATTCGTTGACGATTTCGCCGATACGGGTGACTGGCACGTGCAACTCCAGAGCGAGGCCGTTGATCGAAATTCCCAACGGCTTCATGAATTCCTCGCGGAGCATTTCGCCCGGATGGACCGGAGTACGGTTGATGTTCCAGCCAGCTTCAGGACGCGTGATGGTCATGTGTTTGCCACAAGCCATTATGGCACCCGAAGGCCTGTGGCGCGCGCACTCCTGCGTGCCGCGCCCCGACTCCTCGGGACGCTTGTTTCGGCGCCGGCACAAGTGCCCGCATGAGTGCGGGCACGGCAGAGTGAGAGTCCGCGCCACGAATCGGGCCAGATCTACCGCCACCGGCCTTCGACAAAGACATATCCGTCATGCCGATGCCGCCATCGGGGAGCGACCCACACCGCGTGTTCGCGAGGCGGAACCTCCCATCGCCCTGGCTCCCATACATATCCACCTCCGTCCCAGCGGTGATAGCCCGCAATCCACACATGCCGCCTGCTTGGGGCGACGGTGCGATGTTCCCTAATGCTAATCGGCGGCCGGAGCCTGATTACGATTTCTGCCGCCTGAGCAGATCCGATCCCCACGGCAAACCCAATAACCGTGGTCAAGAGCAGTTTTCGCATAGTTGTTTCCTCGATATATTCGATATATACCGAGCATGCGAATGGCCGTTAGGACATTTCCCCATCGTTCGCGCTGGCAGCCCTCGGTTGGTGTATTCTCACCAAGGTGAGGTGAATGGACCAGCGCGTTTCAGCAGTGACGGCGATTGGCGGGATACTCGCGTTTGGGGCGATGGCGTACCCGCTGGTGCGCGGCGAGGCAATTGGGTTCGACCTGCCGGTGCGGGCGGCGATCCACAGCCGGGCGTTTCCGGCGCTGACGGCCGCCATGCGGCTGATCACGATGCTGGGATCGGAATACTTCCTGGTGCCGCTGGCGGCGATTCTGGTGTGGCGCTGGGAAAAGCGTGGCGAGCGCCAGGCGGCTTACCTGCTAGTGGGCTGCAGCCTGAGCGCGGAAGCGATGGTGCAACTGCTCAAGGCGCTCATTCACAGGCCGCGGCCGGAACTTTTCTTTGGGCTCGTGCCCACGGAGACGTACAGCTTCCCGAGCGGGCACGCGTTTGTGCCGGCGGTATATTTCGGGATGCTGGCCGGCATCCTGGCGACGGGATCGTGGTGGCGCGCGGCAGTGGTGGCGATGGCGGCGTTGCTCGGGTTCTCGCGCGTGTATCTTGGCTACCACTATCCGAGCGACGTCGTTGCCGGCTGGGCGCTGGCGGTGGTCTGGCTAACGCTATGGGCTATGGTTTCGGATCGCCGCGCGACTTCCCCAACTCAATCTCGCCGCAGGCGTCTTTGATATGGCGCCCAGCCTGAGGCTCCGGATGCCCAGCCGCGGATACGGCCACGGACGTGCTCAGCTAATTCTTTGGAAGCGAACACGCGATCCAACTGGCTCCCTCTATCGCACACTCACAACTGCCGGAATGTGGGGTGTCCCGCTTCGCCGGGCACGGGCCCAGAATAGCGACCATGATTCGGTTCCTCATCTCGGTAATGGCGCTCCTCCAGGCGCAGGCCTATGCGCAATCCGGGCCGCAGCCACCATGTGGAAAGGAGCCCGTGCCGCCCTACCCTGGTCTGGATCAATCGCCCGTCGTGAAGTACTGGAGCGAGTCTGATTTCGGACGCGACTGGAGACCGCCCGCGTGCACCGGTTGGGCTGAGGCGGGCTTTTCTACATTGGTGACCACGGTCGCGCGATTTCACTATCCTTCCGGAGCAGAGGGTTTGCTCCGGCACATCGGGGCGATTTCAGAACTCGCGGGCATGCGCTACTGGTCGACCACGCACAAGCAGTGGCAGACACTCATTCTGAACGCCCATGCGTTAACCAGTTCCAAGCCAAGTTATCGCCGCGAAGACTTCAGCGCCAATGAGATGAAAGAAGGCACAGTGCTCTTTCTGGAACAGGTCGACAATCTATCCGGGGCTACCATCTTTCAAATGCGTATCGTAGAGGCTTCGGCAGACCGGCTTGTATTCAATGTCGAAAATGTCGGGGTGATGCGCTATTTCTTTCTGACAATGTTCCATCCGGGCGAGTTGCAGTCGATCTACTTTCTGGATCGCGAATCCGCGAATGTCTGGCGGTACTATAGCATCGCTCGCACGGGACGGAACGCGAGCCGGCTGGCCACTGGGCACGCGTCTTCCTCGATTAACCGGGCCGTTGCGTTCTACCGGTCCCTGGCGGGACTTCCCACCGACCAGGAGCCTCCAGCGGCGCGATGACACAAATCGTTTGTATACCCGGTTCCAACAATTCGGTCATCTGGAAGAAGGCGCTACTGTCGCGGTGCCGGTAGCGCGCCGTAGGTCCGTGTCCACAGACTGCAACCGATCCAGTTCTTTGAGTACCCTGGTCCACTCGTCCTGGTTAGTCTTGGTCGAAATGGGAGCGTTACTATCGCGGTAGAAAGCGAGAATGTCGGTCCGCAGCTCCTGGGGCATTTCCGTGTAGTGCCCCTGCAACTTGTCCAACAGTTCCGAATAAGCGACATCCGTCAACCTGTATTTCCCCGCCGCGGTGAGAGATCCCACGTCAAGATTATCATTCGACAGCGCCAGACTTCCTGCGTTCACTTCCGAAAGCAGCTCCCGATAGGAAGCGATCGTCGAGTTGACGCTAGCCATGTACAGCTTCTCGGTTTCGGGTGTCAGTCTCTCAAAGGCGAGCGGACGGAGTGGGCCTAACTTTGGCATCGTGCGCAACAGAGTTGCCAGAAGTTTCGACCGGATCCCCGGGCGGCTATAGGTGGCGCCCCAGTTCTTTTCGTAACTGGCGCGGGACAAATTATACAGGAAGGTCTTGCGTGTAAGGCTGGGAGTGTCTTTTCTGAGTTCCTGTTTCTTGATTTGCCAGGCAACCCTGGTGATGGCCGGAAGGATCGAGCCGACCGCACGGCGATACGATCCAATGGCGAGATCGACGCTCATCAATACCTTTTCCAGAGGCATTCCATAGGTATCCTGAAAAGCCCGATCCAACAATGGCTTTGCCACTTCAAATCCAATAAACCTCTTGTATGCAGCGGAAGCGTAGCGGTCCTTGGCGGCCTGAAAAACATCAAATGCGAATTCCGTCTTGGCGTGGGAAAACGGATCGTCCGCATAGGTTACCAGCGTTCCGAACTTCCGGCCAAGCTTCGGATACAACAAAGGAACTGACCGGTTGATGCCGATGGAGTGCCCGTTGTTGTCAGCCGCATAATGCGACAACGCTCCCAGAGCGAAAGCATACTCATTCAGGTCCTGGGAGTCGCGGATCAGGTTGAGGATAAAGTCGCCGCTCCGGACGTAATGCGTCAAATTGCTGAAGAACTTGCTGCCAAACGGATAATACCCCAAGTCCTGGATGATGCACCCGCCGTAGGCGAAAGCGTGTGCCTGGTTCAACTCGTCTTCTGAGGCCGCCGGGAATCGTTTGAGTAGCAGCGGTCTGATGGCGCTGTCCCAGGTCGCATCGATAATGGCTTCGTGGGTGAGAACCGAATACGCCGATGCGGTTGCGACCGCACAAAGAAGCAAAAGCCCAACAGTGGCTGATGGCCGAAGCATCCATGACCGACGCACTGTTTTTTGAAGTGTCACGTCCTCCTCTCAGGAGAGGTTTGGCACGGCTTTCATTTGATGGATGATGCACGTTTATGACCATCGCCCCCTGCAGCCACTTTTCCGACTTGGCGCGCTACGTCAGGCCCGAAAGCCAGGTGCAGAATCCGCCGCAATGCGTGCACTCTTTGCTCCACCAGCCCAATCCTCCTCGCAGTTCTTCAAAGGATGCACGGGTCCGCTCCGGACGTAATGCGTCAAATTGCTGAAGAACTTGCTGCCAACGGAGGCGCACTGGACTGCGGCGTAACATTGGCGCTCGAAAATGGCTATCGAGTGGGCGGCCAGCGCGGTTTCTGGACAGCGTTAAGAGTAAATATCGGTAGGTATTTCAGCCCGCTCGACGGCGCTCGCGCTGGCGCCCGCGCAAGGTTTCCGCGATGGAGAGTTGAAGGTCGGAGGCGTTGCAAGCCGGAACTGTCGGCGGCAATGGCGGTGGCAACTCTTCAACCGGCACGCCCTCTCGTTCCAGCCGACACCGGCGTCGTTCGCGAAGTTCAGCGGCCGTTTCCAGCCGGCCAATTCGTCTGCAGATCGCTTTCATTTACACCCCGCCGTTTTATGAGCGCCAACGCGCCAAGCGGGGGCAGTAACCGCTGGCATCTGCGCTTCAAACCGGGGTCCTTCCGTTTTGCTTCCGTCCGGGGAGACTTACAGAAACGCGAAAACCAGTCGCTCAAACTGCGAACGGAAAACAGCTTTGGCGCCGCCGCAACTGAAGATCACCAGACCCAGCCTGCACCGTAACACGACATTGCCGGCATGTGCGCCCGTATGGAAGGCGATGCCGCCGCCGATCCCAGCCATCGCGCGGCCTGTTACCACCGCGCTGTAGACCGGCTCCTCGAAGGGCGCCGCATCGATGGCCTTTTGCGCGACCGCCAGCCGCGGGGCGCAAACACCATCTTCGGCTTCGCCCCGCTCTATCCCGAATTGGCGCTGGTCTACATTCGCCTGAACCAGCCGGGAAAAGCCGCGGAAGCGCTCGCCTACGGCCGCATCGTGCATCCTTTCCCCGATGCTTCGCGGCAACTGGCCGCGCTTTACGTCCGCATGGGCAACCCCGATCGCGCCGCTACCGCCCTGCTCGAAGGCTGGCTTCTCGACCCCAGCGCGGCCGCCCTGGGCAACGACCTGGCCACTCTCTATCGCCACGCATTCCCCGCCAGTTGCGCGATCGCCAAAACAGGCAACAGCATCGACCCGAATTGTCCCCTGGTGCATGGCCAGATCTGCGCCGCAGCGCGCAACGTGGCCGCCGAATTCCGCCAGTTCGGCGCAACCGAGTTGGAAGCCCGCACCTCCCGGAATGCCATGACTCAGTACGCCTGTCCGGCGGACCTGTTCCGCTGAGCGGTCAACTGGGGGGACGGAGGGCGGCCGTTCCCTCGGCAGCCGTGAAAAAAATCTAGCCACGGATGAACGCGGATGGACACGGATGAAGAAATCACAGAAGTTATCCGTGTTTCTTTTCACTACCTCAAGGCATGGCTCGCTCAGACCGGTTTGCCGGCGGGATCACCTGGTTTGTGCATTTTGTGCATTTTTGTGCCGTTTATTGGCGGTTGTGCCGTTTGCGCAAAGGGTTTGACGACGGCCCAAGGTTGTTTCCGTTCAGACTGGGTGGGGCCGATGGCTTGGTCGATGATGAATTTGGCGGCTTTGAACTTGAGGCTGGGGGACGCTTTGTCATTGCGGAGGATGTCGCCGAGGGTTTGGTAGGCGAGGTCGACCAGGGGCATGGCTTTTTCGCGGTGCAGGAGATCGCGTTCGGAGAGAGCTTGCTCGAGGGCGGCGCGGAAATGCGGAAGATTGCGGCGCCAGGCGAGGACATCCTCGAGGAGGACGTTGGCACCGGCGGCGGCCTGGTGGACGGTGTCGCCGGAGCAGACGGCGTCGATGACGGCTTGCTGGGGCGGGGTAAGTTCGATTTGGGTCATGGGAACCTCATTCCGGACAACACGATAGCAGGCGAGCGGGCGGAAGCTGAGTGCGGGAATGGGGTGGAACGGCTGGGAGTCTATGAAACGGAAGGGGTAAGGTAGGCTGAAGATTTTTTGGACTTTCTGTGACTGATCAAGGTTTGCTCCATTTCGCGGCCCCCCGACCATCGCCCCATCCCCCGGCCCTGCTAGGCCGCGAAACGAGGAAACCTTGATCAGTGACGGCCAATGCCGGCGCTACTAAGAGATCGCGCAAAAATAACTTGCCCGATATAAATAGCGTTCTTTGGGGTTTTGCAGCTACAATCGGGGAGTGAGGCGGCACACATCTGGCCTGGATATCGATCGCTCGCAGATTGCCACGATACGCCGACGATTCCGCTCACTGCGCTCCGTAATGAGTGAGAAGACGCGGCGTCTGTGGGCGGGAGCCGAGGCACAGGCCCTGGGCCGCGGGGGCATTGCGGCGGTCTCGCGCGCCACAGGCATGTCGCGAGCGACCATCGGCGGTGGCGTGCGCGAACTGGCGCAGGCCGGAGCACGACCGGCTCCCGAGGCGCGGGTCCGCCGCCAGGGCGGCGGTCGCAAGCCGGTGACAGAGGCAGATCCGGGTGTGCTCACAGACCTGGAGCTACTGGTGGAGCCGACGACGCGGGGCGATCCGCAGTCGGCCTTGCGCTGGACCTGCAAGAGCACCGCCAAGCTGGCGGAGGAAATGCGCCGCCGCGGACACCAGATCGGCGCCCGTACGGTGGCTCAGTTGCTGCACGATCTGGATTACAGCTTACAGGCCAATCGCAAGACTCGCGAGGGGTCGACACACCCGGATCGCAACGCCCAATTCGAGCACATCAACCGTCAGATCCAGGCCTTCCAGCAGCGCGGGCAGCCGGTGATCTCGGTGGACACGAAGAAAAAGGAACTGGTGGGGGACTTCAAAAACGGCGGCCGGGAATGGCAGCCGAAGGGCTCTCCCGAGCCGGTGCGGGTGCACGATTTCATCGACAAGCAACTCGGCAAGGCGATCCCGTACGGAGTGTATGATGTGGCCCGCAACCGCGGCTGGGTAAGCGTGGGGACCGATCACGACACCGCGGAGTTCGCGATCGAAACCATTCATCGTTGGTGGCGCCACATGGGGGCGGCAACCTATCCAAGGGCCAAAGATCTATTGATTCTGGCCGACAACGGCGGCAGCAATAGCAGTCGCACGCGGCTATGGAAAATCGCGCTGCAGCGCCTGGCCGACCAGACCGGAATCGTGGTATCGGTATGTCACTTTCCGCCGGGCACCAGCAAATGGAACAAGATCGAACACCGCATGTTCAGCCACATCACCGAGAACTGGCGCGGCCGGCCGCTGATCAGCCATGAGGTGGTGGTCAACCTCATTGGCAACACGACGACCAAGAAAGGGTTGACGATTCAGGCCGAGTTGGACACGAACACATATGCGACGGGGATTCAGGTCACAGACGAGGACTTGGCCAAGGTGCGTATCGAAAAGGACGCCTTTCATGGCGATTGGAACTACCGCATCCTACCCGTCACAAAATGACTGACCGCGCAGCAGGGTGGCACCACGGCACGCGTAGGCGGAATGATTTCTGGACCGCGGATGGAGACCGCTGTGGTGGGGGCTCTATATGAGTTGGCCGGTCAACCGGGCAGGGAAACGCTGCGGCAGCGATTGCCGGCAGATCGGGCGCAATTGGACCCACTGGAACGAAGTGAACAACGGCGGATCGTGGAGCCAAACATCCCAACGACGAACTTTCCATACTTGCGGTTAACTCCCCGACCCCCCTAGACTTGTGGGAAATGGCCAATACCACAGGAAAGCGTTCCTCTCACAGTTTGCCCGTGATGTCCGTTAGTTTGCGTAGGGCCCTCTTCCTTGTTTCGAGCTGTTTGCGTCTCTGTCGGCCGGAGACGGCGAGGCGGTCGCCGGTCACGTGCAGACCTGCACCGGGCTTGGCGTGAGCCAGGATGGCTGCCAACAATCGGAGCGGCGCCATCGTGCAAGGAGAAGTACTCGGTATTCGTGCGTCCCATCAGGCGCATCCTCGACCACCACCAGCTTCTCGGCGCCATCGACCATCGAGATCTTCCTGGAAAGGGTCTCCGGCGGCCAACCGCTCCGCATGGGCGTGGAGTGACTCGGCGCCGGCTTAACCGATAGGGCCGCGGATTTGTCCGCCGCTGCCGCAGAAACCGCCAGCAGCATTGCGCAAAACGCGCCACCCAGAGTCAACATTGCAACGTTCTTCATTGCTTACCTCCATGTTACTAACTAGGTTGTTATGATCAGGACGGCCCGGACGGACCGCCCTGCTAATATCAGGAAGCAGCCGTTGCTCCCAGGCCGCGCCCAAGGTTCCGGTATTCCTTCGAAAGGTTCACGTAATCGACCGCCTGGTCGACCGAGTGCGCCAGGTCCCGAGTGTCGAAGTAAAGGTTGTTGGCATAATTCCGATACGGTGAGAAGCACAAATCGTCCGGTGCGAATTGCCCAAGGCGATTGCATATTGCGTGTTGTCAGCCATGAGCAGAATATCTGCTTTGATCCGATCGATCTCCTGCTGCTGCCATGGCTTTACTACTCTCCGAATGGTGCTTAGCCGGCAAATAAATGAAGCGAGGGAATATGGGATTTTCACTCAAAGCAATCACACTCAGTTCGGCAGTCTTATGGGGAGCCGCAATGCTGGTCGTAGGCCTGATTCACATGGCAACGCCCGCTTACGGTGGAGACTTCCTGAGAATGATGAGATCGGTATACCCCGGTGCCGATACGGCGCCTACGCTGGCACGCGTTCTGATCGGCACGGTATACGGGTTTGTGGACGGCGCCATTGTGGGCGGCCTCTTCGGTTTGCTCGACGCTGCTTTCGCTCACCATGCCACTACGTCTCACTCAAAATAGAAGGCCTTGACTGTAAAGGAATCGATTGGCCGACGAAAAACCGCTCCCAATGGTCGCGGGTCGGTTCTTCGCGCATCGGTCCAGAACAATTTCACGTCGGAGCGGCGGACATAATTGGCGTCCAGGGCTGCCGGGTCGGAAGCCGTGCCGGCCTCGAAACGGGCCACCGCACAAGGCAATCGTGGCAGTCTGGGCGCGGGGAGCGGTTGCAATTACGGTTTCGGGTGGCAGCGAGTTCCTGGCCCTCTATGTGGATGAACTATAGGCAGAAAGCGGGGCAGCCAGGCGGCGAGCGTAGCCACTACTTCCCCACGAGCCAGCCTGGCCGGGCGCATCGTTGACGGCGCCGAGGGTCTGGCCTCAGCGAGCGTCGAGTACAGGAGCGCGAAGCGAGAACCGGCCGAAAGTGGCGAGCGCTTGCAGGCTGGAGATTCGCACCGCCGGCTTGGCCAGTGCTTCTGCTAGGCCCTTCACGCATGCGAGGCCGACGCGGCCGCCGGTGCAGGACCCGGACCCGGAAGCCGCCGCAAAGCAATCGCCGGTAGCAATACTCAGGCCCCCGAGGTCCCGCGGCGCGAAGAGATTATCACGGTCAGTTTTGCCGTCGTCGCCTCTTCGGTCTTCGTGCAAGGCCTGACGATCGCGCCGCTGCTCCGCAGGATGGGAGAGATCCGGCAATAAGAGTTGTTCTTGCGGGAAATCGCTACTTCGTCAACAGCTTGCGGATGGATTTCAATTCCCGCCGACGCTTCGCGGTCGTCTTGGGATAGGCCATCTTCAGTTCCGCGAGCGCATCGAGAACAATTTGGGAAACAACCAGGCGGGCATTCTCCTTATCGTTGGCGGGAACGACGTACCAGGGCGCGTGATGGGTGCTTGTCGCCTTCAGGCAAGCCTCGTAAGCCTCCATGTAATGCTTCCAATATTTCCGCTCGTGAATGTCCGCGGGGCTGAACTTCCAGTT
>Ga0187848_10000527_pt1 | contig 35185 bp, 30 predicted proteins | sample June2016WEW_4_40_FD_132424 | JGI IMG/M metagenome (GOLD analysis project Ga0187848, IMG submission 132424) | Peatland microbial communities from SPRUCE experiment site at the Marcell Experimental Forest, Minnesota, USA - June2016WEW_4_40 | ecosystem: Environmental > Terrestrial > Soil >... | reverse complement strand
TCCTTCCAGAGTGGACACCATCAACCTCGCCGTGCAATGATTTCTCATCGAACGGCGATTACCCCCTTAACTTCGTGTCTCACTCCAGGGGTTCACTTCACCCCGTCCCCAATGCCCCCATGCCCCCAATGCCCCACGCGTCGGCCAATCCGCAGTGTGCGGCGGCGCCTGGACCATTGGGTAGGCCTCGGGCTCCGCCGCCAAATCCGGCTCGCACCGGGTTGAGCTCGGCGTAGCGCAGGGCCGCCCAGAAGTGTGGCCGCGGTCCAGCGGGCAGGAATAATAGCGCCCTCAAACATGGCCGGAAATGGCGTCGATCGGCAACACCTTGCGGTAGCGGAGCACAATGCCGCCGTTGTTGCCATCCGGCACGGCGGTTATATGGGAACGGCACGCGGGCCAGGTGTTCTATCGCCCGGCCCGGATCTCGCCCAACAGATTGGGATGCCGGTCGAGCACCATGAGGAGTTTCACCAAGGCGAGCGGCGGCTTGGTCTTGCCGTTCTCATAGCGCGAAAACGCATTGGCGCCGCCGCCAAAGATTGCGGCCGCCTGCCGCTGGTCGAGCGCGAGCTTCTTGCGGACACGCGCGATGAAGCCGGGATCGACAATGGAGGCGTTCACCTGCTTGTTGAACTCCAGCATCGCCGCGCTGACGCGTTTCGATTCCGCCGCGGCGAGGACGCTTTCCCCACAAGCCGGGCAGAACTCGCCGCGTACGGCCGGAATCGTCGTCGTTTCTCCTTTGTAGGTGTACGGGATATCGCGCGTGCCGCGCACGAGCTTCCCCTCGCCACAGGATGGGCATTTCATGGCATGGCTCCTTTCTTCATAGCTCTTGCAAAGGGGGCCGAAGGGCGCACCGGACACAAAGACGGCACGCGCGAACCGGTCATGGCTTCGCTGCCCTACCGTCATCGTGTATGCCGTAGAGCCGGACATGGTACATATCTTCAGGGCGATTCACACCTCGCAAGACTGGCCTTAAAGGCCGGGGATTGAAACCCTTTCCGCCCGCGCCTCATCTATCTGTTATCAATCGTGCATTATTCTAGTAGCTTACGTATGATTCGATTGGGGTTAGTGCTTGCCGCCGCGGTTGCCGCGCCGGCCTTCGGCGCGGATCTCGAGGAAGCCCGTAATCTCTACAACCATACCGAATATGAGCGGTCGATCGCGGTGCTGCGCTCGATCGCGGTCAAGGATGGCGCTGCTTACGCGCTCACCGGCCGCGACGAATATATGCTGGCCGATTTCAAGCGCGCCTCGGAAGCCTTCGAAAAAGCCGCGGCTCTCGAAGCCAACAATAGCGATTACGCTTTGTGGCTGGGGCGAGCCTACGGCCGCCGCGCGGAAACCTCGTCGCCGCTCACGGCTCCGGCCTACGCCTCCCGAGCCCGCCAGAATTTCGAACGGGCCGTCCAACTGAACCCGTCGAACCTGGATGCGTGGAACGACCTGTTCGAATACTACCTGGAAGCTCCCGGCTTTCTGGGCGGCGGGATGGATAAGGCCCGCGCCGCGGCCGCGCGGATTGCCCGGATCGATCCCGGCGAAGGTTACCAGGCGCAAGCCAAGCTGGCCGAAAAACGCAAAGAATACGCTACCGCCGAAATGGAGCTGCGCCGCGCCGTAGAGACGGCTCCGCAGAAGGTGGGCCGCTTCATCGAACAGGCGCGTTTCCTGGCGCGCCAAGGCCGCTTCCACGAATCCGACCAGAGCCTGGCGCGCGCCGAGAAGCTCTCCCCCGAGAGCCCGCGGGTGATTTTCGCCAAAGCCGATATTTACCTGAAGAGCGGGCGCAACCGCGACGAGGCGGTGAAACTTCTACGGCACTATATGACGCTGTCGCTGTCTCCGGACGATCCGCCGCGGCAGGACGCGGCGAAGCTGTTGCGGCAAGCGCAGGGCGGGTAGACAGCTACCTGGCCCACACGCTGAAGCCTGTGCCACCATGCTCCCCGGCTTTAGCCTGTGAGCTTCCAAAAGTGCAGAAATAAGTCTTTCAGCAGCCTCCTACCGGGCCGCGCCCCGGAATTTTTGTCGAGATCTTTTCCCTCGACAGGCCACTCTATCCGTAGGCATGAAGTGGCTATTTCGGTTCCGACTCCGCCATCCCTTGTTTCCCACCCTGGCGGTCACCTTCGCCGGCCCTCGAATCTCGCGCTGCGCCGTGCTGGCGGGCAGGCTTGAGGATTTGCGCCGGGCGGCGGTGCGCGGCACGCGCGTCTCCCGCTCGGTCTGCGTAGTATGCGGCCTGAACGAGCCGCCCTTGCGCAGCTCGGACCGCGCCGCGCTGTGGTATTGGTTCCAGGTTCCGGTTTACCGCATGCTGCTCGATCCAACCGGCCGCCTGGCCGGCTACGAATGCGAAGCGCTGGACGGATTTCACCTGGATGCCTCGGTTGCCCGAGCCGGTGTCAGGATCCCCGGTGCAAACCTGGAAGAGACGCCCTGTCCCTGCGGCCGTCCCGGCCCGCGCCTGGTGGAACGCACTGCCAGCGTGGCGGCCTGATCGGGGTGGGGCATGCTTTAGCCTGCCCTAATTAACCTTCAGGAATTCGGACGCACTTTCAGCCGCGGCTCGGTCTCGCGGTTCTTAAGGAATGTCGCCAATAACACGGTCGTGCCCGAAGGCCCGTAAACATTGGTCGAAACGAATGCCTGCGCCGCTCTACCGTTCCACCGCCAGCGCCACTGAGTTGCCGCCGCCGAGGCACAGCGCCGCCACGCCACGGTGCGCCTCGCGCCGGATCATCTCGTAGATCAGCGTCACCAGCACCCTCCCGCCGCTGGCCCCGATGGGGTGGCCGATCGCCACCGCGCCGCCGCTGACGTTCACCTTTTCGGAGTCAAGGCCCAGTTCGCGCACCACCCCCAGCGCCTGCACGGCGAAGGCCTCGTTCAATTCGTAGAGGTCCACTGCGTCCTTCGTCCACCCTGCCTTGGCCAACAGCTTTTGGACGCCCGTAACCGGCGCCAGCATCACCCACTCCGGCGCCACTCCGCTGGTCGCTTGCGCTTCGATCCGGACCAGCGGCCGCAATCCTAGCTCGCGCGCGCGGCTGGCGGAAGCCACCACCAGCGCCGCGGCGCCATCGTTTACCCCCGGCGCATTGCCTGCCGTCACCGTGCCGTCTTTTTTGAACGCCGGTTTCAGCGCGCGCAACGCTTCGATGCTGGCATCCGGCCGAACGGATTCGTCGCGCGCGAAAATCTCCGGCGCGGCGCCTTTCTTTTTGGCGGGGATCTCCACCGCCAACACCTCCTCCGCGAAGCGGCCGCTGGCCCACGCCTCGGCGGCTTTGCGGTGCGAGTTCACGGCGTATTCATCCTGCTCGGCGCGCGTGATGGAATGTTTCTCGGCCACTTTCTCACCCGTCATCCCCATGTGAAAATCGTTGTACACGTCCCACAGCCCGTCCTGGATCATGGAATCCACCGCTACCGAATTACCCATGCGAAACCCGTTGCGGGCATGCGGCAGCAGGTAGGGCGCGTTGCTCATCGATTCCATGCCGCCGGCCACCACGATTTCCGCATTTCCGGTCGCAATCGCTTGCGCCGCCAGCGCGACAGCTTTCAGCCCCGAGCCGCAAACTTTATTGATGGTGAGCGCCGAAACCTCGGGCGGCAATCCGCCGTACAGCGCGGCTTGGCGCGCCGGATTCTGCCCCAGTCCGGCCGCGAGCACGTTGCCCATGATGCACTCGTCCACCTGCTCCGGCGCGATCCCGGCGCGCCGCACCGCTTCCCGCACCACCAAAGCGCCCAGCCGGGTTGCCGCAATGCCAGCCAGCGAGCCCTGAAACTTCCCCACTCCGGTACGAACTCCGGATACGATGACCGCGTCTTCCACAATGGTTTCCCCCATGCCGATCACATGGTACACCCGGAACCGCCAGCCGGCAGTGTGTACAGCGACACCTCACAGATTCGACCAAGTCATGCGAAGAACCTCGCATCGTACCTGAACGGCTGCGGCGGGTGCATCTTGATCTCCGCGAACTCCGAATGGAGAGGATTAATCAGCCAGTTCGACTCGGATGGGACCAGCGCCGAGGGAAGCACCAGGATGGCGCTCTTACGTTCCGCGGCAAAGGACTCCCCAATGCTGACCAGACCCGGCGGGGCGGGAACCTGCCGCCAGTTGGAAGGCAGTTCGTGCGGCTTCAAGACCACGCGGGAAACATTGTCGGGGATATCCGCGGCAACCACCACAAGGTCCTTTCAATTTGCCCAAATCTGCCCAACCTCCCGCCGTCCGCAGCGCCGTCGACCCGGTAGCCAGCGCCTTTCCGACCGCTCCGGTCACAGAACGTCCAAGAAATCTTCAGCCTACCTTACCCCTTCCGTTTCATAGATTTCCAGCCATCCCACCCCATCCCTGCACTCACTTTCCGCCCACTCGCCTGCTATCGTATTGTCCGGAGTGAGGTTCTCATGAGCCAAATCGAACTTACCCCGCCCCAGCAAGCCGTCATCGACGCGATCTGCTCCGGCGACACCGTCCACCAGGCCGCCGCCAGCGCCAACGTCCGCCTCGAGGATATCCTTGGCTGGCGCCACAATCTTCCGCATTTCGAAGCTGCCCTCAAGCACGCTCTCTCCGAACGCGATCTCCTGAACCGCGAAAAAGCCATGACCATGGCCGACCTCGCCTACCAAACTATCGGCGATATCCTCCGCGACGACAAAGCTTCCCCCAGCCTCAAGTTCGACGCCGCCAAATTCATCATCGACCAAGCCCTCGGCCCCATCCCGTCCGAACGGAAACAACCCCGGGCAGTCGCCAAACCCCTTCCGCAAGTAGCACAAACGCCAATAAACGGCACAAAAATGCACAAACCCGGCCTCGTAAACCGGTCCAAGCGAGGCACGCCCCTGAACTAAGAAAAAATAGCCACCGATAAACACCCATAAAGAAAACAATGGAGTTATCGGCGTTAATCGGCGTTAATCGGCGGCTTAAATTTGATTTTTCAAACGGAGCGGTCGTCACGAGCGTGCACTGGACCGCTTAGCGGAACAGGTCCGCCGGGCAGGCGTACTGAGTCATGGCATACCGGGCGGTGTTAGCTTCCATTTCGGCGGCGCCGAACTGGCGGAATTGGGCGGCCACGTTGTGCGCGGCGGCGCAGATCTGGTCATGCACCAGGGGACAATTCGGGTCGATGCCGTTGCCGGTTTTGGCGATCGCGCAACTGGCGGGAAATGCCTGTCGATAGAGAGTGGCCAGGTCGTTGCCCAGGGCGGCCGCGCTGGGGTCGAGAAGCCAACCTTCGAGCAACGCGGTGGCGGCGCGATCGGGATTGCCCATTCGGAAGTAAAGCGCTGCGAGTTGCCGCGAAGCGTCGGGGAAGGGATGTACGATGCGGCCGTAGGCGAGCGCTTCCGCGGCTTCCCCCGGCTGGTTTAGGCGAAGGTAGACGAGCGCCAATTCGGGATAGAGTGGGGCGTAGCCGAAGATGGCGTTTGGCCCGCGGGGCTGGCGGTCGCGCAAGAGGCCATCGATGCGCCGCCCTTCGAGGAGCCGGTCGAGAGCGCGGTGATAACAGGCCGCGCGATGGCTGGGATCGGTGGCGGCATCGCCTTCCATACGGGCGCACATGCCGGCAATGTAGTAGGGATCGACGAGCCGGAGCTCATCGGGGAGGGGCTTGAGGATGGCCAGAGCGCGGCCGATTTCCTCTTGTGCGCGATCGAGCTCGGGAGGAGCGGATAGCAGCGCCAGAGCCAGGTTCCAATGGGCCTTGGCGCTATCCGGCGAGGCGGCGGCAGTGGCGGCGTAGAGCGTGCGCGCATCGCGCCAATCGCGGTTGCGAACCGACGTCCGCGCGGCCAAACACAGCGCCACGGCGCCAGTGACGGCGTAGATCGTCTTCGGCCGGCGGCAGAGCGCGACGATCGTCAGTGCGGCGCAGCCGGCCAGGGCGACGGCCGGGAGATAGAGAAAACGCTCGGCCATGAGGACGCCGATGGCGAGAAAGACGTTGGCCGTGGGCGCCAGCGCGACAAAGAAAAGGCCGATGAAAAAGGCGATGGGCTGGGAGCGATAGCGGATCGCCACCGCCAACGCAGCCAGACAAATCGCCAGGGCGAGAATTGCCTGCCAATCCGGCCACGCGTCCAGTCTCCAGCCAAACAGAGGAATTTGATGGAACGAGTAATCGATCGAGAGCCGCGCCGGCCAGCAGAACTTCCATAGATAGAGGCCGATGGCTTTGATGGCGGTGAGCCGGCCGGTGAAGAACCCCGCGCCGATGAGGGGATTGTCGAGGAACGGTACGGCCGCGATGGCCGCGGAACCGCGCACGGCGGCGCGGAGAGCGAAATATGCCACGTAGGACGGAGCGAGGGCGAGATAGGCAAGTGGGACAGACGATCGTTTTTTGTCGTCTGTCATGCCTTTCCCACCGGGCGCTCGCATGACAGACGACAAAAAACGATCGTCTGTCCCACCGGTGAAATCCCAGAGCAGCATGAGCGCCGGCAGCACCACGCCGCTTTCCTTGGAGCCGATACCGATGGCCGCGGCCAGCGCGAGAGCGGCAAGCCACCGGGAACGGTGCGCGCGATTCGGACGGGTTGCCTGGATGTAGCAGATGAGGCCGGCGAGTACGCCGAATGCGGCCAGCATGTCGGCGCGGCCCACCACGTTGGTGACCGATTCGACCAGCATCGGATGCACGCCCCACAACACCGCCATCGCCCACGCGGCCGGCCCTTCGCCCAGAACCAGCAGCGCCAAGGCATAAACCAGCGAAGCGTTGGCGAGGTGCAGCATCAGGTTGATGGCGTGATAGCCAGCGGCATTGGGACCGTTGCCGAGGATCGCCCAATTGAACAGGTAACTCAGCGTGGTCAATGGCCGGTAGATATCCGGCGCGCGGAAGGTGGACCAATAGCCTTGCGTCAAGATGAGGTGCAGGTTATCGGCGGTGGCGGCGCGGATGCGCGGGTCCTGGAGGATGATGGTGCGGTTGTCGTAAATCAGGCCGGCGCCGAAAGAGTTGGCATAGGCCACGACGATGAGCAGCCACAACGCCGCAAGGCGCCAGGCGTGAGGCTTGAAAGCGAGGGCAGGCTTATGGGGGAGAGCCGCCGGCGGTTTGGACGAAGGAATCTTTTTGCGCGCGCTCATGCCGGGGGCCACTTAGCACACCATTTCATAAGTTCACTAACGTATTCTTGGGCAACCGCTGAGTATGCATGTCACGGCGCGCTCATGCCTCCAACAACACCTTGAGAGTGCCGCGCTCGGCCGCCCGGGCAAATGCCAGCGGGGCTTCGGATAGCGGGAAGCGGGCCTGGATCATGGTTTCGACGGGAATGATTCGGTGCTCGATCAGCGGCAGAGAAACTTCGAAGCGGCCGCAGCGCGAACCCACCAGCGTGATTTCGTTGACGATCAGTGGGGCTGTATCCACCGCTACGGCGCCGTGAACGGTGGATTTGAGGACCAGCGTGCCGCGCGGGCGCACGAGCTCGGCGGCAGCGCGGAGACCGTCGGCCGAGCCGGTAGCGTCCACCGCGAAATCGAAGGCGGCAACCGGGACCGGGCCGCCGGTTAGGTGCGTGTGGACGCCGCGAGCGGCGGCGATGGCTAGCTTGTCGGGGTGATGGCCGAACTGGTGAACCCGGTAGCCGTACGCATCGAGGGCCATGGCGACCAGCAGACCCAGCTTGCCGTCGCCCAACACGGCGATTTGCTCTCCCCAAGGGATCGTCACCTGGTCGAGAATCTCGCAGGCGGCGGCCAGGGGTTTGGCGAACACGGCGCGCTCGGAAGGGAGATCGTCGGGGACGACATGGAGATTCGATTCGGGCAGAGTGAAGTATTCCGAAAAGGCGCCGGGGTGACTGACGATGCCGAGAACGGAACGGGAAGGGCAGTGGCGGCCGAGTCCTTTGCAACACCAATCGCAATGGCCGCAGGCGAGGTTGATTTCCCCCACCACGCGCTTGCCGACCAGAGACCGGTCGCCGGCTTCCACCACTTCGGCGACGAACTCATGGCCGGGCGTGCCGCGGAAGCCGTAATAGCCGCGCTGAAGCTCGAGATCGGTATTGCAAATGCCGGCCACGATCAGGCGCAGCAGCGCGTGTCCGGGCGGCCGCCGGGGCGGGTCGATCCGGCGCACGGCGACGGTTCCGTTTTCCAGGTGAACAGCCAGCATGCACTTATAATAAGGCTTCATGCCCGCCGAGCTGGTTTGCTTCACCCCATCGTGCCGTGCGCGATTTCCGGTCACCGAAGTTGTCTACAATTGCCCGCGTTGCGGCGGGTTGGTGGAAGCGGTGTACCCGCGCCAGGAATGCCCGCCGCGGCATTGGCAAGAATTGTGGCGGCAGCGGCGGACCTCGAACGCGGCGCTCGATCAGAGTGGCGTGTGGCGCTACCGCGAGTTCATTGCGTTTGGGGGCGAGGAACACGCGGTGACGCTGCGCGAAGGCAACACGCCCATGCTCGCAGGCCGCGCGGCCGCTGAATACGGCGGGCTGGAGCGCCTCGGGTTCAAGCACCAGGGGTTCAACCCGACCGGCTCGTTCAAAGACAACGGCATGACCTGCGCGGTGGCGCAGGCCAGGCGCCTGGGGCTGCGGCGGGTGGCTTGCGTTTCCACCGGCAACACGTCCGCCTCCATGGCGGCATACGCGAGCGCGGCCGGCCTCGATCCGATCATTTTCATTCCCCACGGCAACATCGCGTACGGCAAGCTGGCGCAGGCGCTGGAATACGGAGCGCGGACGCTGCAGGTGAAAGCCAATTTCGACCAGATTCTGGCGCTGGTGCGGCGTCTGGCGGACCGGCTCGGCATCTACCTGCTGAATTCCATCAACCCGTTCCGCATCGAAGGGCAGAAAACCATCATGCTGGAAATGATGGATCAACGCGATTGGCGCGCGCCGGATTGGCTGGTAGTGCCGGGCGGCAATTTGGGGAACACGTCGGCGTTCGGCAAAGCCTTTCGCGAAATGCTGGACTGGGGATTGATCGACCGTTCGCCCCAATTGGCGGTGATTCAAGCCGAAGGTGCATCGCCGTTCTACGAGCTGTTTCACGCGGCCGATCGTTCGCATCTTACCGCCAATCCACACCCGGAAACGCTGGCGACGGCCATCAAAATCGGCGATCCGGTCTCATGGCCGAAAGCGCTCCACGAGGTGCTATCGTCGAACGGCACGGTCGAAAAGGTGACCGAGCAGGAAATTGCCGACGCCAAGGCGGTGATCGGCCGTTGCGGGATCGGGTGCGAGCCGGCCTCGGCGGCAACCCTCGCCGGCATCCGCAAGCTGACGGCGGCGGGCGCCATAAAGCGCGATGCGGATGTGGTCGCGGTCCTCACGGGCAACGTGCTGAAGGACCCCGACTACATTCATCGCTACCATACCGGAACGCTCGAAGACCCGGCCGGCCGGCCGATCCGGTCCACTTACGGCAATGCGCCCGAAGTAGTGGAGGCGGATGACGAGCGGATCGCCCATTTGCTGGCGAGCTATTGAGGCCCGCATAAATAGAGCGTCGGCAAGCGGCGCTTGTGGGGCAGGATGGCATCCTGCCGCCGATTGTGAATCGGCGTTTCGCGGGCTGCTGAGAAACTGCCGAAAGCGGGTTACCAACCCGCTGCAGGTTACCAACCTGCCCCACAGCCTCCGGCCCTTACCCCACCAGCACCACGTCCAGCGTGCGCGGGCCGTGCACTCCCTTCACGCGCGTCATTTCGATATCGGAAGTAGCCGATGGACCGGAAACGGTGGTCAGCGGGGAGTGGCGAAAATCGCGGACGCGGGCGATCGCCTCCGGCAGCGTCTCTACCAGTTGCTCCGTACCGACGACGCAGAGATGGTAATCGGGAATGAGCGTCAGCGCCCGCCGCGCTTCGCCTTTGCCGTGGCGCAGAATAATGGTGCCGGTGAAAGCCACCGCGGCCAGACAACCCGTAATGGCGCCATCGATGGCATCGAGCTCCGCGTAGCTCAGGCCGCCGCTAGCCATGTCGTCGCGAACGAATTCGAATTCCGGCGGCAGCCAAGCTTCCGGCAACGAGGCCGGAATCGCCAGCCGGCGCTTGCCGCGCGCGCTCAGGGCTTCGGCGATGGTCTGGGCGAGGGCCGGTGCGGCGGTGCGATACACGGTCGCGTCGTAGTCGTGCAGCCGTTCGATGAATAGCGTAATGCGAGCTTCGGCGTCGAGCGCGCCGCGATGGCGATAATGGCGCGGAATGGCGCCGTAGTCCAGGGCCTCGGCGCCCGCCTTGGCCTTCTGAATTCGTGCCAGGATCTCTTCGCGCGCCGCGCTCATACGTGCTCCTTGGCGTGCTCATCAACCACCGGCCGTTTGCTCCACCAGTCGCGGAACGATTCGCCTGGAATCGCTTTCAGATCGCGGCTGGCCGTCCAGCCGCCCAGCATGCCGGGGAGCTTACGGATCATGCCATCGCGAACTAGCGGCGCCTGGCCAATCCGCGCCAAAGTCTGCGCCGTCTCCAGATTCGAGCCATCGGCAAAAGCCACCGCGGCGGCTTTCATGCCGATGCGTTCCGTGAGCGGGGCGTAGCCTTGTTCCACCAAACGCGAGCGAAGATGGATGAGGATTTCCGGGATGTTGATTTCGACCGGGCAAACTTCCAAGCAAGCGCCGCACAGCGAAGACGCGTATGGCAACGATTGCGAATGTTCGAGCGATTGCAATTGTGGCGTCAGAATGGCGCCGATCGGACCGGCATAAATCGAACCGTAAGCGTGGCCGCCGGTCTGCCGGTACACCGGGCACGCGTTCAGGCAGGCGCCGCAGCGGATGCAATCGAGCGTCTCGCGCGACTCGCTGTCGGCCAGCACGCCGCTGCGCCCGTTGTCGAGCAGGACGACGTGGAACTCGCGCGGGCCGTCGCCCTCCGCCACTCCGGTCCATATGGAGTTGTACGGGTTCATGCGCTCGCCGGTGGCCGAGCGCGCCAGCAACTGCAGGAACACTTCCAAATCGTCGAACGTCGGAATGATTTTTTCCACGCCTACCAGCGTGATCAGCAGCTCGGGCAGGGAAACGCACATGCGGCCGTTGCCCTCCGATTCCACCACGCACACCGAGCCGGATTCGGCGATGGCGAAATTGGCGCCGCTGAAGCCCACCTTCACCCGCAGGAATTTCTCGCGCAGATACGCGCGCGCCGCCGCCGCCAGGTCTTCGGCCGTCTCGCCCAGTTCGGTCAAATTCATTTCTTCCATGAACAGGCGGCGGATCTCGGCTTTATTGCGATGCAGCGCCGGCACAACGATGTGCGAGGGTTGGTCGTGGCCAAGCTGGACGATGAGGTCGGCCAGGTCGGTTTCATAAGGCGTGATCGCGGCGGCTTCGAGCGCCGGATTGAGCCGCACTTCATCGCTGGTCATGGTCTTGACCTTGATGATTTCCTTGGCCTGGTGCTCGAGAAGAATTTCGACGACGATGCGATTGGCCTCGTCCGCATCGCGCGCCCAGTGCACCTTGCCGCCGGCCGAGGTGCAGCGCCGCTCGAATTGTTCGAGGTAACGATCCAGGTTCGCCAGCACGTGGTCTTTGAGATGGCGCGCGCTGTCGCGCAGCTCCTGCCAATCGGGCGCTTCGGCCACCACTTTGGCGCGCTTGGCGCGGATCACGTCGGTGGCGTGGCGCACGTTGCGGCGCAATTGCGCGTTACCCAGCAGTTTGCGCGCCGCCACCGGAAAAGCGGGCGCTTCGGCCGCCTGGCCTACGTGGACGCTCATTGGCCGCCCTCCCCTTCGCCTTCTTGCGCCGCCAGAATTTCCGCCAGGTGCAGGCAGCGCACCGGAGCGTGTTGCCGGCTCAGTCCTCCGCCGATATGCATGAGGCAGGAATTATCCACCGCGGTCAGCACCTCGGCCCCGGTCTCCAGCACGCTGCCCATCTTGTCGCCCAGCATGGCGGTCGAAACCTCGGGGTTTTTGATGGCAAAGGTGCCGCCGAAGCCGCAGCACTGGTCGGCCGCCGCGAGCGGAATGTAGCGCAGGCCCCGCACTCGCTCCAGCAGACGCACCGGACGGTCGCCGATCTTGAGGCCCCGCAGCGAATGGCAGGTGGTGTGAAGCGTCACGCTGTGCGCGAATCGCGCTCCCGTGTCGGTCACTCCCAGCTTGTCCACCAATAGCTCGCTGAATTCCCATACCCGCGGCAGAAGCTCCTCCACCGCGCGCCTCACGCCGTGGTCGCCCGAATCCTCCGCCATTTTAGGGAAATGCTCGCGGATCATGGCCACGCAGGAACCGGAAGGCACGCAGACGGTTTCCGCCTGGTCGAATACTCTAAGGAAATGCCGCATCATGCCGGCGGCCTCGCGCGGGTAGCCCGTGTTGTAGTGCATTTGCCCGCAGCAGGTCTGCGCCGCGCGGAACCCCACGCTATGACCCAGCCGTTCGAGCACGGCCACCACGGCTTTGCCGGTATCGGGGAAAAGCGTGTCGTTGTAACAGGTAATGAACAGCTCGATATGCACGCCGAGAAATTATGCTAGCATGCGGCTCTCAGCCAATCTTCAGGTTCTCCCACTACGCTGGTGCGAACCCGTCAAGATAGGCATGAAAGGACCCTACCGATGAAATCCAATCTTCCGTTGACGCTCGCGGCACTGGTCGCGGCCGCGGCTTTCGCGGCTCCGCCCACATATAAGGTGGTGAACAAGATCAAGGTCGGCGGCGCCGGCCGCTGGGACTACGTCTACGTCGATAGCGCCAACCACCGTCTCTATGTCTCGCACGGAACCCAAACCGAGGCGATCGACACGGCGACCGATAAGCTCGTCGGCACCATCCCTGGAACCACCGGCGTGCATGGCATTGCCGTGGCGGCGGACCTGGGCAAGGGGTTCACCAGCGACGGCGGCGACAACGACGTCACCGTGTTCGATCTCAAGACCCTCAAAGTGCTCACCAAAATCAAGACCGGCCAGAACCCGGATTCCATCGTCTATGAACCGGTCTCGCATCGGGTCTTCACCCTGAACGGCCGCAGCAAGGATTCCACCGCGATCGACGCCAAAACCGGCGACGTGATCACGGCTTCGCTGCCGGTGGGCGGCAAGCCGGAATTCGCCCAGGTGGATGGCAAGGGAAATATCTGGGTGAACATCGAGGATACCAACGAGATCGTCCAGATCGACGCCAAGAACGCCGTGGTGGTGAAGCGGTACTCCATCGCGCCCTGCGACAGCCCAAGTGGCCTCGCGCTCGATCCGAAAAAGATGCGGCTCTATTCGGTGTGCGACAACAAGACCATGATTGTGAGCGACCCGTTAGCCGGCAAGGTTCTGGCGACCCCGGCCATCGGCGCAGGCCCTGACGGCGTAGCGTTCGACGATGGCTACGCCTTCAGCGCCAATGGCGCTGACGGCAACATCACCATGGTCGGCGAAACCGCGCCGGGCAAGTTCGAGCCCGTGGCCACCATTCCCACCCAGCGCGGCGCGCGCACCATCGGCGCCGATCAGAAAGTCCACAAACTGTACCTGCCGACCGCCGAATACGGCCCGCCCGCAGAAAACAAAGAAGGCAAGAAGGGGCGGCCGCAGGCGTTGCCGGACAGCTTCATGATCGTGGTGGTAGGGCGGTAGAGAGCTTTTTTGCGGGGCAGACCATCGCTCTTCGTGGTCTGCCCGCCTGCCATATCTCAAGCCTTGAGGAGATTCTCCGGATCGATCCCACCCTGCTCGTTTCATACATAACCCAGCACGACCTCGCCGGCGCCGGCTACCGCCTGCGTGACCTGATCGAACAGGCGTATCGCTCACACCACAAACACTTCGTCAAACCCGCGCGCCGCCTCGCTCAGGAGGCGCGGTTGGCCCCTGCGTGCCATGCTATCCTTGTGGCTTGCGGTTCCACGTGGGGCCGCGCGAATTTCAATTAAATAGGGATTTCCATGCGCTACGCTAACGGGTTGGCAGCGACGCGTCTAGCCGCCCGCGCCGGCCCGAGAGCAAGCTACTGGTAACCGCTGGAGCGCCCCCGCTCCGAGGTATCGTCTGCTTCAGAGTGGCCCCAGACGTGCAGCGGGTGGTAGGCTACGCTCAGCCGCGCGCCGGGCGCGCAACATCGGGAGGTTGGTTTTTTTGATCGCGATATTCAGGACTGTCATACTCTACGGCGCAATCCCGCTGGTGGGCGCCGCGCAAACCGCGTCCTACATCATTTCCACCGTGGCCGGATGCAATCCGCAGGTGAGCATCACATGCGCGCCTGGCTATGGCGGAGACACCGGCGTCGCAACCAGCGCCGAGCTCTTCGATCCGCAGGGCATCCTCTTGGACTCGGCCGGCAACCTATATATCGCCGATGCCGTCAACCAGCGTATCCGCAAGGTGACCAACGCGGCGAGCGGCAACGGCACCATCACCACCATCGTCGGCAACGGCACCGCCAACACTACCAGTCCGCCTCTGGGCGATAGCGGCGCGGCCACGGGAGCGGAACTGAACGGCCCCAACGCCCTCGCCTACGACCCGGCCGGCAATCTCTACATCGCCGACACGACGGACCAGGTGGTGCGCGTCGTGAACACCAGCGGGACCATCAACACTTATGTCGGCGTCGGCTTGACCGCGGGCTTTAAGGGTGACGGCGGCCCGGCCGGCAACGCCTGGCTCTCTGTTCCGGCCGGAGTCGCGTTCGATTCGGCCGGCAACCTCTATATCGCCGATAGCAACAACCACCGCATCCGCAAGGTCAATGGCGCCACCGGGAAGATCAGCACCGTGGCGGGCACCGGCGTTTCCGGGTACAACGGCGACGGTATTCCGGCGACTTCCGCCGAGCTTTTTCAACCCACCGGCGTGTTGGTGGATCCTGCCGGCAATCTGTACATCGCCGATAACGCAAACAACCGCGTCCGCATGATCTCCGCCGCCACGGGAATCATTACTACCGTGGCGGGCAATGGAATCGGAGCTTATTCCGGCGATGGTGGCGGCGCCGCCGCGGCGTCCTTGTGGTTCCCCTACTCCCTCGCCATGGATTCCGCCGGCAACTTGTACATCGCCGACTCGAACAACTCCCGCATCCGCGAAGTCCTGCCCAACGGCGCCATCTACACCATCGCGGGCGGCTACGGAATCGGCTTTAGCTACGACGGCATCCTGGCGACCGACTCTGAGTTGGACGAGCCCACCAGCCTGGCCATCGATAGTTCCGGCCGTATCTTTGTTGCCGATTCCTCCAACAACCGCATCCGTTTGCTGACTCCCCAAACTCCCGCCAAGGCCCAGCCACCCTCCGTCACGGGCATCGCGAGCGCCAGCGCGTTCGGGGCCTTCTCTGCCGCCGCCCCCGGTTCCTGGATCGAAATCTACGGCTCCAATCTCGCGTCCATCCAACGCTCCTGGACGAGTGCCGATTTCACCGGCAACAATGCACCCACGTCTCTGAGCGGCACCTTCGTGACCATCGGCGGCCTCAAGGCTTATGTCGATTTCGTCAGCGGCTACCAGGTCAACGTGCAGATCCCCTCGGGCCTCGCCACCGGGCCGCAGCCGGTCGTCGTCACCACCGCGGCCGGTTCCAGCCCCGCCGTCAATCTCAACATCACTGCCACGGAACCGGGACTGCTGGCTACCTCCAGTTTCTTTATCGACAACCGGCAATACGTTCAGGCGCTATTCGCCAACAGCTCCACCTACGTGCTGCCGCCGGGTACCATTACCGGCGTCACTTCCCAGCGTCCCCAGCCCGGCCAGACCATTACCCTTTACGGAGTCGGCTTCGGTCCCGTCACGCCGTCCATTTCGGCCGGCCAGATCGTGCAGCAAACCGACAAACTGGCCGGCCAGTTTGCCGTCTACTTCGCCGGGATTCCGGCCCAGGTCAGTTACGCCGGATTGGTGCCGGGCTCGGTGGGCCTCTACCAGATCAATGTGGTGGTGCCCAACATAACCGCCAGCGATATCGTGCCGCTGACCTTCACTTTGAATGGAGTTCCCGGGACGCAAACGTTATACACTGTGGTTCAATAGTCACAGCGATTTGCCCTGCAAATCCAGATGCTTACGGGCCTTCGGCCGTCGTATCCTAGGGATTGCCGGTCCAATAAAGAAGAATGGGGAAATGCGAGTGAAGTGGATGAGAAGTTTCCGTGTGCCGTTCGTGGTGCTGGCTTGCGCCGCGGGTTCTTATGCACAGTCGGTGATGGGCTTCGGTGCGATTACCGGGAACGTCACGGACGCCTACGGCGAAGGCATGCCCGACGCTACCGTCACCGTTATCAATAAGAGTTTCGGGATCAATCGATCCATCCATACCACGGACGACGGTCTGTTCGACGCTCCCGCTCTTTCTCCCGGACCGGGCTACGTCCTTAAGGTGGCACGCAAGAATTTCACCACCGTCCAACTCACCAATGTTGAAGTACACGCGGGACGCACTCTCAACCTCCGCATTCCGATGGCGGCCCAGAATACCAAAATGCCGTCCGACGAGCCCCTTCCGTTGCGCCCCGTCGACGACAACAAATACACGCCGACCGAGACCTTCGACCGCCGCGACGCCTACGGGTTTCCGCTCGACGGCTTCCGTGTGGAAGAATTGGCCTGGCTCGCTCCCGCCACCAGCGAGTCTCCGGATAATGGCGCCTTGACCACCCACGGCGGCCCGTACGACCATGCCGTGGCTATCGATGGCGTCAACGCTACCAACACGTACTTCTTCCCCACCAAGCCGGACCTCGTTCCCATGCTCTCCACCAACGCGCTGGAGGATGTCGAGATGCTCTCGGCCGGCGCTCCCGGCGAGTTCGGCCGCTTCGATGGCGGGTTCGTCAACGCCGCCACCCAGAGCGGAAGCAGCACCGTACACGGGCAACTCTACGAATTCTTCACCAACCGCTCGCTGATTTCCACCGACCGTTATGCCGCCGGCCAGAAACTCTCGGTGTCGCAGAACCAGCCGGGCGGCAATATCGGCGGCGCGTTGGTCCCGGAGCGTTTCTTCCTCTTCGCCAACGTGGAAGGCATTCTGAACAATGAGCAAGAACTGAACCGCTTGGTGAATCCGCTGATCACCCAGCCCGATGGCAACAGCGTCAATCCCAACAATTGCAAGGCCGATGCCGCTCAATGTACTGCCGTCACCAATTTCATCAAGACCCAATTGAATCAGGTGATTCCTACCGCTACGCGCACTTACCGCGGCGTGGTGAAGGCGGACTTGCGCCGGAGCGACAATAGCAACTTCGTCTTCGAGATCGCCGCCCTGCACAGTCACGCACCGGCCAGCAACGCCGAAGTGACCACTAATAACGACCTGGCCGCTTATGGTGGCGCCAGCGACGAAGAGTCCCGCATGGCTAAAGCCGAATGGCTGCGGCAACTCGGTCCCAGCGTCTTTAACGATATGCGGCTGAGCGCGTTCAAGGACCGCATCGGCACCGATCCCAATTCCAAATACTGGCCCTCCACCGGCGCCGCCGACATTACTGTCGCCGGAACGCCCCTGGGCGCCAATGGTCTTTATCCGCTTAGCGTCAGCGATTACCGCGGCCAGTTCGCCGACAACTTCACCATCACCACCAACTCCCACACCTTCAAGTTCGGCGCCGACCTGTTCTACGGCGGCGACTGGATCTATGGCGTTGCCAATGCCAACGGAGCCTACGTCTACCCCTCCCTCACCGCGTTCGCCACCGATTTCACCGGCAATGCCTCCGGCGCCAAGAACTACTCGATTTTCAACCAGGGCTTCGGCAACCCCATCCGCAATATGGCCAGCATCTACTACAGCGGCTACGGGCAGGATACCTGGAAGACCAGTCCCAAGCTCACCGTCACGGTTGGCCTGCGCTACGAAAAGTGGCGCTTGCCCAAACCCCAATTCGTCAACACCAGCTTTTATCAGACGTCAACCATCAACTCGCCCGGCCTCGATATTGCCCCGCGCGTGGGCCTTGCTTACATGATCCGCGAGCATACCGTGGTGCGTCTCGGCTACGGCTTTTACTACGCTCCTTTCAACGGGTCCATCCTCGACCCGCTCTATCTGGGCAACGGCATCGCCCAGGAAGCCGTCACCATCGAACCCTATCAGAGCGGCGCCGTGGTATTTCCCAAGAAGATTGGCGCTGCCGGCAGCGCTCCCAACGGTACCGAGGACATAGTGTTTCCCATCTCCAAGTTCCGTAACCCGTATTCCGCCCAGGGAGCCTTCAGCGTGGAACATAAGTTCGATCTGGGCCTGGTCCTCACGTTCGACTATCTGTATAACCGCGGACAAAAGCTCTGGGTCGCGCACGACGTGAACATGGGCATCACCGGCGTCACCAATTCCAATAAGGTCTACACCGTGTACAACACCAGCGGCACGGTGCAACAGAATTACACGACTTTTATCTACTATCAAAAGACTTCCCCGACTTACGCCAAGGTCTTCGAGGCGGAAAACAACGGGGCCTCCTGGTATAACGGCATCGCGCTGGAGGTAAAACGGCCATTTACCCGCACCCTGAGCGCGTCCCTGACCTACACCTGGTCGCATTCGCTCGACGATGTTAGCGGACCTACTCAGTTCAATTTCCCCTCCACGGTCGCCGACGCCGATTACATCGACGACAAAGGCAGCTCTAACTTCGATCAGCGCCAGCGCGGCCTTTTAAGCTGGATCTGGGAGCCGCAAAGCAACAACCCCCTGCTCCGCGATTGGCAACTTTCCGCCATCGCCACCGCCGCCTCCGGTCTGCCTCTCACCCCCACCTATCTTTCGACCGGGCAGCAATGGAGCGGATTCACCATGGTCTATCCCACCACCCTGAACGGCCAAGGCGGCTGGAATCGCGTGCCCTTCGAAGGCATCGGCATTCTGCACACTGGAACGATGCTCGACCTGGATGCCCGCCTGACCCGCACTTTCCGCATCGGCGAACGCGTGAAGGCCCAGCTCGCCGTAGAAGCCTTCAACGCCCTGAACCGCCAATGGAACACCAGCCTGTACACCACTCAGTACGTAGTCACCACCGGCTCCATGCGCCCCGTGACCGGATACGAAGAGGGCCAGGCCTCCTACGGTTTCCCCTTCGGAACCAATGCCCGGCGCGCCCAAGTCGCCTTCCGCGTGATCTTCTAAAAGCGCGTTACAGGTCATCAGGTTCTTTTATTCACCGCGGCGCATCGTTGGTGGCGCGGGGCGTCCGGTCGGCTGCGTCTGCTGTTGTGCGACCGGCGGTTCGGGCCGGCAGTTGAAAAAACAAAACTGCGGCATGGGTAAGCATCTTAGTTTCTGTTGGTTAGGAGCAGTTTCGACCGATTTGTTTTTGTGCATTTTTGTGCGAGTCCACCGCCCGGAGAGTGCGCTTGCGGCAAAGCGTGTCGGGAGAGCCCCGAAACGGCACGCAGAGTGTGCGCGCCACGGTGGATCGCCTATCGACAGGATACAACGGTGGGAAGAGGCTGTTTTTGGCTGGCGATTTGTTTTCATTAGGTTACGGGGTCAAATAGGGTGTCACCGGGTTTTTTGAGGCGGTGAGCGGAGGGGGCAATTCCCCCTAACTGGCTAACAACAAAGCGCTTGGCTGGGGCAGGCAACATTTGTGTAAGCCAGCAGATGCACGGGGCCGGAGCCTGGCCGCGGTGGCTTTCCATTCCCGCCAATGAAGCTCGCGGCCCCGCCATCGCCGGGACGCGCCTACACCGCCGACGAGAATGCGCGCATGCTGGCGGAAGCCGCAAAGCTGCGGAGCAAGAACATGTATCCCGCCCTCGTACTGGATTTGAACTGCGGATTGCGCGACAAGGAATTGCGCGAACTCCGCTGGCAGCAGGTCGACCTCATCCATAAGAAGCAGCTTACGGTGGGCAAGTCGGAAACCGACGCAGGCACGGGGCGCGTGATCCCATTGAACGAGACGGTCCTGGCCGCGCTCGAGATGCATGCTGCGTGGTACATCAGGCGGTTCGGTGAATGCAAGCCGGAGTGGTATGTCTTCCCGGCCGGCAAGGGGCAGCCCAATGACCCCACCCGCCCGATCACGACGTTACGGACGGCGTGGACGAAGGTGCGCGACAAGGCGAAGGTCGTCGGGCGCTGGCATGATAACCGCCACACGCTAGTCACCGAGCTCGCGGAGTCGGGCGCCGGCGACGAGGTGATCATGAGCATCGCCGGACACGTCTCGCGTGCAATGTTGTCGCGATACTCCCACGTGCGGATGGAGGCCAAGCGGCGCGCCCTCGATGAAATCGCTGCGCGCTGGCGCGCTGCAGATGAAAAGCGCAATGAGGAGGCCGAACGCCAGGATCAGGCTGGGGCGGTTTCCGAATCAGTGGTGATTCAGTAAGGCCGCACAGCCGCATCTTAACGGTGTTGGCCAACCCCGCAGGCGTCTGCTGGCTCCTTTCGTGAAGCGTGGTTAGCTCGGAAGCCGGAGGGGCCACACGCTCTGCCCGCCCGGTTGCTTTTAGCATGGTCATCTTCTCCGCGCGCAGGTTGGTCGTTGCCATATGGCACGAGTGAGCCTTACGCACGGCGAACTTCGACTTCGCGTATGCTGAAACGCGTGTCCCGCGTTTCCTGAGACGGTTTCCTGACACGGTTTCCTGAGACGGTTGCATCGGCCATTGCGATGGGCTACTCTGTATGGCGCTCATTGCGAAAGTTGAAGTTCATGCGAGGTAAGTGATGCCGTCACCAATCGAAGCATACCGCCAAGGATACGAGAAGGGCCGAAGTGACAGCGCCGGTGGCCGTCTTGCTGAGGTGACCATGGGCATGCTCCGTGATGATCCGGGCGGTCACTTCCAGAAGGGCTATAGCGACGGAGCGGCAGGCAACGCGTTCAACCCGCCGCCAATCCCGGCACCAACCCGGTTCCAGACCAAAGGACTGATACCGAAGTTTTCGGAGAATCCCTTGGGTTGGTTCTTGGCCGTCCTCATTGTCATCGAGTTCTGGGCATTGTGGCAACTGATCAAGGCTCCGTTTCAGTTGGTTGGCTCACTCATGCGAAGCGAGAAGCCCTCACCATTAGTCATTGTCAAGAATGTCGTGCTGGCTGGATTGGTTATCTTCTTTGTCTGGTGGGTCCCTCACGCAAATGAGATGCGTGGTCAGGGTGCGATCCCACCTCAATCCGCAAACTCACCCATTGTCACATCCCCGCTTGCGCGATCTTCCGACGCTACGACAACAGGCGTTCAGCCAACGCCGAGTGTTTCGCCTCAGACGCCCCCGGTGACACAGCCCCCTATCGTTTCAGCTCCGCCGGCACCATTTCCTCCGCGAATGAATTGGCTGTCTCCTGACTATGAATGCCGCAAAATAGTTAGTGTAGTCAGATTCCCTCAAGACGAGCAGGGCAATTATTACATGACTGCATGGCGGGAGGGCTATTTGCAGACTATCGACTTGGGGAGGGCCAGCCTGAAGAATGTCGATGGCAAATACTTGGCGGAATTCGTTCTGCCGAATGAGACTTTGCGACTAATGCTAACGTATCCATCCCCTGAAACTGGCTACGACACAATTCGTCTTGAAATCAATAGCACTGACGCCATAACCAATAACCCCATTGCGGAACACTCCAGAACTTGTGTTTTGAAGACCAATGGTTCTTATTGAGTATATTTCTCGGTGTTTCCGACGGGGAGAGCTCTCCGGCGAGCGTCGACGGCAATGCTTTCCGGGCGAACGTCTCTGCCCGAATTGGTCCTCTTGCGCACAGGCTACACCCGCAAGCAGTGACGGGAATCGGTGGTCGCCACTACGAACTTGCGTTTGATCACGCACAACAGGCTGTCTTCCCGCATCAGCCGTTGAATCCGCTTGCGGTTGACTTCCCATCCTCGCTTGTAGAGTTCTTCCACCATGCGCCGGCTTCCATAACTGGGCCACCCCAGTGCCACCTTAATGCAGCCGGGTGCGATGTTTCTTCAAGAGCATGTAGCACAAGTGTTGCTTGAAGCGATAGATGACGGCGAGCGGAGGGTGGGCATCTAAGTAAGCTTTGAGTTTGGCTTTTTGATCGGGCTTGAGATTGTGGCGATGGTGCTTTGGGGCAGTGTCTGGCGTCAATTACTTTTCCCGGCGATTCGGAAAGACTGGCTGGCGCCAGCCACAGAGGATTCACTCGATCTGCGGCCGACAACTCCCACGCAAACATTCCGTTGCCCCGGCACACCAGCGAACCATCCGGATGCAGAAAGCGGCCGGACACCTCATCCAGCGAAAGCCTCGGGAAGCGAGAAAGATCCCGAGCCGATCAAGTCTTGATGGCTGCTTGGGCGGGCTCGGTTTCTCCACGCCATCCGGCTTCGGTTCGGGCGTGCGCCGGCCCGAGTCGAGTTCGGGTTCAGGTTCAGCTTCCGGTTGCTCTACTGGCAGATGAGCCGATTGGTGGCGCCATCAGCGCTGAGCAAAGACGAAAAGAGAAGGTCCCCCCAGAGTCCCCCCAATTTCCCGGTAAATCTCATTCTCGTGCGCGTAAGTAGTCGTGTGTGCAACGCGAGGCAGCCGCAACCGGTTCGGCTGTTAACCGAAGGGTTATAGGTTCGAATCCTATCTGAGCTGGGAGCCAGACAAAAATCATCCGAAAAAACCAGCGCCCAAAAGTTTGCGCGCCTTCGCGCCGCCGCTACGTGTGAAGAAATATGGCCGCCGATGACCGCCGACAAACAATACCAACGAAAGTCGGCGCTCATCGGTGTTCCTCGGCGGCTTGAATTTGGCTTCCACGGATTTCGCGCGCGCGACCTCCACAGCCCGCTCACAGTTAATCGTGCTTCAACGTGAAACCTGCCACAGTTACCGCGGTCCAGCCAGAAATACCGGATGAACAGGATTTGGGCGGTGGTATCATGTTTTCCAATTGGGGTGCCGCGCATCGCACCAGAGGGAAGGATAGGATGCAAAGCGACCGCCGCCGTTTTCTAGCCCGCAGTGCCACCGGTTTATTGGGTTTTCCGCAATTTTTAAAAGTCGCCATGGCCCAAAGCGACGCCCAGACGCCGAAAGTCGCGCCTGGAGTCGTGGATTTCTGGACGGATGCCATGGGGGTTCCGCCCGATTCCCTGTGGGGCGAAGTCATGACCCGCGGCCGAAAATCGAATCAAGGGCCCAGTGCTACACCCACCGATTACGCCCGGGAACCGCTATTCCTGCAGTACGACGCAGATGAAAAGACCCTGATCACTGCCGATGAGATCCCCAACGCCAAGCTGATGCCATCGGGCGACGCCCAAGTGCAGTTTCAACTCAGCCGCATGCGGCTCAATCCCGAAGACACGAAGACCTTCGAGAGCTTCACCTCCGGCGGGATCTACGTGGATTTGCAGCAGCATCAGTTCGCGCAGCCGCAAGGTTCGTGAACGTTGGAGTGAAAGCTGGAAGAGCCGTGCCCGCCGCGGGCTAAGCAGGTTGCGTTCCGAACCTTCTCCGGATTCCACCCTTAGTGGTATGATGTTCCCGAACTGGAATGCCGCGCGAAGCAAACCGGGGGAGGACCAGATGCAGAGCAATCGGCGCAGTTTCCTGGCCGGGAGCGCCACCAGCCTGTTCGGCTTAGGACAGTTTCTGGAAATAGCGATGGCGCGGGCCGAAACCGGCGCGCCGAAACTCGCGCCCGGAGTCGTCGATTTCTGGATGGATGCCATGGGAATCCCGCCCGATTCCCTGCTGGGCGGAGCCGCTACTCGCGGCCGCCACGCCAGCTCCGGCCCGAGCGTCGGCGCGACCGATTACGCCCGTGAACCGCTGTTCCTGCAATACGACGCGGACGAAAAGACGCTGATTACGGCCGATCAGATCCCCACTAAGAACCTGACATCCAAAGGCGATGCCCAGGTGCAGTTTCAGCTCAGCCGCATGCGCCTGAATCCGGAGGACGCCAAGGCCTTTCACAACTACACCTCTGGCGGCATTTACGTCGATCTGCAGCAGCATCAGCTCGCTCAGGCGCAGGGTTTTTGGGCCGCCATGGAGCCCATGGCAACCTCGGCGTTTAGCGCCGTCGTGCCGGCGGCCGGCGCCGGCAAGAGTGGTAAGGCAGCCGCCAAATCGGCCAAAGGCGCGTCATCGGGAGGCGGCAAGGGGGCGGCGGTCGCTACGGCGCCGGGGGCATCGTCCCCCAGCAGTGCCCAGGCGATTCCCCTCCAGAACGCTAACCAGGCTCAGTCCCTGATGCTGCCGTCGGGCAAGGGGAAAACCGCTTTTCTGGCGTTCGTGAAGGACCGCAAACTATCCGCGTTCGGAACCTTTCTGTCCGCTTTCGAGCAGTTGGCCGGAGCCGGGGCCCCGTTCATTCCGCTGCTCAATCTGCCGGTGGTCGGCAGCGCCACTCTCGGCGTGGTGCGCGGCCTGGTGGCCAATCTGCAAGCCCATGGCGGCGATCAGGCATGGATCATGCAAAGCCCGCCTCTCGATATAGTGGCTACGGCCGACAGCATCGCGGAGGTTCCCGAGGGTCTGCGCCTTCGCTCCGGCAGCTACATCGCGATTCCCAAGTCGCATGCCGCCGCCCTGAAGCCTTACATGAACAAAGTGAAGATTCTGGATGGCTTTCTGGTGCCGCGGGAAGCCACCATGATGGACGCATTCGACGCGCACCAGACCACCGCGCCGGAAGTTAGCTACATATCCGTGAACGTCGGAGTCAAAGCTGGAAAAGCCGCGCCCGCGGCGGGTTAAAGCAGAATATAGGGCCGAGTCCCGGGGGATCGCCGATATGAGGAGCGCGCGGCTAGCCGCACTAATCACCGTCCAAGCCACACTGTTGGTGGGCCAAGGCTTTGGAGTATATCCGTTTCGCAAGAGTGTCACCCTGGAGAGTAAGCTTCCGGCCGCGGTGAATCTGCCCGCCGGATCGATCAACGTCAAGGTATCCGCCCAGAACGCCACTTACCACGACGTCGCCGGCCGCCTTCAATCCATGATTGAGACGGAGTTGGTTCGCTTCGATCGCGATCTGACGATTGCCGACTCGCCCGATACCGTGATCACTGCCAACATTCTCAACTTCAATATTCCCCCGCCGCGGCCGGTATCGGATCCCTACGCGACTTCCATCGCCGACGCGTCGCAAACCGGTAACAAGAAAAAAGCGCCGTCCGGGCAGGCGATGGAGGTGACCGGGACGTTGGCTTTCACCTATCAGGCTCGCACCCGCGCGGGCAGAGTGCTCGATTCCGAGCCCATCACGGTGAAGTTCTACGAAGAAATCAACACCGTAACCAAGACCAAGTCGGTTCTGAACAAGATCGAACATCCCACCCATCCCAAGGAAGACGAGGACAACCCGCAGACCCTCGGCGACGTGGAACAGATTCTGGTGAACCGCGCCGCCGCCCGCGTGGCCGCGCGTCTGGTGAACACGAATGAGACTCTTCACATTCACCTGGCTCGCGGCGCGCTCGATGGAAACAATCGCTACGCCGAAGCGGGGCAATGGACGCACTTCGTGGAAACGCTCGAAACCATGACTCCCTTGGCCAAGCCGGAAGATGACGCGTATCGCCTCTACAACGTCGGCGTCGGCAACGAGGCGCTGGGCTATAAAGCCGAGACCCCGGCGCGAGCCCGCCACTACTTCGAACAGGCGGTGATCGATTACCGCAAAGCCGGTGAGCTCAACCCGCGCGAAAAGTACTTCATCGAGCCGGTCAACCGCATCCAACTGGCGCTGGAGCATTACAAGAAGCTGGCGGCGCCGCCGGCCGCGCCCAAGAAAGCCACCAAATGAACGGGGCGAGCCGCTGGTTGCTGTTTGGCGCAACCCTCTGTCTGCTGCCTGGCGCGCGCGGTCAGGAAGGCTGCGCGGTATCGAAGGACCTGGTCGTACGCGCGCTGGAATTGGCCTCCGCGATACCCAGCGCCGGCGTTCTCGGCGACGGCATCCTGCTGCTCAAGCAGGCCGAGGAGGCTTGCGACGAGAACGGCGATGCCTGGTATTACCGCTCGGTGTTTGAGCGCAAGCTGGGCCGCGGCAATCCGGACTACTCCCTGGGGAAAGCGCGCGAACGGAATTCCGCTGCCCTGGCCGCGGGCGACAATCCGTTCCAACTGTCCACACCCACGCGAGGCGTAGCGGCGGCTCCGCGCGCTCCGGGCCCGGTCTCCCAAGGTCCTACCCTCGATATCCGCAAGCCGGATGTGGACCAGAAATGGGCGCTGGTGATTGGCATCGCCAGTTTCCGCAACCCGCGCCTCAATCTCGCCTATTCGCGCAAGGACGCGGAATCCGTGGCCGAGCTGCTCAAGAGCCCGCTGTACGGGCGGTTCCGTCCCGATCACGTGCGCCTAATTGCCGATAGCCAGGCCACCACCGTGAATCTTCGCGCCGGCTTGAACTGGCTGGCCCGAATGGCCGGCGAGAACGACCTGGCGGTGGTCTACGTGGCCACCCACGGCACCGCCCGCGATCAGGACGTCGCCGGCGCCAATTACATCGTCACCTACGACAGCGACGTGGACTCCGAAGACGGTCTCTACTCCACTGCCCTGCCGATGGTGGAAATTACCGGCGCCGTGCGCACCCGGCTGCGAGCGCTCAAGGTGGTGGTCCTGCTCGATACCTGCCACAGCGGCGGCGCCATTTCGCAAACCGTCACGCTGCCGGCCGCTGTCTCGCCACAAACTCTGGAACATATCCGCGAGGGCACCGGCAGAGTAGTCATCGCCGCCAGCCAGGTGGGAGAAAGCTCCTACGAAACACCCAAATATGGCCACGGCCTTTTCACTTACTATCTGCTGGAGGCGTTGAAGCAGGGAAAGGACGCGCCCATCGAAAAGGTGTACGAGTACGTCAACACGCACGTGACCGCGGACGCCACGGCAAACCATTGGAAACAGCACCCGGTCTTCGTGACGAGCGACCAAACCGCCGCCATCGTGATCGGCACCCCGCCGCTTTCGACCGCGCTATTGCGCCTGGCGCCGTGGGTTTGGTCGGAGGGACTGGCGCAGTAGCCGCACGGGTACTTGTGGGGCAGGTTGTCAACCTGCGGACCGATTGTCAATCGGTCCTGCTTGCCTCTACGGCTTGAGCGTAATGAATTCCGAGCAGCACGGTTTCTCGACCGGCTTCGGCTCCATCAACTCGGTGCGGGTAAAATCGATGTCGTAGAGGTTTAGCTGCCACTTGCCATCGCGGCCGATCTTGGGCTTTTGGCCGTTGAGATTCACGCCGCGGTCCAGTAGCTTCTTATAGCCCGCGTCCACGCTGGGAACTCCCCAGAGCCAGGTGGTGCATCACGCCCAGCGTCTTCGGCGACGGGTTGACGACGTTGCACATATACTCCAGCCAGTCGGCGCCATTCGGCACAACCATATCGATCCAGTCCGTGCGGTCGTCCCTCATGCCGCCATGCCACATTTCGCGGAAGCCCAGAATGTCTTTGTAGAACTTGTCCGCCGCGGCACGGTCTTTCACCGTCACGCCCACGTGAATGATGTGCTCGGAGATTCGCGTGTCGGGGAGAAACTTGCCGAAACTGCGGCTGTGCGGCGAGCCTGGCATATACTGCACAAATTCCACGTTGTGCCCATCCGGGTCTTGGACCATCATGCTCAGATTGCCGTCGAGGCCCGGCTTCAGCTCGTCCGGAACCTTGACGCCATGGCCCGCCAGATAGTCCCGCAGCTTGCGGGCGTCGGTGGTCTCGAAGGCAATGTGAGAGAGCCGGTCTTCGGCGGGGTCCTTCAATTCCGGAAATATCTCGATGTATTGACGATCGTTCACCTTGAAATACGTGAGCATTAGGCCGCCGCTCGGCTTGTCCAAGCTGAACGCCTCGGCGAATCCCAGGTCGTGGCCGTAGAAGCTGCGCGCCGCGCCGAGGTCGCTGGTCTTCAGTCCGATGTGCGCCACGCCGACGATGGGCGGCCGGTCGGCGCCGGCAGCCGTGAGGGCCGATGCAATCGCCAGAAGTGCGAAGGAACACTTTGACATGCGCTCAGTATATCGCTAAGAAGTCAGAAGTCAGAAGCCGCTAGCACGGGCTTCAGCCAGTGGAAGGCTGCCACCATCAGTGAACCAGTGGATTCCAACTCGCCGGCATTGCATGCCGAAGTCAAGAACATCGACGCCGATGGCAGCCTGGGAGAAGCGCTGCAATCCGGCTCGCTGGGCGATACGCTGCGGGAAAAAATCCGCGGCAGCGTGGAAAAAGCATTCGCCAAAGCGGCAACCGTGCCCGCCTTGCCGCCCGACGTCAGCAGCGCGGCCCAGGTCCGCAGCTTGGTCTTTCGCGATGGCGGACAACGGCGGTTGTGGCTGACGGCGGATGGGGAAGTGCGAGTTACGCCGGAGCAGCTAAAAGCGTTGGCGGGACAGTTGCGAGAGAAGTAGACGGAAGCGGATTAGCAACACTCCGTGCCGGAAGGCGGCTTGTGCCGCTTGCACTGGGCCGGGGGCCCGCTCCGAGGTATTATACCGATATGGACGTGGCCGATATCCAGCACGCGATCGAGGGGCTGCCGAGCGAACAGCAGACTGCCCTTCTCGATTGGCTTTCCGAACGGGACCGCCTTCAGTGGGATGCCCAAATCGAGCGAGATTTCTCGCCCGGCGGGGCGGGCATGGATCTGCTCGACCGCGTCAAAACGAAGGTACAGCGCGGCGAGTCCACGCCCATGGCTGGACATCGGCGAGAAGAGACATAGCCCCGCCGCAACGTTAAGTTCACCACTTCATACGTCCAGCAACGTATTCGCCGGCAACCGCTCCCTGACGGTCGCGGCTCTGACCCGCGCATTCTCGAGCTGCGATCCGTTAACTCAAAGACGCGAGGTACCGAGTCGGAGCCGCGACTGTCAAGGAGCGGTTGCCGGCGCCCGTCGATTACGCACCAGTTTGGTCCAGATCGCTAGCCTTAATCTGCAGACGTCAATACCCAGCCAGTAACTCCCTCGCATCCGCCATCACCACACTTGCTGGTTCGCCTCCCTCACGCCCTACGCCGGTGGCAATCAGATAATCGTCCATTCGGAACAAGCGGAAATCCCACGCCGCTGGATCGTCGTCGAAACCCGGCTCGAAAGCGATCGCGGCTCGATCGCCGGTAACCGTGAAGGCGAAACTGGAAAGGCCCAGGCTCAGGCCGATGCCGCGAGCTTTGATATATGACTCCTTCAGCGTCCAGAATTCGAAGAAGCGCTGTCGCCGCTCATCGTCCGCGGTCTCGCGCAATGCCGCTACCTCGGTGGGTGCGAAGAAGCGGCCGGCGAGTTGCATGAGATCCGTCATCGGCCGCCGGGTGCTTTCCGTGTCCACACCTAATTCTTCCCGTCCTCCGACGATGCACGCCACCAGCCCGCCGGTATGCGAGAGGTTGAAGTGAAGACCCGCGGCCTCGGCCGGCTCGGCCACGCGCGGCCGGCCCCACTGGTTCACGGCGAAGCGCCAATCCTCCGGGCGCGCCGGCCAATAGCGCGACAGCAAGGTTCGCAGCAGAATGCGCGAGGCCAGAAATATGTGCGCAGCCGGCGCGACGCGGAAACGCGCATATCGCTCCGTCTCGGAAGCGTCCAGGAACTGCCGCTCTAGCTTATCCAGTGGCCGGCCGAATCGCTCCGGCACGCGCCAGTACCAGAGATGGCAAGCGCCCGCTTCTAAATCTCCGAGGCCCGTTCGCACCTTTCCGCTCAGCATAGCATTTGGCTCGGTGACAACATGGGTTTGATGGCGCGCCGGCGACACGATCACCGGCGCTACGCACTCGGGCTAGAATGCAGATGAATGGGAAGACCGCTCGGCTCCCGCATTCTTCTCGCGACCTGCGCCGCGCTGGCGCTGTTGCTGGGCGCGCTTGCCGTCGTCCAGTACCGGTGGTCGACGCGGGTGGCGGCAGCCGATGCCCAGCGCGAGAGAGAACATCTCGATTCGGCGGCCTCGCTGTTCGCCAGCGAGTTCAACGAAGTCGTCCGGCAAGCCGCGGACTTCCTGCAAAATGACGCCCGGACCGCGCTCGAATCCGGCCAGCGGCTCACCGGGCTCCCCAAGCCGATCGGCGAGCTGTACTACCTGAACGTTCCACCGCAAGGGGCGCCGAAAGCGCGGCGGCTCAGCGCCGATGGCCGTTTCGAGCCGGCCCGGATGCCGGCATGGATCTCGGGCCCGCCTTGCGCTGAGCTCGTCATCGAGCGGCCGCCGGCGTTGACGGTTTCGCTTTACGACGTCGCCAGCGCGGAGAACCGCGGCGCCTCCGGAACCCGCATCATGCAAACCTTCCGATGGCGCCAGGACCGCTGTTTTGTAGCGCCGATGGACCAAGCTTACTTGCGGGACACGCTCTTCCCGAAACTGGTCCGTCAGAGTTTCGGGCCGACGGCGGCGACCGAATACGATTTCGCCGTGGTTTCGCTCCAAGGGCCACGCGACACGCTCTATGGGGCGCCGCTACGCGCCGACTTGCGCAAACCATTTTTTTCGGTTCCAGGCCCGCTCCAGCTTTCCAAGCTGCCGGCCGCGGCCCTTCCGGCGCGGCGGCACATGGTGTTCGTGCAGAATGTGGAAGCCACCGCCAAAGGAGGGGGCACGGCGCTGGCGGACCTGTTCGGCCCGGGCATTTGGGAATTGGATATCGCTCACAAGGGTATGCCGCTGGTCGCCGCATTCGACCAGAGGCGGCGACGCGATCTGCTGCTGAGCCTCGCGGTCGAGTCCTTGCTGCTCGCGGCCATCGCGTTCCTGGTGATCGCGGCGCGGCGCACCGAGCGGTTGGCGGATCAGAAAATGCGGTTCGTGGCCGGCGTTTCGCACGAGCTGCGGACGCCGGTCTCGGCCATCTCCATGCTTTCGCGAAACCAGGCGGATGGCCTGGTGACCGGCGCGGAGCGAGTCAAGCAGTACGGTGAGCTGATCCACCAGCAGAGCCGGCGGCTGAATGAAATGGTGGAGCAGAGCCTGCAATATGCCGGAATCCACTCCGGCCTGCGGCGGCGGGCGGGCGGCCAGATCGACTTGCGCAGCCTGATCGAGGAAGCGATCGACGCGCGGCGGGAAGAACTGGCGCGGGCCGGATTCGAGGTCGAAGTCGCACTGGCTCCGGATCTGCCGCCGGTATCGGGCGACCGGGAGCTGCTCCGCATGGCATTCGACAACCTGCTGAGCAACGCGCGGAAACACGCCGACCGCGGGCACTGGATTCGCGTGAGTGCCGGCTACTCCTCGGACCGCAAAGAAGTGTGGATCGGCGTGGAAGACCGCGGGGCCGGGATCGACCCGGCCGACCAGGCGGAAATCTTCGAGCCGTTTTGCCGAGGGCGAGCCGCCATCGAGGCGCAGATTCCCGGCTCCGGCCTCGGATTGAGCCTGGTGCGCAGCGCGGCCGAAGCCCATCGCGGCAGCGTGACGGTCCAGAGCGAACCGGGACGCGGCAGCACCTTCACCATGCATTTACCGGTATGAAACGCATTCTGCTCGTGGAGGATGAAACCGCGTTCGCGGTGGGCACCATCGACCGGCTGGAGTCGGAAGGTTACCAGGTGGAGTGGGCCAAGACCGGGCCGGCCGGATACGACGCGGCCCGGGCGCAATCGTTCGATCTGATCGTGCTCGACATCATGTTGCCCGGCAGGAATGGCTTCGATATCTGCCGCGACCTGCGCCGCGACGGAGTGAACGCGCCGCTGATGATGCTCACTGCCCGCGGCGAAGTGGTGGACCGCGTGGTGGGGTTGAAGCTGGGCGCCGACGATTACGTGCAGAAGAACTGCGAGCCCATGGAATTGATGGCGCGCATCGAGGCGCTGCTGCGGCGGTCCGGCGCCGCTTTGGCCGTGAGCCCCGAACATGCCGAGTTCGGCGCGGTGCGCGTCGATCTGCGCAAGCATGAGGTGACGCGCGAGGGCAAGCTGTTGACGCTCTCGCCGGTGGAGTTCCGGCTGCTGGAGTATCTCATCGCGCGGCGCGGCGTGGTGATCTCGCGCGAAGAACTGCTCGAAAACGTCTGGGGTCTCCAGGGCGATACCTTGAGCCGCACGGTGGATGTGCACATTGCGGGGCTGAGGAAGAAAATCGAGGCCGATCCCCGGTATCCGCGGTACCTGTTGACGGTCAAAGGCGCCGGTTACAAGTTGGCCATCTAGGTAGGCCCGCGCCCTTACATTCCTTACACACATTTTGCGCACGGAACACGCCAGCCGGTGCATGCTGAAAGCATGAAATCGTGGATTCTAGTTCTGCTTCCGTTTGGCGCGGCGTTCGGGCAACAGCCGGCCGAGAAGGTCGCGTTCGAAGTGGCGTCGATCAAACCCGCGCAGCCCTCGCCGATGGGCCAGATCCGGATCAATATGAGCTCCGACGACGGCATGCTGCGCTACAGCAACGTATCTTTGAAAGATTGCATCCGCAACGCGTACCGGGTGAAGGAGTTCCAGGTGGAGGGGCCAGACTGGATCGACTCCGCCCGCTTCGATATTACGGCCAAGCTGCCCGCCGGGTCGTCCAAGGAGCAGGTCCCCGAAATGCTCCAGTCGCTGCTCGAGGAGCGCTTCAAGCTGACGCTGCACCGCGAAACCAAGGACCACGCCATCTATGCGCTGGTGGCGGCTAAGGGTGGCGCGAAGCTGAAACCGGCTGAAAATCCGTCCGATGATCGCGCCGCGGCCGCGGGTCCGGGCGGAGGCAGGGGCGGCCAGATGCAGACCATTCAGATGGATCCGGCCGGTGTCCACCTGAAGGCTTCCGCGACCACGCTGGCCGGTCTGGCGGAAATGATATCGCGGTTTTCGGAGCGTCCCGTCGTCGATATGACGAACATCCAAGGCGAGTACGATTTCGATCTCGTGTTCTCGCCCGAAGCGATGCGAGGCGGGGTCCGCATGGCCGGCGGCTCCATGCCCGCGGACGCACCGTCGGAAGGCGCCGCTACCATCTACACCTCGGTCGAGAAGTATGGCCTGAAGCTGGAGCCGCGCAAAGCGCCCATGGAAATCCTGATCGTGGATCGCATCGAGAAGACGCCGACGGAGAACTAGCGAAGTCAACCCGGTGGGGCATGCTTTAGCTTGTCCTAATTGACGGTTTACCCCGCCACCTTCGCACCCCACTCCGCCGGATTCACGTCTCTCGCGTGACGGGAGAAAACCCAATGATGGCCCGCCAGATCCGTGGCCGCGTACTGGGCCATTCGCCATAGATCGTTTCGTGCGGCTCCTCGACGATTGTCGCGCCGGCCGCCTTCGCTCTAGCAAAATGCGCGTCAACATCGTCCACGAAAACCGTCAGGGACTCGGTTCCATAGCCCAGCTCCGCCGGCGTCGCCTGCTGGGGCGCGTTCCTCAGCATGAAATAAGCCTTGCCTAGCTCTTCATGAGGTCGTCCCGGTAATCGACGTTTTGCGCCAGAGGCACGTAAAACATCGGCCGCGCCGGCCTGGTCAGGCCCCAGCCCGCGAACTTCGCGTCGCGCACGATCCCGACAATCCGGAAGGTATCGGCGTTCTGGGGAAGATCGAGGCCGAAGTGCTGCCCGAGCGGATCTTCGCCAGCCTTGAAAAAGCGCTTCACGAAAGCCTCATTGACGATCGCGACCGGCGCCGTGGTTTCGTTGTCGGCCTTGGTAAAGTTCCGCCCCCGCATTGCCGCGATACCGAAATTTTGAAGATAATCGGCGCTTACCCGGTCCCAGGAGGCGCCGGCTTGTTCGCTCATCTTGGGCGCGGGATGGCCGGACACGAGAATGAGCTCGCCCCAGTTGTCAGTCAGCGGGTTGTACAGGGCAAGACCCGATCCTTTCACGCCAGGCAGCCGGTTCAAGCTTTCCTCGAGCCGCCGATAGAGCGCTTCCAGCTTCGGCAGCGTGTAAGTAGCTGGCGGTCTGTTCAGCGAAACCACTATGCGGCCGTCTGTCCGATAACCGAAATCCTGGTGCTCGAGCTTGTCGAGGCTTCGCGCCAGCATGGTGGCGCCGGCAACCAGGACGACGGACAAGGCGGCCTGCACGACCAACAGTGCCTTGCGGGTGAACCCGGAACGATCGGATGTGCTGCGGCCTGAACCGCGCAAGGCTTCCACCGGATCGGTTCGGGTGGCAAACCAGGCTGGAGCAGCGCCGAAGAGAATCCCCGTAAGCAAAGACACCGCGAAAGCAAATGCGAGCACAATCGGCGACGGCAGGACGGTGATGGGGAGAAAGTGCGAGCTCCGAAACGCCAGCGCCAGCAACAGACGCGCGGCCGCGGCCGCTATGATCAGCCCGGCAATCCCCCCAGCGATGGCCAGCAGAATGCTTTCGAGGAGGGCCTGGAAGACGATTTGCCGCCGGCTGGCCCCGACGGCGATGCGCAGGGCCGTTTGCCTGCGGCGCGCGACCGCGCGAACCAGTAGCAGGTTGGCGACATTGCTGCAAGCAATCAGCAGCACCATCGCGCAAACCGCCATCAGAATCTGGAGACTGCGGCCGTACTCCTCCTTCATCTCCGCGACTCCGGCTCCCGCCGGAACCACATTGATGGATTGTTTGGGAAGAATGCGGATTACGTCCGGCATCCAGTTGGACGGATAGCCGGAATCGTATTGCATCCACTGCCGCAGGATTCCGGTCAGGCGTGGCGCCATGCCCGCGGTGGAAGCACCCGGATGCAAGCGGCCGATGACGCGCAGCCATGCGGCGAGAGATTGATGCAACAGTGTTCCATCGCCGGCGATGGTGGGCTCCTGGTGCACGGGAACCCAGATATCGGGCGGATCGCTGCGCAAAGTTTCACCGAAGAATCCCGGTGGCGTCACGCCGACCACGGTGAAGGGATGTCCGTCTATCGCGAACGTAGAACCCACCACCGCGGCATCGGCGCCGTAGTCCGCCTGCCAGATGTGATGGCTGATCACGGCCACGGGAGGAGCGGAGGGCCGGTCGTCCTCGGGCGTAAACACGCGCCCGCCAAATGCCCTCACGCCGAGCGTCTCGAAATAATTGCCGGTCACGTACTCGGAGCGCAGCGGCTTGGCGGCGTTGGCGGTGCCTTCCCGACGCACACTCAAACGGGCCCCGCCGGCCTGAAAGGCGGCTACTTGTTCGAATTCCGGCGTTTTTGCCTTCAGACGCTCATAAAGGGGGTACGAAAACATCCCCCACCGGTCTTGCGGTCCGCCCTCCACGCAGCAATCGTCGCCGTCGCCGATACGATAAAGAAGCGCGGGATCCGAAACCGGGAGGGAACGCAGCATGACCGCATGAATCAAGGTGCCGATCGCGGTGGTTCCGCCGATGCCCAAACCCAGC
>Ga0187848_10000521_pt1 | contig 35263 bp, 31 predicted proteins | sample June2016WEW_4_40_FD_132424 | JGI IMG/M metagenome (GOLD analysis project Ga0187848, IMG submission 132424) | Peatland microbial communities from SPRUCE experiment site at the Marcell Experimental Forest, Minnesota, USA - June2016WEW_4_40 | ecosystem: Environmental > Terrestrial > Soil >... | reverse complement strand
CGCCCACCATCCAGGTGCTCTCGCGCGGCTTCTTGTAGGCGCCCCACAGGAAAACTTGCACCATGTGCAGCACCACCACCACGATCAGAAAGCTGGCGCCCCAATGGTGCAGCCCGCGAATCAGGCGCCCGCAAGTGACTTCGGTCAAAATGTAGCGCAGGCTGTTGTAGGCTTCGCCGGGCGTGGGAGCGTAATTGAATGCCAGCAGGATGCCGGTGAACGCCTGGGTGAGAAACAGAAACAGGGCGACGCTGCCGAAGACCTGACGCCATCCGCTGGAGGCGGGAATCTGCTCCTCGAAGAAACCGCGCGCCGCGGAGTAAAGCCCGGTGCGCTCGTCGACCCACGCGGCAATCCGGGCGACGATGCTTTCGGCGGGGGTTTTCATGCCTGCGTCTCCGCCGGCGGGCGCAGGCGGCCGATGAACAGTTTGAAGAGAACAGATACAGCAGCGCCGGCAAACCGAGCGCGGTCATGATCGCGGCGCCGATTCCGAACGTCGCGGCCACCAACAGGTTGCGGCGCAACGGCTCCGGCGCTTGCAGCGCGACAGGCTCTTGGTCATTCATGTTTAGGACCGCCCCCAAATACTAAGCGTGGCATGGATTTGGGTACCGATGGGAACCGATGCGGCGGCGGAGGTTCCACGGGCAGGAGCGGGACGGGGGTCGCTCCACAAATGTAGCGAGTCGCGGATTTACAAAAAGCACGTGACGTCGGCCAATATTGGCTGCGCCCACAGGCGGCAGGGGGAAAGTCTGATGTAGGGCAGACCACACAAAACGATGGTCTGCCCCACGATAGAGGCCGCTGCGGCTTTGAAATCAGCAGGTTGGTAGACATTATCTTTGACATGAATCGCCAGTACCAGGGCTATTCGCAGCGCGTTTTCTCGTTTGGGTAGAAGTAACGAACGTTCCAGCCGATAAGAATGGTAGACAGCGACACACAGGCGACCGCCCGTTACGACGGTTCCCATTGAAGGAACGAAGCATGGAACTATCGAGCCAAGAGTCCATTCATGCGTTGATGCGAGCAAAGGGCTTCGAGCCGCAGGACGAGAGGCGCCGCGGCCCGAAGCGCGCCGCCTGGCCTGCCAGTCAGCGCCGGCGGGTGGGTTGCAAATGCGGCCAATGCCGCCAGTGTTTGGACAACGCGCGCTGGGAACGAATCTTTGCCAAGAAGTTCGCGGATCCCAATTACTATACAACCCGCACGGTGCGGTACTCATCGCCCTTGACTTCTCTCTGATCGCTACGCAGCCTCAGGACTGCGCTTTGTAGAAGACGTACAGGAACACCGTCACGCCGAGGCTTGCCAGCAAATGAATGAACGATACGAGCACTGTTAGGGCGGCAATCGCGCCCGACAGAAGAGCCGATACGTCGCGGACAAAGCCCAGCGCCACGACCACGGTCAGCAAAATCATCGCGATGCACGCGAACAAAGCTGCACTTTTGAGCGTCATGGTAGAGATTATATGCCCGTGGCCAGCGCGGGAGGGTATCCGCGGGAATCATTGCCTGATCTTTTCCAACTTCTCGATGAGCCTCCGCGCAGCGGCGCTGGTTTCCGCATCCCGGCTCTGCGCGGCTTTTCGCAGGTACGGCAGCGCGGCGGTTGGGTTGCCCGATTTGGCTAAGGCCGATCCGAGGTCCAGATTCGCCTGGGCGAATTCCGGTACGATCCGGAGGGCCTCGCGATATTGCTCCATCGCCCGATCGAGTTGTCCCTTGGCGCTCCACAGATGGCCCAGGAACTCGTGCGCCTCGGCGCTGTTCGGATGCGTGGCCAGGATGGCTTCCACCTGCGCCTGGGCGTCGTCCAAGCGATGGGCCCGATCGAGTGCGAGCGCATAGTTGTACCGTGCCCCGACGTAATCGTCTTTGTAGCGAAGCGCGGCTTCAAAGTGATACTTGGCTTCATCGAAGCGGCCCGTCTCCGAGAGCAGATTGCCGAGGTTGTTGTGGGCCGGTGCGAAATTCGGCTGCAGCCGAATCGCCTCTCGCAGCGCCGGCTCGGCATGGGCCGCGTCGCCCGTCTCGAACAGAATCGCGCCCAGCAGGTTGTAGGCTTCCACCATGCCAGGATCGGCTTGTTTGGCCTTCTCGAATGCCGCGATGGCGTCCGGAGTTTTGCCTTCTCCAAGGTGCGCCGACCCTAGCTCGATCCAGGCCGCGGCGTCGTTCGGCATGAGTTTCAATGCTTGTTTCAGAACCGCCTCGGCGCGCGGATATTGGCGCAGCGCGGTGAGGCAAATCCCGAGCCTCAACAGCGCTGGTTCGGAGCCGGATTCATGGCGGAGCGCCTCTTCATAAGCCGGGAGAGCGGCATCGTAATGGCCGGCGTTGGACCAAGCATCGCCAAGCTGGAGATAGTATTCGGCCCGCGCGGGGCGGAATTTATCGATGGCGGCCTGGAGCCGGGCAATGCCGGGGCCGAGGTTGCTGTTCTGGCTGACTTGGGCGATCGCCAAATACAATTCATCCTCGGGCTTGGGAAGCGCCGGCGGATAGTAGAGAACCACCTCGCCTCGATACGCATTGGCATCGGTCTCGCGCCGTTCCTGCTTCTGGGCGAGCAGATCCCCGGCCGGCTTTGTTCGCTGGATGTAATGATCGGTCACGACGGCGTGGACCACATCGTCGGTTCGGCGCTTTGGCATGTGGCAGCCAATGCAATCGGCAGACTGAGTGTGCCGGCCGTCGGATACAAGCCGGTCGAGCGCCGGGGAGTGGCATTGGCGGCAAGCCGCGGTGTAGTGCCGCGCGGCTTCGTCGCCGCGAAGGATGTTGTGCGGGTCATGGCAGGTGGTGCACTCCAGCGCGCCGTTGCTTTTTTGAAAGCAGCGCGATTTCCGCAACCGGTAGACCGACCCGGTGATTTCGAACTTGTCGTCATAGCCCTTGGTGGGGGCATGATCGAAGAACAGCATGAAATCGGCCAGCGGCTCACCGGGCTTGTAGGAGAACGGCGCGCGCTCATAGCGCACGATCGCGCCCGGCAACGCCGAGCTGGTGGTTTCGAGGTGGCATTCGATGCACACCTCTATGCGTCTTTCCGGCGTGAGCCGCGACGGGTTCACGATGGCGGCGCGAATCTCCTCGGGCTTCGCACCCTGGCGGGCCAGGCCGACGTGCCGGCCGCCGTTTCCGTGGCAGCGCTGGCAGTCGATCCCTTCGGGAACGCTCGAGAAAACCGGCGCTGCGCGCGGATCGCCATCTACGGCTGGCGTGCCCGGATAGGCATTGTGGCAGAACATGCAGTCGTAGGTGACGTTGCGCCGGAGCGCCTGATTATCAGGGCGATCGTAGCCGGGATTCATGGCCCAGTAGCCGCCGTTTTCCGCGTACCAGCCGAGCGGCAGCAGAACCAGCGTGTTCTTGGCGGTGAGATGCAGGTAGGCGCGCGCGTGGTTGCCGGAACCCAGTACGAAGTTTATTTCGGTCTCCTGAAAATTGATCCGTTTGCCATCGAAGCCGATCTGATACTGCCGCTGGTAATATCGGCCGCCGCGCTGGACCATGGCGTAGTAGGTATCGGAAGCCTTGTGGTAGTAAGGATTCTTGCCCGCGAAGTCTTCGACTGTGTTCTCGGGGGTGGGGCGATAGAACGACCGCGCCATGCCCGTCTTCCGGTAACTTTGTGACTCGTTCGGGTGACACGTCGCGCAGACGGCGGATTGCGCCTGACAGGTTGCGGTGGACAGGAGGGCAAGAGCCAAGGTTGTCGCCGAACGGGAGTTCACCCAGGTATTTTAAAGGAAAAATTCCAGTCACCGGCTAAAGCCGGCGCCACCCAGCCCGTTGGGGGGCTACCGCGAGGACGGCCCCACCGGCTATCATGAGGCAGTAGGTTTAGACAATCCTTCGTGCGTTCCCGATGAGTGCTGCTCGGGTGACGCATCGTTCGGCGGTCTGGCCGGAATGTCGAGGCAAAACCGCATTGACGAAAACCCCGGCCGTCTTGCTCGCATCTGTAGTCCTCGCCGCGATGGCGCAGGGACAGACCGCGGCCATCGCGATCGATTATCCGCTGGACGGATCGATTTTCCCGCCTGAAATCACGCCTCCCACGTTCCTGTTTCGCGATCCCTCCGGGCATGCCAAGAGCTGGCGGATCGACATCGCTTTCGGCGCACATGCTCCCGCCATCCACGTGGAATCGAAGGGAGAGCGGCTGAAGGTGGGAGAGATCGACCCGCGATGCATCTCACCGACCAACCAACTGCCGAAGCTGACGCCGGACCAGGCCGTCGCGCATACCTGGACGCCGGATGCCTCGATTTGGGCCGTCATCAAGAAGCAGTCGGTCGCGGATGCGGCGACGGTGACCGTCACCGGGGTCGGCGAGAGCGGTCCGGTGTCGAGCGGCCGGGTTCGGATGCGGACGTCGATGGACCCGGCGGGCGCGCCGATCTTCTATCGCGACGTGCCGCTGATGCCTTCGGAGACGGAGAAGGGGGTGATCAAACCGCTGGCACAGGACGCCATCGGGTTGATCCAGTGGCGCGTCCGAAACATCGGCGAACCGCGGAGCCGGGTGGTTCTGGCGGACATGCCGACCTGCGCCAACTGCCATTCTTTTTCGCTCGATGGCAAGACCATGGGAATGGACCTGGATGGGCCGCAGAACGACAAAGGGCTCTACGCGCTGGCTGAGGTAAAGCCGCGGATGTCGATTGGCACCGAAGACGTGATTTCGTGGAATCCGTCGCAGGACCGGCAGGTGGGGCTGAACCGCGTCGGGTTCATGTCGCAGGTTTCGCCGGACGGGCAGGCGGTTCTGACCACGGTCACCAGCGCCGCCAGCGCGCCCCTGAACAACTACTATGTCGTCAACTTCCGGGATTACCGCTTCCTGCAGGTGTTTTATCCTACCCGCGGGATTCTGGCGTGGTATAGCCGCGCGACCGGCCGCCGCGAACCGCTCGCGGGCGCGGACGATCCGCGCTACGTGCAGACGGACGGGGTTTGGAGTCCCGACGGGAAGTACATCGTCTTCGCGCGCGCCGAGGCCAAGGACCCGTATCCGAGGGACGGACAGCTTGCCGGGTACGCCAACGATCCGGCGGAACTCCGCGTTCAATACGACCTTTATCGGGTCGCGTTCAACGGCGGCAAGGGGGGCGTGGCGGAGCCCATCCGAGGGGCGTCGGCAAACGGGATGAGCAACACCTTCCCCAAGGTGTCGCCGGATGGCCGCTGGATTGTTTTCGTGAAATGCAAGAACGGGCAGTTGATGCGGCCCGACAGCCAGTTGTATATCGTTCCGGCGCAAGGCGGGGAGGCGCGCCGCATGCGGTGCAATACGCCGCTGATGAACTCATGGCACAGCTTCTCTCCGAATGGACGGTGGCTGGTGTTTTCCTCGAAAAGCCGCTCGCCGTACACGCAAATGTATCTGACGCACATCGACGGCGAGGGCAACGATAGCCCCGCGATCCTGATCGACAACGCAACCGCGGCCAATCGCGCCGTGAACCTGCCCGAGTTCGTGAACATATCGCCCGGCGGGCTGGAGGAGATCGCGACGCCGGCGGTCGATATGTACAAGAAGTTCGACCGCGCCATGGAGTTGGGAGAGAAGGGTCAATACGAAGCGGCCATCGCGGTGTGGCGTGAGTTAGCCGCCTCAAATCCCGGCGATGCCAGGGTCCACAACAATCTCGGTGAGGCGCTGGCGCGGACGGGCAAGTTAGCGGAGGCAATCCCGCAGTATGAAAGGGCGCTGGAGCTGAACCCGCAGTATCACGCCATCCATAAGAGTCTGGGTCTGGCGCTGACGGCCGCGGGGCGGCCGGACGAAGCCATCCCGCACTTTGAGAAGGCGCTGGAGGTTTATCCCGAGTCGGCGGATCTGCACAATCATCTCGGGCGGGCGTTGGCGATGAAGGAGCGGCTGGACGACGCGATGGCGGAGTTTCGGAAGGCGGCGGAGATCGATCCGCGGTCGGCCGGCGCGCAGAACAATATCGGCCGCGTGCTGGCGGCGAAAGGCCGGATCGGGGACGCGATTCCATATTTTGAGAAGGCGGTGGAGATCGATCCGCGGTTTGTGGAGGCGCAGTATTATCTGGGGGCGGCGCTCTATTATGCGCGGGGACGGGCGCCGGAGGCGCTGGCGCATTGGCGCGAGGCGTTGCGCGCCGAACCCGATTATCTGCCCGCTCTGAACGAGGCCGCGCACGTACTGGCGGCGGGTTCGGAGGCGTCGGCGCGCAACGGCGCCGAGGCGGTGAAACTTGCCGAACGCGCGGTGGAGTTGTCGGGCGGGCAGGAGGCCACATTCCTCGACACGCTGGCCGCCGCCTACGCGGAGGCCGGCCGCTTCCCCGATGCGATCGAGACCGCGCGGCGGGGCCTGGAGATTGCCACGCGTCAGAATCAGCCCCAACTTCGGGAAGGCCTGGCCGCGAGAATGCGTCTTTATGAGGCCAGGACGCCCTATCGGGATGCCCCGCCGCGGTAGAAGTTCGATCCGGGTGGGACAGACCCGGACAGACCATCGTTTTCCGTGGTCTGTATCTCCTGACAACCCCTAATCGAATGCGTCCAATTGCTCTGTAATCTGGGTTTTGAAGAGCTCCGGGTCCGGATCGAAGCGGAACTGCGCGGGCCGGGGGAGCATGGCGCGGAATTCCGCGAGATTGAACGTCCGGGCTGGCGCGATCACATCGAATCCCAGGCTGTCGGCCAGCAGGATTGCCACCCGCACCGCGTCGGCCATTTGAAAATCGCCTGTAGAGGGCGGGTCGTGGTGGGTGGCGATCACGTGGCGGATCTCCTCGCCGAGCTGCCATCGTTCCGCGAGCCAAACCCCGGCCTGGCAGTGGTCCATGCCGAAGGCATGCCGCTCGCGTTCGCGCAGATCCGCGCCGGTGGCTTGCTCCAGCACGGCCGCGTACTCGTGCGGATGCGCCGAGAACAGCCCCAGACGACCGATATCGTGCAGCAAGGCAGTGGTATAGGCGCGATCGTCGTGGCCCATCGAGGTGGAGCAGGCGTTGGCCACGTCGTTGGCAACCAGCCCGCACGCCAGGCTGTGCCGCCACAAGCGCCGCAACAGGTCGATGCGGATGCAGTGCAGGAAGCCCTTGAGCGACACCGCCATGGCGAATCCCTTGACGCGCTCGAAGCCCAGGCGCATCACCGCCGCCTGAATGCTGCTGATCGGCATGGAACCGCCGAAAGCCGCCGAATTGACGATGCGCAGCAGTTCGGTGCTCAAGGCGGCATCGGTGCGAATCAGGTTCTGAATATCGCGCAAATCCGAGTCTTCGCGCGAAAGCACGCGCAGAAGTTTGGTTGCGATGGCGGGAAACGGCGGCAGTTCCCTCAGTCCCCGGTAAGGGTCGCTGGAAGAGACCATAAGGGCTACCTTTGGTGTAGCACATTGCTCACGGTTCGCGAGGATTGTCGTTGGTGATCGGGCGAGGTACCGAGGGCGGCGCCTAACCTCGGTTTACTATCCGGCCAAAGGGTACGTCATGCTCTTTAGGAGCCATTCGCGGTTGGCCTTCACGTCCGCGGCAAGATCGGCGCAGAGTCTCTCCCGCCGGTCGAAAAGCCGGTACCCTTCGGCTGGGCGCAGGTAGCCGCGCGCCTTGGGTTCACGGGCGAAGACCGCCGCTTCGCCCTCCTGTTCCACCATCTGGCGATAGCGGGCGCGATTGTCCAGCAGGGCCTTAACCAGAAACGGCATTACCGCGGAATAATCCGCCTGCATGCTCTCGGTGGTCTGCAGGTAGGTATCCTTATCCACCTTGCCCCAGGTGACTGCCTCGGCCGGCGGGCAGGAAGAAAGCGAACCATCGGTCACCGGGGCGCTGACGATCTGCACGTCGAATTGGTAGCCGCGCACATCGGCGAGGCCCAGCACCTGGCCGAGGGCGGGCTCGGGTTGCAGGTTGAAGTTCTTGGGCACGCCGCCGCCCAAGATCAAGGTGGCCAGGGCATGCACGGGGTGATCGAACAGGCCCCAGCGGTGGTAGGCGCAGGCTTCGAACACTTCCGCGTGCAAGTCCAGGTCGAAGCCGTAGGCGGGAATCAGCCCGGATTGGCGCATGGCCCAAAGCTTCATGGAGTTCAGAAATATGCTGCCATCGGCGGGAGCGCCCACGAACACCGGAATGGCGCGCCGCCAGCAGGTGGAAAGCAAGCCGGCGCCGACCCCGTTCCGCTCCTCCTCGGCGGCGTAGAAACGGCCCAGCAGGTAGCGCAGTTCGGTGCCCGTCATTTTTCGCTGCAATTCGGGGCGCGCCAGCACGGCGCTCAAGAAGCGGTCCTGGTCGAGCAGCACGCCTTCGTCGAACGCCATATCGGTCACCCGGATGGTGCCTTCCTCGCGCAGGGCCGCATCGTCGCTCGCAATGGGAACTTCGTGAATCGGGCCGGAACGGTAAGCGGTGAGGCTGCGATGGCCATCGTGGTAGCAAACCGCATCGGTGGTGGAAAGGTAGGCCACCCAACCGGTTTCGATGAGCGGCAGCAGCCATGCCTGGTGCTGGCCCGATACCGTCACGGGTCCCGAAACCGCCAGCGTGAGCGGGCATCCCATGCCGATGGCGCGGTCCAGAATGTCGTAAATCCGGCGCAGATAAGCGCCTCCGAAGGCGGGCAGACAATGGAGAAAAACATCGCCGAGAGTGGCGCATTCATCGACGCGGCGGACCTTTACATAACGCCGTTGACGCGGGTTGGAATGGGGGGGAACGCTCGACATCCTTCTGACCATAGCATGGGCATGTTAAGTTGAATGGCGAAAGTGAATATACTTTTTGTCGGGGACATTTTTGCTTCTCCCGGTAGGAGGATCGTCGCCGATCACCTTTCCGATATCATGCGAACCAACGCCATCGACTTGGCAATTGGCAACGCGGAAAATTCCGCTGGCGGATTCGGCGTTACCCCCGCCATCGCCGAGGATTTGTTCGCTTTGGGATTCGACGTGTTAACCACCGGCAATCACGTGTGGGATAAACGCGAGATTTACGAGTATCTGGATCGCCAGCCGCGGCTATTGCGTCCCGCCAATTATCCGCAGGCCCCCGGCACGGGCGTGGCCGTTGTGCGCGCCCGCAACGGCGTCGAATGCGCCGTGGTGAACCTGCAGGGGCGCACGCATATGCCCGCCACCGATTGCCCGTTCCGCAAGGCCGACAGCATTCTGGCCGGCTTGGACGCGGGGGTGCGGGTGCGCTTCGTGGATTTCCATGCCGAGGTTACGAGCGAGAAAATCGCCATGGGCTGGTACCTGGATGGGCGCGTCTCCGCCGTCGTCGGCACCCATACCCACATCGCCACGGCCGACACTCGCGTGCTCCCCGGCGGCACGGCTTACCAGACGGATTGCGGGATGACCGGCCCGTACGATTCGGTGATCGGCGTGGAGACCGACGTGATCGTACGACGCTTCCTTACCAGCCTGCCGGTGCGAATGGAAGCGGCCACCAAGGGCGTCGAGCTGCACGCCGTCATCGTGGACGTGGACGAAGCCACCGGCAAAGCCCGCGCCGTACGGCGGCACGCCATCGGAGGCGACTAGAGCCATGGACGTTTCCGGACCGGCCGCCGATCTGAGCGCGTTCCTGATACAGGAAATCGGCGCCCTGTTGTTCGGGCTGGTGTTTCTCTTCCTGTTTCGCCAGTCGAGGGCCGTGTATTTCGGCCTGTGGGCCGCGGCCTGGCTGCTGCGCCTGGTTGCGGCGGTATTCGGCTTCGCGCTCACCAGCACCGGCCACACCCCGTGGCTCGCGCCTTATGCCACTTTCGAATTCGCCTTCGCCATCGTGCTGGTCTCGGCCGCCCGCGCCGGCTTCGCTTCCGTCATCAAGGAATGGCGGACGGTGCTGCGCCTTATCGCCATCCTGCCCATCTTCGTGGCGCTGGTCTACGTGCTCGGGCTTTATTCCGGCATGGCGGCATACCAGGCTACGCATGCCCTGGTGTTAGGCTTCGTATACCTGTACAACTTTCTGATGTTGCGCCGCCAGGAGGGGGTGGGCGCGCGGGTGTTTCGCTTCTCCCTGGTGGTCCTGGCCGCCGCGTTTTTCGAGCACGCCGGGATTTTTCTCTGGCTCTTCACCCGCGGCGGAGCGCAAGAATGGGCGCAATATCTGCGCCATGAAAGCTACATCGACTTTACCTTGCACTGCGTGATGGCTTTTGCCGCCATGGCCATGTGGAACGAAAGCCAACTCGGCCGGATCGCGGCTTTGAAAGCCGAATTGGACCATCTGCGGCGCGAGAACCGCCAGCGTCTCGATCTCGACCATCTCACCGGCCTTCTCAACCAGGCCGCCCTTTCCGGCCGCCTGGAAGCGAATCGTCCCTTCGATGGGGTGGTCATGGTCTGCGATTTGGATAATTTCAAGGAGATCAACGACCGCTACGGCCACTTGGTCGGCGACGAGATCTTGCAGAGTATCGGCAAACTGCTGGCCGGTTCGGTCCGCGCCGAGGACGAGGCCTACCGCTGGGGCGGCGACGAGTTTGTGATCCTGTTCCGCAACCAGCATGCCGAGCTGGCCTTGCGCCGCATCACTGCCATCGCCGCGCGCTTGAGCGATTTTCGCGTTCGTGGTTATGGCTTGCTGCCGGTCTCTTTCAGTTGGGGCGTAGCCGACGCCAGCGGCCGCACCTTGCGGGAAGCCCTGGACGAAGCCGACCGCGCCATGTACGCCCGAAAACGCACGCGCGCCGCCGGACGGGAAGTCTAGGGGAGGAGTGGGACAGACCCGGACAGGCCATCGTTTTCAGTGGTCTGTCAGGCCCTCGCCGGGCCAGCCGCTCGACAGACGACAATAAACGATCGTCTGTCCCACCCGGGACAGCGTCAGTAATTGCCAGGCTATTGGACGACCGTTTTTTCCACTGCCTGGTTGTCGTAATCGTCGGTCACACGGACGGCCACGGTGTGCTCGCCGGGGCCGGCGGCGAGGGTCAGGACGTAGTCCAGCTCCAGGGAATCGGAGAGCTCGGTCACCGGCGGCGCCGCGGTCCACTCGCCGCCATCGAGCGAGTATTCGGCTTGAGTGATATTGCTCAGCGCATCGGCGGCATGCCAGCGGACTTCGAGGCCGCCGTTCGAGCGCGTTGCGGTCAGGTTGGCGATTTTGGGCGGCGTGTTGTCGATCAGGATGCGGTCGCTTTCGAGACTGGCGGTCAGGGCTTCGGACGGCGGATTGCCCGGCCCATCCGAAGCCGTCACGCGCAGACGGTATTCACCGTCGGGAAAGGCCGTCGAATCGAACGAGAAATACTTCTCCGCGATTTTGTCCCTCAAGGGCTTCCACTGGGTTTCCTTGACGCCGCGGATTTCAACTTTGTAGACCAGCGGATCGTCATTCGGGTCGGAAGCGAGCCAGCGCGCGCCGAGGAAGCCCTTGGCGGCTTGCATGGTAGGCGTGCTGGTGGGGCTCGGCTCCAGGGTAAAAGAGGGGGGCGCGGGCGCGGCGCGGCGGCCCATCGGAGGAAGGGTCAAGCTGCTGGTTGGGCTGGATGTGAGAGTCGCCGAGGAAAACTTGTAATTGCCCGGCGTGATTTCGATTTCCTCCAACCGCGGCGCCTGGTTCTTGCACAAATAGGCCAGATCGACCGATTGCAATTCCGCCGGTCCGGAAAGGGTGGCTTTCCATTGCACGAACCGGGCCGGGGGCGAGGGCAGGCGCGCACCCTTGGAATCGTCAATCGGCCCGGACCAGGCGCTCCAATCCCTTTCCGGCTGGTCCAGATTGCCGCTGCGGCCAGCCAGCGAAATATGGCCGCCACGGAATGAGCCATCGAAGCTCAACCGGCCCCAAAGCGTGAGCATGCCGGCGTCGAAGACGTCGCTTTCGATGGTGCCTTCCGCCTCCAGTTCGGGGCCGACCTGTTCCACCTTGCCGACATTACCGGTCACGGCGAATAATGCGCCTTCGGGCGAGGTCGCCAGCGCGGTAATTTGGGTGGCCGAGAAACTGACTAGCGAAGTGTACAAGTAGGGTGTTTCGATGCGGTACAAGCGTCCGCGATTGCCGGTTCCCAGGATCGCGCGGCCGGCGCCGTCAAACGCGATGGCATAGACGACTTCCCGAGGACTGGACCAGAGCCGCGTAGGGCTGCCATCGCCCTCAATGCGATAGACGTCGCTGCCGCCGCTCACGCCAGCCGGTGTAGCCATGGAAGGGGGCTGCACGGTGGCTGGGCGAACCGGGACTGCCGGTGGTGCGCCACCGGGGTTGCCCGGTGCGGCGGCCGGCGGCGAGGGCACAGGCTGGAGGAGCGGCGCAGGCAGTGGGCCAGCCAGCTTGGTACCCGCCCCGGCGGCGTAGATCGCGCCATCCGCGGCAACCGCCAGGGCGGTCACTTCCGGTTTGGCCATCTGATACAGCACAAAACCTTGCCCCGATGACGAAATCCGAATCACGAGGCCGCCCGGATCCGTGCCGGCCAGGATATTGCCGGCGCGATCCACGGCCATTGACCGCACGTGGGCCTCGCCGCTCGAATACCAAACCGTTCCCTTGCCGTCCGGCGTTACCCGGTGGATCTGGCCGGAATCGCCGGTGGCTACGTACAGGTTGCCGCGGCCGTCGAATACCAGCGCCCAGATGTACTTCGTCTTGGGGTTGTAAAACACCTCCGGCTTGCCATTGCCCGCGATGCGGTACACCTTGCCGTCGGGCGAAGTGGCGGCGTAGACGCGGTCCTTCGCATCGATGGCGAGGGCATCGATCGCCAGGTCGTCGAACTCCGCCAGCAGCTTGCCTTTGGCGGGATTCGAGCCGGGCGGAATCCGGTAGAGCTTGCCGCCCGCCCCGCCGGTGTAGAGGTTGCCCTGGGAGTCGCGCGCCAGGGCCCACAGGTAGGGCTGATTGGTGTCGAACAACTCGCGCGTGCGCGGCGCCACCGTCAACAAGCCGTCGCTGCGGAGGGAGAGATTCTTGAGGTTGCCTCTGTCGAAATCGGAGTAGTCGCTCTCCGACCAGATGCGCGTATCGCTTGCGGCCAGCGCCGCCGCGGCCAGCGCCACCAGCGCGGCCCACCGCGCGAAAAGGGGAATGTTCATCGCTTTTTCCGGTTGAAATGTCGTTCCAGCGCCGTAGTTACCTTTGGCGGCGCCGCTCCCTTACGGTCGCGGCTCTGTTGGTCTACTTCACATGGATGCGCAGCGAATAGCTGCCGGTCACCACGTAATCGAACGGCAGCGCCGCCTGTTCGGTGGCCGTTTCCGGTGAAGTCACCAGCGGCCGGTTGGCGCCGCGGCTGGCCTGCATCACGTTCAGCACCGAAGAAGGCAGCGCGGGCAGCGTCTTGTCGTCGTCATAGGCCGTAGGCGCGGACTCCACCAGCGAGACGTACAGTTTGTTGTTGGAGCGCTCCTGGTTCAGCAGCGAAACGGTCTGCGATAGGCCGATGAAGCGATTCATCATGCCGGCCAGGCTTTGCATGCGGTTCAGGGTGTCGGCGTCGCTCAGCAGAATGCGATGGTCGCCCTTGGGCAGCGAATCGGGAATCTGAACGGTGAGGTCGCGCTCGAGCGGTTCGCCGCGGTAGGGGCGAAGGAAGACCTTGACCGCCACCCGGTCGCCCGCCTCCACGTCGGTTCGCTCGGCCCAGGCGTTCTCGATGGTCGCTACGCGCCGCTCCGGCAGCAGGTCCACGGTCACATTCACGCGCTTCACCTCGGGCGTCGCCACATTGTTGAGGTACAGGCGGTTGAATTTGTCGCCGAACCAGCCGGCCAGGAGCATGGGGGCAGGCATGGGCATTTCGCCCGAAGCCTGCATGGTGGAAAGGGCGATGTGCCGATTGCCGCTCATTTCCACGTTGCCGCTCAGCCGGTAGGTGGCCTCGTCGGCAAACTCATTCAACTCGGAGAGCGAGGAATAAAGCGTCAGCATCATCAGGTAGGGAGTCCACTTTTGATGGACAAAAATGTGGAAGTGAAAGTCCTTCTCGCGCTCGGGCTGGCCTTTATCGTCGAGCGCGCGCACTTTCATCTCCACCGGAATCATGGACGAGGTTGCTCCCAATTGCCCTTCGATGCCGCTATGCCGGTCCTGGTGCAGCGCACCCACGATTTCGGTGGCGTTGGCGAGCTTGGTGGGTTGGTAGGAAGAGGCCAAGGTCATCAGGACTTCTCCCTTAGCCATTGGCATGTCGATCGGCCCCAGGTTGAAAAACGGGTGGCCGAAGGCCAAAACCCGTTTGCCGTCGTTGTAAGTCACCGTGCCCAAGCCGGTAATGCTCTTATCGCCATCCACCAGCACGCCGGCGACAGGATCGCCGGGATTGAGCGAGTGCTCCCAACCAGGCGCGGGTTTGCTGCCCTTGAGATCCGCGCCCATGCCGCCCGCCTGCACCGCCATGATACCGAGCTCGTGAAATAGCGGGCCGAATTGCTGGAGGGTGCTTTCCGAAAAACCGGAAAACAACAGCGGCGATTCGATCGGTACCATGGTTTCGGATTCGAAAGCTAGCCCTGGGGAAGCGCCGGCGGCCGCCAGTTGGCCGATCAGGCTGCCCGGCGCCACGGCGGCGGGGGCTGCGCTGGCGGCCAATTTGGCCGGGCTGCGCGACTCCTCCGGACGCGAGGCGTCAATGTCGTTGATTTCCAACATTTCCTCGATCGGGGTAATGCCGCAGATTGCGTCCGGCGAAAATACGCTCAGCCGCAGAGCCACCGCGCCCACCAGTTTACCGCCGATATACACCGGGCTGCCGCTCATGCCGGCGGCGACATTGGTCCGGATCGCCTTACCGAGCATTTTGGCCACCAAAATGTCCTGTTTCGGTCCCCACTGGTTCTTCAATCGTCCGATGATTTCGATGGGCACCGGCTCCGGCTTGGTGCCTTCGAATACCGTCCAGGCCTCGCCTTTCATGCCCGGTTTGACCTCGTCGAGCCGCATGATCGCGACTTTTCCCGCCTTGGGAGGCGAAGGAAGCGAATCGGCGGCGCGAACCGTAGACGCGGAAACCGCGAATCCTAATAGAACCGCGGCGGGTGACCATTTCATGTGGGGGAAAATCTCCAGGTGCTTCTATTGTACTCGATCTCGCACTGGCTCTGTCGATGACGCTCCATGACGGGTGCTTAGCCGTTCTGGGGAAATCCGTTCCCGTCAACCGCTCCCTGACGGTCGCGGCTCGGTAAGTGACTGCAAACACGCAGCCGTGACCGAGCCGCGAGCGTCAGGAGCGGTGAAAAATCAAATTCGAGCCGCCGATGAACACCGATGAACATCGATAACTTCATTGTTCTTCTTATCGGCGTTTATCGGCGTTTATCGGTGGCCATATTTCTTCACGGGTTCTCAGGGAGCGGTTCGGGCGACGTGGCGCAAGCGAGAGCCCGCGGCATCGGTCAGGCGGCAATGCGGCGGGGCCGTTTTCCGCGAGCAGACAGATTTTTATTCCCATTTTCAATGACTTGCGCAGAATCGACATGAATCCAGCAACATTTTAAGCGAGAACTGTCGTGGTTCTGGAGTGCATCCATTTCGTGGGTCTAATGAACATTTTTTGTCTAAAATGTCGTGACTTTCAGGTGATTCGGCAGATCCGGCGTTCCCGCTTTTGGGTTGGCTGCCCGCATCTTCGATGGCTTTGCCGTTCCTCTGAACCCCAGTAAGAATAGTATTGTTTTCTTAATTGAAATCAGTTAGTTAACAATGCAAGCGCGGAAAGGAATTGGGCGTCTCGGACGGCGCCGTGAACGACTGACGTTGGGGGAGAAAATGCCAGTCGACAGAGCGGAACAGAATCGATATTGGGGACAATCAGATCTTATAATTTCTGTCGAAGAGTTGAGGTATTTCGCGGCATAATCAAGTGAATCTGTGAGCTAACATCATTGTTATCAGCAAAAATAAAACTCAAAATTCTACTTGCCAATTCAAACGTAATTGCTGATATGATTTCATTTGGGTGTTTTCCCTTTGCGGAAGATACCCGAGTGAAACCTTCCAGGAACGTTAGGTACTAAGCGAAAGTTGGCGTGCGAAACCGAACGAAAGTATCGGCTGGATGCCTGCTCTTGCTCTTTCTCACCGACACGGTAAGAGATTCCGTGCGCCGGTCGGCATGTGAAACATTCGTCCCGGCAGTCTGGCCGGAACGCAAGGTTCCCACAGAGCATCGGCGCTGGCTGTGTACCGGCCGGGTGCGAACGGTTCGCTCATGCAGGTTACCTCGCCGCGCGCCACTGGGCTACGCCCGACGAGAACGTGGCGTTATTCAGATCAGCGCCGTTTGTCCTATTTTGCGCGACCAAGGCAGAATCGATTCCGCCCCGCCGAGGCGCTTCGCTCGGCGCAGCGGCAAACCATCCGCACCAGGATTGGCAGGCGCGTCCGAGGTATTGGGGCGCTTGTTTTGGTTGTCTGGGAATCCTAAACCTCGATTGAAGGAGTTTGGAGCAAGTTCATGATTCCAGAAGCTTTATTTCAGCCGAAATCCGATATCCACGAGGATCCGGATCCACTCTCGCCTGCCTGGGCGGAGATGGTGAGCCGGATTCAAACGGGCGATCGGGAGGCGCTGGAGGAACTGTATCGCGTATTTTCCAGAGGCATTCGCTTTTACCTCTGCCGCCAGCTTGGATCTCAGGATCTGGACGACAAAGTCCACGATGTGTTTCTGATTATCACCCAAGCCATTCAAAAGGGTGAGTTGCGCCAGCCGGAGCGGCTGATGGGATATGTTCGGACTATTGTGCGCCGGCAAGTTGCCGTTCATATCGATGCCGCGGTCCAGGCGCGGCGCAGCCAGATCAGCATGGAAGTGGGATCGGCGATTCGCGACCGGCGGCCCGACCCGGAACGTATTGCGATCGACCAACAGAATCTCGAGTTGGCCATGCGGATTCTGCGCAGCATTCCGGAACGCGATCGTGAGGTGCTGATCCGCTTCTACTTAAGAGAGCAGCCGCAGGAGCAGATCTGCCAGGAGCTGAAGCTGAGCAACACTCAATTTCGGTTGATCAAGTCGCGAGCCAAAGCCCGCTTTGGCACGCTCGGTAGAGCCAGCCTCTCGCATCGCCTAGGATTTGTCCGAAGGCGGCAGGCGTAAATATCCCTGAGAATATTCTTATTGAGTTCACACCTAATTAGTGAAAGACCCAAAATTAGTGAAAGACCCAAAGAGGTCGTTTAATTTAGGTCACAAGCCGGCCAAGTACCGGCGTGAACAGTGGGTGGAGGTAGTTTGTGGTGATTTGTCACCTTGATGAAATCGGAATGGATCGGTATGCCTTAGGCCTCTTGGCCGAGGAAGAGATCTCGGTTTTCGAAGAGCACCTCTTGATCTGCGCATCCTGCCAGGAGCGTCTGGCTGAGAACGACGTTTTTGTCAAAGCCATGCAAGGGGCTAGCGCGAGGTATGTGAAGGAAAGAGGCAATCGGCAGTCCGGCGGAAAACGGCGGGGGCCGATGCTGGTGGCGGTCGCTGCGGGGCTTTTCCTGTCGGCCGGAGCGGCCGCGTGGCAACTGGCCAAACTGACCGGACAACCCGCCATCGTCAGGTTGGAAGCGTATCCGGGCGGGACGGTTGGCACACAGGCTCCCGCAGGGCGTAAACTCCTTCTTTATTTCGACATGCTAGGGCTGCCGGATTTGCCCTCATACGAGTTGGAAATTGTCGATCGCTGGGGCAATCCGGTAACGCGGGTGAACGCCCGGCCGGGATCGGCGCCGGCGCCGGCGCTGCGGGCGGGCTCGTACTACATCCGGCTGTACGCCGGCGGGGGACAACTGCTTCGCGAATACGGCTTCGAGGCTTTGGACCGGTCCCGCTGATTCGAGACCCGTGGCGGCCCCCGGGGCTCGCGCTCGAGCGGGTACGTTTCCAACCGGCCGCCGTTAGAATAGAGGTGATGCCGCGCACGGCCGCTGTTACCGCCGAACGTCCCGAACCGACGATGGAATGGGCCGTGACCGGGCTGGCCGCCAGCGGATTTCTCGCAGCCGCGCTGGCCGGCGCGTTCGGGAGCGGCTTGATCCTGCTGGGGACGGCGGGATTGCTGCTGCGCATCGGCAAGCTCATCTCCCAAAGGGAAATCCCGCATCACACGTTGCTCGAGTTGCTTTGCCTCCCGGTTTGTGCCGTATGGTTCGGGGTGGACGCGCTGGCGGCTTCTCGCGATCTGCATCTTGCCGCCCTCCACGGCGCGGTCCTGACCGGCAGTTGGCAATTGGCGGCCTCGACGATGCGCCGGTCCCGCTGGATCGCAGTCGCATGGGGCCTGTTCGGGCTTCTCCTGGCGGGAGTAGCCGGAGCGGGAATCTCCTTCCTGTTCTGTCTGTTTCTCTTCCTGGGCTTTGGCTCTTTGGCGTTGCTGGCCGCGCAAGTCCGCCACGGACTCGCCCCCGAGGCGCCGTCGCAACCGATCCGTGGATTGACCCGGCGATTGCTCCTCTTGGCCGCGGCGATCGCGGTCGCGGTCATGTCCCTCACCGCCGGCCTGTTTCTGCTGCTGCCCCGCGGCGCGGAAGCGGCCGCGCGGATCTCGTCCCGCCGCCTCTGGCTGCCGGGTTTGTCGGGACGGGTCACGCTGGGGGAAATCGGTAAACTCCAGGCCAGCTCTCGTCCGGCCATGCACGTTCGAATTTTTGGCAACCGCGATGGCTCTTCTTTGCGCTGGCGCGGGCGGGTATTCGACCGGTTCGATGCCTCGACCTGGCGAAGCACCAGCCCCGAAACTGCCATTGCGGTGGACCACGGACACGTCGCGCTCGCCGGCGGCATGGCCGCGCGATCCGCCGAGCACCTCACCTACGACGTGGAGACCGAGGCCGGCAATTCGGACACATTATTCCTGGCCGGGCGGCCTGAGTCGCTCGATTTACCCTATCCGACCCTTCTGGAATCCGCGAGCGGCGCCTACCGCTTGCCGTACGCGCAATCCGCCGGCGTGCGCTACGAAGCCTACTGCGCGCTCGAAGAGGCGCCTGAGCAAGGCAGCGCCCAAATGAGCGCACCTCGGCTAGATCCCTCCGAGCGCGTCCGGGAGTTGCAGGTACCGGACCGGCTCGACCCCCGCGTGCCCGCACTGGCACGGGCCTGGGCGCAGGGCGCACCCACGGATTTGGCGGAAGCCCGCGCCCTGGAACGCCATTTACGTTCGGAATACCGCTACACGCTGGCGCTTCCGCGCGAGCGTCCGGCCGACCCGGTGGCCGATTTCCTGTTCCGCCGCAGGCGCGGCCACTGCGAGTATTTCGCCTCTTCCATGACAATCCTGTTGCGCACGCTGGGTATTCCAGCGCGCTTGGCCACCGGTTTCGCCGGCGGCGTCTATAACCCGCTTACCGATCTTTGGTTGGTGCGGACCTCGGACGCTCACGCCTGGGTAGAGGCTTGGCTAGGGGACCTCGGTTGGACTTCCTTCGACCCCACGTCACCCGCCTCAAACTCCCTGGCTACTACCCTGGAAACAAGGCTGAGCCTCTACCGCGACGCCACCGACACGTGGTGGAGCGCTTGGGTGATCGACTACAATCCGGTGCGGCAGGGCGTGTTGGCCGACTGGGTGGAGCGCGGGGCGCGGCACATGGGCGTGGACTGGATGGATTGGTTGGCTGCGGCGCGGCAGTCGAGCCGCGGGCGGACGCCGCTCCGCGCGGTCGTGGACTTGGTTGCCGTGCTCCTCGGTTTGGCTTTGGCCGCACTCGGATGGAAAATCGGACGGCCGTGGCTGCGGCGGACCGGGGTTCGCAGGCGGGTGAACGGAATCCGCCACGGCCAGGTCTCCGAAGACGATGCCACGGTTCTGTACGAGCGCATGCTAGAGCTGCTCAGCCGCCAGGGCTATCATAAGCCGGCATGGTTCACCCCGGCCGAGTTTGCCGGCACCCTGAACTGGTCCGCTTGGGGATCTCAGGTAGCCCAGTTCACCGTGGCATACAACGCCGCGCGCTTCGGCGCTCGCCGGGAAGCAAGCGCGCGGCTGGCGAAGCTGCTCGACGATTTGGAAAGCGCGGTGCGCATGGGCAACTGAGGTGGGACAGACGATCGTTTTTTGTCGTCTGTCAGGCTGTTGTGGCTTGGCGAGGGCCTGACAGACCGCAAACAAACGATGGTCTGTCCACCCCGGATCGCGGAAAATCCAGCAGACTAACCCTGGGACAGATGTTGGAGCAGAAAACGGCAAGCAGCGCCGCGGGCGGGTTGCATGGTTTTCTGCCGCATCGCACGGCATACGGTTTCTAACACCTCGCGGCGTTCCTCGTCCATGGCTGCCAGGCGCGAAGGCCGGGTCAACCGCGACAGATCTCTCGACAACCCCTGATGGCGGAACATTTTACGAGTCCCTAGCTCAAAAACCCGTGCGGCAGTCATCAAAACGGCCTCCAGGGACCATATCGGACCGCCGTCGGTTTCCGTGAATTCTTCCCATTAATGTTTTGTGCGCGGCCTGCCGATAGTATTACGCGGAGAGCGGATGATTTGGCTGACCCGATTGAATCAGACTTCCCTAGTGCTGAACTCCGACCTGATCGAACACATCGATGTCACGCCGGATACAGTGATCACGTTGACCAGCGGCCAGATTCTTAGAGTGCGGGAGAGCGCGGAGGAGGTGATCCGCCGGGTAGTCGACTTCCGGCGGCGAATTTTGGCGGTCCCTCAAGCCAATCTGCCGCCGGCGCCGGAGAGTCCCGCGCCGGAAAGCGCATAGCTCATGGCCGAATCGCCCGCGATTGCCACTCCATCGGCAAAGAAGCCTCCTTCCGAGGGCCATAAAACCGGCGCGGCACGTTTCGATCTGGCCACTCTGGCCGGAATCGCTCTGGCTCTGGCCGGCATCCTGGGCGGACTGCTGCTGGAACGGGGCAGCATTCAGGACATCGCCCAAGCCACAGCCGCGATGATCGTTTTCGGCGGCACTTTCGGCGCCGTGCTGGTGACTACCCCATTACCGGTCGTCCGCCGCGCGCTCAAAGGCTTGAAAGCGGTCTTTCTGACAGGAGACGAGGCGATCGCCCGCCGCATCGACAGTCTCATCGAGTTTGCCGCCAAGGCGCGCCGCTTCGGGATTGTGAGCCTGGAGACGGAAGCGGATGGACTGCCGGATCCTTTCCTGCGCAAAGCAATGGGGCTGGCGGTGGATGGCACGGACCTGGCCGAGTTGCGCAAGATCATGGAGATCGACATTGCCTTGACCGAGCAGGCGGGCGAGGCCGAGGCGCGAGTGTGGGAGGCGGCCGGCGGTTACGCCCCCACGGTCGGAATCATCGGCGCCGTGATGGGCCTGATTCAAGTGATGAAACACCTGGAAGATATCAAAGCGGTGGGGCACGGCATCGCGGTGGCCTTCGTCGCCACGGTCTACGGGGTAGGCTCGGCCAATATTCTTTTTCTCCCTGTCGCCAACAAGTTACGGGCGCGACACCGCGCCGCCACGCTCCTCAACGAGGCGACTTTGGAAGGCGTGTTGGGAATCGTGGAAGGTTTGAATCCGACCCTGTTGCGGACCAAGCTCAGCTCGTTCAGTCCGCCCCAAGCGGAGCCGGCGAAGCGGCGCCGTGGTAAAGCTCCGTCCCGCGCGCCTCGAAATCCCGCGGCCGCCGCCGCTCGCGCTGGAGTTGGCCCAAGCTGAGGAAGCCTATTGGAACGATGAAACGCACCCGCCAAGTCGCCCGTGAAAACCACGAACGGTGGCTCGTGTCCTACGCGGATTTCATCACCCTGTTGTTCGCCTTCTTCGTGGTCCTGTTCGCTTCCACCCAGGACAACCGCTTGCGAGCCGACCAAGTATCCGCTTCTGTGCGCGACGCCCTGGAGCACGGGCAATTCAGTAGCGCGATTTCGATGGTCCTGGGGCGCGGCAAACATGTCAACGGCCAGAAGCCTCCGCACCCGATCCAAGCTCCAAGCGAACCCCGGAGCGGCGATCTTGGCGCCGCGCATCCGGCAGACTTGAAAGCCTCGCTGGAAACCTTGACGGGCAAACTGGCGCCGGAACTGGCCGCCGGCAAGGTGGGGCTGCGGTTGGAAGGCCGCGGTCTCGTCATCAGCCTAAGGGAAGCCGGTTTCTTCGCCTCGGGCGACGATACGGTTTCTTCCGCCGGTTCCGACACCCTGGCCAAAATCGCGGGGGTCGTAAACGCCCTTCCCAACCCGATTCGTCTCGAAGGAAACACCGATTCCATCCCGATTCACAATTCGCGTTTCCACAGCAATTGGGAGTTGTCCGCGGCCCGGGCCATCGCCATGCTCGGAGTTCTTTCCACTCGTTTTGGGGTTACCGAGGAGCGGATGGCGATCGCCGGGTACGCCGATACGGCGCCCGCCGACAGCAATGAAACCGAGGAGGGCCGGGCACACAATCGGCGCGTGGATCTGGTGTTGCTGACCCGCCAGGGCGAGCGCGCCGAACCGCCGCCAATCGGGGCAAAGCCATGATTCTTTCCACTACCCGCTTCGGCCGCCTGCCCGTCGACGAGACCCAGTCGATCGAATTTCCCGAAGGGCTGCCGGGGTTCGAAGATTGCCGGCGATTCGTGCCGTTCGAACACGCCGAATGTGCGGGGCTGATTTTTCTCCAAAGCATGGACCGGCCGGACTTGTGCTTCCTGACGCTGCCGGTTCGGTCGCTACGGCCCGATTACCGTCTCTTGTTGAGTCCGGAGGATTCCGAATTGCTGGGGCTGGAGGGCGGACGGACACCCCAGATCGGCGCCGAAGTGGCAGCCATGGCCATCCTGAGCGTGCGGGAGGGGCACCCTCCCACGGCCAACCTGCTCTCCCCGATCGTGGTGCGCGTCGCCACCGGCCGCGCCGTGCAGGCCGTTCGCCCCGACAAGCGATATGGTTGCCGCGAGCCGTTGGCGCCCGAGGAGACCGCATGCTCATAATCCAGCGTCACGAAGGCCAGACCGTGCTGGTCGGCGACGATGTGGAGATCCTGATCGTTGAGTGCGCCGGGCGGCGAGTGAAACTCGGCTTCCGGGCGCCGCGGCAGGTGGCGGTCACGCGCGGTGAAGTCAAGTTGACAAGGGAGCAAAACCTGGTAGCTTCCCAACCGGTATCGCCGGCAGCCCTGCGTGCCGTCGGCCAGAGGCTGCCGATTCTGCGCGCGGGCACGCCTTCTTCTCCTGGAGGCGCCAAACCATGACCGGCCGCGCCGCCAGGCGGACGAAGACCGGACCAGGCGGCAAGCGGACTGCCACCGCCCTGGCCTCTCCGCCGGCCGGATGGCTGAGCCGGGCCTTGGACGCGCAAAAGGCGGGCCGGCTGCGCGAGGCCGAGACGCTGTGCCGCCAGGCGCTCCAATCGAACCCGGCCAATCCCGATGCGTGTTACCTGCTGGCTCGGAACCTGAGCCAACGGGGGGAACTTCGGGAAGCGGCTGTCATGGCGGCGCGCGCAGCCGGCGGCAGGCCGGCCGAACCGATGTTGGAGGCGATCCAGCGAGACTTTGCGTGCATGGCCGGTTCAAGCAAAACCCGCCGAGGCCGATATGAACGGATGAAGGGCAGCGGGCCGAGGGAAGCAACCTGGATCCGCGGCCAACGGCAAGATGCCAATCTTTCACGACAGGACGTAAAAACATGTCACTTTCGATTCAAACCAACGTAGCTTCGCTCGTCGCGCAGAACGACCTGCTGACGAATACCAATTTCCAGAACAACACGATTCAACAGTTGTCGTCCGGGTACCGGATCAACTCCGCCGCCGACGATCCGGCCGGTTTGGCAGCCGCCAATCAATTCCGCAACTCCGACGCACAGCTCACCCAGGGCATTGCCAACGCCAACGATGGCGTGAGCCAATTGCAGATCATCGATGGCGGTCTGACCAACGTCGGCAATATTCTCAATCGGTTGCAGACGCTGGCCACGGAGTCGGCCTCTCAGACGTTTACCGGCAACCGTGCGACCATCAACAACGAGTATCAAAACCTGCTGTCGGAGATCAACCGCCAGGCGGCCAACATTGGGCTGAGCAGCCAGGCTGGCGGCGGCGGCAACAATACCAAGATGTCGGTTTACATCGGCGCCGGCAGCAATCAGCTCAATTCGCAGGTGCAGATCGATCTAGCCGGCGGGGCAAACCAGGTGGATGCCGCCGGTCTGAGCCTTGCCAACACCAACGTCTCGGCGGGTGGGACGGAGCTTACGGGCGGCAACGCCGGCCAAGGCAACGTAATCAATCTGAACAACACGGCCGGCAATTTTACTGGCAATCAGACGTTCACTTTCAACATCGCCGGCGTGGCCAATCCAGTGGCGGTTACCACCGGGGGCACCGGCAACGCTGCCACTTCCACCGTTGCGGGCGAAATTACGAACCTCAACGGGCAGCTCTCGGCTTATGGGATAAGCGCCTCGGTTGCCGCCGACGGAACGCTGCAGTTCTCCGGCGGGGTGGCGTTCAGCGTGGCGGCCGATGCGACTGCTAACGGCTTGGCCACCATTAGCACCACCGCGGATTACAACGCCGGCATGTATGCATTCGATCAGGTAACCATGGCCGGGGGCGCGTGGGCGGCCACCGGGGAGACCGAGGCAATCACCAACTCCCAGGGCACGTACAATCTGACGCTTGACACTGCAACTACCGGCGCTACACCGACTGTCGCCACCGCCCTACTCGCCATGAACAAACAGTTGGCCGGCAGCGGAATCTCGGCGGTAGCGAACGCTTCCAATAACGGATTCACCCTGCAGAGCGCTTCCACGTTCACGATAAACAAAACGACGGCGGACGGGGGCGGGGGCGGCGCCGTTTTCGGCACCGCTGCCGGCATCGGGGCGATTGCCCTGAACAATACTACGCCGAACTCGTCGAGCTCGTCCGCCGATGCGGCGATCACGGCCATCACCAACGCCGTCTCGCAGCTCGGGCTGGTGCAAGGCCGGGTGGGCGCCGGCGAGAACCAGTTGAACTATGCCATCAGCCTGGCGACTTCGCAGCTCACCAACTTCACGTCGGCGGAATCCCAGATTCGCGACGCCAACGTCGCCCAACAGGCCGCCAACCTGACCAAAGCGCAGGTATTGCAGCAGGCGTCCATCGCCGCCATGGCGCAGGCCAATTCGGCTCCGCAGCAGTATCTGGCCCTGTTGAAGACGTAGCGCGAGCGATCTCAGCGCAGATCGTATTGGCGCTCGAGGAGTATAGATAAGCGGTCGGCCCGGATAGGCTATTTCGGAGCGAGTCTCCGTAGTGGCCTTTCCGGGCAGCCGCCATTTTCCGGAGAGAAGCAATGAGCACGATTTCTTCCGCCAGTTCGCTGTTCACCGGGACCAGCCAGTTCTCGAGCGCGCTGCAGACGGCATTGCAAACCGCGATCACAGCCGCCTCGCAGCCGCTTACCCAGATGCAGTCGGACCTGACCACGCTTCAGTCCCAGCAAAGCGAGTTGAATACCCTAAGCGCGGATTTCACCAACCTGCAAACGGCCGTCGCCAATGTGGCTTCGGCTTTGGGTTCGAGTTCGTATTCGGCTTCGCTCTCGGATTCTTCGGTGGCCTCGGTCTCTTTGAGCGGCACGCCCGAACTCGGAAGCTTGAGCCTGGACGTTACCACCATGGGAAGCCCCGACACCTCGATGAGCTCCGACGGGCTCACTACCGTGACGGATCCCACCACGGGCAATATCAGCGATGCCACCAACTACACGCTGACCGTAGGCTCGTCTTCGGCGACCGTTACGCCCAGCGGCAGCTCGTTGCAGGATCTGGCCGATGCCATCAATCAGAGCGGAGCGCCAGTCGAAGCGATGGTGGTCGATATCGGGTCGTCGGGTTCAGACGACTATCGGCTTTTTGTCCAGGGCACCCAGTTCGGAGATCAGCAGATTCAACTTACGGCCAACGACGGCACCGAATCGGGAGACTCGTTGTTCACGCCCGAGACCACCGGAACGGATGCCGCCTATCAGGTAAAACGGCGAACCGTCGACTCCGATTTCCACTTCCAGCTCCACGGTGACGCTGGCCTCGGGAGTAACCGCCACATTGAAAGGCGCCGGCGCCACCGCCATCGACATTAACCGTTCCACGTCGGCGCTGACCACGGCCCTGTCCAACCTGGCGACCGCTTACAACACCGCAGTGACCGATCTGAACAACAATCACGGACAGAGCGGAGGCGCGCTGACGGGCAACAGCGTCGTAGCTACACTTTCGCAAACTCTCCAAAACATGATGAACTATACGAGCGGAAGCCCCGGCAGCTCCGGATTCACCTCATTGACCAGCCTGGGGTTTTCTTTCAGTACGAGCGGGGCGCTGTCTTTCGATCCGACCGCGATCGACGGCGCCTCGAGCAGCCAACTGAGCCAGATGTTCAGTTTCCTGGGTTCGGCTACGGGAAGCGGTTTTTTGGAGACGGCGACGAACGCCATGACTTCGGCCCTCGATCCCTCCACGGGCTATTTGACCGGCGACATCACCCAGGTGGGCAAAAATATTACCGCCCAAAACACCAAGATCAGCAACGAAGAAAGCTCGCTCAGCAGCTTGCAAACGACACTGACCAACCAGATGACTACGGCGGACGCTTCGATCTCCTCCATGGAGCAGCAGTTGATGTACATGCAGAACCTGTTTTCCGCCACCATGGTGGAAGAACAAACCATTGCGATGGGATAGGGAGGGCCGGGTTCGTGAAGGCGCCACTCTCGTTGGAGCAGGCTGAAGACAGGCTGCGGACCGCGGCCGCACGCGGCGATTTCGCCACCGCCGAGACCGCGGCGCGCGATTACGTGCACGCCGTCGAACTCGCGGCAGGCAGTTTGCCGCACGCGGTGGCGGCTTCGCTCATCCGGCAGGCCATGGCCGCGGTGGAGACGGCCCGCCGTCAGTTGTGCGTGGCCCGGACGCGCCTGGCCGGTAAGCTCCGCGCGGTGGAACGCCGGATGCGTTACGTGCAGACCGGTGCCGATGCCCATACATGGCGAATCGAGGCCTGAGCCGTTCCCGGCGGCTTCGGCCATTTGGATTGAGCCGGGGCTCGGGCCCGGTCCACCTGCCGCCGAGCGGTCGGAAGTGGGACAGACCATCGTTGTCTGTGGTCTGTCAGACCCTCGCCAGGCCAACCGCCCGACAGACGACAAAAAACGATCGTCTGTCCCACCCGTGAGCTGGGTCAGCGCATTTTCTCACTGCCTGTAAAATGGCCGGCAAGATCGGACCAGCCCTCCGCTTTTGGTTACAATCGGAGTTCCTCGCATGAGCACTATCGCAGTTCACCCCATTCATCGGGCGGTGCGCTTTTACGAAGCCCCGATCGGCAAGAAGGCTGTCATGGCGGTCACCGGAGCGATTCTGGCCGGCTACGTAATCGCCCACCTGCTCGGAAATCTGCAGATCTATTCTTCCGATCCGCAGCAGATCAACCGTTACGCCGCGTTTCTGCACAATCCAGCCAACGCCGCGGCGTTATGGACGGCGCGCTCGGCGCTGCTGGCGGCCGTGGTTCTGCACATTGTGGCGGCGGTGCAGCTCTGGCTGCAGAACCGGGCCGCGCGCCCGCAGGGCTACGTGAGAAAGAAAGACGTTCCCACGTCGTACGCGGCGCGCACCATGGTATGGAGTGGGCCGATTGTGGCGGCGTTCGTGGTGTTCCACATTCTCCACCTGACGGTGGGCTCGGTGCTGCCGGTGCGCGACATCGGACTGAACGCGAACACGCCGGACGTGCGTTGGAACGTCATCACGGGGTTTCAGAATCCCGCCGTTTCGGGTTTCTACGTCTTTGCCATGATCCTGCTGTGCATGCACTTATACCACGGGATCTGGAGCCTGTTCCAGTCGTTGGGCGTCAACCATCCGCGTTATACGCCGTGGCTTCAGAAAGCTTCGGCGATTGTGGCGATTCTGGTGGCGGTGGGCAACTGCTCGATTCCGATCGCGGTGTTGAGCGGCTGGTTGACGTATTAAGAGGAACACATGCAACTCGACTCCAAATGTCCGCAGGGTCCGATCGAGACCCGATGGGACCGTCACCGCTTCGGTCTGAAGCTGGTGAACCCGGCCAACAAGCGGAAGCACACCATCATCGTGGTCGGCACGGGCCTGGCGGGCGGATCGACGGCGGCTACGCTGGCGGAGCTGGGTTATAACGTCAACTGCTTCTGCTTTCAGGATTCGCCGCGCCGCGCGCACTCGATCGCGGCGCAGGGCGGCATCAACGCGGCCAAGAATTATCATAACGACGGCGACAGCGTCTATCGCCTGTTCTACGACACCGTCAAGGGCGGGGATTTCCGGGCGCGCGAATCGAACGTCTACCGGCTGGCCGAAATCAGCCTGAATATCATCGACCAGTGCGTGGCGCAAGGCGTGCCGTTCGCGCGGGGATACTCGGGCTATCTGGATAACCGGAGTTTCGGCGGAGCGCAGGTTTCGCGGACCTTTTACGCGCGCGGGCAGACGGGCCAGCAACTGCTGCTCGGCGCGTACCAGGCGCTCGAGCGGCAAATCGGGATCGGCCAGGTGGCCATGTATCCGCGCACCGAAATGCTCGATCTGATCGTGATCGACGGGCGCGCGCGCGGCATCGTAACCCGCAACCTGATCTCGGGCGAAATCTCCTCCCACCTGGCCGACGCGGTGGTGCTGGGCACCGGCGGCTACGGCAACGTCTATTATCTGTCCACCAACGCCAAGGGCTCGAACGCCACCGCCATCTGGCGGGCGCACAAGCGCGGCGCCCTGTTTGCCAACCCCTGCTTCACCCAGATTCACCCCACCTGCATTCCGGTTTCGGGCGATTATCAATCCAAGCTCACGCTCATGAGCGAATCGCTGCGCAACGACGGGCGGGTGTGGGTGCCGTCGCGGACCGGCGATACGCGCCCGCCCAGCCAGATACCGGAGGCGGAGCGCGATTATTATCTGGAGCGCCGTTATCCCAGTTTCGGCAACCTGGTGCCGCGCGACGTCGCATCGCGCAACGCCAAGATGGTATGCGACGAAGGACGCGGGGTGGGCGAAACCCGTCTGGCGGTGTATCTCGATTTCCGCGACGCCATCGAGCGGCTGGGCCGGCACGTGATTGAGGAGCGCTATGCGAATCTCTTCGAGATGTACGAGCGCATTACCGGCGAGGACCCGTACCGGACGCCCATGCGCATCTATCCGGCGATGCACTACACCATGGGCGGACTGTGGGTGGACTATAACCTGATGACCACCATCCCCGGCTTGTATGCCATTGGGGAGGCCAATTTCTCCGACCATGGCGCCAACCGTTTGGGGGCGAGCGCCCTGATGCAAGGGCTGGCGGACGGCTATTTCGTCCTGCCCAACACCATCAACGACTACATCGCTTCCTCCAAGCTCGAGAAGGTGGATGGCAGCCACGCCGCCGTGCGCGAGGCCGAAAGTTCGGTAAAAGCGACGACCGAGAAATTGCTGGATGCCAAGGGCACGCGCTCGGTCGACAGCTTCCATCGGGAGCTGGGCAAGCTGATGTGGGACTACTGCGGCATGTCGCGGACCGCCGAGGGTCTGAAGCTGGCCCTGGGAAGCATCCGCGAGCTGCGCGAACGGTACTGGCGCGAGGTGAAGGTGCTGGGCGCGGGCGAAGGGTTGAACCAGTCGCTCGAGAAGGCCGGCCGGGTGGCGGATTTCTTCGAGCTGGCCGAGTTGATCTGCATCGACGCGCTCGAGCGCAATGAATCGTGCGGAGGCCACTTCCGCGAGGAATACCAGACGCCGGAAGGCGAGGCGGCGCGCGATGACGAACAGTTCAGTTATGTGGCGGCGTGGGGGTTCCGCGGCGTGGGCAATCCGCCCGAACTGCATAAGGAAAACCTGACCTTCGAGTACGTGCACCCCACCCAGCGGAGCTACAAGTAATGCGAATCACTCTCCATATCTGGCGCCAGGAGAACGCGGCCGCCAAGGGCCGAATGGTGCGCTACGAAGGCCCCGACGTCAACGAGCACATGTCGTTTCTCGAGATGCTCGACGTGCTCAACGAGGACCTGATCTCGAAGGGCGAGGAGCCGGTGGCGTTCGATCACGATTGCCGCGAAGGCATCTGCGGCATGTGCGGGGCCATGGTGAACGGTGTGGCGCATGGGCCGCTCGCGGCCACCACCCTGTGCCAGTTGCACATGCGGTATTTCAAAGATGGCGACACGCTCTACCTGGAGCCTTGGCGGGCGCGCGCGTTTCCGGTAGTGAAGGACTTGGTGGTGGACCGCAGTGCGTTCGACCGGCTGATCGCGGCCGGTGGATTCATCGCCGTGTCCACCGGAAGCGCTCCGGACGGCAACGCCATCCTGGTTGCCAAAGAAAAGGCGGACTTGTCCATGGACGCCGCCGCCTGCATCGGCTGCGGCGCCTGCGTAGCCATGTGTCCGAACGCCTCGGCGTCGCTGTTCATGGGCGCTAAGATTGCGCACCTGGCCCTGTTGCCGCAAGGAGAGGCGGAGCGGGAGCGGCGCGCGGTGGCCATGGTGGCGCAGGCCAATGCCGAGTTGTTTGGAAGCTGCACCAACATGCGCGAATGCGAGGCGGTCTGCCCCAAGGGGATCAAGATCGAAGTCATCGCCCGCATGAACCGGGATTTTCTCGGCGCCAAATGGACCGGCCGCGGAACGGTGGAAACGTAATCCGATTCTTCGGCTCCGGCCTCCGGCTCCGCATGTCATAAATACACCCGCCAGTTGTCGGCCGCCGGCTTGACGCCGCGGTGGATAGCTGGCGGCCTGTTTTTTGCGGGTGATTTCCGTCTTTATTTCTTACTCCGACTTCTTTTTCTCCAACTTTCCAGGGTCGCGCCGATGAGTTTCTTAGAGTTCCTGGAACACAGCCGGTCCGCTGTGAATTCCGAGAGCCTGGCGATTTACAGAAGCATTGTAAATGCTTCACATAAGCGCGGTGAATGTTTACACAAGGCGTGAGTCCAAGTTTGATTCCACGCGTCCAAACCATCAGAAAGGAGGGCGTTGGACATGGCCGCTCTCAGGGTAATGTTGGATCCCACCAAGTTGGGACGGGAAGCGGAGAGGCTCGAGGCGAACCTCCGGAAGCGGGTAATCGGCCAAAGTCACGCCATCCGGCAGACGATTGATCTATATCAGATGTTTTTGGCGGGAATGGCCACCAATGGACGTCCGGTCGGGAACTTGTTGTTCCTGGGGCCGACCGGAACGGGGAAGACGCGCACCGTGGAAGCGGTGGCGGAGAGTCTGGTCGGAGATCCGCGGGCCGTGGTCAAGATCGATTGCGCCGAATTCCAGCACAGTCACGAAATTGCGAAACTGGTTGGCTCCCCTCCGGGATATCTCGGCCATCGCGAGACGCATCCGCTGCTCAGTCAGGAAGCTCTGAACCAGTATCAGACCGAAACCGTGAAGCTGAGCTTCGTGCTCTTCGACGAGATCGAAAAGGCCAGCGACGCGCTCTGGAATTTGCTGCTGGGAATCCTGGATAAAGCGACGCTGACCTTGGGCGACAACCGGCGGGTGGATTTTTCGCGGGCAATCATTTTCATGACCAGCAATCTGGGATCGTCGGAAATGGAAGCGATCCTGCAGCCCGGTATGGGCTTTCAGGCCGCGAGCCAAACCGCGCCGCTGATCGCGGCCGCGGATTCTTCGGTGACACGAAAGATGGAGCGGGCCGGCCTCGAATCGGCGCGGCGCCGCTTCACGCCGGAGTTCATGAACCGTATCGACAAGGTTGTGGTATTCCGGCCGCTGGGCGAAGGCGAATTGCGCGACATCCTCGATCTGGAAATCAATGCCGTGCGCGAGCGCCTGCGGCAGGCCACCGGCGCCGGTTCTCTCGCGCTCAAGCTCAGCGACGGAGCGCGCGATCTGCTGCTGCGCGAAGGCAGCGACCCGCGCTACGGAGCGCGCCACTTGAAGCGTGCCATCGAACGCATGCTCGTCCATCCCATGTCGAACCTGATTGCCACGGGTCAGGTTAAGGATAGCGACCAGGTGTTGGTACATGCCGACGCCGAGGAGGGCCGCCTGGTATTTCTCAAGGAATTCAAAGGCGCGGCGCCCCAGCGCGAAGACCAAGCCGGGTCCTCAGCCGCCGCGTAGCCAAGGCGGCACGCCCCCTGTCCAACAACCTCTTCGAATGGAAGCCGGGAGCCTCAAAGCTCCCGGCTTTTTGGCGTATGCCGGGTAGTTCGAAAGCTTGGGACTGTGGGTTCCGGAAGGGTCGAGGGCAGTTTCCAACTCCCTAGCTCCTATCCGGAAGATTTGGTGCGGATGAAAGGACTTGAACCTTCACTCCCTTGCGAGAACTAGAACCTGAATCTAGCGCGTCTGCCAATTCCGCCACATCCGCATACTCGGCAGTAAAACTCTATTTTAGATCACGCGGGCCTAAGTTACATCGATTACATCCACGCCCATGCTGCGGGCGGTGCCGGCCACCGAACGCATGGCGGCTTCCAGGTCGAAGCAATTCAGGTCGGGCATCTTGATTTTGGCGATCTCTTCCACCTGTTTCTGGGTGATTCTGCCGACCTTGTTCTTATGCGGCTCGGCCGAACCCTTGGCCAGGTTCACCGCGCGCTTGATCAGCACCGGCACCGGCGGCGTCTTGGTAATGAAAGTGAAGGAACGGTCCGAGAAAATCGTGATCACCACCGGGATGATCAGGCCTTCCTGGTCCTTCGCCGAGGTCTTGGCGTTGAAGGCCTTACAAAAATCCATGATGTTCACGCCTTGCGGACCAAGCGCCGTGCCCACCGGGGGCGCCGGCGTCGCCTTGCCCGCCGGGATCTGCAATTTCACACTACCGGTAACTTTCTTTGCCATACTTCCAATCCGAATCCTTTATCCTTTTTCCACCTGCAGAAATTCCAGCTCGACCGGCGTGGCGCGTCCGAAAATGGTCACCATCACGCGCAGCGTGCCGCGCTCGGGATTGACCTCGTCCACCTTGCCGGAGAAATTCGCGAACGGCCCATCGACGATGCGAACCGAATCGTTCTTTTCGAACGTCATCTTGGGACGCGGGCGCTCCGCCGAAGAGGCCTGCCGGTAGAGAATCTGGTTCACCTCGTCGGCGCTCAGCGGCACGGGCGCATTGCCGCCGCCCACAAAGCCGGTTACGCGGGGCGTATCTTTCACCGCGTGCCACAACTCGTCGCTCATTTCCATTTCCACCAGCACGTAGCCGGGATAAACCAGGCGTTTGCTGGTGACCTTCTTGCCATTGCGCAGCTCCACCACTTCCTCGGTGGGAATGAGGAGCTGCCCGATCTTGTCGCCAAAGCCAAATGCGTCCGCGCGAGTGCGCAGCGATTCCGCCACTTTGTTCTCGAATCCCGAGTAGGTATGAATGATATACCACTTCTTGGTGGAGGACTCGTCATACGCCGGCGGGGCGGCTTGCGGAGGCGGCATGGGTTCGGCCGCGATGGCCTCGGGCACGATGACTTCGGGCACGCTGGCCTCGGACGCGATGGCTTCGGGCGCGATGACCTCGGGCGCGCCAGACTCCGAAGGTTCCGGGTCGCCGGACCGCACGTTTTCGTCTGCTTCCATATCTCGCCTATTTCGAGAAAAACGCCAAAATGCCCTTGACGATCTTGCCTACCACGGAATCGACGACGAAAAAGTACGCGGCAAAGGCGAATACCGAGAAAATCACCACACCGGTGGTGCCTTCCACCTGCTTGCGGTTGGGCCAGGAGACGCGCCGCATCTCCAGCCGCAGATCGTTCACGTAATCCTTGGTGGATTCGATCCAGTTTTTCTTTTCGTCGGCCATGTTTCTTCGTCAACTTCCCTTAAGAGCGATTCCATTCCATCCTTGGGTGACTGGCAGGGGCGGAGGGATTCGAACCCCCACTCGCGGTTTTGGAGACCGCTGGTCTGCCGTTGAACCTACGCCCCTAGATTCCGCGCACCCGAGGCCGGGGGCACCTTCATTTTACAGAATTCCCCGAACCTGCGGTTACTTGATTTCCTTGTGCGGCTGGTGCTTACGGCAATGCGGGCAGAATTTCTTCAGTTCCAGCCGTTCGGTAGTGGTCTTCTTATTCTTGGTCGAAGAATAATTCCGGTTTTTGCACTCGGTGCATTGGAACGTAATGATATCTCGCGGCATCGATCGACTCCTGGCGGGCACGGCCATACGGGCCGCGCGCTTGCCCGATTACTTCACAATTTCGCTTACGGTGCCGGCGCCTACCGTGCGGCCGCCTTCGCGGATCGCAAAGCGCAAGCCCTTGTCCATGGCGATGGGCGTGATCAGCTCCACCGTCAACTGCACGTTGTCGCCCGGCATCACCATCTCCGTGCCCTCCGGCAACTGCGCCACCCCCGTCACGTCCGTGGTGCGGAAATAGAACTGCGGCCGGTACCCCTTGAAGAACGGCGTGTGCCGCCCTCCCTCTTCCTTGCTCAGCACGTATACTTCCCCCTTGAAGATGGTGTGCGGCGTGATCGATCCCGGCTTCGCGATCACCTGCCCCCGCTCTACCTCGTCCTTTTCCACCCCGCGCAGCAGCAGCCCCACGTTGTCCCCGGCCATCCCCTGGTCGAGCAGCTTCTTGAACATCTCGACCCCGGTCACTACCGTCTTGCGCGTCTCGCGGAAACCCACGATCTCCATTTCCTCGCCCACCTTGCAGATCCCGCGCTCAATCCGGCCCGTCACCACCGTGCCGCGGCCCTGGATCGAGAAAATGTCTTCGATCGGCATGATGAACGGCTTATCCGTCACCCGCGGCGGGATCGGAATGTAGCTGTCCACCGCCGCCATCAGCTCTTCCACCGTCTTTTCCCACTTCTCTTCGCCGTTCAGCGCGCCCAGCGCCGACACCCGCACCACCGGCAGATCGTCGCCCGGAAACTGGTAGCTCTTCAGCAGCTCGCGCACTTCCAGCTCCACCAGGTCGAGCAGCTCGGCATCGTCCACCATGTCCACTTTGTTCATGCACACCACGATGTACGGCACGCCCACCTGCCGCGCCAGCAGCACGTGCTCGCGCGTCTGCGGCATCGGCCCGTCGGTGGCCGCCACCACCAGGATCGCCCCGTCCATCTGCGCCGCGCCCGTGATCATGTTCTTGATGTAATCGGCATGGCCCGGGCAATCCACGTGGGCGTAGTGCCGCGTGGCGGTCTCGTACTCGATATGCGCCACCGCGATGGTGATCCCGCGCGCCTTTTCCTCGGGCGCGTTGTCGATCGAATCGAAACTCCGAAACTTGTTCTTCGGATTGTGCTTGGCCAGCACCTTGGTGATCGCGGCCGTCAGCGTGGTCTTGCCGTGATCGATGTGCCCGATGGTTCCGATATTGACGTGCGGCTTACTGCGATCGAATTTTTCTTTTGCCAT